>Ga0102944_1000063_pt1 | contig 81998 bp, 74 predicted proteins | sample SalPonD_shore_MG_FD_78172 | JGI IMG/M metagenome (GOLD analysis project Ga0102944, IMG submission 78172) | Salt pond soil microbial communities from South San Francisco under conditions of wetland restoration - Salt Pond MetaG... | ecosystem: Environmental > Aquatic > Marine > Intertidal zone >... | reverse complement strand
GTATATTGCATCCCATCTAAACGATTTTTTTATATAGATGCTTGCTTATCGATAATATCCGGTATATAATACGGTCAAACCTAGCACGGAGGGATCTCATGACTCGTAAAGTACTTTTTGCCGTAGTGGCGTTCACGCTCATTGTCCCCGCTGTATTTGCACAGGACAAATCAACCCGCACAGACGGACAGTTTGTAAGTCAGGCCATCCAGACTTTCAACCTGGACTCGGTAAGTCCTACCCCTATCCAGGCTGAAGAAATGGGCCCGTACTACAACTTCTATCCGGCAGTCAAGAACGGAAAGACGGTTGGCTACCTCTTCTGGGCACGTGATCTTCGCGTTGCAAACCACTGGGAAGACGTGATCCTGCTTGTGAACAACAAGAATGGCGGGGCAGTGCTGGAAGACTTCTGGATCAGCCACAATGACCACCACAAGAATCTTGGTGAAGCGGCCACTCACAAGATGTTCTCCGGTATGACCTATACCTCCAACTGGAATGAATCCGTTGATACGGTCTCCGGTTCTACCATTTCATCCTACCGCCTCTTTGGCGAGATCAAGACGGCACTCTTTGTATTCCAGAAATACGTAATTGATGCTGACCTGTTGAAGTAACCACACCGTTCGGCCCCGGCCGGAGCGTGAAAAGACCGCCGCCACCGGCGGTCTTTTTTTATTGCCCGGGAACCGGGCCAAGGGTGGCACCGGGATAGTAGTGGCCGAGGATGCGTGTCGCGTCCCATCCGGCACCGGCCATACCGGCCGCGCCTGTCTGGTCCATGCCAACCCCGTGTCCCCAACCCGCGCCGGTTACCACAAAGAGCTCCACTTCCCCATCTGTACGCTTCTCAGGCTCAATCACAAAGAGGTTACTCCTGAGTCCTCCCAGAACCGCCCGGATTGCATCGCCTGTGACCGTGAGGCTCCCTTCGCTTCCCACAAGCTCAACTTCTTCCACCCGGCCGGAGATGCCGCGGCCGCGGGTGAGAATGCGTTCCAGCGTGCCAAACGGCCGGCCGGGGTAGCGCGCCGCAACCCTCGCCTGGATTTCCTGCCGTGGAATCCAGAGGGACCAGCGGTAGGCACTCCGGGAAACATAAGGCGAAACCGCGGAATAGCTTTCCTGCCACGTCCTGATCCAATGATCAAGCACAGAGGGATAAAGCGGCGCCGGCCGCGCGGCGACCTGCGGATCAGGCACCGCAACAAGCGCGGATTCAAAGCCCCACACGCTCTTACTGCTTTCCGTATAACCGCCTGAATTGGCAGAATACACGGCAACCAGCGGTTTGCCGTCTGAAAGCAGAACGGTATTGCGGGTGGCGTCCACGGCAGAGAGCGCGCGCGGATGCTCTGAGGCAACGCCGCGGTAGTGGGCGGATTTCACCGAGCCAAGCAGATCAAACCCGCGTGCACCGTAGGTGCCCAGATGCGCCAGCGTGTAGCTTCTCGCGGCAATTGCCTGCGCGGCAAGCGCCTGTTCGGGCCATGAGGCGGGCATTTCCGCCGGCACCACGGAGTAGAGATATTCCTCCAGACTGAGCGTGTTAATCACGGTTACCGTATCATCCCCAGCGGCGGAAAGCGTGACCGTTCCCCGGTAGGCACGGTCTTCCCGCGGCGCGTAGAGATTGGAGCCGTATGCCACTTCAAAAACAAGCGTGGTGTAGTGCGGATCCGCATAGCTCAGGGTGACAGGAGAGGAGCCTATCTGGAGCTTCTTTCCGTCCAGTGTGAGAACGATGTTGCCGGACTCCGCGCGGGCGCGTATGACCGTTCCGGCGCTCCCTTCCTGGCGTGCGTGGCCGGTGGCTTCTTCAAGCCGGAACGTTCCGGATACCTTGAGCGTCACCGAAGAGGCGTCTTCAACAATGCCGATGCGCACCTGCGGCAAACTCTCTGCGTTTTTAGGAACGTGGGCTACCACCGGCGCCTGTGCCACCCGCACCTGCTCTTGCTGCTCGGATTCCCGCGCCGCGGCAATCTCAGGATGCTCCTGTCTAAACGCCGCGGCCGCCTGGCTCACCCGCGGGTCCCAGCCGGCCAGCGCCTCTGCCTGCCTGAGGCGCGCGTCCGCCGCCTTCACGTTTCCGAGCCCACGCTCTGAGAGAAAAAGCGGGAAGACCCCAACTGAAAGGCTCGGCTCCTCCCGGAGCGCGCGGGAGAGGAGGTCAGCCGCTCGCTCATAGTTTTCATCACCAAGGGCCAGAAGCCCGAGCTGGTAGCGGGCAAGGGGGTTAAACGGGCTCTCCTCCAAAACGCGAGTGAGGATTTCCCGCGCGCGCTCCGTGCGTCCCGCGGCCGCCTCACGCCTGGCTCGCCACAGAGAAAGGCGGTACGGCCCGTCATACACGGTTGCGCCGGCAGGAGAAGCTGCATCGACCGCAGCAGGCTTTCCGGCCAGAAGCGAAATGTAGGTGGCGAGTTCTGCGACCTGTTTTTCAGAGGGTCCGGCGGCCGCGCTTTCCGCCTGTGTTCCGCTACGGGAAAGGCTGTCCAGCTGAGCAAGCGCCTGGTCGTATTTTCCCGCTTCACGCAGGAGCGCCACGTACTCCCAGCGCGCCTTCCGGTCACCCGGATGTGCAACAAGAATCTGGCGGAACGCGGCAAGGCTCTCCTCAAACTCTCCGTCATAGTAAAGCGCCACCGCCTCATCCAGAGACGGCGGCGGCGGTTCTCCCACGCCAACGGCTCCAACGTGGGCAACCAGAAAAAGCAATACGGGAATTACTACCAGGAGCGTGCGGACGGCGCGGGGCCCGCGGGCTGCGTGACGCGTAAGCTGGTGTTGCACAGGCGGCCTCCGCTGCAATTGTGCGCCATAGGGGGCCTCCTGTAAAGGGCGGGCAGCCGTCGGACGGCCGGATGAAACATCGACCTACTTCTCTTCCTGCATCTTCTGCACCGCCGCAGTGACCAGCCTTCCCGGCATGAATCGCACCGCGTGTGCCATAAGCCTGTTTCCAAACCCGTGAATAGCAACGCGCTTGCCGGAGAGCATCTTGCGGTAGCCATACGCGGCAACCTCGGCTGCGCCGGGAAGCTTCTTTCCCTTCACAATGCGGGAATTCTGGATGGTTGCCGCATCCTGAAAACCGGATGCGGTGGGACCCGGACAGAGCGCGGTCACCGAGACGCCGCTTCCGGCAAGCTCCTGGGAGAGCGCGCGGGAAAAGGCAAGGACGTAGTGCTTGGTGGCAAAGTAGACTGCCATGAGCGGACCGGGCTGGAATGACGCGGTTGAGGCCAGGTTCATGATGCGGCCGTGCCCTCGTGACACCATACCGGGAAGGATGAGACGGGTAAGGTGGGTAAGCGCACGTACGTTCAAATCTATCATCTCACCGTTTTTCTGCCAGTCGGTCTGGTGAAAGAGGCCGTAATCGCCAAATCCCGCGTTGTTTATGAGAATATCTGTCTTTACACCGGCATCGGTGAGTTCCGCAACAAGCTGCGGCACCGCTTCCGGCCGGGAGAGGTCCGCCGGAAACACACGGATTTCCGCACCGTGCTTATCTTTGAGTTCGGCGGCAAGGGCGTGCAGCTTTCCTTCACTGCGGGCAACGAGTACCAAATCACCGCCGGAACGCGCGTGTATGCGGGCCAGCTCCATGCCAATCCCGCCTGAGGCGCCGGTTATGAGTGCCACATTCTTCATACAAGCTCCTTGTCTCCCTGATATAGTAGCCTATATCCGGTGCCACCGGCAAATGTCGCGGGAACAATGCAACCTTTTGCGGCATATCTGCTCTACTCCGGCAGAAGGAGAGAAGATCTATGAAAGAAGACATGAAAGCTGCTGTTCGATCATACTATGCGGCACGAGCGGCCGGGAAAGGCTGCTGTGCGGAGCGTGCTGCGGCCGCGCCGCGCTCTCCGGCTCCGGGATACGGAATAGAAGAACTTTCCTCCCTCCCTGACGGTACGGACCTTGGCCTTGGCTGCGGCAATCCGCTCTCCGCGGCGGACGTGAGGCCGGGGGAGACGATCCTGGATCTTGGAAGCGGTGCCGGTATTGACTGTTTTCTTGCCGCGCGCATTGCGGGCCCGGAGGGGCGGGTGATTGGTGTTGACATGACCCCGGAGATGATAGAACGCGCCCGGCGCGCCGCGGCGCGGCAGGCAGAGGCTGCCGCCGCAGAACGGTCCGGCTTTGCGCCGGTTGAGTTCCGCCTGGGAGACATTGAGCATCTGCCCGTGGCAGATCAAACGGTGGATGTGATTATCTCTAATTGTGTTGTAAACCTTGCGCTGGACAAGGCTGCGGTTTTCAGTGAAGCGTTCCGTGTACTGAAACCCGGCGGCCGCCTCTGTATCTCAGATATCATAGCCGAGCAACAGATGCCGCGGGAGGCCGCAGAGGATCCGGAACTCTACGCCGCCTGTGTTTCCGGAGCAATTCCCGCCGCGGAATACCGTGCCGCGCTCACGATAGCGGGCTTCACGCGCGTGGCAATTGAGCCGAAAAGGGAGCACGCGGACGCACCGTGCTGCGGTGTTGGGCAGGACGTCCCTGCAACCTACTCAGCGTACATCGTTGCCTGGCGGCCCGAAGGTCAGCAGGAGCTGCACCCGCAGGAAAGCGGCGTGTAATCATACGGTCTGCCAAGACCGTCAAAGAATAGGCGGCAGCACGCCTCCAACGATGTTCTTACCATGCGGCGGGCACGGTGCAGCCTGGCCTTCACCGTGCCCGTTGCCACGTGTTCCTGCGCGGCAATGTCGCGGACTTTTAAGCCCTCAAGAACGTTGCCCTCAAGCACGCGCCGGTAGATGTCCGGTAGAGATGCCACATAGTCTGGAAGCCAGCCCGCTATTTCTTTCCGGTATATGTCATCGACCGCGGACGTGACCCGGGCGCCCCGTTCACTCTCCGCGGCGTCAAACGCCCGCGCGTCCAGCACCGCCGGGTTCGTGCTCTCCATATTGCCAGCCGCTCTCGTCCGCTTCCAGAGCGCATGGCGTGCAGCTGTAAAGACGTAGGAACGGAGATTGGAAATGGCGGTACCTTCTTTCAGGCGCGCCATCACATGGAGGAGCACATCGTGACAGAGATCTTCCGCGTCTTCCCTGGGACGGACCCGGAGAACCAGGTAGCCGCGAAGCTCATGGTAGAGTGCGGACGGGATTGCCGGCCGCCTGCTCTCACCTTGTGTCACGCTATTCATGACGGAGTGTCTCCAGAAACCCCAGCACCTCTTTTCTGATGCGGTCCCGGATGGGCCGCACGTAGGCGAGTTTTTCCTCCCGCGTGCCGGTGGCGGCGGAGGGATCAGGCAAGGGCCAGTGCAACCGCTTCTTTTCCGCGGGAAAGATGGGACAGCGCTCCGCGGCCTGGGGATCGCACACGGCAATGACATAGTCAAACGATGCCCCCGAGCGGTGAAGCTCCGCCACGTCTTGCGTCTGTTTGGCGGAAATATCGATCCCGTCCTCTCCCAGAAGCTCCACCACAACCGGATTAATGCTACCCGGCTGGAGCCCGGCACTCGCTACTTCCACCAGGTCTCCGCCATACTTGCGCAGAAGCTCCTCCGTCATCTGGCTCCGTGCGCTGTTATGTATGCAAATGACCAGGACTCGTACTTTGCTCACGTTATCCTCCGTAAAATGACCGCGCTTGACGGCACGTGCCAAACGCGCTACAGTATACATGAGTATATGCTCATTTACTCATACATAAAAGGGGCAATCCATGGAACAAGGCACTTCCGCAAAACGTGAGGGTATGACATTTTTTGAACGCTATCTCACCCTCTGGGTAGCAGGCTGCATTGCCGCCGGGGTGGCAATTGGCCAGCTGGCGCCTGCGGTACCTGCCTTCCTCTCCCGCCTGGAGTATGCACACGTTTCCATCCCGGTAGCGGTGCTGATCTGGCTCATGATTTATCCCATGATGCTGAAAGTGGATTTCACAAGCATTGTAGAGGCAACCAAAAATCCCAGGGGACTCACGGTCACCACGGTGACTAACTGGCTTATTAAGCCGTTTACCATGTATGCCATTGCGTACTTCTTTTTGCACGTGGTCTTCCGGGCGTGGATAACCCCGGCGGTTGCCACCGAGTATCTTGCCGGCGCGGTCCTGCTTGGCGCCGCACCGTGCACCGCCATGGTCTTTGTCTGGAGCCATCTTTCTGACGGAGATCCGGCCTACACGGTGGTCCAGGTTGCGGTGAATGACCTTATTATCCTGGTTGCATTCACCCCCATTGTGGCGCTCCTCCTGGGTATCAGCAACATCCACGTGCCGTATGACACCCTCTTTCTCTCCGTGGTGCTCTTTGTGGTCATACCGCTGGCCTCCGGCTACATTTCCCGGAGACGGGTGATCAGCCGGCGCGGCCGGGACTATTTTGACAACGTGTTTGTAAAGAAGTTCGATGGGATCACCACCGGCGGCCTGCTTCTCACCCTGGTCATCCTCTTTTCCTTTCAGGGGGAGACCCTTCTCACCAATCCGTTGCACATTGCGCTTATTGCCGTACCGCTTATCATTCAGACCTTTCTCATTTTCACCATCGCCTATGGCTGGGCCCGTGTCTGGCGCATCCGGCATAACATTGCCGCGCCCGGCGCCATGATTGGCGCAAGCAACTTCTTTGAGCTGGCGGTGGCCGTTGCCATCAGCCTCTTTGGGCTGGGTTCCGGTGCGGCACTTGCTACGGTGGTGGGTGTACTGGTGGAGGTGCCGGTGATGTTGGCGCTGGTACAGATTGCACGGCGTACGGCGGCCTGGTTTCCCGCCGAGGCGCCCGCATGAGCACCGCTACCGTCGCTCTTCTGAAGGCGCTCGCTGACCAGACGCGGTTGCGGATCCTCTCCCTCCTGGACCTGGGCGAGGACCTGTGCGGGTGTGAAATTGAAGCTGTCCTGCATCTCTCCCAGTCAAACGCCTCCCGCCACCTGGCAAAGCTCCGTGCGGCGGGATTGGTAATCGCCTATAAACGCGCCCAGTGGGTTCACTTCCGGCCGGACAGGGAGAAGTGGGAAGAATATTCCATTGTGCCGGAGATCCTGGAGCAGATGCGGACCGCGGATAACGGGGAGGCCAACAGGGACGCCGCGCTGTTTGCAGACTACCGCGGGAGCGGATACACGTGCCGCACCATAGATCAGTGGGCCGCGGCGCTACGCGCTGCGCCTGACTACCAGCCTGGTTCTGTTTGAAAGATTATCGCTTACCGGCCAGCGGGGCAAGCCGCGTTGCCTTGCAGCAGATATACTGCTACCATAACCGCATGAAGAAAACCATCCTCCAGCCCCCCGTCGGGTGGGGCATCATCGGATGCGGTGATGTAACCGAAGTAAAAAGCGGCCCCGGCTTCCAGAAAGCCGATAACAGCCGCCTTGTTGCGGTGATGCGCCGTACCGGCCACCTGGCCCGTGACTACGCAGAGCGCCACGGCGTGCCCGCCTGGTACGATGATGCGGACAAACTGATAGCAGATCCCGCTGTGACCTCGGTCTACATTGCAACTCCGCCGGAGACCCACCTTGAGTACGCGCTCGCGGTAGCCGCGGCCGGAAAACCGGCCTACGTGGAAAAGCCAATGGGGCGCAATCACGCGGAGTGCGAGGAAATGATACGCGCCTTCGGTGACGCGGAATTACCCCTCTACGTTGCCTACTACCGCCGCGCCCTGCCCCGCTTTGTGAAGGTAAAGGAGCTCCTTGACCGGAAGGCCATTGGCACGCTCACCGGCGTCACCCTGCACTTTGCGCAGCCGCGGCACAACCCGCAGGAGGGAGCGCTTCCGTGGCGGCTCACCGCAGAGAGCGCCGGCGGCGGACTTGTCATGGACATGGGATCTCACGCGGTGGATATTGTGGATTATCTTCTGGGCCCCATGGAGGATGTCACCGGCAACGCATGGAACCTGGCACACGTGGCTGAGGTGGAAGACCGCGTGGTTGGAACATTTACCGCCGGCGGTGTGCCCGGATGTGCCAGCTGGAACTTTGCCGCGGCAGAGGAAGAGGATCTTCTGGCCATAGATGGAACCGAAGGCGCTATCAGGCTCTCCGTCTTTGGAAATGACCCGGTGAGAGCGATTACGAGCGCTGGTGAACAGCAGTTTGATCTTCCCAACCCTGCGCATGTGCAGCAGCCGCTCATTCAAACGGTTACAGATGACCTGACCGGCCACGGCACCTGTCCGAGCACCGGGGAGTCCGCGGCGCGCACAAACGCGGTGCTTGACCGCATGCTTTCACGCTATTACGGCGGGCGCGATGATGCGTACTGGAGTCGGCCGGAGTCCTGGCCGGGACGCGGGGAATGAGAGAGTTTGACCGGGTGACCACCCGCGGCGGCGACGCCGGCATGTCCAGCCTCTTTAACGGGGAACGCTATCCCAAGGATGATCTCATCTTTCACGCAGTGGGCACCATTGATGAGCTGGTATCAGTGCTGGGCGTCTGCCGCAGCATGACAAAGAAGAGAAAAACAACGCGTCATATTCTGGAGATTCAGAAGTTGCTCTTTCACATAGGCGCGGAAATTGCCACGCCGGAACACTCGGAACAATATAACGATATTACTCATCCGCAGGAGTCAGACCTTGAGCGGCTGGAACGGTGGCAGGCTGACCTGATGGAAGGAACCTCGATCCCGCCGGCTTTCATTGTGCCGGGAGACCATCCGCTTTCGGCACAGATGGATGTGGCGCGGACGGTAACACGGCGCGCTGAGCGTCACCTTGTGACGCTGGTCCGCACGCGCGGCGCGCGGCGCCTCATACCGTCACAGCAAATCCTGAACCGGCTTTCAGACTTCCTCTTTGTGCTTGCCCGCGCGGTGGAGCAGGAGAAAGCGTAGCCCGCGCCCTCAGGCGCCCACTGACTCCGTTGCTTCAATTGATTCCGCCTGCAGCGAAGAGGTAACCTCGCACGCGCCGCCGGCGCACGCAATCTCTCCCTTCAGATCCGTATTATCTTCATCTTCCTGCACGTACTTGAGGTCAACCCTGACCAGGCCGGAGGCCATCTTCAGGTACTCGGCACGGGTGATGTCTTCAAACGGCGCCTGAACGTAGGTGCCGCCGTCATACGGAAAGACGCTTATGCCGTTGTAGCTCTCCCTGTTTTCCCACATCCACTGGCGCACCGCTTCCCACTCGTCATCCTTCAGGTTAATGGTAACCGATATGTTGTTGCGGTTTGCACCTGATACGTGTCCCGGCACGATCCACTCGTTGTAAACGCGCTTCACCCGTTCCAGGGTATCAAGCGGAGACTCAGTGCGCAGAATTGCGCCTTCAGGCGCCTTCACCGGGACGGAAATGACTGCCATGCTCTCAGGCCGGAAGCGCTCGTCTTCCACCAGTTCCGGATGCATCACGGCCAGGTAGCCGTAAATAGGCTCGTTCTTCCCCACGCGAATGCGGCGGACGTAGTGGCCATTATGCCACGGGTGAATGCCGGACGAGGTACCCACCACCAGGGAGGTGGTACCTGACGGTTTCACCGTGGTGATTCGCGCCGCGGGATTAATGCCCAGAAGCGATGCCGCCCGGCGGTTTTCTTCCACGGCGTGACGTGCTGCTTCACTCATGTCATATTTCAACACGTCACCGGAGGCGATGCCGGTCATGGAGACGCCTAGCAGCGCGTCTTTTTCAGTGGTCTCCTTCCAGATTGTGCGCAGATAGTGGAAATCCGTATAGCTTGCCTGCAGGGTGCCAATGAACGCCGCGGCGCGGGATCGGGAATTGAAGTCTTCCTGGTCACGCAGGTTGGAAACGTTTATTTCTGTCAGGTTGCAGAACTGATGCGGCCTAAGCGATATTTCAGAGCACGGATTTGTCCCCAGGTCCGCGTCATTGGTGAGAAAGATGCCGGGTTCACCGCTTCTGCTCTCCTCCACCATCGTGAAAAAGCGGGAGAAATCCTGTTCCGTTATGCGGTCACGCCGCATGACGGCGCTGTTGTTTGCACGCGCGCGCTCCGGATGATCTTCCCACCACGAGCCTGATTTGCACGTGATCATCTGCTGGTCATCAAAGGAAAAGAGCGATATGAGGGCGGCACGACGGATTCCGCCGGCCAGCACGGCATCTGCTATGTGGCACACAATGTCATGCACCTCAATGGGAAGAAGCTGCGTCCCGGCGCCGCGGGCGGCGAGCGCCTCATCGAGCACGCGGGCCACCTGCCGGTGGCATTCCCGAAGCGGCCCCGGTCCCGGCGCTCTGCCGCCGGAGGTGACAAGCGGCTTCCCCTTGGGCCTGATATCGCGATAGTCCATGGCAACCGGCTGTTTGCCGTAGAAGTAGGACTCCACGAGCACCTTAATTGAGTCTGCCCACCCCTCAATACTGTCACCAATGAGATACCGGCGCGGAGATCCGCCTGCGGCGCTTCCCGGTCCTGCAACCGGCGGCAGCTTTGCCACGTGCTGCTTCTGGACCGAATACCCAACTCCGGTCCCGCCAAGGAGCAGGAAGAAAATTTCTGAAAAGGCGTCAGGGTGGTCAACGGGCAGGAACGAACAATTATAAAGCCGCGTGTTGTTGAGCTCGGTAGCACGGCCTGCAAACTGCATGGAGCGCATGGATGGGAGGACTTCCTTGCGGTATACGTGCGTGTACGCCGCGCGGATATCCTGTTCAAGGGACGGATGCTTGCGGATATGCATCTCCATGTTGCGTGTTACAATCTCATCCCAGGTCTCTCTCCGTTTTTCTTCCGGGAGATACCGGGCGTACTTCATGTAAACGGTGATATCCGAAAGTATCTGTACCGATGTATCCGCCATGACCTGCTCCTCACTTGCTATATATAGTATATATATCGGCCCAAAAACCGCTATGCTACACTATATATAGCGCTGGTCCACTGCGCAAGATTAATCCGCAAATTTCTTTGGAAATATTTTGGGGTGTTGCGCTACAATAGCCCCACACATGTTTGGAGGTTGCCATGCAGAGCCATAACGTAGATTACAAAATATTGGGCGATGACATGCAGATTGTAGAGGTGGAGCTTGATCCCGGCGAGGTGGTGATTGCGGAAGCCGGTGCCATGAACTACATGGATGACGGAATAGCGTTTGAAGCCAAAATGGGAGACGGTTCAAACCTGGGAGAGGGCATGCTCGGGAAACTCATGAGCGCCGGCAAGCGGGCGCTGAGTGGAGAGTCCCTCTTTCTTACTCACTTCGAGAACGTTGGAAGCGGGAAGAAAAGCGTTGCCTTTGCCGCGCCCTACCCCGGAAAGGTGATGGCGGTTGACCTGCGGGAGACCGGCGGCCAGCTCATCTGTCAGAAGGACGCATTTCTTGCCGCCGCCTATGGCACGCGCCTGGATATTGCATTCAACCGCCGGATTGGGGTGGGGCTCTTTGGCGGTGAGGGCTTTATCCTGCAGCGGCTCACCGGAGACGGACGCGTCTTCTTTCATGTGGGCGGCACCGTGATCAAGAAGGAGCTGCGCGGGGAAACGTTGCGCGTGGACACCGGCTGCCTTGCGGCACTCACCACCGGAATAGATTACAACATAGAGCGGGCGGGCAATTTGAAATCGATGTTTTTCGGCGGCGAAGGACTCTTTCTCGCTACGCTGCGCGGAACCGGCACGGTCTGGCTGCAAAGCCTTCCCTTCTCCCGCCTGGCAGACCGCATCATAAAAAGCTCAAACCTAGTGCCGGGCAACGCCAGAGGCGAGCGCTCGGTACTCGGCCGCTTTGGAGACTTGCTGGGGGACCGGTAGGCCGCAGCGCGCGCGGCAAACCCGCCGTGCGCCGGTGCTCCTACCGCGCGGGCTGCGACTGTGCGGCCAAAACCGGCCCGGCCGGCTGGTCCGCGCACCCGGCTTGGTCAACGGCTGCATCCCGGCAGCCGGTGATGTGAAGTTTGCGCATTTCGTAACGGAGCCACACCACCGTTATGAGCGTAGCCAGCACGTCCGCCACAGGAAATGCCATCCACACACCGCTCAGTCCAAAGAAGCGCGGAAGCACAACTACCAGCGGAATTAAGAGCAGAATCTGGCGCGACAGGGACAGCACCAGGGAGGGAATTGCCATCCCGACCGCCTGAAAGAATACGGTTCCCGTTATCTGCAGTCCAATCAGCGGAATTACCAGAAGCACTATGCGAATGGCATAACTTCCCAGCGAGATGAGCTCTGTACTTGTGCTGAAGAGCGAGAAAATGGCCGCCGGAAAGAGCATCACCGCGGTAAAGAAGATACTCGCCGTAATCACCGAGGTAGCCGCTGCTTTGCGCACCGCCTCCCGCACCCGCAGGAGTTTCCCCGCACCGTAGTTGTACCCGGCGATGGGCTGAAAACCCTGGGCGATACCAAAGAGCGGCATAAGTGAAAAGATAAGCACCTTGTGAATGACGCCAAATGCGGAGATGGCAATATTCCCGCCGTAGGCGGCAAGCGCATTGTTGGTAACGATCACAAAAAAACTTGCCCCAAACTGTCTGATGAAGGTGGGGACTCCCAGGGCAAGGAGCTCCCGGACAATGGCGGGACGCGGCACGAGGTGATGCGGCCGCAGCGCTAACCCGCTTTTACCGGAGAGGTAGAAGAAAATCGCGTAGCTAAAAGAGAGGAACTGACCTACCACTGTAGCAAGGGCCGCACCTCGTATTCCCATGTCAAAACCGAAAATAAAAATGGGATCAAGGATTATATTGGAGACCGCGCCAACGAGCATGATGGTCATAGACGCAAGCGCCTGCCCTTCAGAGCGCACCAGGTGATTTGAGGCAATGGCAAATGAGACAAAGACGGCGCCGGGAAGAATTACACTGAGGTAGTCCCGCGCATAGGTGAACAGCTCGTCCGTGGCGCCAAAAAGGCGCACCAGCGGATCAATAAAGGCGTACGATGCAGCTGAGACGGCAATCGCAAAGAGAGCGGCAAGCGTAAACGCGGTGCCAACGGTGCGTGCGGCGCGTTCTGCGTCTCCCGCGCCGAGCGAGCGGGAAACAATTGACGCCGCGCCAATGCCGATCATCAGCCCAATTGAGATGACGATCATCTGGAGCGGGAACGCCACACTGAGGCCGCCGATCGCCAACGCTCCCACGCCCCTGCCCACAAAGATGGTATCCACCACGTTGTAAAGCGCGTTCACAAACATGGCAACCGTGGCGGGAACGGCCATCTTTGCCAGAAGTCTGCCTACCGGTTCATTCCCCAGGAGGGTGCTTCTTGCGCTCTGATCTCTATTAGACATGCGCATCAAGATACCTCCCGGTTAACTCTAAAGCAAGACTAATCTACTGAAAGGACTATTTTCCCCCTGATGCCTTCCCCTCCCTGCTGAAGAATGCGGTGCGCCTCTCCTACCTCTTCAAGGGCCATTTCCCGGCCAATGAGCGGGCGCAGCTGCCGCCGCTGGGCAAGCCGTTTGAGCGCCTCCAGTTTCTCCCGGCCGCGCTGCAGGAAAAGAAAGTGCACGGTGATGTTTTTCAGAAAGGCCGCGTTTAAGCTCTCATCGGTTCCCACCACGGTCACCGCCTGGCCGTGAGAACGAACTACCTGCAGACTCCTTGGAAGCGTACCGTTTCCAACCGTGTCCAGGACAACGTCTACACCGCGCCGGTCTGTTTCCCGCTCAATAACCTGGACAAAATCCTCGTTCCGGTAATCAATGACCCGGTCTGCCCCCAGTTGCTTCACCTCCGCGGCGTCATAGCTGCCGCAGGTGGCATAGACAAAGGCGCCCGCCGCCCTGGCAATTTGGACAGCAAAAGAGCCTACGCCTCCGGCAGCACCATGAATCAACACGCTCTGGCCTACGCCCAGCCTGCCCCGTTCAATCAGCGCGTCCCACGCCGTCCCGCCGGCCAGCGGAAGAGCGGCGGCCTCCAGGTGAGACAGGTTGTGCGGCTTCTCCGCCACAATGGCAGCACGGACTACGGCGTACTCCGCGTAGGTTCCGCCGTTGTTGCCAAAAACCTCCGGCGTGAAAAAGACTTCATCCCCCACCTTAAACGCCTTTACCGCATCTCCGACCGCTTCAATAACGCCGGACGCATCATAGCCTATGACTGACGGCGGCACGACTCCTGCCCAGGACCCGGACTGCCTGATCTTGTAGTCAACCGGGTTGACACTCGTTGCGTGTATCCTGACCAGGACCTCGTCCGCCGCCGGATGAGGTGCTTCTCTGTTATCCTTCTGAAAGACCTCGGGTCCGCCGAAGTCGGTAATAACCATTGCCTTCATGGCACGCCTCCTTGGAAGTACGCAGTGTAGTAGGTTTAATATACAAAACAAGTGACTGGTATCAAATCTCCACCCGTGACAGCTCACCGGCTTTTTCCGTACGCGGGAACACCGCGCGCGCCCGGGACATATCGTTTTCTCCCAGCTGGCTTTCCGGCGGCAAGTGAACCAGATACAGGCGACGCACACCTGCCTCCGCGGCCACTGCAGCAGCGTCGGCTGCGGTGCTGTGACCGGGAAACGCGCCGGTGGCCTCATGCACAAGAATGTCTGCGCCGCGGGCAAGGTGCACAATCTCCCGTGAACGGGCGGTGTCGCAGGAATAGGCCACACTGCGTCCCGTCTTCCGGTGCTCCACGCGCAGCGCAATCACCGGAACGCCGTGATCTCCCGGCGCGGCAGTCACCAGCCAATCCCGGTCCTCATAGACCGTTGCGCCCCGCACGGGGGTAACCTCGTGCTCCCGCGTGACCGGAAACCCTTCCCAGCCGGACGTATCAAATGAGGCGAGCGTTCTCGCCGCCTGCTCAAGTGCCGGTTTAATACCGTACAGATCAATTGGTTCGGCTCTGCCGGCAAGCCACATTTTTTCCATAAAGAGCGGAAAGCCTGAGACGTGATCCGGATGCTCATGGGTGAGCACAAGCGCGCGCAGGTATTCGGTCGGGATGCCGGCGGCAAGCATGCGCTGCACCACGTCACCGCCCGCGTCTACCAGCAGTGCACTTTCTCCGGAGGTAAAGGCAAGCATGGTGGTAGTACGATGCGGATCGCTTAACGCGGCTCCGGTCCCCAGGAAGTGTATATACGCTTTTTCTCTCATGCAGCAGACTCCTTTCTCAATCGGGATCCTTTCTCACCTCGCGGTAGCGGCGCTCCACCTGTTCAAAAAGCGTCCTGCCGGTTTCAGAGGTGATCCGCGGCCGCGCGGTCTCAAAGAATTCATCCAGCCGGCCAAAGTGGGGGAAATTGTCCGCCCCTTGCTTCTCACCATCATACCGGCTGGAGCCCTCATACAATAGCGCCTGCAAACACATGTCTATCAGATTCATATCCCTGACAAAGCGTGCTTCAGCGCTCCTTGATTCTTCGTACTCCTCCCAGAGCTCTAGAACAGTGCTTTGCGGGAGGCCGGCTGTTAACCCGGTGACCGCGTCCCGTTCAAGCCGCGCCTTTTCCTCCGGAGAAACGCTCCGGATGTCCGGGTCAACGCGGGTTGCAATGTCCCCTGTTCGCGCCTCACCTATGTCATGTACCAGCGCTATCATGACAGAACGAGCCGGGTCCACCCGGGCCTGCTCCGCATATAGCATACAGAGAAATGCCGTCCCCCAGCTGTGGTCCGCCACGGACTCCGGCCCGTGCACACGGCGCAGAACCCAGCCCGCCCGCGCCTCATCCTTCAAATGGTACGCCTGGTATGCAAGCTCAAGCTTCTTATCCACTGCCTTACTCTCCTGTGTGACCGCCTCTCAAGCTACGGCGGGCAGGTACTCCTGTCAATCTAGAACCGGCCCGCGGGTTCCCACAAACGCGTCATACCAGTAAAGTGACACCAACCTATGTGGCACCTACTATCAATTGCAATTGGCGGCGGCGTTGGCGCGCTTGCCAGATACTCAGTGGCCCGGCTGGTAGGAGGCTGGGTAAACTCACTCTTTCCGTGGGGCACCTTTGCGGCCAACGCGGCAGGATCGTTTCTCATGGGCTTTCTCTTTCAGCTCTTTGACACCTTCACCGTATCTCCGTACGTGAAGGGAGTGCTCACCATTGGATTTCTTGGCGCGTTCACGACCTTTTCCACATTCAGCCTGGAAACGGTAAACTTGCTCCGAGACGGTGAGTTGCGCACGGCACTGTTTAACGTTCTGATCAGTGTTACTACCGGACTCGTGCTGGTATATGCCGGAATGTTTGCTGCAAGAGGCGGGGTACAACTGTTGCGCACCAGATAAGATGCATAGATCGATAGAACGCATACAAAGGAGGGGTCGCCAATGAGAACGGATGAGCAGGCAACGCTGTTACGGATATTCTTAGGTGAAAGCGACCGCCATCACGGCAAGCCGCTGTATGAACAAATAGTACTTAAGGCGCGGGAGCTGGATCTTGCAGGCGCCACCGTTTTGCGCGGCACCCTGGGTTTTGGCGCGGACAGCCGGATTCACAGCGCGAAGATCCTCACCCTCTCCGAAGATCTGCCTATGGTGGTGGAAATCGTTGACCACCAGGAAAATATCGACCGGATCATTCCCTTCCTGGATCAGACCGTGGAAGAGGGCTTGATTACCATGGAAAAGGTGCACGTGATAAAATACCGTCACAGCAAATCGGATAAGAACGACTGAACAAAAATACCCAATCTTCGGGCCACTACCCTCGGATTGACGAGCGCGGCAAAACAGGCTACGCTTTGTCTCGTTACCACCCTACGGTAGCAGGAGCTAAACTCCTGCGTCTCAAGGACAAGACCATGCACATTCATGACTATCTGAAAAAAGACGGCATTCTGTTTCTCAACACTGAAAGTAAGAAAGAGACTATCAAAGCGATGATTGAGCACGCCAGGCAAACAGGCAAACTCACCTCCTCCCAAGATTTTGAGAAGAGCATTTTTGACCGGGAGAAGATTGTCAGTACCGGGCTGGGTCTGGGCGTTGCAGTCCCGCACGCCAAGATAGCAACCATAGAGAAGTTTTTCATTATCGCTGCCATTCTCTCTCAGGATGTAGACTGGGACGCCATTGACAAGCGGCCTGTCCGCCTGGTCTTTCTCATTGGCGGACCGAATAATCAGCAGGCGGATTACCTTCGTATCCTCGCAAAGATTGTGCTGATCACCAAGAATCCTGCCCTGAGGGAAAAGCTTCTGGCTGCGACCCGTCCGGAAGAGGTCGTAGAGATCTTTGGCAAGATGTAGGCAGACGGCTCATGAGCATTAACGTATTTGTCTATCTGGGCGTGATCTTTGCAGCCGCATACGTGGTCAAGTACCTCACGCATAAGCTTAAAATTCCTGAAGTAACCGGCTACGTCCTTTTGGGCACCATCCTGGGTGTCTCTGTGATCCGCTTCTTGAACCAGGGTGTGCTGGATGAGCTGCAGCCCATTTCCACCGTGGCGCTGGGCATCATTGCCTTCATCATTGGTGTGGAACTTCGCCTGGACAACCTGAAGAAGCTTGGGATGTCTGTTCTTGCAATTGTGATACTGGAGGGCTTCGGCGCCTTCGCGTCGGTTACGCTGGTGCTCTACTATGTTGCAAACCAGACCATCGAGCTCTCGCTCCTTTTGGGCGCGGTTGCAGCGGCTACGGCGCCGGCCGCCACGGTAGCTGTTATCAGGCAGTACAAGGCAAAAGGGACGCTGACTTCCACCATTCTGGCGGTGGTCGGCATTGATGACACCATTGCGCTGGTTATTTACGTATTTGTATCGAGCTTTGTGAAAAGCTCACTCACCGGAATAGATGCAAACCTTCTCTCTATCCTCGGTACGGCGTTTCTCTCCATCGGGCTCTCCCTCCTTGTAGGGATAGTGCTTTCTCTCGCCTACATCCTTGTGCTGCGCAAGGTGAGAAACAACGAGTGGATTGAGGTGCTTTTGGCCGCATTCCTGCTATTAACGCTTGGCGTCAGTGAGGAGCTTGGAATCTCCGAGCTTCTTTCTATGATGGTGTTTGGAAGCTTTGTGGTGAATGCCTCTCCCGGTCTGGCAAAGCGCAGCATGGGTATTGTTGAGTGGTTTTCACCACTCTTTCTTGCCGCGTTCTTTGTCCTGGGCGGCGCGCATCTCAATTTCGGGCTGATCCTGGACATTGGCTTTATTGGCATTCTCTTCTTTCTTGCACGCAGCGCGGGAAAGATTGGCGGCGCCTCACTTGGCGCGGTCATTGGCCGCGCAAGCAAAGAGGTAAAGAAGTTCATTGGCTTTGCGCTGTTGCCGCAGGTTGGAGTGGCGCTGGCTCTGGCGCTGGCCATTAACAAGGATTTCAATATTCCGCGATTTGGAGATGTGGGTGCCCATATGGCATCCGTGGTCATCAATGTTCTCCTGCTCACTACAATACTGACTGAGATTGTCGGTCCCATTCTGACCAGAACGGCACTCACCAGGGCGGGAGAAACAGGTCTGCAGGAGAGGGGGTGAACATGTACTTTCTATTTGTCAAACTTATGAATACTGACTACAAGGAAGACGTCATTCTGGCCCTGCAGAGCGTTGGGGTGACCAAGGCTTCCTATATTGAATGCCAGGATTTGGAGAAATCGCTCTCAGATGAGTTCCATCTCTTCACCGGTTTCTTTGGGGCTGACCGCCGCGAGGGAGAAAACGGTATTGTAACCGCGCTTGTGGAATCAAAGGATCAGGTCTCCGAGGTAGTCACCAATTTGAGAGACGCCGGGATCGATATTGACGGCGAGGAGATACTCCGACTCATTGCGTGGCCGGTTGAAATGGTGTTTGACAGCGGAAGCGGCTTCACCGAGTACTGACCGCGTCCTCAGCCCCCGGACTCGAGCTGGTTGCGGAACACCTGGCTGTAGAGCTGCCAGATTTGCACAAAGATGGCCACAATGATTGGGCCGATGATCAAGCCAAAGATACCAAAGACCGCAAGCCCCCCAAGCACGCCAAAGAGCACAAGAACAGAATGTACCTGGGTGTCATTTCCAATGAGCCGGGGTCGAACCACGTAGTCCAGGGAAGCGATGAGACCACCGCCCACCACCAGCATGACCAGAGCACGCCCCGGTTGTCCTGCTATTAACAGGAGGATTGACGCGGGCAGCCAGACCAGAATGGCTCCAAAGTTGGGAATGGCCGCCAAAAAGAAGAGCATGACTCCTGCAAGCACAGACCCTCTCAACCCCAGAATTGCCATGGTACCACCGCCAATAGCACCCTGAAGAATCCCCATCACCACAGTGCCCTTTATGGTGGCACGGGTTACCGATACAAACTGGCCGAGGATGGTTTGCTTATCCTGCCGCGCCAGGGGAATGCGGTCAAAAACGGACTCTATCATCCCGGGACCGTCCTTGAGAAAGTAGTAGAGGCAGTAGAGATAGATAAAGACAAGCAGGATGATTTGCGCGGCCCCGCCAACCACGTTTCCCACGCTCTGCAGTACACGCTGGTCCATTCCCTGTATCATGCGCAGCAACTGCGTTGAGTTCAGCAGTTGGTTAAGCTGTACGTTCTTGAAAATGGGAAGCGCCTGCAATGCGGCTGTGACGCTTTGGATCCAGCCCACCACAACGTCTACGTTTCTACTTGCCATCCTGGCAAGCGCAATCAGGTTATCAACGGCCAGATATCCAAACGCCGCCACGGGAATTAAGAGCACCACAATCAGAAGCATCGTGGTAACGGTGGCCGCAAGCCGTGGCCGACCAAGCCGCTGGGAAACCGCATGATACAGGGGATAAAAGAGCGCGGCGGTGATAGCAGCCAGGAGGGCCGGCATGATGAAGCGCCGTATGACGTAGAGAAAGAGAAGCGTTATGCCCACCAGGAGCAGAATGAGAAAGGCCCGTGCAAACCCTGTGGAGTCTTTGCCTGAGCCGTTTGCGGATCCGTTCATCGTTGCCTCCCTGAATACCAAAAAATACCGCGGCCTGACCCGGGGGGTCTACCATTATGGGAATAAATTTCCCGTTCATGCCCCGGGGAAAAACTTTCCCACTCCAGATGAGAAAAGGGCGCTATGTTCCCGTTATTGGCGCCTCCTGCACCTGTGATTTGGCACGATTCCTGCTATAGAAGGTACATCGTCCCCAAAAAATGTGAGGAGCACACCATGACCCGTAAAGCCAGAAACGCCGGACGCATACGTCTGGCAGTCCAAATTGGTTTTTTTTCCCTGATCGCGGCAATAGCGGTCAACCACACCCTCGCCGCTACCGGCGCGGAAATTCCCCTTATCGGCACCGCATCTGTGCACGCCATTTGTCCCTTTGGCGGGGTTGTCTCCGTCTATCAGCTGGCGACAATCGGAACCTTTGTTCAGAAGATTCATTCGGCCGCATTTGTACTGATGGCAATCATGTTTCTTCTGACCCTGGCGTTTGGTCCGGTCTTCTGCGGCTGGATCTGCCCATTTGGCAGCGTGCAGGAGTGGCTCTCTTCTATTGGAAGAAAGCTCTGGAAGAAGCGCTTCAACGCCTTCATTCCCTACCGCTTTGATCGCTACCTGAGATACCTTCGCTACGCGGTACTCGGGTGGGTTGTCTATGTGACCGCCGTTACGGGTAAGTTGATTTTTGAAGCGTATGATCCCTATTACGCGCTGTTCAATTTTTGGACCGGTGAAGTTGCCGTGGCAGGACTTATCGCACTTGGCGTGGTAGCGGTTGCCTCTCTCTTTGTACAACGGCCCTTTTGCAAGTACGCGTGCCCCTACGGGGCGCTGTTGGGCATCAGCAATCTTTTTCGAATATTTGCCATCAAGAGAAACAGCGCCACATGCATCAACTGCAGCGCGTGTGACCGCAACTGTCCCATGAATATTCCGGTTTCCACTGCCGGCACGGTCCGGAACCACCAGTGCATCTCATGCATGAAGTGCAGCTCAGAACAGGCATGTCCGGTACAAAAGACAGTGGAACTGCGGACAGGCGCGTTTAAGGAGGTATCGCTGTGAAAATGTCTTCACCCCTCGTGGCAGCAATTATTCTGGTAGTGGTGGCAGGCGGCATTGCGCTTGCCTCCGGTATGGGACTCTGGCAGACGGAAAGCAGCAAGGTTCCGGCGCGCTACACCTCGGGCGAGGCAGAGGGCCAGTACAATCCGGCTGACATACGCGGCTCCTATACGCTCTCCGATGTGTCTGAGGCGTTTGGCATACCGGTGGAAGTTCTGGCACAGGCGTTCGGGCTTGAACAGGAGAGCGCGGCGTCATCTCTTCAGGTAAAAATCCTGGAAGAAGAATATGGCCCAATTGGGGAACTGGAAATTGGCACGGATTCCATGCGCCTCTTTGTGGCGCGCTATCTCGGCCTGCCCATAACAGCCGCTTCGGACACCGGCCTTCCCCAACCGGCAGCGGCCATACTGACCGCCCGAGGCACGCTCACGCCGGAAGAGGAAGCTGAGTTGCGCGCGCGGACGGTCACGCTTCCGGCGGCCGGGGACGTTGTTCCCGCCGCCGCGCCCGCTGACGCGGCCCCGGCCGCAGAACACGAAGTTGCAGAAGAGACCAGCGTGAAAGGAAAGACAACCTTTGGTGAGCTTCTCTCCTGGGGCGTGTCCCGGGAAGACATTGAACAGCTTCTTGGGGCGGAAATGGGACCGGGAAACATGGCAATACGCGACTACTGCGCCAACGTCGGCATTGAGTTTTCCACCATAAAGGATGCGCTCCAACAACTGGTTGACCGCGCCGGAGCAGATATGTGACACACCTGAGTGTTCCTCAACAGGGAGGAAATCGTATAATGAGGTCTGTGAACACGAAACAGCGTGACAGAGTGCTTTTCGGCATTTTGGCGGTGATATTGCTTTCAATCACCGCCGCCGGCTTTGCCCTTTTGTGGAGAAGCGCCGGCAGCCGGGGGCGGTTACTCCTGGAATACCAGGCCTCGAGAACAGCAGCCGGCCTGGTGGAACGCTACATGAGAGAAGGAAGCATTGAACCGGGTGACCTGCCGGCAGAAGTGCTGGGGTTTGGTGTATACACGCCGGAGGGCAGCGCGCTTGCCAGTGGAGGAAGCGCCCCGGCTATGGTTGACCCGGCCGCGCTTGCCACCGGCCCCGGAGAGTCTTTCCGGCTGCACAACTCAACGCTTCGGCTCCTGCGAACGCTGGGCGGCGGCCCGGGTCCGGGCGGAATGGGACGCGGGGCAAGACGGACCGAATCTGCCATGCGTCAATTTTTCCTGTTGGATTATGATGCGTCCGCCTATCTGGCGGACTCCCGGAACCGCATACTGCTCTGGTCCGGTGCCGCGCTTGCCATAGCGTTTCTGCTTTTCCTCCTGTTTATCTTCTACCGGCGGGTGCGGCGCTACCAGATGCAGGAGGAGCATCAGCGGCAGCTGGTTCAGCTGGGGCAGGCGGCGCGGACACTGGTGCATGAAATCCGCAATCCGCTTGGCGCCCTGCGCCTGCAGAGTGCGGTGTTAAAGAAGAAACTCCCTGCCGAGCATGCGGCGTCGCTTGCCGTGGTGGATGAAGAGGTCGGGCGCATTGCGCATCTTGTCCAGAGAATCAGAGAGTTCCTGCAAAGCCCGCACGGTGAACCGGAGCGTATTGACTGCACGGAGGTGGTGAGCAGTCTCGGAACGCGCTTTCCGTTTGCCGTGGAGCCGCATACGCCGGGAGAATCGGTCATCGTCCTATTTGATCCGCTTCGGCTGCGCTCCGTGCTTTCCAATGTAATTGAAAACGCCTGGGAAAGTATGGACAGCAAAGAAGCGGTAATGGTAACGCTTGAAGCTGACCGAACCCACGCACGCATTACCATTGCAGACCGCGGGAGCGGCATTCCCGATAGTGACAAGGCACAGATCTTTGATCCGTTTTTTACCACCAAGGCAAACGGCTCAGGTGTGGGCCTTGCCATTAGCCGCCAGTTTGTAGAGGGAGCGGGAGGAAAAATCAGGGTGTCAGACCGCCCTGGCGGCGGCACGCTTTTTGTAGTAAGCATTCCCAGGGAGAGGTAAGATGCGCATACTCGTCTGTGACGATGAGAAGAATATCAGGGAAAACATTGCGGAATATCTGGGACTCGAAGGCGTGGAAACGCTTCAGGCCCAAAACGGCCTTGCCGCGCAGAAGCTTCTGACCGAACAGCAGGTGGATGGCGCAGTGGTGGATCTGAAGATGCCCGGGATGAACGGGCTTGAGCTATTGGAGTGGATCCGCCGGGAGGGGCCGGACGTTCCGGTGATCATGATATCTGCCTTTGGCGATATTGAAGATGCGGTCAACGCAATGAAAAAAGGCGCGGCAGACTACATAGTCAAACCGTTTGATCCCGATGACCTCCTGCTGCGCGTACGGCGTGCAGTTGAAGACCGGGAGCTCCGCGCGCGGGCGGCGGCCTGGCAGGAAGCGGAAGGAGTTACTGAATCCGCAAGCCCGGTGATGCGTGATGTCTACCGGCTTGCCGGAAAGGTGGCGCCAACAGATTCAACGGTTCTCATAACCGGAGAGAGCGGCACCGGCAAAGAAGTGCTTGCCCGTCACATTCACGAACTTTCTCCCCGTGCACCGCGTCCCTTTTTTCCCATCAATATTGGCGGTTTGCCGGAAACATTGATTGAAAGTGAGCTCTTCGGCTATGAGCGCGGCGCATTCACGGGTGCAGAACAGCGCAAGAGAGGTATGATGGAGCTGGCATCTTCCGGGACGCTCTTCCTGGACGAGATTGGCGATATGCCGCTGCACCTCCAGGTCAAACTGCTGCGTGTGCTGCAGGACCGCAAGATTCAGCGCCTGGGCGGAACCGGAGTAATTCCGGTAGACGTGCGTATCATTGCTGCAACAAACGCAGATCTTGAACAGCGGGTGGCATCAGGCCGGTTCCGGGAGGATCTTTTTTATCGCCTCAATATCATTCGTATTGAATTACCGCCGCTTCGCGCACGGCGCGATGACATTCCGCGCCTTGCCGGTCATTTTGTGCGGAAGATGAGCAGCCGCACCGGCTCATCAGTTGCCGGAATCACGCCGGGGGCTATCCGCCTGCTGCAATCTTACCGCTTTCCGGGCAACGTGCGGGAGCTGGAAAACATCATTGAACGGGCAGTTATCCTCAGTGAAACAAGCGAGCTTTCGGAAAAGGATTTTGCGTCACTTTCCGCACAGTCGCGGCGCGTTGAGGTACCGCAGGGAACCCTCAGGGAGCTTGAACGGCTGGCCATCCTGGAAGCACTGCGGAGAAATGAAGGCAGACGCATTGCCGCGGCGTCTGAACTTGGCATCAGCAGGCGTACTCTCCTTAACAAGATTAAGGAGTACGATATGGAAGGGCAGTTCTAGCCGCTACTCTGCCGGCGGAACAGGCCGAAGGGAAAAGGAGAAGGTGCTGCCGTGCCCCGGCTCGCTCCGGGCCCATATTTCTCCGCCCTGGTTCTGGATGAGCTCCCTGCAAATGAGAAGCCCGAGCCCGGTGCCCTTTTCACCGTCCGTTCCCGGCGTGGTGCCGCCGTCCGCCCGAAAGAGACTCTCACGCGTTTTTTTGTTCATACCTACGCCGCTGTCTTTCACGTGCACCACAACGCGTTCCCCGTCACTCTGAGTCTCCGCAGAGAGGGTCACGGTTCCGCCCTCCGGAGTAAACTTCACGGCGTTGGAAACCAGATTGCGCAGCACGGTTGTCAGCATGTTGGGATCAGCCTTTACAAGCTCCACCGAGTCCCACTGCCCGGAAACCTTCACTCCCTTGTGTGCGGCCTGAGTCTCAAAGAGATCCACAATATCCTCCAGGACTGGACCGAGCGGAACCGCAGACATGTGTACCGCCACCAGACCGCGTTGCAGGCGTGACCATTCAAGAATGTCGTCAAGCAGCGTAAGCGCATGGCGGGATGCGTTCATCATTTCCTGGAGAAAATCGCGCCGTTGCCTGTCATCAAAAACGGTGTAGTCACGCACCATCAGTTCAAGCAAGGTGTTAATCCCGGAAAAGACGTTCTTGAGGTCATGCCCTAAAATGGAGAACAGTTTGTTCTTTGCATCATTGGCCTGCTGCAAACCACGGTTCTGTTCTTCAAGCAACTGGCGTGATTGGCGGAGCGCCACGTGGGTTCTCACCCTGGCAACCAGAACCAGATCATCCACCGGTTTGGTGATATAGTCTACCGCCCCCGCTTCAAATCCTTCCTGCATCTGCTCCGGAGATACGTGGGCGGCGGTCAAAAAAATGACAGGAACCTCTGAGGTGACCGGGTTGTCGCGCAGCCGCCTGCACACCTCATATCCGTTTATCCCGGGCATGGAGATGTCCAGCAGAACCAGATCAGGCGGCTCGTAAAACGCACTGTCCAGGGCTTGCTGGCCGCGCGAGGCTACTCGAATGTCATAGTTGTGTTTGCCTAAAAGGCTGCCAATTACCTGAAGGTTCTCCGGAACGTCATCTACCACCAGTATGACCGCGTTATCTACGTTCTTCGGAGCATTGCCCATCCGTCCCACTCCTGAGTTTGCGCTATCGCCGCCACACCGGTGGCACCCCGCTTTACATCATACCCTGCCCGCTTGTTCAACGCAATCAGGCCAGTGCATCGGTGAGCAGGGTAAACTCTCTGAGAAGCCACGTCATCTCTTCAATTCTAATGACCTCCGCTGCTTCCCGCAGCGCGCTTCCATATTCTGCAAGGGCGTCCAACCGGTGCGTCCGCCCCAGTTGTTCAAGTTCGCCGCCAAGATGCTGCGTTCCGTGCACCGAAAGCGTTCTCGAAAGCGTTGCCGCCCACGGGGCCAGCTCTTCACGGATGCGTGTGGCTACACTGCCGTCTACGACTCCGCGTGAAAGTTCCGCCGCCGCACGTTCCGCCGGACTTTTCTCCTGGCTGACACGTTCCATGCCGGCCGCGTCCGGCTCAGGCCTTGCCTTGCGCGCAACCGGAAGCGTTCCATGATATGTTAGAAAACGCGCCAGTTCGCGAACCAGCGTACTGCGATTTACCGGTTTTTGCAGGTATGCATCCGCAGAGCCGGGCCGAAGTGTGGGATCGTTCAGCGAAGCGGTAAATACCACGACCGGAAGCGTATTCCACTCTGCTGAGGAGCGAATGCGTTCCAGCGTTTCAAATCCGGACATTACCGGCATTTGAAGATCCAACAAGATTAAGTCCGCCTTGAACTCTGCCAGTTGCTCCAACGCTTCTCGCCCGTTCCCCGCCTCACTGATGACCAGATTCAGTCTCTCAAGAAACTCCCTTACAATGGCGCGATTGAGCGGGTCGTCCTCTACCAGCAATACGCGCTGTCCGGAAAACGTGACGTTGTCTTGATCGCCAAGCTCATCCTCTTCTGCTTCCCGTACGGGCGATATGGGAACATCGGGCAAAACAATTGAAAACGTGGAACCCTGGTCGGGTACGCTTTCCACAGAGAGCTCTCCTCCCATCGCCTCAGCCAGCCTGCGGGAAATGGCGAGCCCCAATCCAGTCCCGCCGGCAAGTTTTTCTCCCCCGCCGGGCGCCTGCAGGAACGGCGCAAAGATCAGTTCCTGCTGTTCCGGCCGGATTCCAATCCCGGAGTCCTCCACATCTATGCGGAGGTTAAGGTGACTGCCGCCGGCATCTGCAACTTCGCTTGAAACCCCCACGCGAATGAAGCCACTGTCCGTGAACTTCACGGCATTTCCAATGAGATTAAAAAGGATTTGCCGCAATCTCATGGAGTCCAGGACAATTGAGGCAGGCAAATCCTGTGCTATCTCTATGTGGAAAGAGAGTTTTTTGTGCGCAATCTGCGGCCCAAACACGGAACGGATTTCCTCTATGAAAGTGAAAGGATTGACCGGAGCAGGACGGAGCTGGATACGATCCGCTTCAATCTTGGAAAGGTCCAGGATGTCATTGATCAAGCTCAAAAGCGCCCTGCCGGAGGTATCTATCCCGTGAAGATAGCCGGTGAGGCGTTTGTCCTCGCTAATTCTGTCACGCAGAAGCTCGGTAAATCCTAAAATCGCATTTATTGGGGTACGTATTTCATGGCTCATATTGGCCAGGAACTGGCTCTTGGCACGGTCTGCCGCTCTGGCGCGCTCCGACTCGGTTGCCAGTGCGGCAGCGAGTCTCATTCTCCTGTTAAGCTGATGGGTAAAGAGGTAAAAGACCCCGGCCAGAATGGCAAACACAATGAGCATTCCAGCAAGAAGCATGCGGCGTGCCCGCGCGGCATGCTCTTCCGCTGTGCGGGAGCGCGTTTGAATGTAGTCATTTATGTCTGCATTCCAGGTATCAATGAACTGTTGAATGACCGGCAGCGGGTCATCTCCTGCAGCCTGAAGCGCTTGCGGCGAGAGCGGTTGACCAACAGCCCGCTCACGTATGAGCGCGTCCAGGTAAAGATACTTCTGCTCAAGCAGTGTTCCAAATCTTTCCAGCGCTGCCTCGCTTATCACACTGCCAATGTGAACAGAGTGAAGCTCTGAGGCGAGTCCTTCAAGAAGGCTCAAGGTCTCCGCAGCGTGACGGTGGTAACTCGCCACTTCCGATGCGTCACCTTCGAGCAGATAGGTGTGAACTTCAATGACCGAGCGGTAGAACGTGGTCACCACGTCTTCCAACTGGGCATGCGCCGATATTGCACCCTGCAGTTCCCGGTCAAGTGAAATAAACTGCCTGATCGCCTGCTGATTCAGGAAGTTCACGGAGAGCGCCACCAGGAATGCCGCGGCAAATCCGGCCACCTTTAGAAACGCGGTGTTGTCTGTAATGCGTCTGTTCTCTCTCACAACGTTGTCCAGCTCCAAGCATATCACTGTGTGCAAGAAAAATGAATTGCAACACAAACGCGTTGGTTGCACAGGGGAGAAATGGTCTGTAGAATGTGTTATTCTCCATTAGCTAAAAAATTGAAATTCTAACGTCCGATTCGGAGATTCATATGAAACTATCCGGAAAACTGAACCTGGTCATCCTCGGTATTGTAGTGGGGTTTGTCCTTGTTCTTGCTATTGTCTTTTACATACGTACTGTAAGTGAGTCGCTGCAAACCCTGGAAATGACGGCTGAAAAAGTCATCAGCAACGGCTACCGTGTCTCTTCGGAAAGCAAAGAGATGCAAATCTCTACCGATAAGCTCTCCTCACTCCTCTCCCGCTGGGAAGATGCGGTTGCCGCCATGTCCACCTCCATGGCCGCGCTACAGAATCATCCGGCCATCTCCAGACTGAGCGCCAATCTCCGGCAGGAAGTGGACGGCGCGGTCAAAGTGTGGGAAAACAACCAGAAGGAAATGGACAACATTCGGGCAAACGTCACTAACATCATCCAGAACGACGATATACCCGACTTCTGGAAAAAAGGGTTTGAACGGATGCTTGACAGCTACGAACACTGGGGCAGCAACGCAGGCGGCGGCGTATATACGGTCATAGAAGATACACAGCGCGATCTGCGGATCTCAGATATGGCTATTACGGACCTCATGGTGGCCAATATGACCCGACTGTCAAAGGAGATTCATTCCCAGACGAGCGCGGTGGAGCGCTCCGCCATGGTTGCAGCCGGTATAGCCGTTGTCCTCATCATCGGTCTGAGTCTGCTTGCCGTAATCCTATTCACGCGGCGGCTCGCCCGTCGGATCCGCTCAATTCAGCAGATCATGGAAAAGATTGCCTCCAGGGATTTGAGAGCAAAGACTACTGACACCTCCCGTGATGAAATTGGACTGCTTGCACGCCACATGAACGATGTGATCTCAGCGCTGAACACCTTCATGGGGTCAGTCAAGGCGGCCACAGATCAGGCGCAGGCGCTGAAGGAAACGATGTCCTCCGGCTCCACCGAAGCGGCATCCGCACTGAATGAAATTTCTCAAAACATCGCATCCATTAAGGACCAGTTTTCTGTCCTCAAGGCAAATATGGTGGATGCCAGCGACGCGATTACCCACATTGACGAGCGTGTACAATCACTCGGTGACAGCATTGAGAACCAGTCCACGGCAATTGAACAATCAACATCGTCTATTGAGCAAATGAACTCTTCTATCAACAATGTTGCCCGGCTATCCTCCGAGCACAAGAGCCGCGCCGGCAAGCTGCAGCACATCATCCAGGACGGCGGAGAAAAGGTTGAATCCACCAATGAGATCATTGTTGCCATCTCGAATCAGATTGATGACATCCTCGAAATCATTGGAATCATAAACGCTATTTCCGAGCAGACAAACCTGCTTTCCATGAACGCTGCCATAGAAAGCGCCCATGCAGGGGAGGCGGGAAAGGGCTTTGCGGTTGTGGCGGAAGAAATCAGGAAACTGGCAGAATCAAGCGCCGGCAACGCGGCAGATATTGGCACCGCCCTTGGCGCCATGACGGAAAAGATAAAGGAAGCGCTTCGGGCAAGCGATGATAGCCGGAACGCATTTGAAACAATTAACAGCGACGTACACTCCTTTGCTGATGCCATGGCGGAAGTCTCTTCCGTGATGGAAGAGCTTTCAAGCGGCAGCCGCGAAATCCTCCATGCCGCAGAACAAATCCGCGGGGTGACAGAGGACGTGCGTCACGAGTCCGAGGAAATCCGCCACAACACCCAGGACGTCAGGCATGCCATGGAAAGCGCCACCAATATTGCAGAAACGGTGCTCGGCGGCATGGACGAGATTGACGGCGGAAGCAAGGAAATCCTGCACTCACTGGTGAACGTGAGCGATGTGTCCACCGAAAACCGTGAACGGATGGACACGCTTGCCGTTATTGTGGAGTCATTTACAACTGCCGGTGATGAGGATGAGGAAGTTGATGCCCTCCCGCCACTCTCGGCAGCTGACGAGTTAGCGGAAGGAGGACATCGCAACGCCGGTTAAGCCGCGTTACCGGCCTTCCCGGTCCACCCGCCGCTGGCAATTAATGCAAAGTGTTGCGTCCGGCATTGCCGCAAGACGCTCGCTTGAGATTTCCGCCCCGCAGCTTTCACAAACACCGTACCCGCCCTCCTCCAGCCGGTAGAGGGCGGAAGCAATTCTGCGCATGCGCTCGCGGTCTACAAGATCTACCCGGCCAACTGTCCGGTGGTCGCGCTGCTCATGCGCTATCTCTTCATAATCCTTGGTAGCGATATCCTGGAAAAGCTGATGAAACTCCTTGGTTTCCAGCTTAAGTGCCTCCTGCAATTCATCGCGCATGCGCAGGAGGTCTTTTTTTCTTTCATTTCGAAATTCTTCAGTCATGAGGCTAACGCTCCCGGACGGGTCAGGAAAGTTTTGCGGTCAGCGTGATGTTGGTGCCTGCAAGCGCCACAGATACCGGACACCCTGCCTTGGCCTGTTCCGCGTGCTTCTGGAAGGCTGCCTCGTCAATACCGGGCACCTGTGCCGAGGTAATCAAATGTATACTGTCAATCTTGAACCCTTCCCCTTCCTGGACAATAGACACATCCGCGGTAGTTTCAATGCGGGTCGGGGTATAGCCCGCCTCGCCAAGCATGAGAGAGAGTGCCATGGAGAAACAGCCCGCGTGAGCTGCTCCTATGAGTTCCTCCGGATTCGTCCCTTTGCCGTCTTCAAAACGGGAAGAAAACGAATAGGGTGCGGAAAGTGTGCCGGTTGCAGTTTTCACCGTACCTTTTCCGTCGGTCAATGTTCCTTCCCAGATTGCGGTTCCTTTTCGTACTGGCATAGATCCTCCTTTATGTAATGTAGCTACGTGTTCATCCCCGGCGTATAACCTGTATGGGGGATTATCCCATCTATTCTTCCTTAATCAAATTGAGAGCTCCACCGGCAAGGAGCATACGCCTGTGACGCGGCGAGACGTCCAGATACGTCATAATGCGGTCCCCGTTCACTTCTACCGGGATTTCCCGGGCGCCGTCACCAAGCAATCGTCTTATTTCCGGAATTTTGATGCGGTCTCCCTGTAAAAGGCGGTCGTAATCTCCTTCATCCGCGAATACGAGCGGCAGGACGCCAAAGTTCAGAAGATTTGACTTATGAATTCTTGCAAAGCTCTTTGCCAGTTTCACCCTGATGCCCAGGTAGCGCGGCGCCAGCGCGGCGTGCTCCCGGGAAGATCCCTGGCCATAGTTGTGTCCGCCTACCACGGCGCCGTTTCCGCGGCTGCGGGAGCGCTCGGGGAAATCGGCATCCAGGACGTCAAATACGAACTTGCTGATCTCCGGAATGTTGCTGCGGTACGGAAGAACACGATTACCTGCCGGCATAATGGTGTCCGTACTCACATCGTCTCCAACCTTCAGGATGACTTCCACCTGAAGCGCGTCAGGTAACGGTTCAAAGTCCGGAAATGTCTTTATATTGGGGCCCCGGACTATTTCCACCTCTTCTGGATGCTCTGCGGGAGTCATAAACCATTTGTCGTTGTGTGCGAACTTTTCCGGCAGCGTTACGCGCGGGTAGTCACCTACGGTCCGCGGATCAGTTATATGACCGGTAAGGGCGCTGGCGGCTGCCGTTTCAGGTGAGCAGAGGTAGACCGCATCATCTTTGGTACCGCTGCGCCCCTTGAAATTGCGCGGAAACGTTCTCAAGGAGTTGGTGCCGGTGGCCGGCGCCTGCCCCATACCGATGCAACCGAGACATCCGGGTTCATGCAGCCGGGCTCCTGCTCCTATGAGCTTTGAAACTCCGTCATGAAAGAGAAGATTGATAAGCGTTTGCCTGCTGCCGGTGTTAATGTCAAAGCTCACACCGGGGTGCTTCTGCTTCCCCTCCACCATGAGTGCGGCAATCATGAAGTCACGATAGCTTCCGTTGCAGGAAGAGCCAATGATCACCTGCTGCACTTCCGTATCGGTAAGCTCCCGTGCCGCTTTCACGTTGTCAGGATTGCTCGGGCACGCAACCATTGGCTCCAGGTCTCCCAGGTTAACTTCTGTTACTTCGTCAAATTCTGCGTCTTCAGGTGTTCTCCGCCGGACCCAGTCATGTTCGCGGCTATTCCGTGAGAGGAAATCACGCGTGATCTCGTCCGAGGGAAAGATCGCCGCCGTAGCGCCAATGTCTACTGCCATGTTGGCAACCGTCGCCCGGGCGGACATATCCATGTTGGCTACACCCGGACCGTAAAATTCCATGATCTTACCCAATCCGCCCTTCACACTGTAGCGCTGCAGAAGCGTAAGGATAAGATCTTTTCCCGACACAAAGGGAGCAAACTCACCTTCAACGTAAATCCCCCACACTTTTGGCGCGTTAATGTAATACGGGCGTCCGGCCATTGCCATAGCCACCTCAACACCGCCGGCACCCATGGCGAGCATGGAAAGGCAGCCGCCGGTGGTGGTGTGGCTGTCAGAACCGAGCAAGGTTTTTCCCGGAATACCAAACCGCTGCCGGTGCACGTGATGAGAAACACCGTTTCCAACCGGCGAAAGGGTTACGCCGTATTTTGCCGCCACGGACTGAAGGAATCTGTGGTCATCAGCGTTCTTGTAATCCGTTTGAATGATATTGTGGTCTATGTAGCTCACCGCTACTTCCGGTTTCACCGTGGGAATTCCAAGCGATTCAAACTCAAGGTAAACCATGGTTCCCGTGGCGTCCTGGGTCAACGTTTGATCAATGGTGAGACCAATTTCTTCTCCCGGCTTCAGAGATCCTTCCACCAGATGGGCTTTCAACGTCTCTTCGGTTAGGGTATGTTTCATGTCGACCTCCTTTACCTACTTAGAAAGTAAGAAATTCTTGAGGCAGACTTCCACCCCACATCGATTGTCGCTTGCCGGAAGCGGAAATCTACATGATAATGTGGGTTGTGATAACGCCCACAGGGAGGTTTTGTGAAACAGCGTACTGTTTCCACTGGAGAGGCTGAAGAGTCCCGCAAAGTGGCGCTTCTCGCTGAGGCAAATGTATTTTCCACGCTTCGCCCTGAAGAGCTTTACGTTATATCGGAGTTCAGTGAGTACCGCCATATTCCGGCCGGCGGCGCGGCGTTTCGTCCGGGAGATGAGGGTGATGCTCTTTTCATCATAGATTCCGGCCAGGTGGTGATACGGCGCGAGTCCGAAGATGGTCCTACAGATGTGGCGCGTTTCATCTCCGGTGAGTGTTTTGGAGAACTCGACCTATTGCGCAATGCGCCGCGCACCGCACTTGCTGTTGCTGAAACAGAGTGCCGTCTGCTTATGTTTCCGCGCGCCGGTACAACCTTTGAAGAGGTGTTGCAGGAACATCCCGCCATATCGGCTCAACTCCTGCATAAGTTGCTCGCACAAATTGCCGGGCGTATCCGTTCCGCCAACAAACTTATCTCTGCAAACACGCCGTGGATTCAGGAGCTCCGGCGCCAGGTCATGGGAGACAAACTTACCGGGCTCTACAACAACACCTTCCTGAAGGAAGAGTTCAAAAATTATCTCAAAGATCCGGAAACCCCGGTAAGCCTTTTGATGGTAAAACCGGACAATTTCAAGGAAGTAAATGACACCTACGGCCATGAAGCAGGAGATGAGACCCTGCAGCGCCTTGCAGCCACGCTGAAAGGCTGCATTGGAGCCGATGATGTGGCAATCCGGTATCGCGGAAATGAGCTGGCGGCAATCCTTCAGGGCTCGGACCGGCGCCGCGCCGCGGAGCTAGCCGAACACGTGCGCAGAGAGATAAAACGGCTCGATATTACCGACCTCACCGGCGGCGCCTCGCTTGTTATTACCGCCAGTTTGGCCGTGACGACCTTTCCAGAAGACGGCAGCGATCCCGCAGAGCTCACTCTGCTTACCCACGAACAGATGTTCACGGCCAGAAACGCCGGGGGTGACCGTCTCTTTGTGCCGCAGTAGCAGAAATCAGCGTACAGGTGCTCTATACTTGAGTATAATATGAAGGAAAGCATGCACGACTTTTTGCAACATGTAGATATCTTTTCCAGTCTTGAGAGCGAGCAACTGGGTGAGGTCATAGAATGTCTTAACACCCGCAGCGTGTCTGAAGGCGGAGCGCTCTTTCATGAGGGGGATCCGGGTGAAGAGCTTTACATTGTCAGATCGGGGCGGATCGCAACAAGCGTGAAGCTGCCTGACGGAAGGGACCTGGACATTGCGCAGTTTCAAGACGGGGACTTCTTTGGCGAAATGTCGATCTTTGAGGATGCGCCGCGCTCTGCCACGTGTTACGCAAAAGAAGAAAGCACGCTGGTAAGTCTCTCGGAGACCGATTTTCACAAGATAATGGAACGGCTCCCGCATGCGGCCATCAAAATCATGTATCGCATGCTGGGCATCACCACTGCGAGGCTGGAAAACACCAGTGAGTTTCTTTCCGATATGGTGCAGTGGGGTGAACAGGCACGAAAACGCGCCGTAACGGACGAGCTCACCGGACTGTTTAACCGCCGGTTCCTGGATGAGTCGTTGCCGGATCAATTTGCCCGCGCCAAAACACGGAGACAGCCGCTCGCTCTGGTTATGGTGGATCTGGACCACTTCAATGACATCAATGCAACCTTCGGACATGAGATTGGTGACGCAGTATTAAAGGCGGTCGCCCCGGTGTTCAAGAGCCATTTTCGGGAGTCGGATATTCTCTCCCGCTATGGAGGAGACGAGTTCACTTTTGTCTTGCCGGACACCTCAGCGGAACAGGCCGCAGAAATCTGCACGCGTGTCTGTCAGGAAGTAGCCAGCCTGCCGGTCATGAAAGAACTGACCGGAGAAGAACGGCAGTTGACCACCAGTCACGGCATAGCCGCATTCCCCGCCCATGCAACAACGCTGAAAACACTTCAGGAACGCGCTGACGCGGCACTTTACCGGGCCAAGGAAGGCGGGAGAAACCGGGCAGTTATTGCAGACAGCGAGTAAGAGGATCAACGCAACCGCACAGGGAGCGCAAGGACATGTACTCGATACAAGAGACCTTTTCGAAGAAGCAGGACATTCCGACAATCGCGGAGAAAAACCGCATTATTAACCGCCTCATTGAGGCGTTACTTTCCAGACAGAATTTTCTGATCATTGGGCATCAGAATCCGGATGAAGATTGCATTTCCTCCATGGTTGCCATAGCGCTTCTTGTAAGCAAACTCTCCAAGAATGCTGCCATTTGTACGGCGCCGGATATTCCCGCCCACTTCGAATATCTGCTGGATATCTGCAAATACAACTCTATTGCCGTAAATACCTCCTGCGAGGATATGGACGGCGGCGTAGACACCGTGATTATCTGTGACACACCAAAGCCTTCCATGCTTCACACCGGACCGGAAGTAGAACATCTACTTCAGGACGACAACGTGCTGAAAATTGAGATTGACCATCATCTGGAAACGGATAGCCGCTACATTGGTTCGGCCGGGTACTGCCTGGTGGCGGAATCATCCTCCGCAAGCGAGCTGGTGGGGCTTCTGGCATGCAAGCTGAATCAGCGCCGGGTGATGGTGGATCAGTACCGCATTCCGGACCTGTTGGCCCGAAATCTTGTGCTTGCGGTGCTCACCGGCATCATCGGCGACACGCAAATGGGCAAATACATAAAATCGCACAAGGAACAACGCTTTTACGACATGTTCAGTACCATGTTTAACAGGCTTCTGGTTGAAAAGACCACCAAACGGACAAACTTCTTTAACATGGAGCAGGTATTTGGGGAACTCAGACGCCTCTCCGTGCGGGAGGCGGAATGCTACCGCTATTTACTGAAACACACGCGCTCCTCGCCTTCCGTCCACTATTCAGTTCTGGGCGTGCGGGAGAGCGAACGTATTCATAAGAATTATGATCTGGACACCGTCATATCCGTGGCTCGCGGAGTGGCAGATGAGCTGGCGGAAGCAAGCGAGAAAATCAGCCTGGTCGCTTACTACGATGCACTGGAACAGTCCGACTTTATTCAATTCAGGGCCAGGCGGAGCCACCAGTACCGTAAACTGGATCTCAGGCGCATCCTCGAACACTTTAACATAGAAAACGGCGGAGGCCACGAAGGTGCCATTGGCTTCCGCATTGAGCGCGACCGCATTCCCGATTTTGAAGAGTTTGTGAAAAAACTTATTGCCGGCATTGAGTCGCTGGTGGCAGAGGTTGAGTGAACGCCTTCGCGCTCAGAATGCCTCTCTCACATTCACGTAAAATGCCGTTCCTTCCGGTGTCCATGCAACATCCACGCGCAGGTTGAGCCGCTCCCGCGTATCCAGCGCAAAACGTATACCGCCACCTGCCGCATACACGAACTCGGTGAAAGAAAAATCTGTGAACGCCCCGGCAACCTGCCCGGCCGATCCAAAAACAACCCCGCCAAAACGCCATATGAGCGGAAAGCGGTATTCCATTTGGGCCGCGACGGCAAGCGAATCCCGGAACCTTTTTTCCGGGTAGCCGCGCATGATCCCGCCGGTAGAAATGCCGGGAAGCAGCTGGAACGGGACGTCACCGGCCGATGCGGCAAAAATCATTTGTCCGGCAACCACATGAGCTCCCCCCAGGGGAATGAAGCTCCGCGCATCAAGGGTGCCCAGAATGTAGGTTGCCGTATCAGACAGTGCGTTCGGCACCACGTACGTAGTTGCCTCCACGTAACTGCCGGAGGTGGGATAGAAACTTGCGTTCCGGCTGTCCGCACGCATGGTTACGCCAAATCCCGTCCCGTAGGTCCCGTCCGCACCTGTAAGCTCCGTTGATCCAAGGACTCCATTCACATCGGTTTCAAGTGTCCGATGGTACACAACGGCCAGGGTGGGACCAACCGATATCACGGGTCCCAACCGTCTCATTACCGAGTAAACACCCTCCACTCCGAAATCCGTGTACTCTTCTTCATCCGCGGCGCGGGTCTCTCTCCCTATTCCAAAAAAGGACATGGGTGCCCGCTGCGGCTGGACTTCGACAACGTGGGTCCAGCCACCCTGCCCGGGATTCACTTCCGCGGAGAGTGCCAGGGCAAACCAGCCCTTTGTGCCGTAAAAACCAACGCCCGCAACCGAATCCGTAGTTTCCGGCTTCTGATCCGCGTTGATGCGGTAAAAAACGCCGGCTCCGCCGAGGACCACACCAGTGTCCGGAGAGTAGCCGATCACCGGCAACGGAACGAACGCCTGCTGCGGTTCTTCTTCCGCTGTTGCCGTTGCAACCGCGGCAGCAAAGAGAAGCAAAACCATCAGGACAAAAGGCGTGATCCACCGCGGTCTTGCCCACTTCATGAAACGTCTCCTTCTAAAACCTCGAGTTAATGTAATCTTAATGTCACCGGAAGGAAAGAAGTGTTACCCAGTGTCACCCAAAAAAGCGGCGGTTCGCGCCGCCGCTCTGGTAATGCATGTGAGAACCTACAGCAGAATCCGCATTGGGTTTTCCAGAAGTCTGCGAATTTCCGCCAGAAAGATTGCGCCCTGCGCCCCGTCAATGGTGCGATGGTCTACGGTGAGACTGAGGCCCATGACTTTTCTCACCCGAACCTCGCCGTCTTCCAGGACCAGCCGATCCTGAATTGCGCAAACGCCAAGGATTGCACTTTCAGGCGGATTGATAATTGGGTTGAAGGAAAGAACTCCGTACATTCCCAGGTTTGAAACCGTAAACGTGCCGCCGGACAGCTCATCTGCGGTAAGTTTTCTCGAGCGTGCGCGCTCGGCGAGCTGTTTTGCCTCATGTGAGAGCTCACTCATCGAAAGAGCTCCGGCGCGGCGGATCACCGGGACAATCAGGCCCTCGTCAAGCGCAACTGCCATCCCCAGGTTAATATCGTTTTTGAACACAAGATCATCGCCGTCAAGGCTCACGTTGATCTGCGGATGAGACTTCAGGGCTGCTACCACCGCCTTCAGCACAAAATCATTCAAAGAGAGCCGCGACTCAAGCTCTTCATTCAGCCGGGCGCGTGCTGCCATCAACTCCGTCACGTCCGCTTCAGCAGAGAGTGTCACCGGCGGCACCGTTTGGTGGCTCTCGCTCATGTTTCTTGCGATGGTCTTCCGCATGGAGGAGAGCTTCCGGCGTTCAACTGTGCCGCTCACCGGTTGCCTGCCTTTCCCCGCTGCCGGTGCGGCCGCTTCCACATCCTCTTTGGTAATTCTACCTCCGGGTCCGCTTCCCGATAGCGTGTGCAGGTCAATACCCCTGTCCGCGGCAATCCTGCGTGCAAGGGATGATGCTTTCACTTCACCACCAGCACCCGCCTCCCCTGCGGCGGCCAGGACATCACGCGCCTTTACTTCACCGTGCTCTCCGGAAGCTTCCACCTGCTCAAGATCAATTCCGCGTTCACGCGCAAGCGTCTTTGCGTAGGGAGTGGCAGGGACCTTTCCTCCGGGACCGCGGCTGCGTTCAGCTTCCGGCTGCGGCCGCTCGCCGTCCGGCGGCGGCGGCGTGGCGACGTCACGCTGAGGTTGCGCGGCCGGCTCGCCGCCGGAACCCGCAGTTTCATCCGGCACCTGTTCACCCTTCTCTCCAATGTAGGCAATGGTCCGGGTAACGGGTACCACTTCACCCGCTCCTTTGAGAATCTTTAAGAGGACACCATCGTTCTCTGCCTCCACTTCCATGGCGACTTTGTCGGTCTCAATCTCTAATAGCGCTTCTCCGGTTGAGACCGTGTCACCCTCATTTTTCAGCCACTGTATGATGGTGCCGGTCTCCATAGCCATGCCGGCCTTTGGCATAATTACTTCGTAGGCCACAGCTTGCCCCCCTTACTTCAATGCGTCGTGGATTGCGTCCCTGATCCGTTCCGGCGTTGGAACCGCGTTCTTCTCAAGGTTCGGATTATACGGAATGGGAATATCAAGTCCGCCAAGACGCTTAATTGGGGCGTCCAGGTAGTAGAACGCTTCACTATCCACAATCTGCGCCACCAGCTCACCTCCAAAACCGCCAAACTGGACTGCCTCATGCACTATGAGCACATGACCGGTCTTCCTTGCGGACGCAACAATGGGCGCGGTATCCAGCGGCCGCAGGGTGCGCGGATCAACTATTTCAATTTCAAGCCCCTCGCTTTTAGAAAACTCGTCCGCAATTTCCATACAGGTTGGAAGCATTCGTCCGTAGGTAATGAGGGTCAGATCCGTACCTTCACGCTTTATGTCACTGGTTGAAAGCGGGATGGTGTACTCCTCTTCCGGCACCGGCCCCTTCTTACGGTAGAGCAACTTCTGCTCCATGAACACAACCGGGCTGTTGTCGCGAATGGCTGACTTCAAAAGCCCCTTTGCGTCATACGGGGTACCGGGAACCACCACCTTCAATCCAGGCACGTGGGCGTACCACGCCTCAAGACTCTGAGAGTGCTGCGCCGCAGCACCCGTCCCCGAGCCTGCCGGGGTGCGGACCGTGAGAGGAACCTGGGCGCGTCCGCCAAACATGTAGTGGATTTTTGCAGCCTGGTTTACCAGCTGGTCCATCCCGATGGTGATGAAGTCACTGAACTGAATCTCCACAATAGGACGAGAGCCGGTCACCGCCGCCCCGGCACCTGCGCCAATGAGCACCGCTTCAGAAATGGGTGTATCGCGCACCCGCTCCGGGCCAAACTCCTCTATCATGCCGACGGACACACCAAATGCGCCACCGTAGACTCCTATGTCTTCTCCCATGAAGAATACGTCCTGGTCACGGCGCATCTCTTCACTCATAGCTTCCTTAATTGCTTCCGCGTATGTAATCTCTCGCATCACATTTCTCCTCAGGCGTAGACATCTTCAAGGATGGTGTCCAGGGACGGTTCAGGGCTGTTTTGAGCGTATTCCACCGCGTCATCCAGGTCCTGCTTTGCCTGCTTCTCCATCTCATCCAGTTCCTTCTTTGTGGCAATCTTGTTCTTCTCAAGGTACGCCCGAAGCTTTGGGATTGGGTCCTTGCCTTTCCACTCTTCAATCTCTTCCTTGGTCCGGTAGCGGTTTGCATCACTCTTGGAGTGCCCCTTGTACCGGTACGTGTTGGAAATGACCAGAACCGGCCCTTCCTTCTCCGCGTGCTCTTTGGCCCACTTAACCGTTTCGTACACGGCAAACACGTCATTGCCGTCAACCGACTTTCCGGGAATGCCGTAGGCGGACGCACGGACCGAAAGGTCATCGATATTTGTGCTCTTCTTGATGCTCATGGACATGCCGTACTGATTATTCTCACAGACAAATACCACCGGAAGTTTCCAGATCGATGCAAGATTCAATGACTCGTGAAAGCTTCCTTCATTGATGGCACCGTCACCAAAAAAGCAGACTATGACGCGGTCAAGTTTTTTCAGTTTGGTGGTGATACCGGCACCAACTGCAATGGGAATACCGCCGCCTACAATGCCGTTGGCGCCCAGGTTTCCGCGCGTGAGATCAGCAATGTGCATGGAACCGCCCTTTCCCTTACAGTAGCCGTCAGACTTGCCGAGTAGTTCGCTCATCATCCGGTTCAGATCGATGCCCTTTGCAATGCAGTGCCCGTGACCCCGGTGGGTGGAGGTAATCAGGTCATTTTCGTCAAGGTTGGCAATGGCGCCCACGGCCGTAGCCTCTTCCCCCGCATAGAGGTGCGTGGTGCCGTGCACCATGCCGCGTGAAAAGAAGTAGGCAACCTTTTCCTCAAAGTTCCTGATATGCAGCATTTGCATATACATCTCTTTCAATTTTTCGTTGCTTAGGTCCATAACACATCTCCTACCGCATCATTCCGGGAACGGTTGCTTCCCGGGTATTGAAATTATTTTCAATCCATGTAATTACTTTTATAGTTAGTGTACCGATTCGTGGAGGTGATGTCAATTGCCGATGTTGTTGCTGAAGGCAGGAAAATGCGTATGACTGAAAAAGAACAGAGACAGCTAACACGTGTGGCTCGATTCTATTACCTGCTTGATCTCAACCAGCGCGAAATAGCGCGGCGGCTCAACGTGAGCGTACCGACAGTTTCCCGGTATCTTTCACGCGCAAAGCGGGAAAAGATTGTAGAGATATCTATCAGGGAACATCGCGAGGACATGAGCGAGCTGGAAATTGAAATTGAAAATCGATATCAAATTCGTGAATGCATGGTGGTAGCAAATGGGGAGACAGACGATGAAACCTACACGGCCATGGCGGAACTCCTGGGCGACCTGCTCTCCCGCCTGCTCACGCCGGATAGTCATGTAGGACTCAGCTGGGGAGAAACGCTGAAAAATGTGGGAGAACGCATCCAGGCACCATTACGCGCTGCGGCTAGATTTGTTCCCATCATCGGCGCTATGGGCATGATTGAAACAGGCATCTACCCCAATTCCATAGCGCGTACGTTTGCCGACAGGTTGGGCGGGATCAGCTACCTGGTGAACTCGCCGGCCATCCTGGATTCACGCGAAACGCGCGAATCCCTTGAAACAGAGAGCAACTTTCTACAGGTACGAGCACTGTGGGCGCAACTTGATACGGCCATCATGAGCGTAAGCGGTCTGGACGACAGCGCTTCCGTGGCACGCCTGGGAATCTTTTCACCCGCAGAACGGGCGGCGTTGCGGGAACGCGGGGTAGTCTGTGCCACCAACTTTCATATGCTTGATGCCCGGGGCGACCCGGTGCAGAACGATATTAGCGACAGGATCCTGAATCTTGACCTGGAAACGCTCCGGTCGCTGCGCAATGTGATAGTTATTGCCAGAGGAATGCACAAGGTTCGGGCCATCAGGGCGGCGCTTGCAGGGCGCATTGCGCACGTGCTTGTCACCGACCGCGAAACCGCCGAGCGTTTGCTTGCAGACGCGTGAGTGAATTTGACCGCGCTTTTGCATCCTGGCTGACTTTGCGGTATTCTTTGGATAAAGTGACAACAATAAGAAAGACACCGGGGAGAAGCTGAGTTGGAGCACAGGGTAGCGGTCAGAGAAACACAATCAGTGACGGACAACACGCGCCGCGTAATAGTGGATCGGCCACCCGGATACGGGTTTACCGCGGGGCAGTCCGCAGAGGTCTCTGTGGATAAACCGGAGTGGCGCGAGGAAAAGCGGCCGTTCTCCTTCACCTCGCTCACCTCTGAGGATTGTCTGGAATTCATGATCAGAATCTACCCTGCGCACCACGGGGTGACCGAACAAATCCAGCGTTTGAAGCCGGGCGACCATCTTATTCTTTCTGATCCTTTTGGCTCCCTCATGTATCACGGCACGGGATATTTTGTGGCAGGTGGAACCGGTATAACGCCGTTCCTTGCAATATTTCGAAACCTCATTCGCACATCGCCTTTGGATGAGAACACGTTAATTTTCTCCAACCGAAAGGAGAGCGAGATCATTGCACGGGAAGAGTTGGACGCAATGTTTGGGGATCGTGTACACTACAACATCACGCACGAACCGAGTGTCCGCTTCAACCAGGGACTCGTCACGCAGACCTATCTGGATGGGCTTGTTACCCGCCGCACCAGCTATTGTTACGTCTGCGGTCCTGACCGAATGGTGAAAGACGTCACCGCAATTCTCGGCAGACTCGGCGTCCCTGACCATAAGATTATTACTGAAACAGAGTAGGATAACAGCCGGCATGAGCAACTCCCATTTCCAGAACTCCGACGCACCGCCGTCCCGCTACGCCCTCGGCGCCGTGCTGCTTCTTTTTGGCGCGCTCTACATGAACTTCATTTCCCGGGTTATCTTTTCGCCGCTTTTGATACACATTGAGCGCGATTTGGGCGTCTCCCACGCCACCACCGGCTCGTTCTTCCTAATGATTGCCGCCGGGTACGCTGTAGCAATGGTTAATTCCGGTTTTGTCTCATACCGGTTGACCCACCGAGGAACCATCTTGCTCTCACTCGGCGGAATTGCAAGCGCGCTTCTCCTGCTTTCTTTTGCACACGCCCTCTGGCTCTTCCGCCTTGGTCTTTTCATGCTTGGTCTGGCAACCGGGCTGTACGCGCCCTCGGGTGTGGCCTCGCTCACACAGATGGTGAATGTCAGGCACTGGGGTAAAGCGCTTGCCACTCATGACGTGGGTCCCAATCTTGCCTTCGTGACCGCCCCGCTGCTGGTAACCCTTGTGCTTACATTTTCCGGGTGGCGCACCAATTTGCTGATTTTGGCGGTGCTGTGCGTCCTGATGTCCGCCATCTTTGCCATCTTCTCAAACGCAGGTCGATTTTCCGGTCAGCGGCCCCACCTGGGAAACATCCGGCTTATTGCGTCGAATCCATCGTTCTGGGCAGTTACAGCTTTTTTCGTCATGGCAATTGGCTCCACCGTGGGAGTTTTTTCCATCCTTCCCACCTACCTCATTGCGGAGCGCAATTTGCCGGAACAACAGGTGAATACAATTGTAGCTTTTTCCCGCGTGTCCAGCGTGGTATTTGTGCTCTTCTCCGGCTTCCTCAAAGACCGTTTTGGAGAGCGTATTCTCATTGGGACCGTGATTGCGACAACGGCTGTTCTCACCATCGGGATTGGACTGGCGCGAGATTGGCTGCTTTTGACAGTGGTGTTCCTGCAGCCGGCGGTTATCGCGGCGTTCTTCCCGGCAGCCCTCTCTGCGCTGGCGTCTTCCGGCCCGCCGGAAAGCCGCAACGTGGCAGTCTCTCTGGTTGTGCCGGGGGCTTACGTCCTGGGCGGTGGTGTCTTCCCCACCGTAATGGGCATTCTTGGCGAGTATGACCGATTTGCCGTCGGCTTTCTGGGCGCCGGAGTTCTCATGCTCGCGGTACTTCCACTTTTAAAGTGGATTCCCCGCCACGCTGCGGAATCAGCGAAGAGCTGAAACCCTCCGCCGGACTACGACTGCTCGGTGACCAGGTGGGAATACTCCCGGTGTTTCTTTACAAACGCTGCCACGTAGGGACAGGACGGAATCACGGAAAAACCGTGTTTGCCTGCCCACTCGAATGCCTGCGTTACAATCTTTCCGGCAAGCCCGCGTCCGCGTAACTCTTCCGGCACGTAGGTGCTGGAAAAGTCTACAACTTCGTCCGAGACCCGGTGATAAATGAGGTGTGCTTCATGCCCATCCGCGTCCACAATAAACCTGCTGCGAGACTCGTCATGCGTTACTTCATCGTTCATTCAGTTCACTCCATGCATGTAATTCTCACCTCCGGGCGGCCGCAGGTTTCCAAAACGGCACACTGCCGGCGGCTATAATTTGCACCCGGGCAGGAGTGTGCGTCAAGTCAACCACGTATATCCCCGGAGAACCGTCCTCCGTCAATGCGTTCACCACCAGCCGGTTTCCGGCAGGATCCCAGATGGAGGCAGACCGATCATACTGGTCAAAATATGGCAACACGCGGCTTACAAAAAGCGGAGCCGGCGGAAACGGACCCACCTCCGTAATGATACCGTCGTGGGGCGTCCACACGGAAAGCTTTAACCCGACCTTTCCCTTCTGCTCGCCGCTTCCGCGAACCAGAACCGGTTCCAGATAGGCAAGCCGGTCCTGTGCGGGAGACCAGAAGAAAGCGACCGCGTTCTTAGAGAGTGCCTCTCCGTCAGCTTCATGCAATGCCACCTGCAGTCCGCTAACCCGTGCTTTCACCACGCGCAACGTACCGCTGGAAATCCCTGAACTGCCGGCGTTACTCTGTTCAAGAACAGCTACATAGTTCCCGCCCGCAGACCAGCCAAACGAGGCAAACCCGGAGAGCGCGGCCAGCGAACGCAGATACTTCCCTGATGATGAAACAAGAGCCAGGGTATTGTTGCCTCCCGGCCCAACAGTTGCCGCAGCAAACATGGTCCCGTCAGGCGAAAAGGCTGGCGCACGAAAGAAGGTTGGAAGCGGATCTATTTCCTGAAATTGCATCTTTCCGCCCCGGCGTTCTCCAACGGCAATCTGACCGGACGCAGCCTCGGTACCAACCGCCGGGCCGTCTGCATGAACGGCTAATCTGCTCCCACCGGGACCCCAGTGGTAGTAAAGCGGATTCCCCCGGACAATCGGTGTTACCGCGGCGGTGTCTGTCCGGACTGTTGATAGTACCAAATCCCCGGCCCCGCCTGACGCACTGAGAAAGCTGATGATCTGCTGGCCGGGCACCCACTGCAGGTAAATGGTCCGGCTCTGCGTTGAATCAAAAAGGCTTACAATCTTGTCTCTGCCTTCCCGAGCAACGTAAATCGTGTCATGCACACCTTCGCCCTCCGCCTGGCTGCGCACAACGAATGCCACCTGGTTTCCGTCCGGAGACCAGAGGGGGAGGCTGAACTCCAGCGTGGTTGGCCGAAAGACGTTGGAAACCGCAACCAGCGGTACCGGCGGGGCGTTCCCCTCAGCGTCCACCGTGTAGAGTTTTCCGTCGTTTCCCTCATACACGATGTCACGAAAGTGTGCACCGTTCCCCGGTGCGACATTCAGCGTAAGAGATTCCGCCGCGTTCGGAGCAGTTGCACAGGAGGCAAAGAGAAACGCGGCAAGGATGGTACCGATAATCATCATAGCGCGAATCCGGCGCGGTAGGTTCATGTGTGCCTCCTATATGAGTATACGGACGCCGCATGTAGAGAGTCAAAACCACGGGGTTGCCAGTCACATCTGCTTCCGCGGATAGTAGTAGGATAAGGAGTTCTGTCATGATTCCCAAAACAATGCGCGCAATGCAGCTTACCGGGCACGGCGGGGTGGAACGGCTTTCGTATCGAAGCGATGTGCCGGTGCCCCGTCCCGCTGCCGGAGAAGTTCTCCTTGAGGTAACTGCATGCGGTATGAATAACACGGACATCTGGGTTAGAGAGGGCGCGTACGGAACAGAAGAGAATCCGGAAGCCGTTTCCACATGGCGTCGCGGCCGGTCTACGCTGGAATTTCCGCGCATTCAGGGCGCCGATATTGTGGGTACCATCCGTGCAGCAGGGCAAGGCGTGCCCGAGCGGCGTCTTGGAGAGCGCGTGATGGTGGATTTCAGCCTGTATAACCGGCCCGAAGGCGACGACTCGCTGGCGGACATAGACTACATAGGCCACGGAAGAGACGGCGGATACGCGGAGTTCACCACGGTACCGGCAGCGAACGCGTATCACGTCAACACGGATCTGGCCGATGCGGAACTGGCCACGTTTTGCTGTGCCTATCTCACCGCAGAGCACATGCTTGACCGTGCTCGCCTTGGCGGGGGTGAACGGCTCCTGGTAACCGGCGCCTCCGGTGGCGTGGGCTCGGCCATCATTCAGCTTGCCCGTATACGCGGTGCCACTCCCTACGCGGTGACCAGCAGCGGCAAACAGGAGGCAGTGAATCAGATAGGGGCCGAGGGCGTGATAGTGCGTGGCAAAAAGGACCTTCCGGCCATGGTAAGAGATGCCACCGGCGGGAAACCGATTGACGTGGTTGCAGACCTGGTTGCGGGTCCCATGTTTCAGGATTTGCTGCATATCCTGCGACCGGAAGGACGCTACGTTACCGCCGGGGCAATTGCTGGGCCGGTGGTGCAGCTTGACCTGCGCACGCTATACCTTAAGCACCTGGAGTTGCACGGTTCCTCTCAGGGAACTCGCACGGTGTTTCGGCGGCTGCTCCGCTACATTGAAGAAGGGAAAATCAAGCCACTGCTCTACAGCACCTTTCCGCTCTCCCGGCTGCGTCAGGCCGAACAGTTTTTCATGTCAAAGAAATATGTGGGCAAACTAGTGGTGGTGCCTGACAGCAAATGGAATGAAATCGGCGCCCGCTTTGCCCGCAAGGAGACCGAAAAATGAAAACGCTTCTGGTAAGCGGGAGCCCGCGCAAGAACGGAAACACGGATACGGTACTTGCCGCCATTGCCGCCGGCGCGCATTCCGCAGGGGTTGAAACGGAGATTGTCTACCTGCGTTCATATGAGATTCATCCGTGCGTTGGCTGCGAACGATGCAGAAAGGATAAGACGTGCACCCGTTTCTATGACGGTATGCATCTTCTCTATGAAAAGATAGACGCGTCACGTGGACTGGTAGTTGGCTCACCCACCTACAATTACAACATCACTCCGTGGATGAAAGCATTCATAGACCGTTTCTATCCCTATTTTGACTTTACCAATCCACGGCCCGGCCCGTACCGCTCCCGCCTGGCAGACCAGGGGCGCATGGCCGTGGCAGTAGGTGTGTGTGAACAAACCGAAGTGTCAGAGCTGGGTTATACCATACCCGCTATGAGCGATGCGTTGCGTGTTATTGGGTATGAAATTGTCGCGGAGCTACCGGTCACCGGCCACTTTGCCGCCGGCTCCGTAAAAAAGGATACGGAAGTCCTCAGCCGGGCGCAAGAAGCCGGCCGCCGGCTCGGGGAGAACCTGCTGGCACAAAGCGCCTGAACTCTCCCGGCTATCCCGGCGGCGGGGTTTAGACAGTGGCCCGAAGATTGGGTATTTTTTTGCACCGGCGGGGACATGGCTCGTTAAAGCGAATTCCCAACTGCCAGAAGCCGCAAGAGTCCGCTGAAACGCTACGTTAGCCAAATACCCAATCTTCGGGCCACTCCTTGCGGTCTGGAGTCATTCCACCTGCGTGCCAAGTCCTTTTGAAACGGCAAGTTCATATGCACGCAGGGCAATAACCGTGTCCTGAACGCCGACACCGGTGAGGTCGCACACCGTGATCTGATTGTCATTGACCCGGCCCTGCTTTTTGCCAAGCGCAAACTCACCAAGCTCTGTGACCGTGTCCTCGTCAGTCACTACGCCGGCCGCCTTGGCCGAGCGCAACTCACCAAGACGGAACACTTGGTCTTTCAAGTCGCACGCAATGATATCGGCCCGCCCAAACACGTCTGCGAAAAGTTCCTGCTTCTCTTCCGTGTCCGCGCCCATGGCGGTGATATGCAGCCCGGGGTGGAGCCACTCGGCCTGAATAAACGGCTTGCGCGCCGGGGTAGTGGTAACAACCACGCTTGACTCTTTCACCACTTCTTCCGGTGAGGCGGCGCGGATCACCTTTACGCCGAGCAATCCGTCCATGTCACGCACGTAGCGATCCTGCACATCATCAGGATCAAGGCTCCACATCCTGATTTCATTGAACGGCCGCATCAGGTAGAGTCCCTGCATCTGGAAGCGCGCCTGTGTTCCCGAACCGATCACGCCAACGGTATTACATGAAGAGGGAGCCAGGTACTTTGCGGCCACCGCGCCGGCAGCACCGGTTCTCACTTGCGTGAGATAGCCGTTGTCCAGCAGAACCGCCTGGAGAAAGCCAGTCTCCGCGTTTAACACCAGCATCTGTCCGCTGGCAGAGGGAAGGCCGCGCTTGTTGTTCATAAAGAATCCGGATGCGACTTTCACCGCCAGGCTTGGCAGGCCTTTAATGTAGGCGGCCTTGATGTCCACTTCTGCCTGCAATTCAGGCACGGGAATCATCATGATGGGAGGGACCGTGGCATTCCCGCGGGAAAGCTCCGCAAAACCGTGCTCAATTGCTTCCACTACAGCGCTTTCAAGCTGGATATTTTCCTTCAGTTCCTTCTCGGAAACGATATATACCATTCTTTCTATCCCTCAATATATTTTTGCAGCACGCCCAGATAACGCGCAGGCTCAACACTGCTTCCGCTGATTACCAGGCCCACACTCTTACCGGTAACGTCAATCAGGCCGCTTTGCAGCGCGGCAATACCAACAGCTGCCGCTCCTTCTATGACCAGACTGTGCTCGCTGAACGCCGTATACATTGCGCGTTCAATTTCGTGTTCACCAACCACTACGTGGGTCTTCACCCTCTGTTGAATGAGCGGCAGGGTGTAGTTGTTCTCGGTTCCAATTCCACCCAGCAATGAGTCCGCCAGCGTATCCTTTTCCTCAACCTGCACCGGCCGGCCTGCTTTCAAGCTTTCCAGCATGGCAGGTGACTGTTCAATTGAAACGCCCACCACCTCCATGCCCGGGTTTATCTCTGTAGCTGAAAGCGCAACCCCCGCCAGGAGCCCGCCACCGGAAAGAGGAACGAGAAGCGTATCAAGTTCCGGCCGGTCGCGTATCATTTCAAGGCCGATTGTACCCTGTCCCGCAATAATGTGCGGATCATCAAAGGGCACAACCGGGATCATGTTGCGTTTGCGCATGAGCTCGTAATAGAGCGCTTCCGCTTCATCCTGGGAGTGCCCCTTTTGCATAACTTCCGCGCCAAGTTCACGAATACGCTCTGCACGGTAGGACGGCACATGTTCGGAAATGCAGACTACGGCGGGGATGCCCATTCTTCCGGCAACGTAGGCAACCGCTTTCCCATGGTTTCCGGTTGAAAACGTGATCACCCCGCGCTTTCTTTCTTCATCGCTCAAACTGCTGATCTTGTTGGCCGCGCCGCGCACCTTGAATGCCCCGGTATTCTGCAGCGATTCAAGCTTCAGGTAAACTCGTTTTGCTCCGGTTTGTTTCTCCAATCTGTGAGAGCGAATAAGCGGTGTCCGGTATACCAACGCCTCAATACGTTTGGCGGCAGCAAAAACATCTTTCAGACTCATTTCATCTGTCATAGTCCGCATCCCGTAGCACCATCTTTCTACTTGAGGACAAGCTTAACCGGATAGTCGTAGAGAGGTTCCTGTCCGCTCTCTGTGACGCGTATGGTTGCATCAACCTCAAATCCCACATCGTCATACCAGATGCCGGGAATCAGGTGAAGCGCCATGTTAGGCTTGAGCTCTGTTTTGTCTCCGGGGCGCAGGCTTATGGTTTGCTCTCCCCAGTCAGGTGGATAATTGAGGCCGATGGAATATCCCAGCCGCGACTCTTTGACAATCTTGGAGTGTGCGATTGCCTTTCTCCACGCTTCTTCGACCTGTTCTGCGGTGACTCCCGGCTTAATGAAATCAAGCGTCTTTGCCAGTCCATCCAGCACCACCTCTGCGGTTTCCTTCATAAGTGCCGGCGGATTCTTTCCCAGGAATATGGTACGCGCAATGGGCGCATGGTAGCGCCGGTAGGCACCGGAAAGTTCAAGGAGGACGGCCTCATCCGCCTGGTACTTCTTCTCCGACCAGGTGAGATGCGGCGTCTTGGTTGCCTCACCTGCCATCATGAGCGGAACAATGGCCGGGTAGTCTCCGGCAAACTCAGGGGTTCCCGCGTACTGCGCATGCGCAATAGCTGCAGCGGCATCACACTCGCGGACCCCTACATTGATGGAGTCGACGGCGGTTTGCATCACCTTTTCAGCAATTTTGCCCGCGCGCCGCATGAACTCCAGCTCCGCCTCAGACTTTATCACCCGAATCCAGTTGACCAGGACGTTTGCGTCCACAAACCTGGCGTCAGGAAGTGACCGCTCAAGCTCCACGTAGTTGCGATGAGTGAAGTAGAACTGGTCCATTTCCACGCCCACTGCTTTCTTATCCCAGCCCTTTTCCTTGATAACATCTGCAACAAAGTGCATGGGATGCTTGACCAGAGACTGCACGTAGTCATCCGCATACTGGCGGATGTTTTCTTCTGCCAGATAGGTGGTTAGCCGCGCGCCGTTTCCGTCCATACCGCGCCCAAGCCACATTGGCTCATCCTGATCAAGAGCAACAAGCACGCACTGATGTACGTAAAAGCTCCAGCCGTCATATCCGGTCAGGTAGTTCATGTTGGCCGGCTGACTCACCACCAGCACGTCAACGCCGCGCTTCGTCATTGCCTCCTTGGTCTTTTTGATCCTCTGTTGATACTCACTTCTTTCAAAAACCGGCATAGTTGCGCTCCTTCCTTGTCACATAAAACCTTGAAATCGCTGCTTCACCACAGCGGCGAACACGTAATTGATCATGGTCACAAAGTCAAACACCGGGAGTCCCACCGCCTCCTGTACGGCCGCGCCGTATGGTGGAAGAAGACTGCATTCAAGCAAAATCAGCCTGGTTTCAGGTTCGTCGGCAACCAGTTGCTTCGCCGTGGCGACCACTTCCTGCTCCATCAGGTCGGTATCAAGGTGTCCCACCTCGTCGATGATGGCCGCCTTAAAATGCTGTTGATGCTCCATACCGCGAATCACCAGTTGGCCGGGATCAGGAACGCCTGCCGCCGAAAGAACGTTATGGTCAAGCGCCTCCCGGCTGGCGGTGATGATGCCGATCTTCTGGTGCGGTGCAATGAGCTGAAGCATAAACGGGATCTGCATCAAACTTGACATGAATACCGGTACGCAGAGCATTGAAGCAAGCTCCTTCTGATAGATCACCATGAAGCCGCAGTCACCGGTGATAGCACGGACGCCTTCCGCCTCCAGTTCTTTAGCCGCCTCCGTAACATCACCAAGCAAACTCATGTCGTGATTGAAGATGCGCTGGACGGTTATACCGTTCACGCGGCGGAATCTTACCGGATACGGGTAGGTTGTGGCGTTTGCCACATCTCCCGGCACAAAGGGAACGTAATTCTCTATGAGTATGATGCCGATAGCCTCTCCATAACTCACCTGTGAGGATTTCACCTTGTAGATCATGTGTCTTCTGCTCCTGCCGTGAACATCTCGCGTTCGCGCTGAAGGATGATGTTTGTTTTCTGTCGCACGTTGCGCGCGTGACGACGGCGCGGGGTTGCCGCGCCGTTCCGCGCCTGTAGTATTCGTTCTGCTCAACCGCCCAACATAGTGTTTGGCAAAAAGAGTGCTATTTGCGGGAAGACCACCAGCACAATGGTTGCAATGATCAGCATGAAGAGGAACGGAAAGGTGTGACGGATGACTTCCCAGTACGGTCTCCTAAATATGAGTTGGGCCGTAAATATGTCGCATCCAAATGGCGGTGTGGCCGATCCTATGGCAGCCTGAAGCACGACCAGGGTGCCCAGCAAGACCGGGTCAACACCGGTTGCAATCACGTACGGCGCAAAGATCGGACTCAGCACGTAGATAGCCACAATAGGGTCAACAAACATGCACGCCACAAAGTAGGCTACCACCACGATGACGATGACTTTGAGCATGGAAGGATCTGCACCAAATATGGCGGGCAGGACTGCCTGCGGCACCTGCAGGAAGCTCAACAGCCAGGAAAGTGCCTGTCCCGCGCCAACCAGAATGAATACCACCCCGGTAATAACGCCGGTGTCCAGGAACGCCGTCACCAGCTTTTTCCATGTGAGTGTCCGATATATCACACCTTCGAGAAGCAGCGCGTACGCCACCGCTGCTGCTGCAGCCTCGGTTGGGCTGAGTATACCGGCGTAGATGCCGCCGACTATGATCAGTGGAAACCCAAAGACCATAATGCCTTTCCGGCCTGCCGCCGCTCGCTCCGCCCAGCTTGCCTTGGGGAAGAGTCCTACCTTTTTCACCTTTGAATAGAAATAGGCGTATGTTGAGAACATTAGGAAGATGAGAACACCGGGACCTATGCCGGCCAGAAAAAGCTTTCCAATTGACGTGCTTGTCGCAACGCCGTAGACAATTGCTCCAATGCTCGGTGGAATTAAAAGCGCAACGTCACTCGCGTTTATGATCAATCCGAGGGTGAACGGGCTCTTATAGCCGGCTTCCAGCAACATGGGCCTCATTGTTCCGCCAATTGCCGCAACGGTTGCCTGGGTAGAACCGGATACCGCACCAAACAGCGTGCAGCTTGCCGTTGTGGTAATGGGCAGCCCGCCCGGAATATGTCCCACAAAGGTCTTTACAAGGTCAATGAGCCGGCGTGCGGCCTGTCCTGAGGTTATGATATTTGCACCCAGAATAAACATGGGAACTGCCACCAGGGCCGGCGGCGTGATACCGGTCAGCACCTGTTGGACAACGATGTTCAGGTTCACGAACGGCATGGTCAAATGCATGTGGGTGAGCAACGGAGCCAACAACACGACCATGAACGGGAATCCCAGGAGCAGCATGACCACCATGCCGATACCTAACGCACCCATACGATATCCTCCTTAGTAGTACTGTTGTGCCTCGTCCTCGTACTCTGACTGCTGTTCAGGAGACAACCATGTTTCTTTCTCAACTATGTTCTTGATAATGGTTCTCACGTACTGAACGCCGGCCATAAAAAAGCCAATCGGTACAATGACGAGAAATATCCAGTACGGCAATCGAAGAGCTTCCGAGGACTGCCCGAGCCTTGCGCTGTCCAGCATGTATGAAAATGAGTATCGTGCCATGACAAACATCACGGTCGCGTTGACTGCCGAAATCACAAATATGAACACCTTTTCAAGACGTGGACCCATCATGTCAAAGAATGCGCCCATTCTGATGTGGCGGGCCTTCCGGGCTCCATAACTCAGCCCGACGAAGGTTACGAATATAACCAGAAATTCCGACACCTCTTCCGCAAAGTAGAGGCTCTGGAAGAACTCTCTGGCAATGACGTTGGATATAAGAAGAATTGCCAGCAACGCCACTCCCACTGAGAGGCTCGCCACTTCAAACCAGTCAAGTATGAGTCCTATTGCCCTCCCAATCTTGTTAAACGTGGCCCGCGTTGAGCCGACCTGAGCACGTTCCTGGTTTGCGTCGTTCTGCCCTACACTATCCTGCATATTGCTATCCTCATACCGGGAAACCGAGCGGTGAGGTCTCCTCACCGCATCGGTTTCATACGCTTACTTGGCGCCTACCGCCTGCTTGGCGTTGTCAATGTCAGCCAAAAGCGTGTCGAGCACCTGTTGCGCACCATCACCGCCAATCTTCACGAAGGTCGGATAGACCTTCTTTGCGGCTTCCTGGTACGGTTTGATCTCGTCCGCAGTAAGCTCGGTGAACTTCAGATTCGGCTTGTCTGCCATCATCTTCTTCCGGTCGCTTGCATTGCGATCATCAATCCACTTTGCTGCCGGTATGATGGCATCTGCCCACCAGCGCTTCATTTCCTGCTGTGCTGCTTCAGGAAGCGCGTCAAACCACTGCTTGTTGGCGGTCGGGATACCGACAAACGGTTCTGCCCAGAGCTGGGTAAGATAGTTCTGCACTTCGTAGAATTTCATGCTGTAAATGGCGAAGAGCGGGTTCACCTGGCCTTCAATCAGACCGGTCTGCAGGCCGCTGTAAACTTCACCGTAGCTCATAGGAGTGGGGTTGGAACCATACGCCTTGTAGTCTTCAACCAGCATCTTGGAACCCATGACGCGAACCTTGAATCCGTTGTACTGATTCATGTCTATCTTGGGAGACTTTGAAGTTACCCACTGCCAGCCTTCGTACATGATACCAAGGGGAACAAAGCCGTTGTTGCGGTAGTACTTCTCCAGAAGCGGCATCGCGTCGCCGTTCTTTACGACCCATTCAAGCGTCTGTGGCATCTTGTCCTTCGGCCAGAGATAGTGCAGTGCAAGCACCTGGGTCTGCGGAACAAATGAGCTCAACCAGCCGTAGTCGGCAAAGACCAGCTCGGTTACACCCATCTGAGTGACTTCAACAACGTCCCGGCTGTCACCGAGCGTTCCGTACGGATAGACCGTGATGTCTATCTGTCCGTCGGACCATTCGCGCATGTGATCAGCAAACTTCTTTGCCCACACGGTCATGAAGTCGCCTTCAATTTCTTCGGACGGCATGCGTGCGGTGATCTTTTCCATTTGCCCGGTCTGGGCTGAACCGCCGCTCGATTCCTGTCCGCCGTTTGCGAACGCAGTGCCCACGAAGGACAGGGTCAAGATAATCATCAAGATTACAATCAAACTTCTCTTATGCATCTGTTAATTCCTCCCTTTTTGGAATGGATGACTTTTTTCGAACTCGAGTATCCGCCTCTATTTCACCGGCATCACCTCCTCACCGTTAAGATAGGTCAGGGCCCCCCGGACGTGCATTTCCACGCCGGTCAGGAGGCTGTCTTCATCAATATTGAAGCGCGGATTGTGGTGTGGGAAATCCGTCTCTTTTGCAGGATTTCCCGTTCCGATAAAGCAGAAAACACTGGGAACGCGGTACGCAAACGCGGAAAAATCCTCCCCCGCCATGCTCGCGTGCTCCACCACATCCGCCGGACTGCCGAGCACCTGGGCAGCTATTCCGGCTGCAAAATGTGCCATATCGGGATCATTCACGAGTGCCGAGTTTTCCCGAGCCACCTCCAGATTGTACGTCAGTCGATGGGCGTCACAGATTCCTTTTACAATGCGCTCAAAGCGTGCTGGAGGATTTTGTAACGGGTCATCTGAATCCGGATAGAGGTAACGCATAGATCCCTCAAGCGTGACTGTGTCAGGAATGATGTTGTTCTTTGTACCCGCGGCCAGTTTCGCAAACATAATGGCCGTTGAATTTTGCGCACCCATTTCACGCGTCTGTATGGTCTGGACGCTCTGAATAATGTTTGCCGCGGCTACAACCGGATCAATCGCCGTTTCCGGATACCCGGTGTGACCGCCGTGGCCGTTTAAGACCAGCTTAAACACGTCCATGCTTGCCATAACGGTGCCGGGCTTCACGCCAATCTGGCCAATCGGAACCGGTGTCCAGATATGGAGTCCCATTGCCGCATCAACGCGCGGGGATTCCAAGACGCCGGCTTCAATCATGGCCTGCGCCCCGGCCACTTCCTCATTCGGCTGAAAGACCAGTTTCACGCGGCCGGCAATGAGATCCCGATGCTCCCACAATATCTTTGCCGCTATCATGAGCATGGCCGTGTGCCCGTCATGGGCACACGCATGCATTACTCCGTCGTTCTTTGAGCGGTACGGCACATCGTTGTCTTCCTGGATAGGAAGCGCGTCCATGTCCGCACGAAGCATGAGAGTCTTTCCCGGCTGTTCGCCTTCAATGACGGCCACCACGCCGGTCCCGGTGACCCGCTCGGTTGTAAGACCGAGTGCCTGCAGGTAGTGCTCTACCTTCTCAGCCGTGCGAAACTCCTGATAACCAAGCTCCGGATACATGTGGAAATCACGCCGCAGCTCGATAAGCTCATCTACATATCGCGCGCACACTTGTTTGATATCAAGCGCTGTCTTTTGCATGCTTCCTCCTCATCTCCCGGCGCCCAGGCGGAGCCGTACCCTGCTATGCCCTGGAGGGTTCTCCGGCTACCTCGCCCTCAGGTACGCGTACCAGCTCCATTTCAATCAGCTTTTCAGCTATCTGGACGGCGTTCAGCGCAGCACCCTTGCGGATATTGTTGGAGACAATCCACATGACCAGTCCGTTTTCCGTTGTGTAGTCTTCCCGGATACGGCCAATCATGGTTTCGTCCACCTCGTTGGAGTCAAGCGGCGTGGGATACTTACGGGACGAAGGATCATCAATGACCGATATGCTCGGCGACTTACCAAGCAGCGAGCGCGCCTGGTCAGGCGTCAGCTTGCGCTCGGTCTCAACGGTTACCACCTCAGAGTGGCCGTAGAAAACCGGTATCCGTACACAGGTGGCGTTTACCTTAACCCCTTCATCCCCAAGAATCTTCCTGGTTTCGTTTACCATCTTGTACTCTTCTTTGGTGTAGCCACCTTCCTCAAACACATCGATTTGGGGAATAGCGTTGAATGCAATCTGGTAGGGATTACCGCCGTAGGGCTGCGCCTTTCGGGACGTCAGGTAGGAGGCAGCCTCGTGCTCGAGCGCGTCGGTGCCCTTCTTCCCGCCCCCGGAAGTCGCCTGATAGGTTGCCACAATGACACGCTTAATCTTTGCCGCATCGTGAAGCGGCTTGAGGGCAACCACCATTTGAATGGTCGAACAGTTGGGGTTTGCTATGATTCCCTTGTGCCACTTCAGGTCGTGCGGATTCACTTCAGGCACCACAAGCGGACACTGCGGATCCATGCGCCACTGAGAAGAGTTGTCTACTACCACCGCACCCTGCCGGGCGGCGGCCGGTGCAAGCTCTTTGCTCGCAGTGGCTCCTGCCGAAAATATTGCGATGTCAACGCCTTGAAAATTCTTCTCTTCTGCCGCAAGCACCTTGACCGGTTTGCCGTGAAACTGGACCTCTTTTCCGGCCATTTCCGGAAGATCAAGCGGACGGAGCTCGGCGACGGGAAAGTTCCGCCGCTCAAGCGTGCGAATCATCTCGCTCCCCACCATTCCAAGAGCTCCAACGACCGCGACGTTGTACGTCTTCTTAGCCATGTTTTCCTCCATCTGCCGCTCTGTGTCGGTTAAGACACAACGCCGTTTTCAATATCTTTTATAACGCCGATGATGATGTCGAGCCCTTTATTTGCCAGTTCCTCGGTAATCACAAGCGGCGGAAGCAGACGCGCCACATTATTGTGGTGCCCGCCCACCTCAATCATCACTCCCCGCTGATGTGCGTATTTGCGCACTTTTTTTGCGGCATCAGAGTCCGGCTCTTTGCTCTTTTTGTCCTTCACCATCTCAATTGCCATCATCAGTCCAATGCCGCGGGATTCTCCCACTATGGAAGACTCTTTCTCAAGCTTCTTCAGCCTCGGCATCAGTTTTTCGCCAAGCCGCGCAGCGTGGCCGGGAACATCGTTTTCCGTCATATAGTCCAGCGCCGCCGCCCCGGCGGCAAACGCAACCATGTTGCCTCTAAAGGTGCCGATAGTCTTTCCGGGCGGCCAGGTGTTCAGTTCTTCCTTGTACGCAATAGCGGAAATCGGGAACCCCACGCCGCCGAGCGCTTTGCTCATCGTCACAATATCCGGAACGATTCCCGCATGCTCAAAGGCAAACATTTTGCCGGTGCGGCCAAGTCCCGCTTGAATTTCATCACAGATAAGGAGCACACCGTGTGTGTCACAAATCTCCCTGACACGCTGCAGAAAGCGCGGTGAGGGAATAATCGTTCCACCTTCTCCCTGAACCGACTCCAGGATTACCGCCGCCGGCTTGGAGAATCCGGAATGGCTGTCATCAAGCACGCGCTCGAGGTTGGACGCTGCCTGCATATCGACCTGGTCATCCGGGCAGCCAAACGGATTACGATACGTGTACGGATACGGAATGAACTGCACGCCGGGAACCAACGGGCCAAGACCGTCGCGGTGGCCGCTGTCCGAAGTCAGCGCAAGAGCGGCGCCGGTCATACCGTGGTAAGCGCCTTCAAAGGCGATGACGCCGTAACGTCCCGTGTTGAACTTGGCAAGCTTCAGTGCCTGCTCAACTGCGTCCGAACCGGTAGGTCCACCAAAAAAGATGCGGCTCAACTCTTTGGGAAGAAGCGTCCCGAGCTTCTCTACCAGCCGCTTTCGGGTAAGCGTTGGAATATCCAGCGAATGGGTCACATCATCAATCTGGGCGTGTGCCGCCTTGAGCACATCCGGATGCGCATGGCCAACCGCCATCACTCCGGCACCGCCGAACATATCGATATAGATATTGCCGTCCACATCCTCCAGGGTCGCACCGCGGCCGCGAGCAAGCGCCATGGGCATGCCGCGGGAGTACGATACTGCAGAGCTTTCATGCTGTGCCTGGTAATCAAGTATCTCTTTGGACTTTGGCCCCGGAGGAGCCACCTTAATGAGCGGTGCGTCTTTCAACGACAGCTCAGCGAATTTGGCGTCCTGTGTCATTGTGTCTGCCATCCTCACATCTCCTTTCACGTCTCTTTGCCGAGTTGTTCTGAAATTCTTGAAGCGGCGGACAGTAACGGCTCGGCAAGCTCTTCAAGACGCTCCTCCGTCAGCCGAATGGCCGGGCCGGAAACCGAAATGCTGGCCACCACCTTCTTTCTATAGTCATAAATTGGAGCCGCCATGCTTGTAAGATCATCGCTGAACTCCAGTATTTCCGTGGCATATCCCTGCGTCTGAACCGTCTCCAGCTCCTGCAGGAAATCTTCTTTACATGCGATAGTGTAGCCGCTCAACTTTTCCCAGGAGAGCGAGTCCAACAGCTTATTGCGCGCCGGTTCATCCATTGCTGCCACAAAGTTCTTTCCTGATGCGCACGCGTACACCGGATAGGTGTAGGTGACGTCCGGATTTAACGTGAGGTGGTTGGCGCTTCTCACCTCTTCAATGGCAATCACGATGTCCTCGCAAAGAACCGTCAAATAAACATTTTCCCTGGCAAGCGCCATGAGCTCGGTCATCACCGGATTTGCCACATCCCGAAGATCACGGCTGAGCGGCACCGTGCTTCCCAGCTGAAACAGCTTGAAAGTCAACCGGTACCCGCGTTCCGCGTCTTTCTGCACGTACCCGACATGCATCAACGTTGCCAGCAGCCGGTGCACGTTGGTGCGCGAAAGGCCCAGCGCCTGGACAATTTGTGCAGGCTGTACGGGTTGATTACTGCCGATGTACTCCAGAAGGCGCAGCGCTTTGACCACGGTTGTTGCAGGGCGATACGTTGGCGTACCACTATATGAACTTTCGTTTGCATATTGCAACATCAGCCCATTCTCGCCCGGTATAGTAGTTTTGTCAAGAAAAAATGGATAGAAATACAGAGGATAGCGCTGCCGGAGAAATTACGCGCGGGCACTCGCTGTGGTTTCTTACCCGCCGGAGGTGGTTGCAGAGAGTTCGCTGCCAATGCGTTCGCAGGTAGCGGTCAGTCGGGGAACCATGGCGTGTATCTCATCAATGGAAAGATGATCAGCCGGCGCGGAAACGCTCACTGCGGCGACAAACGTTCCGTCGCTGCGGTGAACCGGCGTCGCAACACAGCGCACCTCAACACTCAATTCCCGGTCATCAATTGCATATCTACGTTCCCGCGTGAGCTCTATCTCTGCGCGCAACGCTGCCGGGTCCGTAATGGTGTGGGGAGTAGATGGCGTGAGTTTCAGGGGCGCAAGCAACTTCTCCCGAAGCGTTTCATCTACAAATGCCAGAATCACCTTGCCAAGCGAAGTGCAGTGCAGCGGATCTGTTTCTCCTATCGATCTGTCAAAACGAAGCGGAGACACCGGGTCTGCCTTGTCAACGTAAAGGACTGCCCCTTCCCAGAGGATGCCGTAATTCACCGTGAAGCCGGTCTCCTGCGCGAGGGCAATCATGGCAGGCCGCGCCGTGTTTATCAGATTGTAACTGTGGGGGACGGTATTTCCCAGCTCAAAGACGTGAAACGTGAGGCGGAACGTCCCGTCCGGATGTTTTGCCACGTAGCTTAGAATCTGCAGCGTATAGAGCATCCGGTGAACCGTTGCCCTGTTCAGCCCAAGTGAGCGCGCCAAATCCTGGGGCAGCACCTTTCCGCGCGCCGCAATCTCCTCAATGATTGAGAAAGCTGTAACCACCGTGCTCGCAACCGAGCTGTTTGCTGCATCAGAATCGCCTGTCACGCTCGTTCTTCCTTGTGTGCTTCAGCCTATCATACCGTACGCCGGGTGATAAGTGGAGCTCAATTCACATATAGTGGCCCGAAGGTTGGGTATTTTTCGCCACGTCGCGGGAAGCTCATCGCTTCCCCCTCCCCGGTTTCAGCACAACACCCTTCCGGTCTCTACCCGCAATGCGCACGTCAAGTGGAATGTCAAAACGCACGTGCCGCACATGGGCGTCTTCATAATGTGCCTTCTTTTCGTCCAAAAACGAAAAGTCCAGCACACCGTCACCCAGATAGGGATTGACCGTCAGATATCCAATATGCTGGGTGGTGATGTTCTGAAAAAAGTGCGTCCCCTGGCTGGGATCCACGCGGAACGATTCAAGCCCAACTTCAATGATCACCTTTGCGCGGGCAATCTGAGCCCAGCGGATTGGCACCCCCAGCCATGGATCGGTGGATCCGAGCCTCCCCGGCACAGCAAGAATAAAATCACGGTCTTCTTCCATGAGCCGCTCATTTAGCTGGGTCAGCACACCGCAGATGTCCCTGGTGCGTTCGGCCTGAAACTCTTCAGGCTTCACATAGACAAAATCTGCTATATCCTTGTACACACCATTCCCGAGCGCCTTGTCCGAGTACACAATAGTGCCGGACAGGTCAGAATCGTCAATTTCAATATCCTCCGCTTCAAGCCCCTCCACAATTGGACGCACCTGGAGGAAGCTGAAGGTTTTCGGCCCACCTTCCGGCGGATTCAAGTCCGCGGCAAACTCAATTTCCACCGGTACGTTCATCTCATTTGCTGCAAGCTCAAGGAGATCAGTCAGAATGGGGGCAAGTGGGAACATCCCGTACTTCAGCACGCCTGCAAAAGTGACCACCCGCTTCCAGCCGGACTGCAGCCCGTCACGCATCTGGTTGTTTTCAAAATCGTAGGTAGACACAAGGGATGAGAACGATGGGTCTTCCTCAGCCACTTCCACATCGGGACGAACGAGCGTATGTGCTTCATCCGCGGTAGGAGCAAAATCCCCCGCGTTCATATCCACTGCGTAGAACCGCTTCTGTGTGGACTTCAACGCAGTGTCCACATCAGAGAGTTGAATGATCTTCTTTGGATAGCGAGGAGAGAAACGGAGGCTGCTTCCGCCTTCTACTACTGTACGGCCCAATCCTATGGCCAGATGCACAATACCGTCCTCCGTCCGCTCGTTTTCAATAGGATAGAAATTCAGGGACCGTGCTACGCCGGAAATAGAGGGGTAGCAGCGTTCCGGGTATACCGTACCGGTCACTTCCTGTATGACAACCGCCATCTTTTCCTCACCAATCAGATTGTTGGTTGCATTCATGTAGTCACGGCTGGAACGGAAGTACGTTGAGGCGTAGACACACTTTATGGCACTGGTCAAGTCTGTGACCCGATTCTTCAGTGAGTCGTGGTTGTTTGCCAGCATGAACGTTGAGTAGACACCCGCGAACGGCTGGTAGTGTGAATCCTCCAGGAGGCTGGAAGAACGTACCGCAATAGGAGTTGTGATAACCCGAAGCATTGCCGCCAGATCATCATGCAACGACTTTGGGAAGGACGCCTTCATGAATTGAGACAGAATATCCGAATCCGGAATATCTGCCGTGGCGCGTTCAAAGAGATTGTTTTGCTCCATGAACTGCTCAAAGACCGCCGTAGTAAGAACCACCGTCTTTGGAATGGTGATCACAATACCGTCAAACCGGCGGCGCATACGATTCTGTTTCAGCGTAAAGTCGATGAATGCAAGGCCGCGCCCCTTTCCGCCCAGGGACCCGTCACCAATGCGGGAAAAGGTGACTGATTCATCAAATCGCTGACTGTTGAACTCCGCTATTGTTCCCCGGCTCTGGTACTCCCTGAAGTAGCTCACCGTATCGTGAATGTAACGCCGCGCATCTTCTGTATTCTGGAAATCATCCAGCGTCCGTTCAACAAAGACCTCAGCCAACGGCAAGAGCGCACGCGCTTTGAGCCACTTTGAGAAATCATGGCGCTCAACGTGATAGGTGAAGCTCTCGTCCGATATATCCAGGATTTTCCGTTGCAGGTCCTGGAGATCCGAGGCACGGGCAATCACCTCCTGTGTATCCGGATTCCGGAAAAGAAAATCGCCAAACCCATAATTCAACCGGATATAACGGCGCAAACTCGTGAGAAGATTCTTCGAGTGCTTAAACAGAAAGTCCGCATTATACCTCTCCGCCTCCGCTCTGTGCTTCCGCTCGGATGACTGCAGGAGAATGGGGAGACTCGGATTATCCTCTCGAATATAGTCGCAGAGTCTGAGGCCCGCATACTGGTCTACCTCCCCGTTTCGCTTGTAAGAAATATCGGAGATTACCCCCAGCAAATTGTCCCGATAGGTGTTATACAGCTGCACCGCCTCTTCAAAGGTGGTGGCAAGAAGAATTTTGGGACGACAGCGCATCCGCATAGTCTGTTGCCACTCGTTCAGCCCCTCTTCCATGAGCCCCCTCGCCTGCTGATATAGCGCGCGATAGATGACCGGAAGATAGCTTGAATAATAGCGGACAGAATCCTCCACCAGGATGATTGTCTGGACGCCGGCCGCCTTCACGTCCGCTTCCACGTTCATGCGATCCTCAATCAGTTTCACCACTGCGAGCAGAATGCTGTCATCACCGAGCCAGGCAAAGATGTGATAGTCATCCAGAAGATCCTCATTGGACAGACGGGCGGAAACTTCACGGGAGAAGGGAGTGAGCACCACTACCGGAATATGAGGATGATGCTCGCGGATCTGCTCCGCCAGCTCAAGCGAGCGAACGTTTCCGATATTGAGCATGGTGATGACCATGTCGTAGGATCGCCGTGCAAGTTCGGAAATGGCGCCTTCCGCGGTAGAAACCTGGGTGAACTTTGGCGGATAGCGCAAATTCAGCGTCACGTACTCCTGAAATATCTGCTCATCTACCCTGCCGTCTTCTTCCAGCATGAACTTGTCGTACTTACTGCACACCAGAAGGATATCTTCAATTCTGCTCTGCATGAGCAGCTTGACCGGCGTTTCCCGGAAATGAAGCTCTTCTGTAGGAAATCTTTTCTGAGAACTCTCTGCCACGGGCGCTCCTTGCATAGTGGCCCGAAGATTGGGTATTTGACTACTTCGGCGTTTCAGCGCCCCATAACAGGCAACTATGCTGTGCAGGCTGGCTCGGACGGGGCATGTCCCCGCCAATGCTTGAAAATACCCAATCTTCGGGCCACTCCCTATTCTACGCCGTCCCTTCCGCTGCGTTCAAGACCAGCCTCCCGAACTGCGCTCCCGGCGATTCTCCTTGACAAAACCGCGGAGGAACATCAGAATGGTATCTGTTTCATTATATATACATACGTTTAAATACTGCAACATATATCGCCGCGTTTCGCAAGGGGGAACGGTATGTACGATCTGAAGAGTTTCATGGCGGATCTTGAAAAGCGTAATCCAGCACAGCCTGAGTTCATCCAGGCCGCCTGGGAAGTGTGTGAATCAGTAATCGATGTAGTAAACAGTAATCCTGCCTACCTGGGCGCCAAAATCCTGGAACGTATCACCGAACCGGACCGGATAATCATGTTTAAGGTGGAGTGGGAAGACGATGAAGGTCAGATCCAGGTGAACAAGGGCTACCGTGTCCAGTTTAATAACGCGCTTGGCCCCTATAAGGGCGGTATTCGCTTTCACCCGAGCGTTACTCTGGGCGGTCTAAAATTCCTGGCATTTGAGCAGACGTTTAAGAACAGCCTGACAACCCTCCCCATGGGCGGCGGCAAAGGCGGGTCGGACTTTAACCCAAAAGGAAAATCGGATAATGAGATCCTGCGCTTTTGCCGCTCGTTTATGAGTGAGTTGCAGAAGTACATCGGACCGGAGATAGATGTGCCGGCCGGAGACATCGGTGTTGGCGCGCGCGAAATTGGCTACATGTACGGGCAGTACAAGCGGCTGCGCGGCGAGCATACCGGCGCGCTCACCGGAAAGGGCAGGAGCTGGGGCGGCTCGCTCATCCGACCGGAGGCAACTGGATACGGCGCCGTCTATTTTCTGACAGAAATGGCCAAAGAGGCGGATGACGCCATTGAAGGCAAACGCGTGGGCGTATCCGGTTTTGGCAACGTCGCGTGGGGTGCTGCGGAAAAGGCTTCGGAGATGGGCGCAAAGGTTATCACTATCTCCGGACCGGACGGATACATTTTGGATGAAGACGGCATCAACACACCGGAGAAGTTTCGATACATGCTGGAACTTCGCGCGTCAAACAACGACGTGGTCGGGCCTTACGCAGAACGATTTGGGGCAACGTTTGTTCCCGGAAAGCGGCCATGGGAAGTGCCCGTTGATATCGCAATGCCGTGCGCCATTCAAAATGAGCTTGATGAATCAGACGCAAAGGCCCTCATTGCCAACGGCGTGAAGTACGTGGCGGAAGTCTCCAACATGGGCTGCACACCGGAAGCAGTAGAGGCGTTCACCGAATCAAAAATACCGTTTGCTCCGGGAAAGGCAGCGAACGCGGGAGGCGTTGCGGTATCCGGCCTGGAAATGTCCCAGAACTCGATGAAACTCTCCTGGCCCTCTGAAGAAGTTGATGACCGCCTTCACACGATCATGAAAAGCATTCACGCTGTCTGCTTGCAGGATGGCCGCATGACGAACGGCTTTGTAAACTACGTCCGCGGCGCAAACATTGCCGGCTTTCGCAAAGTAGCGGATGCGATGATTGATTTGGGCTACTAAACTTACCAGGAACGGCGGACGGCGTCAGGTCAGCTCTGCCGCCGCCGCAATAACCTCGTTATAGAGCGCGGGCAGATCAGCGTTATCTACACTCGCAAACGCCACGCGGATGAATCGATCTTCTATCGATATCACCCCGATTCCGTTTTCACGAAGCAGCTTCTGACGCAGTTTTTCGGCGCCGCCGTGCTCAAGCTCAAAGGCCATGAAGTACCCCGAGTTAAAGGGAAGTACGCGCATCCCGCGAGGAAACTCCGTTTCTGCAAGAAGGCGGCGCACGGTCTGGTAGCGTTCTTTCAAGACAGCAAACGCTTCTTCCTTTTCCTGTGCATAAGAGCCTACCCGCATGGCATGCAGGAGCACGCTCTGGGCTGGCCTGCTGGAACTCGAGACAGAAGCTCGCACCGCTCCGGTCACCTTTGAGACAAGCGCATCGTAGGCCGCATCGCTCATCCCTTTCGCAGAGAAGGTGAGAAACCCCGTACGGAATCCCCACGTAAAGTCTTCTTTTGTGGCACCGTCCACCTTCACCGCAAGGAGATTTTCATGGGCGTCTGCAAGGTCTGCAAAAAGTGACTGCTTGTTTGCGTCCTCCTCGTAAAAGAGACCAAAATAGGCATCATCAAGCACTACCAGAATTTTCAGTCCCTCCGTCGCGAGGTCAAGCAGCGTGTTACGGATACGCGCTGCTTCATCCTTGGTAGGTGAGTAGCCCGTCGGATTATTGGGGAAGTTAAGAATGACCGCCGCCTTTCCGTCTGATGCGTGCGAGCGGATGGTCCGTTCAAGCCCGTCCAGATTGAACCGGTCGCCGTCAAAAAAGGGAAAGGTTGCCAGGGTCGCTTCCCTACGGCCTTCAAAGATGAGGCGATAATTACCCCAGAACATATCCGGAACAACAACGGTTCCACCGCGGTTTACAAAGAGATCCGCCAGAACCGATATCCCCGCGGTAAGGCCGGGCACCACGACCGGCAACGAGTAGCGCTTCCCGGAGACGCGCGGGTTCTTCTGCGCAATAAGTTCTTTCCACATCGCCCGTAATTCCGGCACACCGGAGGTGGGAGCGTAGGGATACACTTCCTCAGGGGAAAGATTATGAAAAAACGATTGGACTGACGGAAGGAAGAGCGGTTGCCCCTCTCTAAACGCCATACCGATGGTGGCGTTAAAACGATGCGCATGCTGCTTTGCTTCCGCGGACTGGGAAATGATGCCGCGAGGAAAGTAGAATCGCTCTCCAAAATCCGAAAGTAGCTCCCGCGCAACACTGCCGGAGAGTGTGTCATTGAGTTCCGATGCTAACCGATTCATGCGCCGATCATAGCCCCGGCCCCGAGCGCTGTCAAGTTTACAATTCCCAGCTTCACCAGACCGTCGTAAATGAACTGGACTGCCAGAGCGGAAAGAATCAGCCCCATGAGACGCTGGATGACCGAAACACCGGTTTGCCGGAGTATCCGGAGGATCTGCTCGCTTGCCATCATGGCGACCAGGCAAATCGCAAGTGAGACAAACACTGAACCGGCAAGGATGATACCGGTGAACACGGGATTGGTGGTCTCTGCCGAGTAAATGATGATAGTCGTGATTGTTCCCGGCCCGGCCAGGATGGGAACTCCAAGCGGAAAGACCGAGCTATCCTCCCTGTCATGCTCCCGTTCGGAGGTCTTGGTCCGCTGGTGGTGTCCCAGAAGCAGATCCAGGGAAATGATGAAAAAAAGGACGCCACCTGCTATGTAGAAGGAGCCAGGCCGCACGCCAAGAAAGGCCAGAATCGTTTTCCCCGCAATAATAAAGAAAAGCAGCACCACGAGGGCCGTGCCAACCGAACGAAACATCGTTCTGCGTTTTGCCCGTGCATCAAGCCCGCCGGTAAGCGAGAGGTAGAGAGGGACCAACCCAAAAGGGTCTACCAGAATGAGAACCGTCAAAAACATCGTCAGGACCTGTGCAACCACGCGGTTCCTCCTGGCGTCTTGTAAAAGGCGTTATGCCACAGACGCGCGATAAAGCGCCTGCATTGCAGGAACGTAGAACTCATCGTCCACGCCAACCATGAAACTCTTTCTGGAATAGCCCATACTCACAAAACGGATAGGTATCTTTGCACGGCTCAGCTCGGAAAGCATAGCGCCGGAAACTGCCGCATCTTCTGCAACCGCGGCACCGACCACACCGATTATCGCAATCCGCGCGTCGCTCTCCACCTTCTCGCAGCCCAGCTCGGATCGAAGCGCCTGAAGAAGGTCGGCTTCCTTTGCCACCACCTGCTCCTCCGGAAGAATCATCAACAGCGAATCACTGCCGCCGGCCGTATGAATCACCGTAAGGTTTAACCGGTCACGTACATCCCCAAGCTTCACACCAAAGGTCTCATCCTTGTGCATGCGGCTTTTTTCCACATAAAGCGCCCGGTATCCGCGCTTCCCTGCTATACCTGTTACCGACCGCCGGTGACCTGAAACCTCACCCACGATGCGGGTTCCTGCATCCTCCGGCCGATTGGTATTGCGAATATTAATGGGGATCCCCGTCGAGGCCACTGGAAATACCGCCTCCTCGTGAAATACGTTTGCACCCAGATAAGCCAGTTCCCGGAGCTCACCGTAGGTAACCTCTTCAATTGGGGCCGGATCGTCAACTATCCGTGGGTCTGCGGAAAGCAATCCGGAAACGTCCGTCCAGTTCTCGTAAACCTCTGCATGTACCCCGCGCGCCACAAGCGCCGCGCTGATATCAGAGCCGCCCCGTGAAAATAGCTGAATACCGCCGGCGGCACGTGCACCATAGAACCCCGGTATGACATAGCGACCGTTATCGTCTAAACGTTCTGCAATTGCCCGGTAGGTAGCCTCCCCATCCACGGTGTCTGATTGCGCAAACCGGATCAAGTCTGCTGCGTCTACAAACTCGTAATTCAGGAAACGTGCCACCATGCGGGCACACAGATATTCGCCGCGGGAAACAACCTCGTCCACTCCCGCACCGGCAGCAATCCGCGTTTCAACTTCACTCAGCACTTGTGTGAAGTCACGGCCTATACCGAGAACATTGGCAATCTCCCCGTACCGCGCGGCAATTGGACGGAACTCTTTGCCCACATCGCCCCCGGACCGGGCAACTGCGTGACACGCGTAGAGCATGTCGGTGATCTTTCTGTCCTCGCTGCTTCGCTTGCCGGGCGCTGAAACCACGACAATCCGCCGCGCCGGATTCTTCCCGACTATGGCGGCTACCTTCTTGATTTGCTCCCCTGTGGAAACCGACGTTCCGCCGAACTTTGCTACTATCGTATTCACTTCTTACCTCTGGGCTGCTGGTATGGGGAGAAGGATAGAGCAAGCCAACGCTGCCGTCAACCAGAGAATAGTGTTCTGAATCCTGGAGGTGCGTTGAAGCAAGAGTGATGTCAGTCATGTAGGCGGAGGTAAACAATACATTTCATGGAGGTCCCTATGGTTACAATTCCTCCCTTTTGCCCGCACACCGGCTGCCGTTACCACCAGGGCGATCACCGAGAGAACCGTTTCTGGATCCGTCGCGGTTTCTACACTCGAAACGATTCCGGCCATCGAATCCAACGCTTTCTCTGCCGAGGTTGTAATCGGAGCTTTAGTTCCATGAGCTTTTCTCTGGATTACACCGCAAACCGACGGCTTTCGTATCGCCTCCTTCTCCGTCTCCTGGTTTCCTGTTGCGGTATCCGGGCCACGGCCCGTGTGCTCGCCGTAAGTCCTCAAACGGTCATCAATCGCATCTCACGCCTTGCTCGTTCACTCTCGGTCGGCCACTATCAACTGCTCTCGTACTGTTATCTTGCCGAACCGCTGGTACTCGACGGACTGGTGGGATTCTGCCAGTCTCAGTACCATCCCACTAACATTCCGTTGCTGGCCGGTTTTCATTCCCAGTTCGTCTATCTCTGGGACTACGCGAGGGTGCGCCGTAGCGGCCGCATGACTCCGGAACAGCGGAGGGAAAGAACCCGACGTGACAGACGCTATCCATGCGAGCCGGCCGCTGAACGTGCCGCGGTAATTCGATTGCTTTGCGAGGCTGCCCCGCTTCTCACGGCTCGTCGCTCCCCTGATCTGCGCATTGAAAGCGATGAAAACACCACATATCCCGCCGCACTCCGGGCTGTCCCTTACACCGCCTCGCTCTTGTACTCCGGAACGTTGAGCCATCGCCGAACGAACTCTCAACTTCCTCGGACCATTCACAACCCTCTCTTTAGTGCAAATTATGTGGATCGCGAGCGAAGAAAGAATCTCGCGGAGTATGTACGCGAAACGACTCGTTTCGGTAGAAACGCCAACAATCAATCTGAGCGATTCTGGCTTTTTGTTTTCTCGCACAACTACCTCACGCCGCACCGCGTACGAATCGGAGCTTCTACGCACGCAGAGTACGCTGGGCTTTCCGAACAGGCGATCAGGAAAGTTCTCAGGGTTGCGTTCACCAGGCGCGTGTTTGCCTCGCGTGAACACCTAACGTGGGCACTATCGCGATTGTGGGGGCGCGAGCGAAGAACGCCAAAGCTACCGCTTTCCGTGCCCCCGCCTCGTTATGTGAGTTCGTAGCGTGACCGCTGACTTCCGAGAGAGTACGCGCCAGTACTCTGCACCTCCACGAATCGGAACACTCAAAAAGGTTGACAGCTCGGAGAACTGCCCCCTATAATTCTATCGTGTATCACGATGATAACGGACGTTCACATGTTGATACACCCGTCCCTCCGTTGGATCGCCCGTTTGTCGAGACAGCACATTTACCCACACACCCAAAAGGAGTAGGCAGATGCCAACGCAAACCCACTACAATCCATTTGAAGTAGCCCAGACGCAACTGGATGCCGCAGCACAGTTGCTTGAGCTTGATGAAGCCACGCATCAGTTGTTGCGGAATCCCAAAAGAGAAATCAGACTGTCCATCCCCATTCGGATGGATGACGGTACCTTCAAGGTATTTGAAGGGTACCGCGTACAGTACAACGATGCACGGGGCCCCACGAAGGGCGGCCTCCGGTGGCACCCGGATGAGACAATAGATACGGTGAAAGCGCTCGCCGCCTGGATGACGTGGAAGACGGCGGTGGTGGATCTTCCACTCGGCGGCGGGAAAGGAGGTATTACGTGCAACCCGAAGGCGCTCTCACCGGGTGAACAGGAGCGGCTTGCGCGGGCGTACGTGCGGGCTCTGTATCGCATGTATGACGAAAAGACAGATGTGCCGGCACCGGATGTCTACACTACGCCGCAGATTATGGCGTGGATGATGGATGAGTTCAGCGTGCTGCGTGGTTATAACGTGCCGGGAATGATCACGGGAAAGCCGCTTGCAATAGGAGGTTCTAAAGGAAGGACAGAGGCTACGGCGCGCGGAGGTGTGTATACGGTTCGTGAGGCCGCGGAGGTGCTCAGTCTTGATCTGTCGGGGGCCTCGGCGGCAATTCAGGGTTACGGCAACGCCGGGCAGTATGCCCACAGCCTGGGAGAAGAGATTCTGGGGCTTACGGTGGTCGCGGTGTCGGACTCGCAGGGCGGAGTATATCGCCGGGAAGGCATTAGCGCAGAAGAAGCGGTTCGGTGGAAGAAGCAGAACGGAACGGTTGTAGGCATGCCGGATACGAAACCGATCACGAACGAGGCGCTTCTGGAACTGGAAGTTGATGTGCTCTTCCCGGCAGCGCTGGAAGCGGTCATCACGGAGAAGAACGCGGGAAAGATTTCCGCAAAGATTTGTGCGGAGCTTGCAAACGGGCCAACCACGCCGGAAGCTGATGAAATTCTGCATAAAAACGGAGTTTATGTAATTCCGGACTTTCTCTGTAACGCGGGCGGTGTTACGGTGAGCTACTTTGAGCAGGTTCAAAATGCCTATAACTACTACTGGCCCCTGGAGCTGGTGCAGGAACGCCTGGATGAGAAGATGACGGTTGCGTTTCATGCGGTGCATGAAATGGCACAGGAGATGAAGGTGCACAATAGAATGGCCGCATACCTGGTGGCTGTCAGACGGGTTGTGGAAGCGTGCAAGCTTCGCGGCTGGGTGTAGGCGTCAACGGGGGAATGCAGTGAGTATTGACCCGAATGCAATGCCCAAGGTGCTCCGGATTTATCTGGAGATCACCCGCTATCCCATTCTCGCGCGCACTATTCGTGAGAAGATGCGGGAAGAACTATTTGCGCGCCGGGTGGTCTCACGTGAGGTTTTTGAACAGGAAGTAAGAGAGAAGGCGCTTCAGTCACGGGTGCTGGAGGGTCTCACCGAAGAGCCGTCAGAGGAGTCTCCGGAGATTTGGCGTGAACGGATGCATCAGATCCGGGAATCCCTGACAGACTTCTACTTTGCATACAATATCCCCCACGCCCGCTTTGCGGAAATTGTAGAGGATCTGCTCAAAGGTCAGAAACCGGGAAAGGCGGAGGTCATTCTCTCCTTTAACCCTGAGCTCGCACCGTGGGATCTTCTATTTGCCAAAGCACAAGAGTACGAAGGCTACCCGGAGAACCGCAAGGAAACGGTAAGACATCACCTGCAGGAGATTATTGTGGTCCTGGTCAAGGGTATGATCAGCGACCAGCTCGATTTTGTCGGGATAGCCAAGAACTTCTTCACCATCGGAGACTTGAAGGATATTTTCCACCGCCGCATAGGCCGCGGAAAGATAGGCGGGAAAGCGGCCGGAATGATGCTGGCCCACAAGATTCTCCGCCGCGCGGTGGAAGCGGGGCACATCACACTCGAACATGAGATCGATATTCCTGACTCCTACTTCATTGGCGCGGATGTCTACTACGAGTTCCACCAGATAAACACGTTGCACGATTTTCACAATCAGAAATACAAGAGCGCGGAACAGATTTCACGGGAGTATCCGGCGGTTGTCCAGGCGTTTACCGGCGGTAGGTTTCCGGAAGGGATTCTGGCGCGGCTACGGGAACTGCTTGAGCGCGTAGGCCATGTACCACTCATTGTGCGCTCATCGAGTCTCCTGGAGGACAACTTTGGCGGCTCTTTTGCCGGAAAATATGACAGCTACTTCTGTCCCAACCAGGGCAGCGACGAGGAAAATCTGGATGCGCTCGCGGATGCGGTAAAGCGGGTATACGCGAGCGTACTTAATCCAAGCGCTCTGGTCTACCGGCGCCGCAAGGGACTTATAGATTATGACGAACGCATGGCGGTGCTCATCCAGGCGGTGGAAGGGAACAGATTTGGAGACTACCACTTCCCCTCAGTGGGTGGCGTGGCACTCAGTCGCAATCCGTTCCGCTGGGAAAAAGTGATTCGCCGGGAGGACGGACTGCTGCGCATGGTTTTTGGCCTGGGAACCCGGGCGGTTGACCGCGTTGCGCATGACTATCCGCGTATGGTGGCGCTCAGCCACCCGCAGTTACGGCCGGAACGAACAACGCGGGAAAAAAAGAAGTACTCTCAACACTCGGTGGATGTGCTTAATCTGGCAACGAACCACATGGAAACGTTGCTCCTGCAGCAAGTGCTCACATCGCGCTATCCGGGCGTGCGACTCCTTGCGGCGGAAGACAAGGGGGACTACGTACAGCCCATTTATTCTGCTGCTTCGCACGTGGATCCAAACGCCCTTGTTCTCACTTTTGACGGCCTTGTAAATGACGCCACGTTTGTTTCCACTATGAAAATGATGCTGCAAACGGTTGAACAGCACTATGGCGTTCCGGTCGACATGGAGTTTGCAATCGATATTGCCGTGGATAAGGGGCGGCAGGTGTACCAGATCCACCTGCTCCAGTGCAGGCGGCTGGCCCTTGGTAACGGGGACAATGAAACGGTTACCATACCAGGAGATGTGCCACGGAAGGACATCGTATTCTCGGCGTCAACGCAGGTCCCATATGGCCGTGTTGCAGATATTGAGTACATCGTCTACATCGATCCTCGCATCTACGCCGCCATTGAGAGCACCGAAACAAAACATGAAATCGGCAGAGTGGTGGGACGCCTCAACAAGCGGCTGGAGGGAACGTGCTTCATTTTGATGGGACCGGGCAGATGGGGAAGCTCCAATATTAGTCTGGGCGTAGGCGTAACGTACGCGGACATTTTCAACACGCGCGCGCTGGTGGAAATTGCGATGGAGATGAACAACGAGACTCCGGAGGTTTCCTACGGCACACACTTCTTTCAGGATCTGGTGGAATCCCACATCTACCCGCTCCCCCTTTACCCGGATGATGAAAGCGTGGTGTGGAATAACGAACTGTTTGACGGCGCGCCAAATGCCCTGGCTAAACTGCTGCCGGCAGATACGGAGTTCAGAGATTATGTGAAGGTAATCGATGTAAGATCGGCTTCTGGAGGCCGTCTTATGCAGATTTTGATGGATGGAGACCGCGAAGAAGCGCTGGCTTACTTTGACACAAAGAGGAAGGAGAACTAAAGTTGAGCACAAAGAAATTGGTCTTTGATCGTGTGGAATACGAGCGTCGCGTACGCAAAACAAAAGAGCGGATGGACCACGCCGGTATCCAGGTGCTTTTGATCATGGACCCGGCCAACATGAACTATCTCACCGGCTACGACGGGTGGTCGTTTTACGTGCACCAGGGGGTGCTCATTTCCCTTGAGCGCGAGGAGCCGGCGTGGTTTGGCCGGCAGCAGGATTCAAACGGTGCACGGATCACCAGCTGGCTTGGTGACCAGAGCATCTTTGGCTACCCCGATCACTATGTACAGTCGCGCTACACGCACACCATGGAGTATGTGGCGCAGCTGCTGGGGGAACTGGGACTCCAGGAGAAGATGCTTGGTGTAGAAATGGACAATTACTGGTTCTCCGCGAGAAGTTATCAGGAACTCACAGACCGCCTTCCTGCCGCGACTCTCAAAGACGCCACCGGATTGGTCAACTGGGTAAAAACGGTAAAATCCCCTGCAGAAATTGTCTATATGCGTCAAGCCGCCCGCATCTGCGAGAACGTAATGCGAACTGCGGTGGACACCATTGATGCCGGCCGCTGGGAAAAGGACGCAACAGCGGCCGTGGTCGCCGCGCAAATTGCAGGGACTGCCGAGTACGGCGGCGAAGCTCCAGCCATTTTCCCCATTATGCCAAGCGCGGAGCGAACGTCCACGGCGCATCTTACCTTTGATCCGGACCGGAAGTATGAATCCGGTGATGTGGTACTCCTGGAGTTGTGCGGCGTACGCTACCGCTACCACGTACCGCTTTCGCGCACTGTCTACCTGGGATCGCCTCCTGCGGATCTCCAGAAGGTAGCGGATGTGGTGGTAAACGGCCTTAACCAGACGCTGGAATACATTCGCCCCGGCATCACCGCGGAGGAAGTGGAAGAGAAGTGGCGCAGCACCCTGGCCGGCACGGGCGTGGAAAAGCCTTCGCGCGTTGGGTACTCGTTCGGACTCAGTTACGTCCCTGACTGGGGAGAGAGAACCGTGAGTCTCCGGCCAACGGATAAGACGGTTCTGGAACCGGGGATGACAATTCACTTCATGCCCGGCATTTGGCTATCGACCTACGGCTTTGAGTGCAGTGAACCGTTTCTGGTCACGGAATCGGGCGCGGAAAAGTTTGTGGATTTCCCGGAAAAGCTTTTTGTGAAGTGAATTGGCGGCGCGGTACCGACGGGCGGCCGTTCGAGGCACGGGCGGCCGCCGCGCCATCCACGGGCAGCGCCCAAGGTTGACAGCGCATTGGAGCAGGTCTAAAATGGTGGAGTGTTTCACGATGATAACGCTCGTTTAAATAATGAAACGCTCGTGAAGGAAGGGGGGGTACGATATGAATCCGTATCATGAGAGCGTTCACGCGCTCGTAGGGGATAGGTCGGGCAAGGTGTTCCGAAATCCAACCCGGGCCAACCTGATAGATAACGCCGTGAGAAACTGGATGGCAATTCGACTTGCCAGTGGTACGCTTGTCACGTGGACGGCCCGCGACTCCACCGGCAGAAGCCCCAAAGACACCTACATCGTCAAGAGACCGGAAAGTGAGGAGTCAGTGGATTGGAGCTCTCCCAGTTGCATCCCCATGGACCCGGAAACCTTTGACATGCTTTTTACGGATACGCTTTTGACACTCTCCCATAAGGACTGGCTATACGCCATGGACCGCGTTGTGGGGGCGGACACCAGTTACGCATTGCCAATTCTCACGGTAATGCAGAATCCACTGGCCGGCCTTTTTGTTGACAACATGTTCCGGCCCGTCCCGCGCGATATGTCCAGCAGCCGTTTCGCGGATAAGCCGTTTATCCTGCTGGTCTCCCAGTTTGGGACGCTTGATCCGGAACGATACCAGGGACGCCTGAGAACGCTACCTGACGGCTCAACTTCAACAATGGCGGTAGCCATGGATTTTGACAGGCGCATTGGTATTGTACACGGCTCCTCCTATATGGGCACTATCAAGAAGCTCGCCTTTACGGTGATGAACTACTATCTGCCCACTGAAGGAATTCTCCCGCTTCACTGCAGCGCCAACGAGGGACCTGACGGCGATGTGGCGCTTTTCCTTGGGCTTTCGGGCACCGGCAAGACAACGCTGTCCACGGATCCCTCGCGAAGTTTGCTGGGAGACGATGAGCACGGATGGAGTGATTCAGGCGTTGCCAATTTTGAGAACGGCTGTTATGCAAAGCTCTACAATCTGGATCCCGCCAAGGAGCCTGAAGTGTACAATGCGGTCTTCCACCCGGACCACTATCTCTCTCACGGATCTCTGGTGGAAAACTTGATGGTCTATCCGGATGGTTCCTTTGACTTTGATGATGACCGCTTCACGCAAAACTCACGCGCTGCGTACCCGCTATCCTATCTGAAACATATAAAGGAGAGCTCAACCGGCGGCCACCCGAAAAGCGTCCTCTTTCTCACTGCGGATGCGTACGGCGTACTTCCGCCGGTTGCGCGCCTTACGCCGGAGCAGGCAATGTTCTGGTTCATGATGGGTTACACTTCCAAGCTGGCCGGTACGGAAACGGGTGTGGTTGATCCTGAAGCGGTCTTCTCGCGCTTCTTCGGTGCGCCTTTCATGGCCAGAAAACCGCAGGACTATGCGGATCTCCTGCGGGCAAAGCTCAAGAAATACGGTTCAAGCGTCTATCTGGTCAATACGGGGTGGTCAGGCGGCGGCTACGGCACCGGCACGCGCATCGATATTACCACCACGCGCGCCATCGTACACGCGGCGCTTTCCGGAGATCTGGAACATGTTGCCTACGATACGGACCCCATCTTCAAGCTCCAGGTACCTAAAAGCTGTCCCGGAGTTTCAACAGACATTCTCTGGCCGGCGAACACGTGGTCCGACCGCAATGCCTATATGGAGAGCGCTCGGAAATTGACGGAGAAGTTTCGGACGCATTTTGAAAAGGCGTTCTCCGGGCGGGTGGCCGCGGAACTGGAAGATCTCTGTCCGGCGCCGGTGGATGTAAAGAACGCGGCCGCAGCGCGGTAGGTGCACGCTACAGGAGAGACTCGTGCGCATTGTGGTGCTTGACGGCTACGGACTGAACCCGGGAGATCTCAGCTGGGATCCGTACGGCCGGCTCGGCAGGCTTACCACATATGAGCGGAGCGGATCGGAAGAGGTAGAACAACGGGCACGGAATGCGGAGATTCTCCTGGTGGATCAGGTCCAGCTCGATGGCCCGCTTATCCGCCGCCTGCTTCGTCTCCACTATATTGGCGTATTTGGCACGGGGTACGACAATGTAGATATCGATGCGGCAAGAGAGCGCGGCGTGGTGGTTACCAATGTACCCGGCTATTCCACGGCCTCAGTAGCCCAAATGACTTTTGCCCTCATCCTCCATCTTGCCGCCGCTCTTGACGGGTACACCCCACTGGTGCAAAGCGGCGCGTGGACACAGGGAAGGAACTTCATCTATCTTCCGCGTCCGCTCATTGAACTGGAATCAAAAACACTCGGCGTCATTGGGTATGGCGCCATAGGTCAACGAGTGGCGCATCTCGGCCACGCATTTGGCATGTACATAGCGGTGTGGAGCCAGTCAAGAAAGGAGACCGATGGGCTCTCGGTGCACTGGTGCGAGCTCGATGAGCTCCTTTCCACTTCTGACGTTGTGACCCTCCATGTACCACTCACCGAGTCAACCCGCTACCTCATTAATGCAAAGTCGCTCTCACTGATGAAACCGACTGCGCTTCTAATCAACACCGCCCGGGGAGGGCTGGTACAGGACGTGGATCTGGCAGACGCCCTGAACTCCGGCAGGCTGGCCGGTGCAGGGCTGGACGTGCTTTCCTGCACCGAGCCGCCGGAAGCTGAAAACCCACTCCTTGGCGCAAAGAACTGCATCATCACCCCGCACATTGCGTGGGCAACGCGCGCCTCCCGATTGCGCTGTCTTACAGAATCGGCGGCAAATCTGGAGGCGTTTCTTGCGGGGAGAAGCCGCAATCGCGTTGTATAGGGCGGCGCGCTCTGCTATGCTTCGGTTGAGGAAATCCGGTGATCAAACGCAGAACACTCACTTCAGATGAGGCACACTACCTCATGGAACACGGCGAGCTTCCGGACAGCGCAACACGCGCGGGTGCGCGTGTTGCGCTCGTGCTGACGCAGGGCTGGTGTCCGCAGTGGTACAGCATGAATATCTGGCTGGACGCCATGGAAAAACGGGGCGAACCCGCTGAATGGGACATTATCGTGTACGAACTCGTGTATGACCGCGTCGAGTTTTTCGATCAGTTCCGGACGTTCAAGGAACATCACTTCAGGAACTATCAAATACCATACATAAGATACTACCGTGACGGTACGCTGATTGGGGATTCCAACTACGTACCGTCCCATGTCTTTCTTGACCGGCTGAGCTGATTAACCGGTCCCCGCCTTAAAAACCAGCTGCTTTCTCTGCCGCTCTCCGCTTTGGGAATCAGGTTTTCTTACCTGACACCGATATTGTTACAGGGAGGGAACCCGGAACATCCACATGAACCAGTTGAAGACGCTCGACGACGTGTACACTCTCCTTAAGGAGCTGGACAGCGCAGATAGCGCTCCGGCACGCATCAATATTATGTGCAGCTACCTGGAACGAGTGGCGGGGATTGCCGCGGTGCGTGTTGTACTGAAAGAACAGCTGGAGCCCGATTCCTGTCCGGACACTGCGTGCGTAATCTCCTCAGAGCGCCTGGTTCTCAGAGACAACACGCGGACTCCTGTTGTTACCTTTGGAGAGAAAAACGCCAATTCTCCGACGCTCTTTCTTCCCCTCACCGGCACATGCGGCACGTTCTTCGGCGCCATACTTTTGAAAGGGGATAATCCCCGCCAGATTTTGAAACGCCATCGTTCTCTTTTTGGAATCATGAGCTCAAAGGCGTCCGATCTCTTGCGCCAGGACGCAATGGACCGGCAGCTTAAAAAGGGAGCCGCCGGCAGCCCGGCACAACACGATCCGTTCACCCCGGAAGCACTTGGAAGGCTGCTTGATCTTCTACACCTGCCGATGTATGTCACTGCCTCTGACGGTCACTTTGTCTCTGTCAACGGAAACTTCCTTTCCAGATTTGCGTTCAGTAATCTCTCCGAGCTGAATGAAAACAAAGATTTCTTTACCCACGCAGACAGCTGGTCGGAAGATCTCACCCGCCTGACTGCTGCGGAGCCCACAGACGGGTTTGAAGTACACGTAATTACCGGCAAGGGCCAAACGCGGGCGGTACGGGATCATTCAACGCTTGTGGGCAGAGATACGTTTGGCATTCTGGTTGATGTGAATGATTACATCCATATTAATGACGACCTGCGCCAGGCGCTTGAAGAACAAAAACTGCTGGTGGAACGCCTCTCTGCTACGACCTCAGTTCTTCGCAAGACACAGGCCACGGCCATGCGCAGCCTGGCCAAACTTGCGGAATACCGCGACAAGGAAACCGGCAACCACCTCAAGCGCATTTGCAATTACATGCACATCATTGCCGACCGGGTACAGGAGTACCAGCCGTATGATTTCTACGTCTCACGCGGCTATGTAAACGACATTTATATTTCCGGCATGCTGCATGACATTGGAAAGGTAGCCATTCCGGACACTATCCTGTTAAAACCGGGGCCGCTTTCCACAGATGAGTGGGACGTTATGCGCAGGCATCCGGAAATGGGGTGGTCCATCCTGCACCAGGCGGACAAGGAGCTCGGAGAGCAATCCTTTTTGACGCTGGCTTCCCGCATCGCCCTCTATCATCATGAGAAGTACAATGGGACGGGCTACCCTGCCGGACTTTCGGGAAACACTATTCCGTTAAGTGCGCGGATTGCCTCAATCGCAGATGTGTATGACGCGCTGACCTCCAACAGGCCGTACAAGTCCGCGTGGAAACACGAGGACGCCATAGAAGAGATCCGCTCTCAGCGCGGCAAGCATTTTGATCCGGTACTGGTGGACCTCCTTCTGGACAGCCACGGCTCGTTTGTTGAGGTGAAGAACATGGAGATCGATGACCAGACCGTAGTCAACTGATCGCTCTGGACACGTCAGTCACACACGGTTAGAATCCATCCACAAGGAGCCTCAGATGAAACGACACGCTGTCCTCACCGCCGCCGGCAGAGACAGAGTGGGTATTGTGGACGATATTTCAGCCGCAATTCTGGAGCACAGCTGCAACATTGAAGAAAGCCGCATGGCCCTTCTGGGCGGGGAGTTTGTGTCTATCCTTCTGGTTTCAGGAGAGAACGATGAACTCCAACGCTTTCTGGGTGAGCTTCCTGCACTCGGCAAGCGGCTGGGCCTTGTCATGGAGCAACGCAGTACAGAGCCTCCTCGGGTGGACAGCGGCGAACGGCCCTACCTCATCGAAAGCATATCGCTTGACACCCCGGGGATTGTGCACGCGGTCACTTCCATTTTGCGCCGGCACACCATTAACATTCATGATCTGGAAACGGAAACCAGTTCCGCTCCGTGGACCGGCGCAGCCATGTTTGTGATGAAAGCGCGGCTAAGCATCCCGGCAAACGTGTCGGTAAAGAAACTGAGAACTGAGCTTGACGAGCTCTCGCTTGAGCATGACCTGGATATCACGCTTCAGGCAATATCTGTGAATCCGGCGGAAATCTAACTGTGTCCTTTAAAAATCTTGGAGAGTTTATCAACGCCCTCGAAAAGAAGGGAGAGCTTCGCTGCATCACCGCCCCGGTGAGCGCCCGCCTTGAAATCACGGAAATTGCAGACCGTGTGGTCAAAGCAGGCGGACCGGCGCTGCTGTTTGAGAACGTGAGTGATTCGCGTTTCCCGCTTTTCATAAACGGCTTTGGCAGCTATGAGCGGGTGCGTTTTGCCCTGGGTGTGGATTCGCTGGATGATGTGGGAGACGCCATCACGGAACTGACTGACCTTTCCCGCTACGTCCGCTTCATTGATAAGCTGAAGTCACTTCCCCGTTTTGCCCGGCTTGCCACCATCTTCCCGCGTACCGTCTCCCGGGCGCCGTGTCAGGAAGTGGAAGAAGAGCCGGACCTTTCCTCCCTGCCGGTACTTACGTGCTGGCCGGGAGACGGCGGACCGTTTTTCACGCTGCCGCTTGTCTTCACCCGCGACCCGGACACGGGAGAGCAAAACGCCGGCATGTACCGCATGCAGCTGTTCGACCGGCAGACCACGGGCATGCACTGGCACCTTCACAAAGACGGCCGTGAGATTTACGAGAAATACCGCCGGCGCGGCGGCCGAATGCCGGTCTCCGTGGCGCTTGGATGTGATCCTGCCACCATATACGCTGCCACCGCGCCGCTTCCTAAAATGATTGATGAAATGCTCTTTGCCGGCTTCCTGAGAGGCAGCGCGGTGGAAATGGTGCGGTGCAAAACCAATGATATCCGCGTGCCGGCCCAGGCGGAGTTCGTCCTGGAGGGCTACGTTGACGTGGATGAACCTCTCAGGCAGGAAGGCCCCTTTGGTGATCACACGGGGTACTACTCGCTTGTGGACGACTACCCTGCCTTCCACGTAGAACGCATCACGCGGCGAAAGGCCCCCGTCTTTCCCGCAACCATTGTGGGAAAACCGCCAATGGAAGACTGCTATCTGGGCAAAGTGACCGAACGCCTCTTTCTCCCGCTTTTGCGGCTTCAGCTTCCAGAAATCCTGGACATGAACTTTCCACTTGAGGGTGTCTTTCATAACTGCGTGATTGTTTCCATAGACAAACGCTACCCCGGGCACGCAAAAAAGGTGATGCACGGGCTGTGGGGACTCGGCCAGATGATGTATACCAAGATGATCGTTGTGGTGGACCGGGACATCGATCCGCACGACCTTTCAACTGTAGCGTGGAAGGTGTTTAACAACATTGACGCGGCCCGTGACCTGGTGGTAGTTAACGGACCGCTGGACGCGCTTGATCACGCCTCTCCGCTGGCGCATTACGGCCACAAGCTCGGTATTGATGCAACCAGAAAATGGAAGAGCGAGGGCCATGAAAGAGAGTGGCCGGATGACATTGCCATGACAGAAGAAATCCGCTCGCGCGTCACGCGGCGCTGGAGCGAGTATGGGATTTAGGCGCCTGCGGGAGTATGCGGATCTGGTGCTTTTTTCTCACACCGTGTTCTCGCTCCCATTTCTGGTCATAGCAATGCTGCTTGCGGGGGACGGCCTTCCGAACGTGTGGAACGCTGTCTGGATTGTGGTGGCGTTCCTGGGGGCGCGAAACGCTGCAAACGCGGTGAACCGCATCATTGACCGTGATCTGGACGCACGGAACGAGCGCACTCGCACGCGGCACATCCCCGCCGGCCAGGTGACCGTAAGAGAGGCAACCGCGGTTTCCCTGTTCTGCTTTGGTCTTCTGGTGCTGGCCGCGGCAATGCTGGGGCCTGTCTGTGTTGCGCTTCTGCCGTCAGCCGGAGCCCTCTTTCTGGCGTACACCTATTCAAAACGGATTACCTTTCTCTCCCACTTTCTCCTTGGGCTTGCTTCTGCAGGCGCGCCGGTTGGTGCATGGATAGCAATCACCGGATGGTTCAGCTGGCCCGCGCTGGTATTGGGCACGGCCAACATGCTCTACGTAGCCGGTTTCGATATTATCTACGCAATCGGTGACGTGGATTTTGACCGCAATGAAGGTCTCTATTCGGTCCCTGCCGTGTTTGGTGTCCCATGGTCCCTGGCGATATCTGCAGCACTGCACGCAGCCACCCTTCTCCTGCTTGGCTATCTCTACATCCTTGGCAACTTTGACCTGATTTACGGTGTTGGACTGGGCGTCATTGCCATTCTCCTGACTGCCGAACATCTCTCTGTACGGCCGGGTCATCTGGCAAATTTGAAGATAGCCTCCTACGGCATAAATCAAGTTGTGAGCGTGGTTCTGCTTGTTTTTGCCACGGCCGACTTTGTCTTTAGAACAGTGTGGAAGGGGGGCGCCGGGTGAGCACGTATGT
>Ga0102944_1000062_pt1 | contig 82205 bp, 73 predicted proteins | sample SalPonD_shore_MG_FD_78172 | JGI IMG/M metagenome (GOLD analysis project Ga0102944, IMG submission 78172) | Salt pond soil microbial communities from South San Francisco under conditions of wetland restoration - Salt Pond MetaG... | ecosystem: Environmental > Aquatic > Marine > Intertidal zone >... | reverse complement strand
TTCACCACGCGCGGGTTTCCTCCCGCCTGTACAATGTCTGCGTGCGCCTTCACAAAACCGCCCAGCATTTCCTCTACTACCTGATCCGGGTCATTTATGATCCTCTGCATGCGGGTCCTCCTTTTGGTATACAATATATTTTATTTCAAATTTTACTCTATTCTACACCGGGAACATTCGCTCCGCAAGGGTTTTTGATCCGACCGCCTGCGTTCCAGGTCCTCGCGGCGCCGGCACTATAGATCTACCGCAAAACATGTTTCCTTTCCCGGTTTTTGACAGAGTCGTGGATATTCTGTTATATTATAAATACTTGCTAACGAAAAAAAACCAGCTCAGGTGAAAATGTACCGGGATGAGAGACAACCTGGCACGTGCTAAAGGTATGTTTCCAGCTGAGGCACGCGGAGGAGTAACCATGAGTGATAAGAAGCAACCAACCGCCCTCACCAACAAGCAAATTGTGGGAATGGCTGTAGCCGTTGTGGTCCTGATTGGCCTGGTGCTGTGGGGAACAAACAACACAAGCGCGGCTAATGCAAAAGTGATTTCTGACGGCAACCTGCCCGCACGAAGTGAGTACCGGGCGCAGGCGGAGGACTTTGATTACACGGGCGCGGCCGCCGGTGAATACGACCACGGGCAAATGGTACGCTTCCGGGCAAAGCTTGGGAATGTGCTTGAGGAACCGGCGGCGGGAGCCATGAACGTAGTGGCAGACGTGCTCTCTTCCGACGCATCCGGACCCTCGTCAGTCAAAGAGAAAAAGATTGTTCTGGTGTTCACTGAAAGCGATTCCGTGGATGAGGTCGCCATTTTGACGGTACGCGGACGCTACATCGGGAGCTTGAGTTATCGAACGGCAATTGGCGCGGAGCATGTGGTTCCCGCAATTCAGGTAGACTACATAGACAGCTAGGGCCGCACTGCCGGGGGCTGATGAAGCTCCCGGTTTTCTGATTCCGCCTGCTATTTACGCCGGGTGGCGCGCGCGAGCATTTCCCTGAATAGATGCTCCTTCTGGTGAAGCATATCAAAGGGCACCTGGTACGTCTGCTCAATTCGCTCCCGGGTGAAAAGCTCTGCGGTTGGCCCAATTTGAATGGTCCCGTCCTTTCCGAAAAGCATGAGGTTATCAGAAAAGTCGCGTGTAAGATCAAGGTTGTGCGCGGAGTAAAGGATGGAAAAGCCGTCTTCATGCGCCCGGGACGTAAGAAAGGAAAAGACCTTCCGTTTTTGCGGCTCTTCCAGCGCAAACACTGGTTCATCCATCATGACGATGGTTGAACCGTAGAGCAAACTGAATCCTATGATGGCGCGCTGAAGCTGCCCCTTGCTAAGTTCCTGCGTCTTCTTCCCCAGTACGCCTTCCAGCTCCAGTACCTTTTGCGTCTCCTCGAGAACAGCCTCATCCTTTTTCTCTGAAAAGCCGTTGTAGTAGACGTACTCCAAAAGCGTGCCAATTGGCTCTTCAGTCTCAAACTCCATGTTTTGATAGACAAATGAAACGTAGCGGTTGCGATCCTCCTCCAGATCCGGACTGGTAAGCACCCCTTCAAACTCCCGCGTGTTCCTTCCCAGCACCGTAATTGTGCCTGCCGCCGGAAATAAGCGCGCTCCGGCAAGGAGAAGAAATGTCGACTTGCCACTCCCGTTCTGCCCAACCAGGGAAGTCACTCCCGGGGGCACCGAAACCGAAAGAGCGTTAAAGACCTCCGTAACTTCCCCGGGGGCTTCCAGCGCGTCTTTACGTTCCCGCCGGTCACCCGGAGATACCTCCGGACTCTCTTCCTGGTCGGCATAGAAAAAACTCACGTCGTCACATGTAATGATTGGTTCCGCCATACTGTTCATCTACTGTTTGATTGGGCTGAGGCGTCTGTAGCCAGACGTTCTGCCGACCGCTCCGCTTCCAGCTCTGAAAGCCGCTTCTGATACTCCGGAAGCGTCGCCATGGGCGGCCGTTCTTCTTCAAGGATCTGGTGCTCTACTGCCTCAAAGACCTGGTCATGCACCTGAAACTGCCGCAATGTTTTGCTTACTTCCGGCAAGTTAGGAAGAATATCCAGAGACTGCGCGCGGGAAAGAAAGGTCTGTAAGATTCCGAATGCCATCTTTCCCAGGCTCCGCGTGGGCTGATTGCGGTGAACCCGCTGGTCCAGGTCTGTCTGGGCAAACGCGCTCATACCCCACCGTGTATAGACATCCAGGAGGTGAGAGGTCTCCACCCCGTATCCAATGGGAAACGGAATTTCCTGAAGGACGCTACGCCGCACGGCATACTCTCCGGATAGCGGCTGAATGATTGCCGTAAGGTCTGGGAAAAAGAGGGAAAAGAGCGGCCTAATCAAAATTTCGGTGACTCTGCCACCACCGGAGGGACGAACCCCTTGAGAAAAGGCGAGCGGCCTGTCATAAAACGCCTTCACATAATGCACTTCTTTGCGATAAATGAGCGGCGCGACCAGCCCGTAGACAAAGCGCGGATGGATATTCTTTATGTCAGCGTCAATGTAGACAATAATATCGCCGTGCAACTGGTAAATCGCTTTCCAGAGGTTTTCTCCTTTTCCTCGCTTCTGTTCAAGGTCGGGAAGAATGTCCTGGGCGAGATAGGTATCCGCACCAAAGGCGCTTGCCACCTCCAGCGTCTTATCGGTTGAGCCGGAGTCAATGACTGCCAGTTCATCCAGCAGCGGATAGCGCTGCATGAGTTCGCTGCGGAATATAATTACCTCTTTTCCAATAGTTGCCTCTTCATTGAGGGTGGGAATGCAGAGCGAAATGGTCAGTCCCTGGCGTTCCTTTTCCTCTATCAGCTCCTTCAGGTCCCTGAATTGAGAGTGATGATAGGTGTTGCTCTTGAGCCACTCATTGATGCTCATCACAGTAACCCTTATCAATTGCCAGAATGAGCCCAATGAGCTGCGCAAGACCTTTTGCCATTGGCGCAATTTCCAACCGTTCTATCCCTTCTTCGTTCAAATGATCGCCATCAGTAATGCCAATGGTGACAGCGGGTATCTCGCGGTCAATAAACGCGGAAAGCTCTGACGTACTGGGAGAGATCCGCGGATTAATGCCGAGTTTCTTCAAAATTGCGCGCGCATGGGACGCCAGGGGTTGAGAAAAACGAATTCCGCCTGGCTCCCGCCGCGAAAAAACGTTGAACATCACCTCTGCACCGGTCTGTGAACTAACTTCCGCTCCAATATCCCCAATTTGATCCGCCAGATCCTGAACTACCCGGCCCTTCTCACTGCGGATTTCAAACTGCAGGGATGCCTGCGTGGGAATGGTATTAAAGGACGCCCCTGCTTCAATGGCGTTTAGAACGATGGTTGTCCGCGGACGGCGCGGCAGCGGGATTTCCAAAATACGGTTGATCACGTCATTCATATTGACTATCGCTCCGCCGGTCCCAAACCGCGACCAGTCATACTCTTCCGGCACACGGTGAACAATCTCCCCGCGGAGCATACCAATTGAAGCGTAACTCAGCCGTCCGAGTTTGACGCCTTCCACGCAAATTCCCGCAGATATTGGAAGCCCTTTGTTATTGAGAAAGAAGCGAATACCCTCAATATCTCCCTTTCCCAGGCTGCGTGACGAACTCATCAAAATGAGATTGGCATTGAGCTTGAGCTCGAGTTGCTGCAGAATGATGGGAAGGGTAGCTACTGCGGCCACACCGAGGCTGTCATCCCCAATGCCGGTCCCGCTCACGTAGTTGGGTTGAATCGATACCGTGTGATCAACTTTAGAGGGAAAAACAGTATCCATGTGGGCAACAACCAGGATGTTGCGGTCTCCAACCTCTCCCGGAAGAATCCCAAGCGCGTTCCCTGCCTCATCCGTGGAGCAATTTTGCAGCTGATACTCGTTGAACCTTTCAAGCAGGAATTCCATTCTGCGGCGCTCATGGAAGGTGGGAGCCGGAATCTCTGCAATCATCACCAGATTTGTAAGAAGAATTTCCGTTAACTCTTCCACCCGCTTCTGATAGGAAGGAAGGGTTTCAAGTATAGTCTCAAAGCTGCGTTCGGTACGTGGCTCCTCAAATGTGTATCTCGAATTTGATCTATGCATACGGCACTACACGTTCATAGTAATTCATATTGAGCATCCGGCGCAACAACACGTTCCATTGACTTCTGCGAGGCCAGGGCCTATCATAGAAATCGGCTCAACCATTATTTCATGTATCTGAGCCTACGGTGTTTAAAGAAAAATCAAGGAGAGAACCATGCCTAACCTGCAATCCCGCTACATGGGTATTGAGCTCAAGAACCCGCTCGTTGTCGGCGCGTGCAGCCTCACAGGCCACATGGACCACATCAAGAAGATCGAAGACTCTGGCGCTGCCGCCTTTGTAATCAAGTCTTTGTTTGAAGAACAGATTCAACTCCAGAAGTATAAGATGGAAGAAGACATCAAGATGTATGACAACTGGCATGCGGAAATGATCGATATCTTCCCTGACATGGAGCACGCAGGGCCGGACGAACACTTAATGTGGGTCCGCAAGGCGAAAGAGGCAGTTGACATTCCCGTCATTGCCAGCCTCAACGCGGTCAATCAAGATACGTGGGTAGAATGGGCACTCAAGCTTGAGGAAACAGGAGTTGACGGTCTGGAGCTTAACTTCTTTGCCATCCCCATCCACTTTGAGCAGAGCGCCGCTTCAATTGAAAAGGCTCAGCTGGAAGCACTCAAAGCGGTCAAGAGCAAAGTGAAAATTCCCGTGTCGGTGAAACTCAGCGCCTTTTATACCAGCCCGCTTGAAATCATCTCCAACATGGACAAGGTTGGCGTAGATGGCTTCGTACTGTTTAACCGCATGTTCCATCCAAGCCTTGATATTGACAAAGAGAGCATGGAATTCCCGTTCAACCTCTCCAGCCCCAATGACCACCGTCTGCCGCTAAGATTTGTAGGTCTGGCCTCCGGGAACATTAAAGGCAGTCTCTGTGCTTCCAACGGGATACACTACGGATCTGATGCGGTGGAAGTGCTTCTGGCCGGAGCGGACGTGTTCCAGGTAGTGAGCACTATATATTCAAACTCGCTTGCCACGGTGGGATCTATCCTCTCTGACATCGGCAATTGGATGTCTCGCAAGGGATATGATTCACTGGATCAGTTCCGCGGCAAGCTGAACGTCAAAAATAATCCGGACAGATACGCGTACCGGCGCGCCCAGTACGTGAAGATGCTGCTCCACGCTGATGAATACGTGGATAGACCCAAGCTAATATAGACAGAAAAATGACAGTAACAAAACGGGCCTTCGGTCAAACTACCGAAGGCCATTCTGTAGAACAGTACGTACTGGAAACCTCTTCCGGCCTTTCCGTCTCCGTTATGACCTACGGGGCAATCATCACCTCGTGCCGCATACCGGATAGAACCGGAAAGGTGCAGGAAATCACCCTGGGGTATGACACACTTGAGCCGTATCTGGCCGGACATCCATTTTTTGGCGCTACGGTGGGAAGATTTGCCAATCGTATTGCGGGCGCAAAGTTCCAGTTGGACCGCAAAACCTACACGCTCTCGGCCAATGAAAACGGCAACACGCTTCACGGCGGCACACGCGGATTTGACAAGCATCTGTGGAGCGCACAACTCACCGGAGACGGCGAGAGCGCGCAGGTGGCGTTTGGCAGAACCAGCCCTGATGGTGAAGAAGGATTTCCCGGCACACTCCAGGTCACGGTTACCCTTGGTCTCAATGAAGCAGGAGAATTGTCACTTCTCTATGAAGCGGAAAGCACAAAACCTACTCCGGTTAACCTGACAAACCACACATATTGGAATCTGGCCGGGAACGCGGCGCCCACCATTCTGGATCATGAGATCGCGCTCTTTGCTGACCGCTATCTTCCTGTTGACATCGCGTCAATTCCGACCGGAGAGATCGCTCCCGTACGCGGAACAGCCTTTGATTTTCTCTCACCGCAGAGGATCGGTGAACGTAAAGATGAGGCTGGCGGTGGATATGACCACTGTTACGTACTTTCAGGTCCGGAAGCGGCTCCGCTCGGCCCGGTGCCCGGGCCCGAACTTGCCATGCGGCTTGCAGCTCGGCTTTCCCATCATGAAAGCGGACGGAAAATGGAAGTACTCAGCTCAATGCCGGCTATCCAGTTCTATACCGGTAACAAACTTAAGGGCAAAAAGGCACGTAACGGGAGCGCGCTTCCCATACACGCCGCGCTCTGCCTGGAGACCCAGTACTACCCCAACGCCGTCAATGAGCCTGAGTTCCCTTCCTCCATCTTGAGGCCGGGAGAACACTACACTCACAGAACGATCTACCGTTTCACCGCGGAATAAGAAAAGGCTGCCTCAGTTTGAGGCAGCCTTTTCTACGTGTGTGGCTTCTTTACTCTTCGTTTACCACTTCGTAGTCGGCATCTTCTACCGTGTCATTGCTGCTTCCGGCCTTTGTGTTGCCGTTATTCTTTCCTCCGGCACCGGCCTTTTCGTACATATGCTCGGCCAGCTTGTGAGACGCCGCCTGAAGCCCTTCGGTCTTTGCGTTGATCCCCTCCACGCTTCCACTTTCCAGAATGTCTTTCAACTCCTTCACGGCACGCTCTATCTCTGTCCGCTCGGACTCGGAGAGCTTATCGCCGTATTCAGAGAGTGACTGTTCCGTGCTGTAAATCATGCTGTCCGCAGCATTTCTTGCCTCCGCACGCTCACGTACCTGAGCGTCCTCTTTGGCGTGTTCCTCAGCGTCCTTCACCATCTTGTTGATCTCATCTTCTTTCAGACCGGAAGAGGATTCAATGCGGATCTTCTGCTCCTTGCCGGTGCCAAGATCCTTGGCGGAAACGTGCACAATACCGTTTGCATCTATGTCAAAGGCAACCTCAATTTGAGGAACGCCGCGTGGCGCGGGCGGTATACCAACCAGTTCAAACCGGCCAAGTGTCCTGTTCTGGCTCGCCATTTCCCGCTCACCCTGCAGCACATGAACCGTAACGGCAGTCTGGTTATCCGCCGCGGTTGAGAATACCTGGCTCTTGCGAGTCGGTATGGTCGTATTCCGCTCAATGAGGCGGGTAAAGACGCCGCCAAGGGTCTCAATTCCGAGTGAGAGCGGGGTTACGTCAAGCAGGAGCACATCGTTTACATCGCCCTGCAATACTCCGCCCTGAATCGCGGCACCTACGGCCACCACCTCATCCGGGTTCACGCCTTTATGGGGTTCTTTGCCAAATATCTCCTGCACGCTCTTTTGCACCATTGGAATGCGCGTAGAGCCGCCCACCAGAATAACTTCGTCAATGTCTCCCGGCTTCAGTCCGGCATCTGAAAGTGCACTCATGCATGGTTCGCGAGTCTTTTCAACCAGGTCACCAATAAGCTGCTCAAACTTTGCCCGTGTCAGGGTATAGTGCAGGTGCTTTGGTCCGGAGTTATCCGCAGTGATAAACGGTAGATTGATTTCCGTTGTTTGAGAACTTGAAAGTTCCTTCTTTGCGTTCTCCGCGGCCTCTTTCAGCCGCTGCAGCGCCATGCGGTCCTGGGAAAGGTCTATAGAATGGTCACCTTTAAAGCTACTTACCAACCAGTCGATGATTCGCTGGTCCAGGTTGTCGCCGCCAAGATGGGTGTCCCCGTTTGTTGAACGAACCTCAAAAACATTGTCTCCAATCTCAAGGATTGAGATATCAAAGGTGCCGCCGCCGAAGTCGTACACGGCAATCTTCTCTTCTTTGTTCTTCTTGCCAAATCCGTAGGCAAGTGCGGCCGCGGTTGGTTCGTTCACAATGCGCTTTACTTCCAGGCCCGCAATACGGCCGGCATCTTTGGTTGCCTGACGCTGCGCGTCATTGAAATAGGCCGGCACGGTAATGACGGCCTGGGCAACTTCCTCTCCCAGATAGTCCTCCGCGGTAGCCTTCATCTTTTGAAGAACTGCTGCAGAAATCTCAGGTGGGGAATACTGCTTACCGCCGGCCTCAACGCGTACTTCACCTCCGCCGCCGTTAATGACTTTGTAGGGGACCATGGAGTTTTCCTGCTCAATCTCTTCAAAACGCCGTCCCATGAAGCGCTTGATGGAGTAGACTGTGTTCTCAGCGTTGGTCACCATCTGGTTGCGGGCGGGCTGCCCAACCAGACGCTCGCCTTTGGACGTAAACGCCACCACGGAAGGGGTCGTGCGGTTTCCCTCAGCATTTTGAATAACTACCGGGTCACCGCCTTCCATGACAGCCACAACAGAGTTAGTTGTTCCCAGGTCTATTCCTATAATTTTATTCGTTGCCATAATCTTTCCTCCTTCGGATGTGTATGCCCACTCTCATGTTGTATAAGAGGTCCGGCACGGCAGCCCCTCTTTAGGCTGCTCTGCCAGGCCGCCGGGCGGCGGAGCGGAGACGCCATACGCTCCGCTCCTTATTCCGGGAATCCGCCGCTAAACCGGCGCAACTTCTTATTTGGTCTTAATCTGAATCTTGCGCGGCTTCACTGAGTCTTTCAGATCCAGCGTGACGGTCAAAACGCCCTTATCCATTCTGGCGTCAATCTTTTCCCGGTCTACTGTGTCATCCAGGGTGTAGCGCTGATAGAAATTGCCGTGGCGTCGTTCGCGCACCAGGTACTTGCCGTCATCCGAAAGTTCACCGCGTTCTCCCTGCACAATCAGGTGATCATTTTCAATGCGAATATCCACCTGATCCCTGGTCACGCCCGGCATTTCAAGCCGCAACACAACCTTTCCGTCTTCCTCACAAATATTTCCCACAGGTCGAATAGTTTGGACCTGCTGCGAGTTGTTCTTCTCCAGTTTTCCTTCATGCTGCTTTTGCAGTTCTTGCTGTGCCATAATTCTTCCCTCCTCTTACTGAACGGAAACTTCTACTCGCCGCGGCTTCTCTTCTTCACGCTTGGGAAGCACCACGCGGAGCACACCGTTTTTCAGCTCTGCACTGATCTTTTCCGCATCTACCCCCCGGGGCAATGAGAGTGTGCGCTGAAACGTTCCGCTCCATTCTTCGCGCCGGTAGACTTTTGCGTTCTCTCTTTTCTCCTGCGGCCGTTTCTCTCCTTTGAGAGTGAGAACGTTATTTGCCACGGAAATATCCAAATCCTTTTCTTCTACGCCGGGCAAATCACACACGGCCACGTATTCGTCCGCCTTTTCGATCACGTCCATAGCAGGCGATGTGTTGCGGTCAAAGAGACCCGCATTCTCAATCCCGCTTTCGTAATCAAACAGCCGGCCAATCTCATCCTGCAGTCTCGCGAGCTCGCGTGCAGGATTGAATCCATCGTCTCGCCACCTCATAAGATTCATACCGCACCTCCTGATACACAATGCCTTGTTTTGCGGTGCCTCCGGTACTCCGAAGTTTTCTACACCTGCACTACTGTATAAGCAGGAACCGTGCCAACTCAGCAGAGATATACTTAGTTACTTCTATTGTAATGACTTACGAAAGAACAAGAGAGAATGAACTAGTGGGAAAAACCGTTTTCCGCCGTCTCAGTGGATCGAATGGCGACAGCGCAATATGGGTCACCCTGTCCCGCATGTGTCAAAATGTCACAAAACAAGAAGGTGGAGGTCAAAAGCGTGTTTCAATTTGTCATACCGCCGGAAAGTACGGAAACAAACGTTTCCAGCTTTGTTTCCACAAAAAAGCGCATCTCTCTTTGGTCGCCCGGCTCATCCCGGTAAGAGAGAAATATAACCGGCGGCGAGTATGAGAAAAGCCGGCGAAGGAGGGAGCTCTCCCGTTGCACGGAAATGGAATCTATCCGTGAAACAGGAATAGAGAGGTAAATTTCCCTGGGCTCACTTTTGCTTCCGCCGCCCAGACCGGAGACCATGAGGGCACTGAGCCAGTTCCGCTGTGCAAAGTGTCTGAAATAGAGGGTGCTTGATGTGACAAAATAGAGGCCCCACTTCGGTTCTTCAGATTCCCCGCATCCGGAGAGGCAGCGACCCATGGTGAACGCAACAACTTTTTCACCTATTTCAGCCTCGGTATTTTTCCAGAACTCTTCTACTGACTCGCTTTCGTTCTTAAAAAGGCTCACGGCGCCGAGTATACACCACAAGCAAGCAGAGGTCTACCAAACCGTGGCGTGCGGCCTATTCTCTCGGATTGACCTCCGTCACGGCTCAGGCTATTGTAAGGCTATTCCAGCACGGGAGTTCTCAATGTTTAAGATCAATACAGACGAAATACCGGAATCCGGGATCAACAGGCGCTACGGTGAGGGCGTATCCATACGCTTTCTCATTCTCGAGGAGTTTGGAGCTCCCAACTTTGAAATGCGCTACTTTGAGCTGGAGCCCGGCGCCGCCACCTCCGTGGACCAGCACCCTTCGGAGCACGAGGTGATGATCCTGCGCGGCGCGGGCACGCTCGTTCTAAACGGGCGTGAAATAGAGCTCAGGCCGCACGATGCAGTCCTCATTGAACCCGGTGAAACGCACCAGTTTGTCCAGAAGGGTGAACAACCGCTTGGCTTTCTTTGCGTTGTGCCCAATGGAGTGAGCAGCAGCAAAAAAGATATAGATATCTCCTACGGTCTTACCCGCACAACGGAAGGAGCATAGATGACGGTCCCCCAACGGATTGCAGCCCTTAGAGAGGAAATGAAAAGGAATCAGGTCGATGCGTATGTCATTCCCGGCACGGACCCTCATCAGAGTGAATATCCGCCTGATCACTGGAAGCAGCGAACCTGGATCAGCGGTTTTGACGGCTCCGCCGGCACTGCCGTGGTGACCGGGGCGGAAGCAGGTCTCTGGACGGATTCACGATACTTCCTTGAGGCACAGCGCGCCCTCACTGACAGCAGCATGGTTCTCCACCGGCTGGGGCTTCCCGGCGTGGCGGATCACGTTGAATGGCTCGGAAACACGCTTGCGGAAGGCTCCCGTGTAGGTTTTGACGGCACACTCATTTCTGCAGCCGCCTTCAGAGCGGCTGCAACGCGGCTTCAGGCTGCCGGCGTGGAGGCTGTGGACGCCGGAGATCTCATTGGCGCAATCTGGGGGGATCGTCCGCCGCTTCCTGATTCCGCCATCTTTCTTGTTCCGGCGGAACGGGCTGGTGCAGGCAGGAAGGAAAGGCTCTCTGCCTTGAGGCAAGAGATGGCAAAGAACCGTGCCGCCTATCACCTTGCAACCTCACTTGATGATATTGCGTGGCTCTTGAACATACGGGGCGATGACGTTGCCTACAATCCGGTTGCGCTGTGCTACCTCATTGCAACTGCTTCAGACGCCACCCTCTTTGTCTCCCCTACCAAGCTTTCGCCACAGGACAGAACGGAACTTGAAGAAAGCGGTATCACCGTGAAGCCGTACGAGGAAATCAGCCGCGGAATTGCAGCTCTCCCGTCCGGCAAACGCATCCTTCTTGACCCGTCCCGGGTGAACCTTTCCCTTTACCGCAGCTGTGAAGAAACACTTGAGCCGGTGGAACGTGAAAACTGGACTACCGGCGCAAAAGCCATAAAAAACAGCGCAGAGATTTCCGGCATGAAATCGTGCATGGTCAAAGACGGTGTCGCCATGGTGAAGTTTCTGCACTGGCTGGAAGCAACGGTGCCTGCGGGCTCGGTGACCGAGCTTGGCGCCGCCCGCAAGCTTCGCGAGTTTCGGGCGGCCGGCGAGGGTTTTGCGGGAGAAAGCTTTGCAACTATTGCGGGCTACGGTCCTCACGGCGCTATTGTCCATTACCGATGCACCCCGGAGAGCGATGTTAGAATTGAGCCGGGCGGCGTGTTTCTCCTCGACTCCGGAGGACAGTATCTGGACGGCACCACGGATATCACACGCGTTGTGTCCAACGGAACGCCGGCTGCCGCTGTGAAGAATGATTTCACCCGCGTGCTGAAGGCCCACATTGTCCTGGCCCGTCTCCAATTCCCTGCCGGAACTACCGGACATCAAATTGACGCCCTTCCGCGGCTTGATCTATGGATGAACGGACTGAACTACGGACACGGAACCGGCCACGGTATAGGCTGGTTCCTCAGCGTGCATGAAGGTCCGCAACGTATTGCGCCGGTCGTGAATTCGGTCCCGCTGAAACCCGGAATGTTCGTCTCCAATGAACCGGGCCTCTACAGAGAGGGGGCTTATGGAATACGCGTAGAAAATCTGGTACTGGTAACGGAGGGTCCGCAAACGGAATTTGGACAGTTCTACCGGTTTGAAACGCTTACCCTCTGTCCAATTGAGCTTGACCTGGTGGTGCCTGAGATGCTCAGCCGGGAGGAACGCGACTGGCTAAATGCGTATCACGCGCAGGTGCGGGAAACGCTGCTGCCTCACCTGGATCAGACACACGCAAAATGGCTGAAACACAAGACGCGTCCCGTATGAGCCGGAGCTCAGGGGCTCACCGCCGCGAAATTTCTCCATTTCCCATCATGGTTTGAAGAATGGCTACCTTCCGCTCCTTGACTGTACGGGAAATTGACACTTTGTAAATGTGCGGATTAATGATACGCCGGTACGTGCCGTCAAGACGGGAAAGATTGTCCATGGTTAGCTTCTGCGTTTCTAAGAGCGAAGGAGGCGTCCCGATGCGCTTCCCGTCTTCCATCTGTTTTTCTAACAGCGGTGTAATATCTCCCGGTGATTTCATTGTGAATTGGCGGTAATCAACAAAGGGATGGAAAAAGGTGTGCGTGGCAGCCGGATCCACCGTTTCATCTTCAAAGGTAATAAGGTCTGCCAGTGGCGCTCCGTTTTCATCATGGAAGCGATGTACCTGCTTAATGCCGGGGTTTGTGCTTTTCTCCGGATTGTCGGACACTTTCATAGTGGGCCGGAACTCCCCGTCTTCTTCCTTTGCCGCGAGTTTGTATACACCGGAAAACGCTGAATCGCCACCGCCTGTTACCATGTGGGTTCCAACGCCCCAGACATCAATGGGAGTGTGGTCCGCAACGAGCTGATGAATAATCTCTTCATTTAACTCATTTGACGCTGCAATGGTCGCGTCCTCAAGGCCCGCCGCATCGAGGGCCTCCCGCACTTTCACGCTCAGGTACTGAATGTCGCCGCTATCCAGGCGCACACCGAGCTTCTTCCCACGCGCCTTCAACTCCGTGCCAATTGCTATTGCGTTTTGAACTCCGCTTTGCAGCGTATCGTAGGTGTCAATCAGCAAAACGGCCTGATCCGGGTAAAGCTCCGCGAACTTGGAAAACGCATCCTTTTCATCTTTAAACGCCATGACCCAGGAATGAGCCATGGTACCGGTTACCGGAATCCCGTACAGTTTCCCTGCCAGCGTATTTGAGGTTGCGGCCGCTCCCCCAATGTATGCCGCCCGGCTTGCAGAGAGCGCACCGTCCACTCCCTGCGCTCGCCGGAGGCCAAACTCCAGCACCTTGCCCCTGTGCGACGCGAGATAGATTCTTGCCGTTTTGGTCGCAATCAATGATTGGAAGTTGAGCACGTTTAAGAGAAGGCTTTCTATGAGCTGCGCCTGAATGAGCGTAGTGTGCACGCGAACCAGCGGTTCCTGCGGGAAAACGATGGTCCCTTCCGGCATTGCGAAAATATCTCCCGAGAAGCGGAAGTCACGCAAATATTCAAGAAAATCGTCTCGAAACAAACCAAGGCTTGCCAGATACTCCAGGTCATCGGAAGAAAAGTGAAACTGTTCAATGGAGCTCAGCACCTCCTCCAGGCCCGCAAAGACCGAAAAGCCGCCCTGAAATGGCTGCTTGCGGAAGAACATGTCAAACACCACCCGCGGATTCATTCCGTAGTGGTGATACCCCTGTATCATGGTAAGCTCGTACAGATCTGTTAGCAGTGCCGATGTTATTCTCATGCCGTTGTCCTGTTAGGAGATCTCCTCTGATGCAACAAAGATGACACCCGCCTCTTCCATTTGCTGCTCCGCTTCACGTGTTCTACCCGCGGGCAGGTCTACACCGCGCGTAGCATCCTTGACAACATAGGTCTCAAGCCCGAGTGAACGCGCGTCCATGGCGCTGAAGAAGACGCATACGTCCTCGGCCAGGCCGGCAATGAACACGCGTGTAAATCCGAGACCTCGCAAATAGTGTTGAAGACCGGTCTCAGTTATCTTGTCGTTTTCAAAGAATGCAGAATAGGAATCCAGCTCCAGCTTCACGCCCTTGTGAAGAACAAGGTTTACAGGACGTTGATCCAGGTCGGGGTGAAACTGGGCGCCAAAGGATCCCTTCACGCAGTGTTCAGGCCAGAGGATCTGGTCAAGACCGTTCACGCGGACCGTATCTTGGGGCTGTTTGCCCGCATGACTTGAAGCAAATGATATGTGGCCGTGCGGATGCCAGTCTTTGGTGGCCACAACCAGAGGAAAGGCGGGAGCAATACGGTTTATCACCGGGATTACCTCGTCTCCATTTTCCACGGCCAGGCTCCCACCGGGGCAAAAATCGTTTTGTACATCAATAATGAGAAGCGCTGCATCTCCTGCCGATTGTGCCATCTTGATCCTCCTCCGTATGAGGTTAACATACTGTATTCACTGAAGATTGTGAAATGGGAGAGGTACGTGAAACTTGACAGCTGCATAATTATTCCTTAGCATGAATCGTTCGAACTTCGAGGTACATGTAATATGCGTGTGCCACTGTAAGGAGCCCTGATGAGCCCGTTGGAGCTCAAAGAGTTGATAGTTCGATCTCTTGCGGATTCTGCGGCCGGACTGGCAGATACCATTTCCGTCTTAAAGAGAACGTACTCTGCGGAACCTGAGTTCTATTCGGCGCTCCTCGAAGTACTCTGTGATGTTCGGGTTGCCAATGATGAGGCAGAGCGGATTCTAAACGCTGCCGCAGCCCACCGGGCCATGATGGAACGTTCCTTTGGCCGCGGCGTAGATTTCAGGGTAGCGCTTCTGGACTACCTTACTGTCATAGAGCGTTTGCTCTCCGCACCAACCGTGATTGAACTCCGCACATATCTTGCCAAGCTCCAACTTGCCACCATTGATGAACTCACCGGCCTGTACAATCGCCGTTTTCTCAACGAGTATTTGCGGCGTGAACTGCACCGGGCCTCCCGTTACGGCATTCCGTTTTCCGTCATTTTCCTCGATCTTGATGACTTCAAAGCCATAAATGATACGCATGGCCATCAGGTTGGAGATCGGGTGCTGGTTGATTTTGCCGAGTTGCTCAAGCGCTATTTGCGCTCTGAGGACATTGCCTCCCGTTACGGCGGTGAAGAGTTCATGCTGGTTATGCCACAAACTGATACGCATGGAGCAATGCGGTTCTCGGACCGTTTAGTCGGTGAGCTGGAGGAGTTAAACGAGGAAAGTGATATCCCGCTCTCCTTCTCCGGCGGAATTGCAACATTTCCCACACACGCTACCACGGCGGAACAACTCATTGACATTGCTGACCGTGCACTCTATGAAGCGAAAATTGCCGGAAAGGGCCGGATTCGGGTTCCGGAATCTGATAAACGTTCGCACTTCCGCTTCCCGGCCAGCCTGGAGGTACTCTTAAGCGATAACGGAAATCCGCGGTCTGTTGGATTTACGCATGATGTTTCCCGCACCGGCCTCTGTTTTGAGACGGACCATGAGCTGACAGTTGGGCAGACGGTTTCCCTCCTCATTCGTTCGCGCTATGACTCCACTACCTACCGTGTGCGCACGCAGATTGTGTGGTTGAGAAAAGAAGAGGAATCAAGTCGATTCAGACTGGGTGCCCGTTACTCGGGGGCAGAGGTCAAAAACCTTACCGGCCTTTTTTCAGAAATAAGGCAGTCAAACCGCGGTAGTTGAAGCAGGATTCACGTCGCCCCCGTGAATACCTGTGGATGATTACACCACCAATTTCCGTTCTGAGTGTCTATTTTGCTCTGCTTGCCACCGTTGCATTCACGGATATCTCCCATCGTATCATCCCGGATGAACTCACCTTAGGTGGTGTCATACTCTGCCTGCCGCTGCAGGTTATCGGGGGCAATGGCTCGGCGGCCATTGCCGGATGCGGCACCGGCTACATCCTCTTTGCCTTGATACGCCGGACCGGACGCGGTTTCCTCGGCGCCGGAGACGTAAAATTATCTGCGCTGGCCGGGCTCTGTCTTGGGCCGTTTGGCTGGAGCCTCTGCATGTGTGCGGGATCTGTTGCCGCCCTTCTCTACGCGGCTGCAGGCGCTCTCAACCGGCTGCGTTCTCCTTCCGCTGCACTGCCGTTTGCTCCGTTTATCCTCCTCGGCTCGGTGGCGGTGTCTGCGTGCGGACGCCTGTTGCAGGGAGTTTGCGCGTGAAAATGTATGACATGGCCCGCCTGAAGGTGATGGTGCTGCTCTTCCCCCTGCTTCTCTGCGCCACGTCTCTTGCGTCTCAGGCTCAGATTGAAACCATGGAATTTCACGAGGCACCCGTAACTGATATCCTCATCGCGCTGGGGAAATCAGCCGGAGTGTCTATTGTTCCGGACACTACGGTCGACGGGCTTGCCTCCCACGTGTTCGCCAACACCTCCGTTGAAGACGCTCTCACTTCCTTTCTTTCCGCCTGCCACCTCTACTGGCGGAAAGAGCACGATGTGTACTATGTCTCACGCGTACGCTGCCTTCGCACCGGGAGTAACGGCAGCAGACTGACGGTAGACGCAGACGAAGTACTGGTGAGAGACGTACTGGAGGCGCTCACCTCAAGATGCGGCGTACAGGTAACCTGCAGGACGCTTCCGGAAGAAAAGGTCACGCTTCATGTTAGCGAAATTGCAGCGTCTGAACTGTTACCGCTTCTCTTTCGTGGTGAGCCACACTACACCGTGAAGCAGCAGGAGGGGGTATTTCATATTCAAAGAGTGCACGATCCTGCACTCACGCCTGTTCGCGGAGTGTTTTTTCAAAACGCAGGCGACTACTGCCAGGTTTCCGCTTTGGGAGCTGGATGGAACGAGGTAATTGCCCGGGTTGGCCAGGAAATGGACCTTCACACTGTAAATATGCTTGGCGAAAGGGTCATAGAAACACCGTTGACATTGAGGGCTCCGGATCTTTCCACGCTCCTTCGTATGGTGCTTGACAGCCGGGGCGCTGATATCAGTGAATCAGGCGGTATCTGCTACATCTTTGAAATCACTCCGTCCACCATCATTTCCGGTGTCACACCACCCGTGACTGTAACGCTTCGCCACATTTCCACGGCAGAGCTGATGTTCCTCTTACCGCCGGAGTTTGTCCGGGCATGCCGCCTGCGCGCGGATCCGCAGAGACACCTGGTATTTCTATCCGGAAGCAACCGCCAGACGGAAGCGGCGCGCCGCGCCATAGAAGCTCTGGACACAGCGTGGAGTGATTCGGAGTATCATCGTTTTGATCTTTCCTATTTGGACGTGACCACCGCGTGCGAACTCATCCCTGACCGGCTGCTGGAGCGTCCACCGGTACCAATTCCAGGCACTACCTCTCTGGTGTTTGCCGCGCCGGACCAGACATGGTCGGAGATAGCAGAGCTTCTTCGGCGCATAGACATACCCGTGCCTGCGTATCCGGTTTCCCTGCATCACATCACCGGTAACCTGCTGCTGGACCATCTTCCTCCGGCAGCATCAGAAGATAACATTGTCCTCACTCCGGATCCGCGCTGCGTGTTTTTTGTCGGCCCTGCAGCACTCCGCCGGCTGTTCCTGCAACAACTAGCCCGCATTGACAGGCCGCGGCCCCAGATCCGCTACGAACTCCTCATTGTGCAGGCCCAGTCCTCACACAGTGTGGATATTCGCGCCTCCCTGGAAAACGGGCAGCCCCGTCTTGGAGATAGAACCACCATCCTGGGACACATGGGAGAACTTTTGACCGTTAACTTTGACGTAGTCACCACGCTCGGGTATCGCTTTGCCGCCGAGCTTTCCGCGGAACTAAGCAACAACACGGCGGAATTGCTTGCAGATACCACGCTGCGCGGCGTCTCCGGTGAAACGGTGCAGCTTGAAAATACAAGCACCTACCGCTACCGGGACCTGCGGGTTGACCCGGACACCGGAGCTTTTGAACCTACCGGCGTAACCCGGGAGATTGAATCGGGCATCACACTCGAGGTAACCGGGCACGTCATAGGAGACCGATGTATAGAGATGACCGTAATCGCTGGAGTTTCCAGACAGGGCGCGGACATCTCTTCACAGTCCGGCAATCCGCCGCCCACTTCCAGCAAGCGTATATCCGCCGTAGTTCGCACGGATGCAGGTGAACCCGTCGCCATTGGCGGACTGATTCAGCGGGACGTTTCCGAAACAGAAAAAAAGACACCGTTCCTGGGAGAAATCCCTCTGCTTGGCTTCCTGTTCCGGCACAGAACGCGCAGCGCAGAGACCAGTGAAACCACCATTTACCTGGTGCCTTTTCTTGATACTCAAATCGATCAGCGTCAATTCGGGCCGGCAGAACGTATTCAGGAGCTTTACCAGTTGCTCCAGGGAGGCACCCCTTGAACCCACAAGGAGAAATCAGCCGCCCTCCGGAGCGCGCTGCGGCTACTCAGTACCATCCGGCATTCATCAGAACGCACAGTGTGGCAATGCTCGGGGAAACACCCCTTTTCGTTGAAGTGGGCTGCACGGTTGAGCCTGATTGCGAGCTTGTGGCGCGCCTTGTGCGGTTTCATCAAAAACAGGTAAAAGCACGCGTAATTACGCGCGCAAAGCTGGCAGAAATCCTGCGCGCTGCCTCAAAAACATCCGCTGTGACCGGCGCTTCACCGGCGCCGGCGCGGCCGGGAACAGGAGAGAAGCAAAAAGGAAATGATGAAGCCGAAGGCGGCACCTCTATTCTGCCGGCGCTCGCGCTATCAGCGCAGGAGCGTATCCGGTCGCTCTCACGGGTAGAAATTGACAGGATGTCCCGCGCCGCTCCAACCGTTGAGCTTGTCGACGCAGCGATCAGAAGCGCCATCGCAGCAGCAGCTTCAGACATTCACGTAGAAACCGGGTGCGATAACGGACACATCAGGTTCAGGGTTGACGGTGTGTTGCGGCTGTGGCGGGAACTGGATGCAGCGTCTTCCCGTGCGGTAATTGCGCGGGTAAAGAGTGTTGCGGGACTTAACGTGCTGGAGAGCCGTCTGCCGCAGGACGGCCGCATCTCCCTTAACACGGCACATGGGACATACGATCTGCGTGTCTCCGCCGTCCCGGCGCTTTTCGGAGAGTCGCTGGTGATTCGGCTCTTTCAAAGAGAGTGGAACGGAAGCGGGATTAAAACACTCGGCTTCCGTCCGGGAATAGAAACCGTGTTGCATCGCACACTGGCCGCACGTGACGGACTTTTCCTTGTGTGCGGACCTGCCGGCAGCGGGAAGACTACCACGCTGCACGCCATCCTGTGGGAAATGGATCGTGTAAGGAACAAGATTATTGCCGTAGAAGATCCTGTTGAGCGTGTAGTAGCCGGAGTGACGCACATCAACGTGAATGAGGCTACAGGCCTCACGTTTGACAGGGCGCTTCGTTGCGTACTTCGGCACAATCCTGATGTCATTCTTATCGGGGAGTTAAGAGACGAACAAACCGCGGCTACCGCAATACGAGCGGCATTAACAGGCCATACGGTCCTGACAACGCTGCATGCGCGCACGGCCGGCGAAGCTTTGCCCCGTATGATAAACCTTGGAGCCACTGAAGAAGAGTTGCTGCCGCTTCTGCGCTGGGTACTGGCGCAAAGACTTTTGCGCCGGCCCTGCCCTCAGTGCCGGGGCGGCGCCGCCGCGTTTTTTGATTCCGCCGGCAACGGGACGTGCGGCGTGTGTGGCGGAAGCGGCTACCACGGACGCGTTCCGGTCGGCGAACTTCTCCTGAGTACGGGAATCAACAGGACAATCCAGCCGCATGCAGTGAACCCGCACCCGGGTAGTTGCTTGCGCACACTTGATGAGTGTTCACTTCATCAGGACGCCCTGCGCGCGGCGGCCGCCGGATTCTCAAGCAAGGAAGAAGTTGACCGCGTATTGGGGGAGAAGTGATGCCGCTTTTTTATGTCACCGCAGTAGACGGAGAAGGGGTACGGCGCCGCGATGTGCTGTTTGCAGCTACTCGCGAGGAGGCATTAGACCGGCTCGGCGAAGTAGATGCAATCCCGCTTCGCGTTCGCGGTCCGCGTCCGGTATCTGCAGGACGGCACAGAAATGTAGTGGTGCGTGTGATGAAACAGCTTTCTACGCTTAGCCGGAGAGAGGAAAACGTCTCCCGCTCTGTCAGGCTGATTGCGCAGGGAACCGGTGACCAAATTGTGCGCGCGTGCCTCTGGAAGGTTGCGGAGAATATCGACAGTGGTTTCCCGGTTGGCCAGGCGTTTGCGCCGCTTGGTGACTTCCTGCCGTCCGGCGCACGGGGGCTGTTTGAGGTTGCCGGGCAAAGCCCTGATGTTACAGCCATTTTCCTACAGGCTGCCCAGCTTACAGCCCGGCTGGACCGCGCGCGCCGACGCGTTGTTGCCGCCCTGGCGTACCCATTCCTTGTGATTGCGATGCTCTTGCTTCTCGTGACAGGCATCAGGTTTCTGCTTTTCGCCCCGCGCGCCGCTAGCAATGCGGAAAGCCAACGCGGCACGCCGGACCGTGTTGAGCGTGAAATAGTCGATGACGTGGATACCTTGCTGGCGCTGTTGGGATCAGTGCTCGTCTCACCCGCTCTTTTCTGGGTGGCAATCAGGCACGCCGGCACGGGAGTGAGACGCGGCGTGGAGCGTATCCTCTGCATCTACCCTCCCGTTGCCGCGTGTTACCGGGACTTTTTGCTTGCCCCGTGGTGCCGCTGTACCGCGGCCCTGCTTGCGGCGGGGCTCCCTCTGCAGGTTGCCGTCCGTCGTGTATGGAGTGCCACTTCTTCTCCGCTCCTCCGCGAGGAGACGGAGCGCCTGAGTCAGGCACTTTCTGAAGGCGTCGCCCTTCACGATGCAGCCGGTGATGCGCTCATTTTGAAAACCGCGCTGCCGGCGTGGGATGCGGTCATTGAAGCAGGCAGTACCGCGGAATCTGCAATCGAAGCAACTGCCGCACAGGCGGAAATTGCGAACGAAGATATGCTTGAAGCCCTGCCGCACGCGGCGGAGTTGGCAGGGACCACGCTGGTAGCCGCTCTGGTGCTGCTGGTTGGGCTCTGGATCATAGTTCCCATACTCAATCTTTTCTCCGGAGGTATGCTCTTATGACGTGGAAAGGAGGAAATCCGCACGGCGGCCCACAGGGCGAGGCGGGCTGGACGCTGGTGGAAACCGTGGCGGTCATGACCATTGTTACCGTGCTGAGCGCGGGTGTTGGCATAACCGCCGTTGGCTACGTGAACCGGGCCCGGCGCACGGCCGCCCGTGCCCAGCTGGAAACGTTCCAAATAGCTCTTTACGGTTACTACAGTGACTGCGGCATCTTTCCAACAGAGGAGCAGGGACTAAACGCGCTCTGGAAACCGCCCTATCTGGAACCGATTGCCGCCGGGTGGAACGGCCCCTATATCTGCTCACCTCCTGCACGCGATCCGTGGGGAAACGCCTATCTCTACGTGACTCCCGGCCCGTATGGACTGCCATTTGAGATCATGGCACTGGCACCGGAAGGGAGAATCTCAACAGCGGGAGATGAGCTTCGGTGAAACCGGCAAAGCTTAAAGGCTATGGCCAGCGGGTGCCGGCACACCCCGCGCGCGAGACCGGAAGTATAGCCTGGCAAAGCGTAGCGGTACTTTTTATCGCAACAACACTTCTTGTTCCGGTGCTCCGCGCCGTTTCAAGCGGCGGGATGGCGGCGGTGACCCGGGCAAAGCAGCTGACGAACGCCGTCAACGCGGTCTCGCGCGCGGTGGAAGAGCGCTATTCACCCGGACTGCCGCGGAAGGAGTAGCAGCTCATGGCGCGGGTTGTGGCTGTTCTTGCCGTGACGGTTGTCCTTGCCTCACTATCGGGTGGAGCATCAGACACGGTGAGATTAAGCGGTCGGTCGTGGGAGAGACTGCGTGAGAGCGTTGTCCAGGCGGCGTTGCAGCGAGATCTCCGCAAGACGTGTGCCCGGGTACGTTTCCCGTTCTGGCAGCCCATTCATCCGGACGCTGTGACGGCGGGTGCCACACATATTGCGGTCCATTTCCTCGACGGAACGTGGGACAACAAGCTGAAAATCACCCAGACCCGAACCGGCGTGGAACTGCGCACGGACGGCCGGGTCCGAACCTATTCTCACCGGGAAGAAGACGAGTGGGTGCTGCACCTCCTTTACGACGGGAGTACTCCGGTCGGGATTAAGATAGTCTATGTGAGCTCCGTCGGGGGCGGCGGTGTACAGGAGGTCAGCGTAACGGGTGAGTTTGGTGTGCGGGCACCCGGAGCGGGCGGATGAACAACGGCAAAGAACAGCGGCGGAAAGAGCGGGGAAGCGCGGCGGTTCCCGTAGTGTTCCTGATTGCCCTCATAGCGGTGAGCACGGCGCTTTTGGCGGGAATCTCGGGAACGGCATTCTCCGCGGCGCGCCTTTCAGTGGAGCTTGAGGACGCGGCGGTCTGTGAATCTCAATTCACTCGTGCGGTTGCCCTTCTTTCAGCACGCAGCGCTCGGACCGTTTACTGGTCTGAATCGGTGAAGGCAATAGAGGAGTCAGTCAACATCCGCACAGGCGCGCTTGTGAGGATCTGGGATGCGTCATCCCAGGCCAATCTCAACTGGATAGACCCGCAGATCCTTCGCCGCCTATCCCCTTCACCCCGTGCGGCGCAAACGGTAGCCCGGTTTGAAGAGTACCGGGAGACGCACGGACCCGCAGACCGTTTACCTGCGCTATTGCAGATGCTCGGCAGCGAATGGGAAGCCGGGCGGGAAATGGCGCATCAAGACGGTTTTCTGCTACCGGGCAGGAGCTGCACGCCGCTTTTCAGTGCGTTTGGACCGGCAAGCATCCATACGGCCTCCGTTGAGCGCCTGGCATTCCTCATTGAGCAGTGGCAGGAGCAACCGGACAGCGGCGCGGCGCGGCTTGCCGCGGTCAGCCTAAAGAATGCATCTGGCACGGGAAACGTGGAGCAGGCAAGGTTACCGTCCGGTTCTGCTGCCCGCAAGGCAGTTGACGCCGGTGTTCTCTTCGTCGGACCAACCGTAAACGTGAACTTCTGTGACACCCGGCTCTTGAAGGCGCTTCTGGAATCCGCCGGTTGGAGCGGCTCGGATGCAGCAGCCGCGGCACAAGGCATTTCTTCTGCCCGGGGGGAGGGCGCAATTACTCCGTCCATGCTGCACCTCATACTCTCCCGCGGTGGAAGTGGCGCCGGCGGTGCATCCGGACCGGCGCTCGCGATAGGAACCGAAACCGTAGCGTGGCGGATTGAGGTCATATCAGAACGGCACGTGATCCGCGCCACGCTGGTCAAAACCGGCGGAAACCGTTCATCGTCCACGCTGTGTATACTCACCAAGAAGGTGAGTCCACGGTGACCCGGACTCAGTTTTTGCCGCTCTACCTCCGCCTTCCCTGGTCCGCCGGCAGAAAGTGGATTGCCGTGATCTCTCCGTTCTCCCTTTGCACAATATCCACCGCGGTGCGAAAACTGCCCCGCGTGAAACGGAGAGAAATAGTACTTTCCCTGCTCCAAAACCATTACCCGGGCGTTCTCAGTGAGGGTGCGGTTGACTATGACCTGCTTCCCCACACCGGCGGCACACAAATTGTAGCAAGTGTTACTCAGTCCGCCGGGTTGAAAGCGGGTTCCTCCCCGTTCGGCGTTTTGCGGCGGGCGGTGGCTGTTCGCTCCCATCAGCTCCTTCTAGATCTTCCTGCAGCGAGCAGGCAGAACAGGAGTATGGTGATCGTGGCTCGCGGTTGGATAGAAACAGTTCTCCTGCACAATCGCACTATTGCCGCGACTCACGCAATCACCAGGAGCAAAGACCTGATAGCTGATCTTTCCCGGGCGCTTTCCGAGTTGAGGCGGTTACATACCTCACAGAACGCCGCTCTCGCGGCAACCCGTGTCTACCTCTCCGGGGAGGATCGGGAAACACTCTCCGGATGGCGGCTTCAATTTGAACAGCCGGTAACACTCCACCTTTTCACGGAGCTCACCAGACGCTATCGGCCGCGTCATCGCCTCGGCTTTCTGGGTGAGAACGCGCGGGCGCGTCCGAGGCTACTCTTTGTCTGGCTGGCGGCATCGGCGGCGCTCATCGTTGATGGGAATGCAGCGATTACCGAACGCGCTGAGCTGAGGCAGGAACTCTCCAGACGGGAGCTGGCTCACGAGCAGGCAGCTCTTGTGAATACTCAGCTTCTTTCGCGTGAGGCCCCGCCGGGCCGCACGCCCGTATCAGTTCTGAGAGCAGTAACCCGGTGCGAGTGTATCAAGCTCATCTCTTTGCGCACCCTTACTCTTACGCGGTCAGGCTTTGAAATGACCGGATCGGCCGCGCTGCCCGGGGAAGTAGTGCGCCGTCTCCGCGCGGAGCTGCCTGCATACACTATCTCGTTTCAGCGTCTTTCACGCTCCGCACCTGAAGCGGCAGCTACGTTTGTGCTGTATGGGAAGATAAATGAAACGATGTAAGAGCGAAAACAAACGCGGCCTGCTACCCAAACACCGCCGGTTGACCCGGCGTGTCTTCCTCCTCACCGCGTTGCCCCTTGGCCTGTTGTGCGTGGTGATTCCTAAAATCCAGATAGCCCGGCTTGTAGAAAAACTTAAGAGAGTGCCGCCTCCGCCGGCTCTGCCAACGGAAGAGGCGGCCGCACGTACGCGAAAGAGGTCGCAACAGCTCTCCGCGCTCCCGGACATCCTGTCTGCCGCGCTAAACGCGGCAGAGGCGCTTGCGCTGCAGGACGTTCGCCTCACCAGGCGCACCGGCACGTTACTGCTCTCTTTCTGCGGCCCTCCCGCCGCGGTATACGATTTTCTTTCCCGTAAAGACATCGTGCCCCAATTCTTCCGGCGCATTCGACTCCACGCCGAGGGTAGGCGAAGACTCTATTGCGAACTGGAGGTTGCTCATGAGTAGGCACTCATCTGGCTGCGCGCTCACTAAGATATGGGAAATCGCTTCCTTGGTCCTTATTTCTTGCGCACTTTTCTGGCACCCGGCAGTTTCTGCCGGCAGCACATCCGCACAGGAGCGTTTCCACCCTGTGGCTGAAAACGTTTCACGTCGCGAGGACGCATCTTCCGCGCGCTCCCCGGAGTCCAGCTCCGTGTCAGAAACCGGGAACAGCGCCGCGCCATTCTCACGCCTCATGTGGTACTCAGAGGATGAGAAGCTGCAGCCCCCGCCTTCCGGTGAGGCCCACCTCCTGCCGGCCGTTCGGCGGCAGGAGACCGAAACGGCGGAAGGCAGTCCGCCTCCGTTCCCGAACCTTCTTGGCGTTATTTCCTCGCGTGGTGAAGTAGTCTACTGCGTGCGCAGCAGGGAGTCGGAAAGCGCGCTTTTGTTGCAGCCGGGAGATCTGGTTTCCGGCTGGCAGATTGGAAACAGGCCTGATGGAACGGTCTTTGTGGAGAAAGCGGGCCGCCAGGTGGAGCTGCAGAGGCAATGAGTGGGCGCAGATGTTCCGGCGGATTCCGCGCGGCCCGCTACAGCGCCGGTTTCCTTCTTCTGGTCCTCGGATCCTGTGCCACTACCGGCGGAATAGCGCCGTTTAAAACCGCGCCGCTTTTCGGCATGGTCTATCAGGATGACGGTACTCCCGCGGCCGGAGTGGAAGTCTTCATAGACGGCCACGGGGGAGTCTATACGGATGCCGGAGGCCGTTTTGTAAAGGAAGCGCTTACCGCGGGTCCGCATCGCGTTGAAACCAGGGCGGAAGGTTTTGAACCTACAACGCGTGAGGTAGCGTTTCGAAACAGAACAGAGGTGGTTCACGTGAGGCTCATGGCGCTCGCTGCACTGGAGGAGCGTGCATGCAGGGAAATCACAACAGGCGGATATGCGCGTGCACGCTCCCTGGTAGGGCGCTGTCTTCTGGTTGAGCCGGAGCGTCCGGGCGCTCTCTTCCTGATGGCGGTCATTGAGATTGCGTCAGGCAACCGGGACGAAGCGGTGAGCATTCTTACACGGATAGAAGATCAGGGCCTTGTCGTTCCTACCGTGACGCAGTTGGACGCGCTGTCCGGCAACGATGACACGCAATCGGGAGATCCGCTACGCAGGGAAGAATTGAAATGAAGCGTCGCAATTGGTTTCAAGGACGCCTGGTGCGGGCACTTCTCTGTTCCGGAGTGGCGGCATTGCTCTGCAGCTCTCTCACCGGGTGTGACGGATTCTTTCCGGAGCCGGCCCCATGCACGTTTACACGGCTCTCATTCTCACGCGACGCCCTATCAGGCGCAGTTGTACTGCGCGTTGGTCTTCAAAGCCGTACCAACCAAACCATATCGGGTGTAGATCTTTCTTTTACGCTCTACTCGCTCGGCGCGGACAAGAGTGTCACGCTGCTGCCGGTGACCACCCGCGTATCAGAACCTATTCCACCGTGCGCGGCAGTTACCCTGTGCATTGAACTCACCACCGTCCCGTTCTGGTGGTCCGCACCGGAAATCTACGTTGATCATCTACATTTCAAGAGCTGCACCTTTGCAGGAGGAGCCGAATGGGTCGACGCGTATGCCCTCTTTGTATATCCCTCCCCGCTGCGCCTGCAGCAGTAGCCCGGCTTCGCGCGCGCGGACAGGTAGTGAAGCGGCGCCGCCTCTGGGCACTGATCATCTTCATGCCGCTGTTTGCTGCGTGTTCCGCGTGGGTTCTCCCCGGGGAGAATAGCTGGGTAGATGGTGGTGGCTCTCGCGCAGATTTGGACCGCCCGGTGTGGAACGTTCTTATTTATATGTCTGCGGACAACGACCTGGAGAGTGCGGCCATAGCGGACTTCAACGAGCTTGAGTCCGCGCCTCTTCCAGATTGGATCAATGTGCTCATACTCCTTGACCGCTCTCCTGGGGGAGACGCCACCAACGGAGACTGGAGTGACACCCGCCTCTTTCAGGCAAGAGAAGATCCTGCGGGAGAAAACATCGATATTGTCTCATGGGAGCTTTCCTGTCCGGAACTTGGCCTTGGGTCCGGTATAACGCGCGAGTTAAACATGGGGGACCCGGCCACGTTGCGCGGTTTCCGTGAATTTGCTTCGCGACGTTATCCGGCAGACAGAACTGCGGTTATACTGTGGGGCCACGGCACCGGCTACCGGAGCACGGCCTACACCAACCCGGAAGGAGTTGGCGGATGGAAAGGGGTAACGGTAGACTTCACGTCCGCGGAAGATCCGCTGTCCACATCTGAGATTCGCACGGCTCTTGAGGCGGCTCCGGAAACCTCCCGGCCGGATGTGCTTGCGCTGGACAGTTGTTACGGCGCGCTTCTGGAAGTGGCGTATGAGGTCCGGGATACCTGCGATGTGATGATTGCCTCGGAAGAACGTGTACCCGCCTCCGGATGGGACTACGGCAACTTGCTCACCCGCTTCTCTGCGGGGGACGGCAGTCTTGTCTCCTTCTATACTGCCGCGGTATCCGCCTTTGAAGAAAGCTATTCTCTATTCACCGGCGCTACCATCTCAGTACTTGACCTTGAGTCAACACGGACGGTTTTCTCCGCCCTTGAGCAGGCGGTGGCAGCGCTTTTGGAAGCAACCACGCTCCGGGCATCCCGGGACAGGTTGAGAGAGTTGCTGTTCACTGAGGCCGAGGATTTCTATGCAACGCCTGGGGATCTGAATCTCGATTTGTGGGACGTGGGCCGGATCGCTGCCCGGTTTGCACCGGAATGTGCGGCCTCCGGATCCGCTCTTCAGTCTGCGGTTGGAAATCTGGTCATAACCTCATGGCATCACGCCTCCGGCAATCCGGGGGCACACGGGGTGGCCATACACTTTGTGGAGCTCGATGACACCGGGTATGCGTGCGGTCACTCCGAGGAGTACTTCCATGACGCAGTGGTGTCGAATCCCCTTGCGTTTGTGGCAGACTCCTCCTGGGTTCCGGACCGGACAAATGGCCAGGGTCTACTCTACCGACTCTGGTACGAACAGCTTCCATAGGCACACGCGTGGTTCCGGAAGCGGTGCGAGAACCCGCACGCTCTTAGGTTGCCTCTGCGCGCTTTGCACCGGCAAACATATTGGTGTGTCCCATTCGGCGCCACACAAAAATTGCGACCCACGCAAGAAATACGCCGCCCAGAGCTCCGGGTGCCCAACTACCCACCGTGCCAAACAAGACGCCGCCAATTGCGGGCGCGACAATCCGGTTGAAGCTTTCCAGGGAAGTGGAAATTCCCATGGTACCGCCGGTTTCCTCGCGGGGCACGGATTTACTCAAAAGACTTCTCAGAACGGTGGCAAGGACTCCCGCTGATATGGAAAGCGGGATAAGAACAACCACCAGATAGAGCAGGTCAGGAGTGAACGCCCACAGTATGAGAGAGACGGACAACACGGCGGCGGCCACCGCGCTGAGCGTTGTCTCTTTAAATCTCTTTGTCAAAATGCCAATGCCACCGCCCTGTACCAGCGCCACAAGCACGCCCACATAGGCAAGGAGAAAGCTCCGTGACTGGGCGGAAAGTCCAAGCTGCTGCCGAGCAAAAACGGAGAAGAGATTCTCAAACATGTAGAACGCAAAAGTGTAAAAGAGCATCACGTGCAGGACACTTCCCAGTTTGTGTTTTCCAAGCGCCTCCATAAGCGGGCGCAGGGAAAAGGCGCGCCGGGGACGTGAGATACCCTCTTTTTTTTGCGCTGCAGTAAGACTTTCGGGAAGGACAAACGCAATAAGAAGCAAATTCAGTGCGGCAATTCCCGCGGCGGCAAAGGCCGGAACCTGCAGGCCAAAGCTTACCAGCAACCCTCCAAAGACCGGGCCAAAAATGAAACCGAGTCCAAACGCTGCACCTATGAATCCCAGACCGCGCGCGCGATTTTCCTCATCCGTGACGTCTGCAATGTAGGACTGGGCAACGGTGACGTTTCCACCGGTTAGCCCGTCAACAATACGGCTCGCAAAGAGAACCAGAAGCGACTGCGCAAAACCGAGCAGAAGCAGGGCCAGCATGGTTCCGCCTATGCTGAACAAAAGTAACGGCTTTCTTCCGTATCTGTCCGAAAGGCGGCCAACCACCGGGGCAGCAAAGAACTGGCCGGCAGCGTACGCAGACATGAGAAAACCAACCAGTCCTTCATGCCCGCCAAACATGCGGATATAGTCGGGCAGGAGCGGGATGATGAAACCAAATCCCACCATATCCATGAATACAACTGAGAAGAGTAGCAGGAGTGCCTTCTTGTTCATTGAATGAGAATATACAAAGCCGTGCGCCGCCCGGACAACCAGGCGGGGTAACGGCCGCTCTTGCAGGAATGGCTTGTATTGTGGACAATCGAGCAAAACAGAAGAGGAGTATGAAATATGGCATACGAACAGACATTCTGCATGTTGAAACCAGGTATTCTACAGCGCAGGATTGTCGGAGAAGTCTTAACCCGACTGGAACGCAAGGGACTCAAGCTGATCGCCATGAAACTGATCCAGATCCCGCGTCCGCTGTGCGAGAAGCACTACGAAGAGCACAAGGGCAAGGGGTTCTACAATGATCTGGTTGATTACATGACCTCTGGACCCGTCATCTCCATGGTAGTCGCTGGTGAGAACGCCATTAAGTTTGTAAGAGCGCTCTCCGGAGCCACCAATCCCCAGGATGCCGCCGTGGGAACCATTCGGGGCGACTATGCCATGATTACGCAAAACAATGTGATACACGCATCTGACTCTCCGGAAAGCGCAAGACGGGAAATCGATCTCTTCTTTGAGCAGGATGAAATAGTGGAATACGAGGACGGCAATGGCGCATGGATCTCCTGAATCAGAACTAAAAGGGGCACTGCCGCGTTGGAGCCTGCGCGTCATATATGAGGACTTTGACAGCAAGAAGTATCGTGATGACATTTCCCGGCTTCAAAGAGGCATAACCCATTTCTCCGAGCTGGCGGATGACCCGGACGCGCGCGCTGCGGATCCCGCCTCGTGGTTGAAGGAAGCTGTTACTCTTTTGAACGACGTATCTGATCTCAGTGAGAATCTTGAGGCATTTGCGTACGCGAGCTACTCGGTTAACACGGTAGAGTCACGCCCGATGAAGGAGCTCAATCAGCTTCAACAGCTCACGCTGCCCCTGCACAAAGCCAGAGTCACGTTCCGGAATGCTCTTCGAGAGTTGGAAGGCCGCCTGCCGAAATTGCTGGAGGCTGATCCTGAGCTTGCCGGCTACCGCTACTTTTTTGAAGAAGAGCTCTATTTCCAGCAACATCAGATGACCGCTGAAATGGAGGACCTGGCGGCGGACTTGAGCCGCGCCGGGGCGGACGCATGGTCGCGGTTGCAGGAAACAGTGTCTTCAACGCTTTCTGTGGCGTGGAACGAAAACGGCGACCAACGGAAAACCGTAGTGGAACTGCGCGGCCTTGCCTATAACGAGGATCCGGCAGTACGGGAGAAGGCCTTCAGGAAGGAGCTTGAGGCGTGGAGGTCCGTGGAAACGCCGCTTGCCTATTCGCTCAATGGCGTGAAGGGTTACTCCGCGATCATAGATTCCCGACAGGGATACCGAGACAGCCTGGAACGCGCGGCCCGGCAGTCACGAGTGAGCCCAACCGCGCTGCATGCATTGCTTTCCGTCATGGAAGACTCTCTGCCCGTGTTTCGGCGCTATCTGGGTGCAAAAGCGCGTCTGCTTGGAAAGAAACAACTTGCATTCTTTGACCTCTTTGCGCCCGTCGGCAACGTGGTTCGGAAATGGACTTTCCGCCAGGCACAGGATTTCATTGCGGCACAATTCCGTTCCTTTTCTGCGGAGCTTGCGGATTTTGCCACGCGTGCGTTCGGAAACTCGTGGATTGACGCAGAACCGCGATCCGGCAAGATAGGCGGTGCATATTGCATATCGATGCCGCTTGCCGGCGAGAGCCGGGTGCTTGCCAACTTCGACGGCTCTTTCTCAAGCGTAATGACACTGGCTCATGAGCTGGGACACGCGTATCATCACGAGGTGCTTCGGGATGCTCCCGCCCTGTATCGTGATTATCCCATGACACTCGCAGAAACCGCATCAATTTTCAGCGAGACAGTTGTCCACAATAGGGCCCTGGAACTGGCGCGGGAAGAAGAGAAACTTTCAATGCTGGAAATCTTCCTTCAGGACGCTACTCAGGTAATCGTGGATATCCTCTCCCGCTTTAAGTTTGAGAGAGCGATGTTTGAACGGCGTCCCGAAGGAGAACTCACGGCCGCGGAGTTGTGCGAGCTCATGCTCGTGGCGCAGGAAGAAACGTACGGCGGGGGCATTGATCCGGAGGAACGGCATCCCTACATGTGGGCCGTGAAAGGACATTACTATCGCCACGAAGTGCCGTTCTACAACTATCCTTACGCGTTTGGCCAGCTCTTCGGGCTGGGACTTTTTGCACTCTATTCGCGGGAACCGGACGGTTTTGCCGAGCGGTACCGGACTATTCTCTCCATGACCGGTATTGCCTCAGCCGTGGATGTGGCAGCGTCCGCCGGATTTGATATCCAGACAACGGAATTCTGGCAATCTGGCATTGATCTCATCGCCGAGCGGGTGGAAAGTTTTACCTCGCTGGCGGGAGCCACCTGATTACGAGGGAAAGGATATGGCAAAGGTAGGCGTCCTGGGCGCCGGGGCGTGGGGCACGGCAGTTGGCTCGCTCCTCGCAGAGAAAGGTCACGATGTTGTGCTGTGGAGCCATGACGAAAGCACGGCCCAAAATATCCTCACCGAACATCAAAACTCACGCTACCTTCCGGGGGTCTTGCTTCCTGAGGGGCTCGGCGCTGTGTGTGACGCGAGGGAAGCCGCCACGGAAAAGGATTACCTTATCCTTGCGGTCCCATCGCTCTACCTCCTTGATTCGGTTCGGCAGATTCTAACCGTACCCAATATTATGGAAGGAGAGACCTTTATTGGCGTCCTCACCAAGGGCTTCGTTACGGTGAGGAAAGGTACGCGCCTGATCATTGAAACGCTGGAAGATTACCTTCCAGGATTCTACAAGAACAATCTGGTCTACATTTCCGGCCCCAGCCACGCAGAGGAAGTGGTCAGAAAGAAACTGACGGGGCTCATCAGCGCGTCTGCAAATCCTAAAAACTCTATCCGCTTCCGCGAACTTCTTACCTGCAACTGGTTAAAGATTTTCTCCTCCCTGGATGTTGTGGGAGTGCAGGTCAGCGCCGCCATAAAAAATGTTGTTGCCATTGCTTTTGGCATCCTTGACGCCTTTAAAGAGATGTCCGAAGGATTTGGCGACAATACGGAGTCCCTCCTTCTTGCAGGCGGGCTGAATGAGATCCAGACGCTCGGACTGACACTCGGCTCAACACATCCGGAAACGTTCACGTCTATAGCCGGTGTCGGGGATCTTGATGTCACGTGCCGGAGCCAGTACGGCCGCAATCGCAGATTTGGGAGATCCATCGTTCTCGACAACATTCTGTCACCCTACTCCGGTATCGATCATCTTGTTGATTCAATACACGCGATCGGTTATCTGCCGGAAGGTGTGGTTGCAGCACGTGCGGTGCGCGAAATCATATCAAAGCACGCGCTCAAGCTTCCCGTGGTAAACGGCGTGTACAGAATTTTGAATCGTGAGGCTGAACCATTTGATGAAATGGGGAACATTCTGCGTACCCCGTAGCCGGGCACGGGAACTATTCCCTGCTCTGGACAAAGCAAGCTATATCTAGTACATTCTGCTCGATCATATGACAACGGCGCCGTACCCAAGTGGTAAGGGAGAGGTCTGCAAAACCTTTATGCACCGGTTCGAATCCGGTCGGCGCCTCTTTCTTGCCGCCCTTGGCCCTCATCCGCGGGGCATGCGCAATCCCGTCTTCCATTTTTCATACCAGTAGAGTGCCGCCACCATGATGGCATGGCCGTGGAATCCCGGGTGCGCTCCAGCTTCAATCTCTTCTACCGGTATCAGTTCCGCATCAACAATTTCATTTGCATCAAGATTTTGCCGACTCACACGCTCTATGCCGGTTGCAAGAAAGGTGTAGGCGGTGTTGGTCATAAACGCTGGGTTGGGGTTAACGGCTCCAATAAGGGTGAAATTCTGCGCTTCATATCCCGTTTCCTCACGCAGTTCCCGCCGCGCAGCCTCCTCCGGAACTTCACCGTCATCCACCAGGCCGCCGGGGAACTCCAGGCTCAACTCTTCACTCCCCTGCCTGTACTGCCGCACCATCACAAAGCAGTCCCGCGCCCCGTCATCCTTCACTACGGCAATAACATTTGCCCAATCCGGAGAGTTTACCAGAACAAACTCCCCCTGGCGTCCGTCATCGGCACGACGGACCGCGCGTTCCACCTGAAAAATGGCAGCGTCATATTCCGCGGTTCGTGAGACCTCACTCCACAGGAGATAATCTTTCCCGAATGATTTGCTCATAGAGTCAAATGTACTCAATGCCGCTGCTCTTGCCTACACGTCCTCGTTTGCGGCCATGAGCTGCCGCAGTTGCGCTTCATTTTCCACCCCGAGTTTTCGGAAAACATTGTGAAGATGATGATCAACTTCCTCCGGCGGAACCACCTTCGCAAGCGCACGCGGTTCTGTTGCTGGATGGGCAAGAACGTTCTCAATAAGACGTGATTCGACAGCAGTGAGCGAAAAACGTTCTCTGAAGAACGCAGTGCAATCGCCTCCTGACAGATATGGTGGCCGGTTCAAATAGCCCACGGTAACAACCAAATTGAGCGCGTTTACCACCAGAAGGTAGAGCGGGATGGAGAGGTCATCAATGGCGGGGGGCAACACCAGAAACGCAGAGTGTGCCTGAAGCGCATCAAGGTAGAAGTACGGCGCAAAAAGAAGCGTCACCACAAAAACGGTCCGAACTGTCTGACGGAGAAAGGATTCCGCAATATCGCCATACACATGGAGCGAGATCGCAAGACCGTAGCCTATCACGCCCGCCAGCAGAAGATTCAAGAGCGATGACGGCGCATCACTCTCCGGAAAGACAAAGAACAGGACAAGCAACGTTCCAAGAACAAGGTTGACGACAACGGAACCAACCCGCACAGGGGCGGAAAGCCTGACGCCGAGAAATCTGTGAAAAAACCACGGGCCGTTGGCTACGAAGAGAATGCCGCCTGCGGAAGTCATGAGCGCTGCCATGAAGCGGATGGCGCGGTCATTGGGGAAGACCATGAGCCGGCCAACCGCGATGACGACCATCGCTCCCAGGAAAAAGAGAATGGCGGTTTCAAAGAGAGCATAGTGAAAGATCAGAGCGCGTCTTTGCACCAGATAGACCACAAGCAGGGCACCAAGGGCGACGCATCCGAGGAGAAGCGAAGCAAGACTTGCGGCGAGAAAAAAAACAGGCATTGTTTGTCTCTCTTACCACACCAGAGTGGCCGTTGACAACCAATTCCAAAGCACAGAGAATGATTTTCATGATTCGGCAACGGATAGAACGCCTCTGCGCGGCGATGGAAGAGGGCATCTATGAAAAGAAGAGCGCCGTGCGGCTTGCGTTCCTGGCCTCGGTGGCCGGTGAAAGTGTCTTCTTCTGGGGTCCACCCGGGGTGGCCAAAAGCCTTATCGCACGTAGGATTAAATGCGCGTACCAAAACGCTTCAAGCTTTGACTATCTTATGGGCAAGTTTAGCACGCCGGAAGAGATATTTGGGCCCATTTCCGTCCGTCGTTTGAGAGATGACGACGCGTACGAGCGCCTTACCTCCGGATACTTGCCGGATGCAGACATTGTGTTCCTGGACGAAATATGGAAGGCAAGTCCGCCCATTCAAAATGCCCTGCTCACCGCCCTCAATGAAAAAGTCTATCGCAATGGTCACAAAGAAGTACACCTGCCCATGAAAGTGCTTCTCTCCGCGTCTAATGAACTGCCGCCGAGGGATGAGGGACTTCACGCGTTCTGGGACCGTTTTCTTATCAGGCTGCCGCTTGGTCCAATCCAGGATGCAACGTCCTTTGAGCAGATGATTCTGGATCAAAGTGACCCTTACCGTGACCCGGTACCAGAAGACCTCAAAGTCACCGCTTCCGAATACAAGAAGTGGCAGGCGCAGATTGGAGATGTTGAAGTTCCCCCGGAAGTCATATCCCTTCTTGAGCACGTTCGGTCCGGAATTGAGAAGGCAAATGGGAGCGAGGCGATAGGTCCGGCGGCCCCAATCTATATTTCCGACCGTCGCTGGAAGAAGATTGTGCACATTCTTCGGGCCAGTGCCTTTTTAAACGGCCTTACAAAGGTCTCCGTCATCGACTGCAGCATGATCTCACACTGCCTGTGGAACGAGCGCGAGCAGTTGCCGGTAATTCAGGACGTAATGCGTACGGCATTTGAACAGGCCATCCTGCATCCGGATTTGGAACCCGATCGCGCGCGGCACCGGATCGAAGAACTTTCACGGCAAATTGACGCAAAAACTGTGGAGCACGTCACCCGGGCCACTATGGAACCGGTGCTCTACCGGGGCGAGTACGTGCGCATCCTCGGAATGGATGAAAGTGAACTCGCCCTGATGTGGAAAACTGATTATGACTCCCTCGCCGAAGAAGGAGAATCAGATGTAGATCTGTTTTTTTATGAAGATGAAACTACTTTTTCGCACTCGCGCAGGCAACGCACCGGCCGCAATGATGGAGAGGCTGAGATACTCATCGACGGCGAGCCGTACCGCATAGAGGCACGCTCCCAGGAAAAGAGGGTACCTGAACGCCGCCCTCCGTCTCGGGAGGAAATAATGGATTGGGATGCCCGAGTCAAGGAAATCCTGGCCGAGTGCGCCACTGCCCTAAAGCGCGTTGGGCTGTTGCAGGCTGAGGCGGAGCGGCTTGCCTCAACTCATCTCTTTGCTCCGCCGGGAGCTACCCAGAGCGCATACTCCTCGCTGCCGAAGGCGCAGGCGATATTTGCGGACCTGAAACTGTTTGCTGAACAACAGCGCGCCCGGTACAGTGATTCGGCAGGATCCTAATGCCGCACGTCTGCAGTTTTTATCACGATGATACCACACTCACCCCTGCTTTCCGGGAAGCACTGGAGGAGGCGCTGTTTGCTCAATTCCTTTCCCCGGAATCAGAACCTGAAATTAGAAAGCGCCTCCCCTCCGACGCCCCGCCGGACGAGCCGGTGAGCAGGACTATCTCACGTCTGTGCCGCCTCTCCACGTTTACGCATGTGACCGCGAAAAATCGGGAACTCACGGAAAAAGTGTCCCATGATGCCATACACTGGTGCGCGAACCGATGGGCCCGGGCGCAGGAGCACACGTCCTTCGAGAAAACGGAAGCAGAAATAACTCGGCTGGAGGGTTACACGGCACGCCGCCCACAACCCCTTCTTGAGGCGGCGGAGACGCTCTCAATTTCGTTTCCGGCTCTGGGAGACTCGCTTCGCTTCTTTGCAGACAAGGCGCGGCGGCTGGCGGCAGAAGCCGCGGAGGCAACCGGAACGGAGGCAGGGGTGCTTCAGGCAGAAGCGGAAGCGTTGCGACGAAAGATGAAAGCCTCACTTGAAGCGGCCCTTGCATCAGAGAGGCAACGCCAGTTTGAACGGGTTCTCGGTGCCTCCCTCCCCTCCTACGTGCAGAAACTGAACGCGGAAGTTCCCGCACTGGCAGAAGCTCAGGCACGCATTCGCGATTTTTTTGGGACCAGCCGGAGAGCGTGGGACCTTCTGGGATCCGCCTGGCAGAAAATACGGTGGGACAGCCTTGAGGAGGTAGCAGCCGGACTCGATTCAGATGATACATTGACAGAGCTTGCCGATATGCTCGGGCGGGGTGACTTCAGGCAGGCGGCCATGGCGCACCCTCGCACCAGACAGGTGACGGAAACAGTTTGGGAAGAGACAAGCGCGGGCCGCTCAGAGGTGACCGGCGTTCGGCAATCCGGGGAACTGGAAGGGCTGTTATCAAGTGAAATTGGCCTTCTCGCGTTCCCGGAAACGGAAACGCTATTCACCCGTCGCTTTGCCGAAGGGGAGCTGCTCTCCCTGCAGTACCGGACGCGTGAAGTCGTGAGCCGTACCCGGTCACGCACAGAGCGGGTGCCGGGACCGGGACCGAATCAACGCGGACCGGCCATCCTTTGTGTTGATACCAGTGGCTCTATGATCGGCGAACCGGAACGAGTGGCAAAGCGCATTACGTTTGCGCTTGCAAGAAGCGTGCTGGAAACCGGGAGACGCTGCTACCTGATTGCCTTTTCAACTGAAATCATCACGGTAGAGTTGAGCTCTCTGGCAGAAGCGCTGGCCCCCCTTTCAGAATTTCTCTCCGGAAGCTTTCGCGGCGGTACGGACATCCGCCCCGCCCTCAGGCAGACGCTGGCCATGTTGAATGAGTCCGCCTACCGTGATGCGGATGTAGTTGTGGTGTCTGACTTTAGAATGCCCAAAATCATGGACAGATCGATATCATCAATTCAGACTCATCAGCATGACCGCGGTACGCGATTCCATAGCCTGACCGTGGCTCGCCAGGAGGTAGAAGATCCGCTTCACATCTTTGACTACCACTGGCACTATGACATTTCACAGCCGAGGGGCAAAGGAATTACTGCGCTTCTGGCGCGCCGCCTTCATTCCCGGAAACTGCAGTGACCGGATGGTAGCCACCACGTGCCGGGCTGCTCCGGAGAATCCGGACGCTTTCCCGGACGTCTTGACAAGGGCCTCGTCAGAGAGGCAATACTTGATGCATGTCTGCCACGATACATGAAGTCATTGACGGGATTTACGCCTCCTACTCGGCCCACGGCGGCATCAATCACCTCCGCGGCCCCAATCTTCCGTCCATGGAAAGCGTCATCCGCATCATTTCGGATCTGGAATCCATCATGTTTCCCGGTTTTAAGGCGGATGAAGCTCTGAATGAGGAAAACATTCGCCTCACGCTCTCTGAAAACATCACCCGGGTTGTCCGGGTGCTTTCGGAAGAGATCTACCGGAGCCTCTGTTTCCGCCTGCGATCCGAAGACCCGGACAGACGCAAATTCTGCACCGATGAAGACGCGGTCCTTAAGGCAAAACATCATGCGCAGCAACTTACCCTGGACGTACTTGCCCTGGTCCCGTGGATCCGCAAGCGGCTCAAGCTTGACGTAGAGGCGGCGTTCCGGGGAGACCCGGCCGCCAAATCACGGGAGGAAATCATCCTTGCATACCCCGGCGTGGAAGCCATCATGATTCACCGCATCGCGCATGAATTGTGGATTCGCGATATTCCACTGATTCCGCGCATGATGAGCGAGCACATTCACGGAAAGACGGGGATTGATATCCATCCGGGTGCGCAGATTGGAGACAGCTTCTTCATTGATCACGCTTCCGGGGTGGTTATTGGTGAGACTACAATCATTGGCGAGAATGTGAAGGTCTATCAGGGTGTTACTATCGGCGCGCTGAGCGTAGATAAGAGCCAGGCCAACGTAAAACGCCACCCAACCATTGAAGATGACGTCACAATTTACGCCGGAGCGACCATCCTCGGCGGCGACACGGTCATCGGGAAAGGTTCCACCATTGGCGGAAACGTCTGGATTACCAGCTCCATCCCATCCGGGAGCAAGATTTACAATAAGCCATCCGAGTATATCCGCAAATAGCGCAGCGGTCTCCGGCCCCTCTCAGTTAGCCGCACTCTTCAGCGGATACTCTTCTGAAATGTAGCTGGAATCGAAACTTTTCATACCACGGATCCATTCCAGAAACTTTTCCGCCTCACCTTTATCCTGATACGGTCCCACGCGCAAGCGATAATAATCTTTGCCGCCAACACTTTTCAGTGATATGCGGCCCGCCAGGTTTTGTTCTTCAAGCTGTTGCTGCGCCTGAAGCACTGTGTCCTTCACCGGAGACGCAATGACCTGAATCCAGTATTCGGTTACGCGAACGCGTTTTGTTGACGGCTGCGGAGGCCTGCGTACTGACGCGGGCTCCTGCCTTGCGGCGGGAGTGGGAGCGGGCGGTGCAGACTGCCTCTCTGCGGTGGCAGGTGACGGTTTGGCCGGCGTAGCAGGTGCACGCTGGGTAGTTGTCGTGGTGCCGCCGTTGTCTGATTCAGGCACCAGCTCTACCACTTCTGCCGGCTTCTTGCCCTGGTCACCGGTGGGAGCCTTCTCTTCCGGTTTCTGTGGCTTCTCTCCGTAAACAATGATCACATCGCTCTTGTCTTCAGAGGACGGTTGTTTTAACTCCGTCTGAGGTTTGTCTGTCTGGCGGACGTATTCAATGGGGTCAAACCCGCTCTTGCCCGCGGCAGCGCCGGCCGTTCCCGCAGATGCGCTCTCCGCCGGTCTGGGATAGAAAAATACCAGCCCAATACCTATCACGGCCGCCACAAAAAGAGAAACCGAGACAATTATGATTAACACCTTATGCTGTTCCATGCTCCTCACCATCTTTAAGAAGCCCGAGCCCCCCAAGTTGCTTCACAAGCAGTGCGGTGTTTCCCGGGTTTTCTACAGTATGAATATCGACATCTGACGCAGAAGGTTGAGGGGTCAGGTTACGCTGTGACCACATTCGCTGGACTATCCGGGGAAGCGGGAGATGATCCCGCCTCCATGCCCGTTTCACACGTACAAACAGCGGAGCGGTCACCCAGAGCACCCGGTCACAGAGACGGTCCAGCTTCATTGGGAAAAGGAGCGCCGCGTTGATAATCTTCCGCGTCGCGGCATCCCGGGAAATTTCTTCTTCCACCATGGAAACCATGGCAGGATGAAGGATCTCTTCCAGATCCCGCCGCGCTTCCGGATTTTCAAATACGATCTCTCCCAGCCGCTTTCGGTCAACGTCTCCTTCTGCAGTAAGAATGAGTTCCCCAAACCGAGCGGCAATTTCCTCCTTCTTTCGAGAAAGCGCCTGGTGACCCAGCTTGTCCACATCGATCATTTGATATCCGTGCTGCTCCAGAATACGACTCACCGTATTCTTGCCGGCACAATACTTGCCTGCTATCCCTACAACCATTTAGTGCAATTCACCCCAGCTATGGCCTGATTCAACTGAGACTGACAACGGGACGTCCAGTTCTACCACGCCCGTCATTTCTTCAGTGAGAAGCGACTTCACGCGCTCTGTCTCCTCCGCGGGAACTTCCAGAATAAGCTCATCATGAACCTGCAGCAGCACGCGGGATCTTAATCCGTCGGATTCCAGCCGCCGCGTAACAGCAAGCATAGCAAGCTTCATGATATCGGCGGCGGAGCCCTGTATCGGGGTGTTCACCGCAATCCTCTCCGCGCCCATTTTTACGGTGCGGTTCCGGTTTGTAATGTCCGGAAGCGGCCGCTCTCGGCCCATGAGCGTGCGTACCCTGCCGCTCTTTTCTGCCTCCAGAACTGTCTTGTCTATAAAGGACTTTATCCCTGAATAGGTGGAAAAGTACCGCTCTATGAAATGATCCGCGTCGGCACGCGGAATACCGAGCTCCCGGGAGAGTCGGAACGCGCTCATCCCGTACATCACGCCAAAGTTTATGGTCTTGGCAATACGCCGCTGTTCCGCGGTGACTTCCTCCGGCGCCACCCCAAAGATGAGAGCGCCGGTGCGCCGGTGCACATCCGTGCCGTCCCGGAATGCCCGGGACAGCGCCTCATCCCCGGAAAGATGCGCCAGCACAACAAGTTCAATTTGAGCGTAGTCGGCGCTCACAAAGACGCAGCCGTCCGCGGGCACAAACGCCTCACGGATGCGTCTGCCCTCCTCATCGCGAATTGGGATGTTCTGAAGGTTGGGATCCTTACTGGAGAGACGGCCGGTTGCCGTGCCGGTCTGGTGATAGCTGGTGTGCAGGCGTCCCGTCTCCGGGTTCACCAGTAAGGGAAGCGAGTCCACGTACGTAGATTTCAGTTTGGAAAGGAGACGATGTCGCAGCACGCGCTCCGGCACCGGATCATCCTGCGCAAGCTCCTGGAGAACAGCGGTGTCCGTAGAGTAGCCGGTCTTTGTCTTTTTCACCGGTTTCAGCTTACGCTCTACAAAAAGCACTTCCTGAAGCTGCTTGGTGGAGGCTATGTTGAACTCTTTCCCGCACAACCGGTAGATCTCCCGCTCTATCTCTCCGAGTTGCCGTTCCAGCTCCACGCTGTAGTCGTTCAGCGTAGCGGCTTCAAGCTTGATGCCGCGCATCTCCATTTCGGCCAGAAGCGGAACAAGCGGCATTTCCAGCTCCCGGAAGATCCGCATCAATCCGCGTTCCTCGAGCTGCTCTTTATACCGAAGATAGAGACGCAGCGTAATATCCGCGTCCTCCGCGGCGTAATCCGAAGCCTTTGCCAGCGCCACGGAGTCAAACGTGCCGCGTTCTTCTCCGCGCTTTGCCCGCGGTACCACATCATCATAGTGTATTGTTTGAAAACCAAGTTCACGTTCAGCAAGCACATCCATGTTGTAGGTGTTCAACGTAGTATCCAGCAACCACGCGGCGATCATGGTATCAAACGCCGGATTGGCAATCCGGATCCCCCATCGACTCAATACCTGATAGTCATACTTCAGGTTCTGACCAACTATCTTTACCGACGGATCTTCAAGCACGCCACGAAGCGCTTCCCGTAGTTTCTCTTCCTCAAATAGCCGCCCGTCCGGTCCCACAAGCGGAATATAGCACGCCTCGCCGGGTGAGACTGCAAAAGAAAAGCCCACTGGACGCGCACGCATGGCGTTCAGGTTATCCGTTTCAGAATCAAACGCGGCTATCCCCGAGTTCTTAATCCGTGTGAGCCAGTCCTCAAGCTCCGGCATGGTAGTGACCGGGGGGTATGTCCCCTCCCGTGTGGATTCTGCCCGTTTCACCGGGCCCCCCGAAGAAGCCGCGTCTTCGTTCTCCGGCGGCGGATCTCCGTCCGAAGAGGAACCTTTGCCGTGTGATTCCGATGCGGACGGACTATCAGCGGCAAGAGCTCCCTCCTTTCCGGCCGCTTCAACTTCACGTGCCAGCGTTCTCATCCCCTCGTTGAGAAAAAGCGGCACGGATGCCTGCCTGTCAAGCACGGGAAGCTCCAGGTCATCCACTCCTCTATCAAGCGGTACTTCAGTGACAAGCGTAATGAGGTCCCGGCTGAGATAGGCGGATTCACGTCCTTCGGAAAGCTTAGTTTTCCAGCTTTTGGAGCTGATCTCTTCCAGGTGTGCGTATATTTCGTCCAGGGTGCCAAACTGCGTAAGAAGTGCTGCCGCGGTCTTTGCCCCAATGCCTTTTACACCGGGCACGTTGTCTGAAGAGTCGCCTACCAGGGAGAGGTAGTCCAGAATCTGTTCCGGATGCACACCCCATTCCTCTGCCACTTCATTGCGCCCTATTTCAAAAAAGCTGCCGTCCTTGGGCCGCAATACCTTCACCGGGCCGTCTACAAGTTGCAGGATGTCCTTGTCCCCTGTAATGAGAAAACATTCCCGGCCCCCCTCCCTGCATCTGGTTGCAAGCGTTGCCATCACATCATCAGCCTCAAAGCCGTTCACCCGCACTTGCGGGATACCAAGAGTATCCAGGATTTCTTCTATGACCGGAATCTGGTCTTTTAGGTCCTGCGGTGTCTTCTCCCTGGTTGCCTTGTACTCCGCGTATTTCTCGTGTCGAAAGGTGGGGACGGTGGAATCCAGCGTCACGGCAAAATAGCGGGGCTCATACTGCTTCAGGAAACTGAACAGAGAGTTAAAGAAGCCAAAGATTGCCGAAGAGTTTCTTCCCTGCGGATTTCGAAGCGGTCTGTGAATAAAGGCGAAATAGGAACGGTAGATAAGACTGTAACCATCAAGCAGATAGAGGCGATCTTTCATGCCTATGGTTATAGCATATTACGAGTTTACCGGAAACGGCGCGTGCGTCCAAAGGCACCTGCGGGTGCGGCGGACGGACCGGTTTCAGGTGGTAACGTCTACCAAACGGGGCGCTTCAGATGACGGAACAAACATCGGCTTTCTGCGGGTAATGCGCAGACTCGCAACCTGATTTCGAAGTGCACCGGCGCTGCGGCGCAGCAGTTCACGATTGTGCTCATTGCGCTTGAGCACCTGGTCCTTCATTCGCGCAAGTGATGTGCGCAACTGTGGAATATCGGGTTCCAGGGAAGGGTTTGTCACGCGGCAGATTTGCTCAAGAGGATCTATCACGCGCTGAAAACGGTATATCTCCGCTACAATGGACTGTTCGAGCTCCGCATGAGAGGCTATACGGTCAATATCACCGGAAGCGATGGCGTCTTCCTCATCCTCCAGCCGCTCAAGATAGGCCTGAAACCGCTTCCGCTGTTCCAGTAACGTGCTCCGTATGTGCTTTAGAACTCCTACACGTTCGTCAATTTCCCGCTCCGTCAGTGAGAGCTGCCCCATGTTGCTACCTCCGAGTCAGGTTATCCGGCAATGTCCACTCCGCCGGAGGACGTGTTGCCATTGTGTCCTGCCGTGCGTACCACCTGTTCCCATGCCTGTCTCAACTCAGCCATGAAACTGCGGACTCTGCGCAGTGGCTCGGGGTCCTTCGCAAAGTTTCCTTCATTGAGCTGGTGGCTGAAATACATGTACAGGTTGAACAGGTTGCGGGCTACATCACCGCCCTTGTCAAAATCCAGAGAGACCATAAGCTCGGTGACAATGTCCTGAGCCTTCACCACAGCATTATGCACGCGGTCAAGTTGCCGGGTACTCTCATCGAGCGCCTGTACGGCGAGATCGATCTGCTTGACCGCCTCATCATAGAGCATGATGATGATCTGGCCCTGGCTTGCTGTTCTCACACGAGTTTGTCTGTACGCGTTGACCTGGTTCGCGTTCAAGGCCATCTTCTTCCCTCCCTGATGTTGTTGATTATCGACCTGATTGACGGGCTGCCTTAGTAATTACGGACGGGCGTTCGTTCACGAATTTACCGCATTAGTTCCAGAGTCTCAAGCCGCGTGGTCCTATTTCGCGTGTTCAATGAGGTCTGAGATGGGAACCATCTGATATCCACGCTCCAACAGTCGGTTAATGAGCAGATCAAGGTGCTGGAACAGATAATCGTCGCGCCCGCCGTAAGGTGAGTCATCCCCGGGGACCCCGACCGTCATGGAAATAATGGATCCCGGCTTTTTCTCTTGCACCACCCGCGCTACCAGATCGGTAGCTGGAGCGTAGAGACGTGAAAGTCCGTCTCCGTCGCGTCTGGGCACCCAATCCAGACTGTCCACGTCCCGGCCCACATAGGTATAATTCAATTCCCGTGATGCCGCAATTATCTCCGGACTCACAAAGTAGTACGGAGCGTGCCAGATCAAGGAAAGCTCTTTGCCGGTAGTCTGGAAGTATTCATCCTCATTTCGCGCCAGACCCTGCGTGATGAAATCACGGGAAATCTGGTAACGGGAATCAGTCATATCGAAATAGGTGTAAAAGAGCGAGCCCACCTCGTGCCCGGAGTCGGCAATTTCCTGCACCGCCCCGGGGTGGCGCCTGATAAAGTCACCGTTCACAAAGAAGGTCGCGGTGATACCGTAATCCGCAAGTGTATTCAGGATGGTAGTGAGCCCTTCAACGGAGTCTACGGCGTTAAAGACAAAGGCTACCTCCCGCCTTCTAATTCTGCTTCCATGGGCAAAATTGCGGAAACTAACCGGTTCGCTTGAGTCTGGAAACGGCTCATAGGTGCGCTCAGGCGGCAGGAAGAGCGGAAAGGTGCCAACATCCTTTGCGTTACGCACCATTACCATATTGTTGTAGCTGCCCGAGTTCATGCTTTCCAGGTAGACACGGTAGTCGGTTGAGGCAACGCTGGGCGACGCCGTATTGGACGCGGATGTCTGCTGCCACTCGCCCTGATTAAGATCGTAGCGATAGGCCGAACCACGGACCCGCGCGATGATGTCACCGGATCCCTTCTCGTAACCGAAGCTCTCCGCCTGGGAGAGTCCCACCAGTCGCGATGAGCCGTCAGAGATCTCCCTTAGCTCGGTGTAATAGCGGCCGGCCACTACAAGCGTATCGCCATTTACCCAGAGTGCATGAAGGGGGTCCGGGTGAGAGAGGCGCCGGATTACGTTCCAGCTCCCATAGTCTCGGATCACAACGCTATCTGAGAGTACCTCCGCAACGCGCGTACCGTCAGGTGAAATGACCACATCGCGAACCCTCGGGTCATCGAGGCGTGTATATCGATATTCTGACTGACCGAGGCGGAGCACAATACGGTAAAGCCCGTTCTCCGTCTCTCCGTTGCGGATGCTGCCGGTCAAAAGCGTGATCGTGTCATCTTCAGACCAGAGGACCCGAGACACGCGAGTATTGCGCGGGAGGAAAAGGTAGGGCAGAGAAACTGACTCACCGGTGGTGAGAAAATCATCGTTCTGCAATACGTAGAGAAAGATATTCCTGCCGCCCTTATCCAGGAGAATCTTACCGCCATCCGGGGAAATCCAGAAACTGTCAAAGTTGGGATCAAAGGTGAAGGGAATTTTCCCCACTATGGTGCCGGTTGCCAGAAGATCACGGTAGAAGGAGCGGGTAAAAAACTCAACTCCAAGGATTCGGTATACCAGGGAACCGCTCACGTAGTAGAGCTCGTTGTTGGTTCCCCATTTTACGCTCTCTATGACCCCCTCCCCTATGGAACGGTACTCCTCGCCAAGCAATCTGTCACCCAGATACTGCTCAATTGAAAAATAGTAGAGCTTGCTTCCTTTCCCGTAAATGAAAAAGTCGCTCTTTGGCGACCAGGTCACCGGAGGACCGGAGAGCGAATAGGCGATTTTCCGCGAAACCACCGTTTCTTTGCCCGTTTTGAGGTCAGCGAGCATCAGATTTGCATATGCAATTCCTTCCGGTTGTTCATACAGGAGAAAGCGTCCGTCAGGTGAAGCTTTTATGAGCGCAATTTTACCGGCGTCTACCTGCCTTCCACTCACGAAAGAGGGGAAGTTGGGGATGGGTGCGGGTTTGTCAAAATTCGCGGTTGTCCGGAACACACCAAATCTGTTCTGGATCTGCAGTTGTCCCGTCTCCGGCAGCAGTGCAATATGCTCCGGGAAAAATGTAAGCTGCGAAAGGGATTCATTGCCAAGATCAGCGCTGAAAAGCGTACCGTACTGCTGATATTCGGGCACATCGACGGTAGCCTGAAAGAGCAGGTCGTTGGTGCCGGCAAGATCAAGGCCGGAGAACCGCACTTCGGCGTGCGCAAGACCGCCGAGAACCACCAAAAGCGCTACTGCGAGAGTCGTCCGTCTCAAACTGTTACCCCGTTGTCTTTATCCTCATTTGAAGGAACCACGTTCTGTTCTAGAATCGGCATACGTGGCGGATTCTTTATTCTCAGAACGCACGCCGTCCGGCTCTGCCCTGCCACGCTGTGGAAAAAGCGGCCCGGTAGTATTACAGCAGTTCCGCGGCTAATTCCGCAAGTCTGCTGCGCTCAGAGCGTGTCAGCGTGACGTGGCCGAAAATTTCCTGCCCCTTGAACGCCTCCACCAGGAAGGATAACCCGTTGGAGTTTGCGTCCAGGTAGGGGCTGTCAATTTGATACGGATCGCCGGTAAGCACCACTTTTGACCCTTCTCCGGCCCGCGAGACGATTGTTTTTATCTCATGCGGAGAGAGGTTCTGCGCCTCATCAATTATGATGTACTGGCCCGGAAGTGACCTTCCCCGAATATAGGAAATGGCCTCCAACTCAATCACGTTGCTGTTTATGAGTTGATCAACCGTCTTCACGTTCGGTCGCTTGTACACGCTCAGGATATACTCAAGGTTGTCAAACAACGGCTGCATCCAGTGCGAAAGCTTCTCATTCTTTGCGCCCGGCAGGTAGCCAATGTCTTTCCCCAGCGGAACCACCGGGCGGCTCACCAGCAGCCTGCTGTAGAAACGCTCCTCAACGGTTGTTTTCAAGCCGGCAGCTATTGCCAGAAGCGTCTTGCCTGTGCCCGCCTTCCCGACAAGGCTCACCAGATTCACGTTCACGTCAAGAAGCAGCTCCATCGCAATGCGCTGCTCGTCATTAAGCGGCCGTACGCCGGCCACAGACGGCATTTTGTGATCCATATAGGTGAGTTCTTTTGCGTTGTGGTCATATCGGGCAAGGACCGACTCATCATGCACGCGGTCACGCAGAACAAGAAAGTGATTGGGCGGGTGCGTATCTGCCCACGGCAAATGCTTCTCTTCCCGGAGAATTCTAATTTTCTCGGCAGTAGTATCAAGTTCCGTGAAACCGGAATAGAGTTTATCAATGTTGATCTTCTGTTTTTCATAGTCCACCGCGCGAATACCGAGTGCCGTAGCCTTCACCCTGGCGTTTATGTCTTTGGATACAAAAAATACCTGCCGGCCCTCCAGTTGAAGCTGATAGGCGGTGAGAATGATCTTGTTGTCAGCCTTTTCCTGGGAGAATCCCAATGACGGGTCATTTGCCAGACTTGTCACTACGCGAAGGGTTGAACCGTTTTCAATCTTCACCCCGGCACTGAGATCTCCGTGCTTGCTTGCCTCATCCAGGAAGCGAATCGCGTGGCGGGCGTTTCTTCCGCGCTCATCGCTGTAGGTCTTTAGACGGTCCAGTTCTTCAAGCACCCAGAGCGGCACCACAACCTCGTTATCCCTGAAACTGAGAATTGCATCAGGTCGATGTATAAGTACGTTGGTATCGATCACAAAACTCTTTACTGCATCACTCATGAGTATTCCTTCCCCGCTGTCCCCCTTGAGTATAGACCCTGCGCCGAGAGAGTTCCAGTTTGAGGCGGTCGTGGTTGCACCATGCCTCCCGCCGCCGTATGATGCACTCACCATGATTGAATCAAATCAGATTGCAGACCTGGCCGCACGCCACGCGGATGATGCGGTAGCTTTGAGGAGGTGGCTGCACGCCCACCCGGAAACAGCATATACGGAACATGAAACCGCCCGCTACCTGACAGACCGCCTCCGGGAGTACGGCATTACATTCCGGGACGGCCTGGCGGGCGGAACGGGAATCATCGCGGAAATCCCGGGGGCGGAAGGCGGCCCCACGGTAGCCATCCGTACTGACATAGATGCCCTTCCGATAGCCGAGGAAACGGGGTTGCCCTTCGCCTCACAGAATCCGGGTACAATGCATGCGTGCGGTCACGATGTTCACATGAGCTGCGTGCTGACCGCTGCGCGTATTCTCCACACGGTCAGTCCGCACCTGGCAGGCAGCGTAAGAGTCCTTTTTCAGCCTGCAGAGGAAAAGCTGCCTGGCGGCGCTCCTGCTCTCATAGCAGACGGCGCGCTTGCCACGCCGCGGCCCGCCTCCGTCATAGGCCAGCACATCAATCCCGCCCTTCCCACAGGAGTGGTCGGATTTCGAACCGGGCAGTTCATGGCCTCCGTGGATGACCTCTACATTACCGTCAACGGCCGCGGCGGACATGCCGCGCACCCGGACCGCGTCACCGATCCCGTGCTCATTGCGGCGCGGATCATTTCGGCTCTCCAGAGTATCCCCAGCCGGAACGCGCCGCCGGACATACCAACGGTTCTCTCAATTGGCAAGGTAACGGCCGCCGGCGCGACCAATGTAATTCCCAATACGGTTGAACTTGTGGGAACATTCAGAACCGTGGACGAGGCGTGGCGTTTTGAGGCGCACCGACGGATTCGGGAATTGTGCGGCGGCATTGCCGCAGCGGCCGGCGCATCCAGCGAGGTCAGGATCAACGTGGGCTTTCCGTCGCTGTTCAATGAGCCGGCGCTGACTTCCCGTCTGCATGATTGGGCACAGGAGTTGCTGGGTCAAGAGCGCATAGTGGAGGTCCCACTCACACTTGGCGGAGAAGATTTTGCCTATTATGCCGCAGAGCTTCCCGGTTGCTTCTACAACCTTGGCGTCTCTGCGCCTGAAGAACTCAAGAAAAAGCCGGGTTTGCACTCTTCCACGCTCATGGTGGATGAAAAGGCAATTGAGACGGGAGCTGCCCTCATGGCGTGGCTTGCCGTACGCGAACTCCAATATCGCGCGGGAGAGAGCTAACCCGTATTGAACAGCCTCCTCCTATTGCGTTATCCTGATCGCCTATGGAAGCGGTGAGCTCCCGGCCTCTCATTGTTCAAGGTGACAGCACGCTCCTCCTCGACGTCCACGATCCCGCGGCGGATAACGCACGGGGAGATATTGCCCCGTTCGCGGAACTTGAGAAATCACCTGAACACATGCACACCTACCGCATTTCGCCCCTTTCCCTCTGGAATGCGGCGTCTGCGGGCGTCGGCGCTGAGCAAATCATTGAAACTCTCCACGCATACTCACGTTATCCGGTACCGGAACACGTGGCGGAGAATATCCGCGCAACGGTAAGCCGGTTTGGAATGCTGCGCCTGGTGGAAACTGAAGATCCCAACACGCTCCTTCTCATTGCAGAAGATGAAGCTCTGCACCAGGAGCTTATTTCCCACAAAAGCATTGCAAAGCTCCTCACCCCTGCTGACCTGGAAACAGGGGCCGGCTACCTGGTAGAGCTCTATGATCGGGGGACCATCAAACAGGAGCTTGTAAAAATTGGCTATCCCGTAAAGGATGAAGCGCCGCTGGCAGAAGGCGAGCATCTGGACATTGCCTTACGGGATGAGGCGGGCACTGGAAGGTCCTTCCACGTTAGAGACTATCAGCGTGAAGCGGCACACGCGTTTCTGGGAAACGGCGGTCCGGGAACAGGATTTGGCACGGTGGTGATGCCGTGCGGGGCGGGGAAAACCGTGGTCGGCATGTCCGTGATGCAACTCCTGCAGACAAACACGCTCATTCTCACCACAAACGTTGCAGCCGTTCACCAGTGGATTGAGGAACTTGGTGACAAGACGCATGTTCCCCGGGAGATGATTGGCGAGTACACCGGAGACCGCAAAGAGATTAAGCCCATAACAATCGCCACGTATCAGATCCTGGTGTGGCGGCCGGACCGCGAGTCAGACTTTCCACACTTTCAGCTTTTCCGGGAGCGTAAATGGGGACTGGTGATTTATGACGAAGTTCATCTGTTGCCGGCTCCCATATTCCGGGTTACGGCGGAAATTCAGACCGTGCGGCGTCTCGGCCTCACTGCCACGCTTATCAGGGAAGACGGCAGGGAAACAGACGTCTTTTCCTTAGTCGGTCCAAAAAGATATGACGTGCCGTGGAAGGAGCTTGAGACCAAGGGGTGGATTGCGGAGGCAAACTGCTTTGAGATCCGCGTGGATCTTCCGGAAAAACTAAAGATCTCCTATGCAACGGCGGACAAGCGGCGCAAGTTCCGTATTGCAAGCGAGAATCCGCTGAAAACTGACATTGTGAAGCAGCTGATAGACAATCATCGGGAAGACTCAATCATGGTCATTGGTCAGTATCTTGACCAGTTGAAAGAACTTGCCCGCGAGCTTGACGCTCCGCTTATCACGGGAAGCACGCCGAACGCGAAACGGGATGAGATTTACCACGATTTCCGCAACGGGAAGACCCGCGTAATTGTGGTGTCAAAGGTGGCGAACTTCGCCATTGACCTGCCGGATGCGTCCGTGGCAATCCAGGTTTCAGGTACGTTTGGATCGCGCCAGGAAGAAGCCCAGCGTCTCGGACGGATTCTCCGTCCAAAACAGCGCAATTCCTTTTTCTACTCTCTGGTCACCCGGTACACCACAGAGGAAAGTTTTGCCGCAAACCGGCAGAAATTCCTCACGGAACAGGGATACAAGTACCGCATAGAGTTCTGGGATAGTGCGGCATGACAGATATTGATACGTGGAAATCCGCCCTTCTGCGGCTTCCCGATGACGCGTTTTTCGATATCATGCGGAACTATCTCGGAGAACTCAAGACGCCGTTTAACAAGCATCACCTCATCCGCCGGTTGGAGGCGTTTCTCCGGAAGGAAGAGACGCAACGGAGAATCTCGGAACTCATAGATGAAACCGATGCGAGCCTGCTCTCTGCAATTCATCACCTGAACGAACCGAGACAACAGAGGCTATTCGATTTTTTCCAGGAAGAGCAGAGCTACCTGGAATTGCATCAGAGTGTGCTCAACATGGAAGACCGCCTGCTCATCTTCCGGGATCCGGAGAGCGGTCGCCTCTACATCAACCCGCTTCTCCACGGCGCCCTCGCCGGGACCGCATTATCGATTGGACATCTTGCCCCCTCCGCAGCAGCCAGCGCAAAGGCTCACCCGCTTCCGTGGATGCATGACGCCCTCCTTGTTGCCTTCTTTTCCTTTCTAGGAGAACTGCCTGACCTTTTCAAGGCGGACGGCGAGCTACGCAAGCGCGCCCTGCGCGAGCTCTCAGAGCGATTTCCCGCCCTCTTCATGAACGGTTCCCACGGCGGCCGGCTTTACCTGCTCGCCGACACGCTCCGCCGCTGCGGTCTCCTGGAAACAGACGGGGGAAGCGTACGCGTTGTTCATGAAACGTGGCGTTCCTTTGCAGCGCTCTCCCGCCCCGAGCGGCACATGTTTCTCTGGGCGGCTGCGGCCATTGGAGAAAAGGGCGGGAATGACGCACGGCAAATTCAGGTGCTCGCCCGCGCGCTGGGCGCGCTTTTGCCGCATCTTCCTCCCGGCCGCCGCTTCAGCATGGAAGCGCTCCTTCGCCTGTTCCGCATAGTAGCAGGAGACAGCGGCGTTGCGCTTACCGAAGAGAGCGTAAGCGCGCTGGTGTCGCTGGATCTGATGATAGAAGACAGGCCGGGCGCGTACACGGTGAACCAGCACGTGAATGAAATCACATATCCAGCCGCGGAGCGGCATGAAGCGGCAGCTGTCATTCACGCCAATTCGGAAATTACGCTCAGGCCGTGGACGCCGTTGGACGACGGACTCGTGGTGGGAACAATTTCGACGCTCGTGAAATTTGATCTCTACCCTCACTATGAGCTGAAGAAGAGCGCTTTTGCCAGAGCGGCGCGAACGGGCTGGGTCCCAGAGAATCTGCTTGCGCGCCTTGAGCAACTCTCGGCAAAACCGCTCCCGCAAAATATCGCCTTTACCCTCTCTACCTGGCTTGGTGAGTATACCAGCGTCACATTGACCGAAGGGGTAGTTCTTACCGCGGATGAAAGCAGACGCCATCTCATTGAACATTCCAGCGAACTTCAGCCGTTTATTCACCGCACGCTTGCCCCCGGCATTTATTTGCTGTCACCCCACGAGCGTGACCGCTGGGAAAAGGCGCTTGAAGCCGCGGGGATAGAGATGGTGCCGGAGATACAGAGTTTTGAAACCAAACGGCCGAAAGCGGCCGACCGTGTGCAAGGCGCCACACCGCGACTGGTTGCGGCCTCCTCGCGTACGAGCGCACCGTTTGAACGCGACCTTCTGCACGGCGCCGCGCTGAATGTGCCCTGGGAAGAACACGATTTTAACGATGATGCAAAACCGCTGCCCGCCCGGCGCTCAAAGACTATTCAGATGCAACTACTGGAAGAATTGGCCGAACGTGGGTTTGGACCGGAACAACATCAGGAAATTGCACTCAGAATCCGCCATAAACTGGTATTTTCCACAGCGCAAATGCACGCCGGTCTCTCCCGCAAAGAACGCACGGAAGCGAAGGGGCTCGACTATCTGGGGAAAGTACGGTTAATTGAGCAGGCGCTGCAGTCAAAAGGCTCTTATCTGGAAGTAGTTGAACGCGCCGCGGACGGCGAGCCGCACAGACGCCTGGTGCGTCCGGACTCACTGGAGAAAAGCGGCACCAATCTGATACTTTTTGGCCGCATTCTTCCGGGTGATGAACATGTCCAGATTCTGGTCCACAAGATAGGGCTGGTACGAAAGCTCCGCGGGACACTGATCTCTCAATAGCGCGCACTACCATTCGCCGGCGGGAACGATTCAGCTGCTTCGCAGGCGGTACGCGTTTTGAAAGAGATGTGACTGTAAAAGCGCCTGTCCTTCAAACATTTCCCCGCCTTGTATCACTTCACACCCGCAATCTGCTGCCCGGGAAAGGAAGCGGGTGACAGGCGGGTTATAGACAATGTCATAAACAAGCTCATGCCCGTGAAAGCGGTACTCCGGGATCGGATCACTATCCGTGTCAGGAAACATCCCGACGCTGGTGGTTTGAACTATGATGTCGCTGTGTCCGGAGAGAAGGCAATTTCCCTCCGGTTGACCGAGCTTTCCCCATGTTAGAGATGCATTTCGCGCGTAGGGGGATAGTTCTTCTGTCACCGCGCGCGCGCGGGATTCTGTCCTGTTTAGCACGCACACATTCACACCTTCCCGGATGAGCGCGTATATTACCGCGCGGGACGCTCCCCCGGCGCCAATCACCGTGGCCGCCCGCCCGGCAAGACCGCCCGCCCATCTCTTTGACGCGCGGTTTGCAAGTGGCGTGAGAAAACCGTCAACATCCGTGTTCGTACCACGGTAGCCCTCTTCATCGCGGACAATTGTATTGCACGCTCCCACTGCGGTCACAGACTCATCTATCTCTTTCAGAAACGGGATGACAGATTCTTTGTGCGGAATAGTCACTGAAACTCCCGGTATGTCAAGCTCACCGGCAAGATCAAAGAAGGAGGACACGCTGTCAACTCGTATCGGCACGTAGACGGCGTTCATCCCGGCCGCGGCAAAACGCGGATTGTGATAGGCGGGCGAACGGCTGTGCATGATGGGATTACCGATGACAGCATAAATGGCGGTGCTCTGGTTAAGAGTGGAGTACCGGTACAACTCCTGCATAGTGCGCGGATCCACACCGGCTTCCACACGCTCTGCCGAATTTTGCGAACAAAACGACAGCGTATTGCCCAGCACTGGCGACAAAATGCGTGAAGGGAAGCCATAGTCACCCATTCCTACAACTATGCGCTGTCCACGCGCCCGGAGTGAGGCGCGCACAAGTTGAAGCAGTTCCCTCGTAGAATGTGGCACTACCGAAATCCGGGGAATCTCCCCGGGGAGCGCAGACAGCCGTACCAGGCGCTCGCCGAGGTCTCCGCCGGTACCGTCAAACGAGTGAAAGGAGCGTATGACGCGGGTGCCGCTTTTGTAAGCGGCACGGCGCACCTCTTCATCGCTCCCGGACGCAGACAGATCTTCCTCAAGGTCGACAAATGAAAAGTTTCCGGCCCCAACGGCATCCCGAAGCAACCTAAGCCGCTTTCCTTCGTCACCTTCAAAGTTCCCGCCGTCACGGCGGCGCCGTATTGTGAGAATGACCGGCACGCCGCGATCATTTTTTCCGGGTTGCAGGAGTTGCGGGAACCGCGCAAGGGCATCTGTCGGCACGGCGCTCAGAAAGTCTGCGCGTAACTCAACACCATCTATCCATAGCAGATTCTCACGCGCGAGCAGTGCGTTGGCCGATAGAGTGGACGCCGTCAGACTTTGAAAAAGCACGCTTCAGTTTTCTCCGTTGCGCGCGTGGGGGGGAGCTGTCAGGCTACCGTCTTTAAGGATGGAGGCAAAATCTTCCGGCGGAAGCGGGCGCGCAAAATAGTAACCTTGAATATACTGGCACCCTTCATGCAGCAGGAAGTCAAGCTGCTCCTTTGTCTCCACGCCTTCCGCAACCGTTTCTATCTTGAGACTCTGGGCCAGTGAAATGATAGCCTTCACTATCTCCTGATTACTGGAGTTTGTGACGAGCCCGTCAATAAATGACTTGTCAATTTTCAGTGTGTCTATCGGCAGGCGCTTGAGATAATTCAAGGAGGAGTAGCCGGTTCCAAAATCATCTATGGAAATACGTACGCCGCGCTCACGTAGCTCAAGCATGCGCAGTATTGCATCTTCCGGATCCTCCATGACCGCTCCCTCAGTCAACTCAAGCTTCAAAAACCGTCCGTCAAGTCTCAACGCATCCAGAATTCCGCCGATTCTGGATACCAGATCGTGCTGCTTAAACTGTTGCGGGGAAAGGTTAATGGAAATGTAGACATCCCGTGCCTGACGCGTGTGCCATTTCCTGACCTGGCGGCACGCATTGTAGAGGGTCCACTGTCCAATGAAGCGAATATCACCGGTGTTCTCCGCTATAGGGACAAAGTCTGAGGGCGGCACGTCCCCCAAAATGCGGTTGTTCCAGCGCAACAGCGCTTCCGCTCCGCGAATTCGGCCTTCTCCGTCAACAAAGGGCTGGTAGAGCAGCCTGAACTCCTCAAATCCGTCCTGAATTGAGCGTTTGAGCTCCTTTTCAATTATCTGAATTTGCCTGAAGCGCTGTCCCATGTGGTCGTCATAAATGACAAATGGCGCGGCGTGCCGGCGCGCTTCATTCAATGCAATGAACGCGTTGCCAACCAGCTCATCTCTGTCAATCTTGTCTGCATACTGATACGCAACGCCAATGTTGCATCCAAATACTACATCCTTGGCGGGTGGTTCGTGAGGACGCCCCACCTCCTCGAATATGCGTTCAGCAATGAGTTCAATAGCTTCCGTGTTGGGTATACGATTCAAAATCACAAGAAATTCGTCCACGCGTTCGGACTGATAAAGATGGTCGCCCACAACTTCTGTAATACGTCCTACGGTGCGGAAGAGCAGCGCGCGACCGCGGTCACGTGTGTCTTTCACACGCTCATAATCGTGATCGAGTCGAAGCACCATAACCACAATACGGCCTGAACTGCCATTTGTAAGATTTTCCTGAATGCAGGAGGCAAGATCCTGGTCAAGAAGACGGCGAATGGGAAGCCCCGTGTGTGGATCCTGGTTGACCAGCCGGTTCAGGTCCCGTTGCTTTTCTTGAAGCTGCGCGTTCTCTGTCCGCAGCCGCCCATTTTCTCCGCCCAGATCACGCAACTCATGCTCAAGCGCGCTAATTCGCTCACCGAGAGATTGGTGTATCTTTTCGTAGTGTTCCAGCCTGTTTCGGAATTCCTCGCTTCTGAGCTGGGATTCTGAGATTTCAAACTGCGGCACGTATTTCTTCACCGTTATACATATGTTCGCTGAACTTCTGCAGCGGTTAACCTCAGGCACCGCCGCTGTCATTCAGGATACCGCAAAGTACGCATGACAACAACACTCAGCCGACAAATGTCTGGTACTACAACATTATTATTCCTTTACGGGACAGCAAACCGGGACAGACCCTCTGGTCTGTCCCGGCCGCCATACGTAAAGGAGGGGGTTATTTTGTATACAGCGGGCGCGCTGTATAATGCGTGTGTAGGTACTTATGTGACGTTTCTGAAAGCGGTTCGCCCAAAAACTCGTCATAAAGTTTCTTTACGGCCGGATTGTGATGAGAACAACGAAGTGTGTGGTCTTTGTCATCCTGATAGAGCCCGGCAATGCGGAGTTTTCTCACTTCGTCGTCACCGCCGTACGGTTGCCCGCCACCTGCAACACAACCACCGCGACACGCCATCACTTCAATAAAGTGATATGGCGGCTCCTTTCCGGCAGCCTTTGCTTCTTTCACTTTGTCCAGTACACGTGAAACGTTTGAGATTGAGTGTGCCACCGCAATGCGCACCTCGGTACCGTCCAGGTCAATAGTCGCTTCCTTCACGCCGTCCAGACCGCGAACCTGGTTAAACTCCACTTTTGCAAGCTCCCGGCCTGTCACCAGGTATGTGGCGGTACGCAGCGCCGCTTCCATAACTCCGCCCGTGGCCCCAAAAATTGTTGCGGCGCCGGTGTAAAGTCCAAGAGCGGTGTCCGCCTCTTCATCCGGCAGGCTTACAAAATCAATACCGGTAGACTTGATCATGCGGGCAAGCTCTCTGGTAGTGATCGACACGTCGATGTCCTGACATCCGCTGGAGAACATATCCTGCGCACGTGAGATCTCATACTTCTTTGATGTACACGGCATCACTGAAACGTGGAAAATCTTGCATGGATCGAGCTTCTCCTGTTTGGCGTAATACGTTTTTGTCATGGCGGCAAGCATCATCTGCGGACTCTTTGCCGTTGAGAAATGCGGGATCATCTCGGGATAGAACTTTTCCAGGTAGTCCACCCAGGAAGGACAACAGGTGGTAATAAGCGGAATCTCTCCCTTTCCTTTCACAAAACGGTGAACAAACTCCGATCCCTCTTCCATTATGGTGAGATCGGCACCAAAGTTAGTGTCAAATACCGCGGAAAAACCCAATCGTCTGAGAGCGGCGAAAATCTTCCCCGTTGTCAGCGTGCCGGGAGGCAGCCCGAACGCCTCTCCAATGGCAACGCGTACCGCGGGTGCAACCTGTACCACGCAGTGTGTCTCCGGATCCCTGAGTGCGTTCCACACAGTCCTTGTGTCATCACGTTCAAAAATGGCTCCAACGGGGCAGTGAGCTGAACACTGTCCGCACTTTATGCACGGACTTTCATCCAGGAGCACGTCTCCGGCGGGGGCCATGCGGACTTTGTCCCCTCGACCCAAAAACTCCAGGGCGTAGACATTCTGCACGTTCTGGCACACGTTCACGCAGCGTCCACACTTCACGCATTTTTCCGGATTGAGCACAATTGAAGGCGTGGAATCATCCTGCGGAATTGGTTCCACATTCATTTCGAACGGCATCTCCCGAATGCCGAACTCCGCGGCAAGGCGTTGAAGTTCGCACGTTCCGTTGCGGGAGCATCTCAGGCAGTCGTTGGGATGAGTTGAGAGGATGAGCTCAATTACGGTTCTCCGCACCTGCTGCAGCTCGGAATCATGCGTGATAATGGACATGTTCTCTTCTACATTGGTGGCGCACGCACGCACCATTTTCTTTGAGCCTTCAATTTTTGCCACGCAAATACCGCACGCTGCCCAGGCAGGAAGGTCCGGGTGATAACAGAGCGTGGGAATCTTCACCTGCGCTTGCAGAGCTGCCTTATATATGGAAGTGTTCTCCGGGACTTCCATGGGTATCCCGTTTATGTTGCACTTCACCATCTTCATAGTCTGTTTCCTCCGTTTATGCTCTGACTACTGCGCTGAATTTGCAGACTTCGTAACACTCGCCGCACTTAATGCAGGAATCCTGATCGATGACATGCGTCTGTTTGCGTTCCCCCGTGATGGCGTTGACTGGACAACGCCGTGCGCAGAGCGTACACCCAATGCACTTGTCCGGAAGAATATGATAGGTCACCAGCTCCTTACAGCTGCCTGCCGGACATCGCTTTTCATTAATGTGGGCCAGGTACTCATCCTGAAAGTATTTGTAGGAAGAGAGGACCGGATTTGGCGCCGTTTGCCCCAGGCCGCACAAAGATGCACGCTGCATTGAAAATCCGATGGTCTGAATGCGCTCTATGTCTTCCATAGACCCCTGGCCTCTACTAATGCGGTCCAGGATGTTGTAGAGCTTTCGTCCGCCCACACGGCACGGTGCGCACTTTCCGCAAGACTCATCTACGGTGAACCCCAGGTAATACTTTGCCACGTCAACAATGCAGTCATCCTCATCCATGACAATCATTCCGCCGGAGCCCATGATGGAACCGAGTTCCTGCAGGTGCTCGTAGTCAATAGGCGTATCAAGAAAATCTGAGGTTATTACCCCACCGGAAGGTCCGCCGGTTTGCACTGCCTTAAATTTCTTTCCGTTCGCAATGCCACCGCCGATGTTGTAGACAATATCGCGCAGCGAGGTTCCCATGGGAACTTCAATGAGGCCGGAATTGTTGATCTTTCCGGTGAGTGCAAAAACTTTGGTCCCCTTTGACGTCTCCGTACCAATCCGGGCAAACCACTCACTTCCGCGCGATATGATCACGGGGATGTTTGCCCATGTCTCTACGTTGTTTATCACGGTAGGTTTACCCCAGAGACCCTTTACGGACGGGAATGGCGGCCGCGGTTTCGGCATTCCCCGCTCGCCTTCAATGGAAGCGAGTAGCGCAGTCTCTTCACCGCATACAAACGCACCTGCCCCCAGACGGATTTCTATGTCAAAGGAAAAATCGCTGCCAAGAATCTTTTCTCCTAAAAGCCCATACTCTTTGGCCTGGGCGATGGCAAGCTTCAGCCGCTCAATTGCAAGCGGGTATTCGGCGCGAATGTAAATATAGCCCTGCGCAGCGCCAATGGTGTAGCCGGCAATTGTCATTGCCTCAAGAACCGTGTGCGGATCCCCTTCAAGCACACTTCGATCCATGTAAGCGCCGGGGTCACCTTCATCCGCGTTGCACACAATGTAGCGCACGTCGCTCTCCACCTGCCGCGTAAAGTTCCATTTCATCCAGGTGGGGAAGCCGGCACCACCACGTCCCCGCAGTCCTGCGGCCTTGAGCTCTTCAATTACGTCCTCAGGCTTCATTTCAGAAAGCACTTTTCCCAGTGCAGCGTACCCGTCGCGCGCAATGTATTCGTCAATGCTTTCAGGGTTAATGAACCCGCAGTTTCTAAGCACAACACGGAACTGTTTCTGGTAGAAGCTGATCTCATCAATGCGGGCGTGCTCTTTGCTTTCCGACTCTTTGTAGAGCAAACGCTCCACGGCGCGGCCTTTAACCACGTGCTCCGATATGATTTCTTGTGCGTCTTCCGGCTTCACATCCACGTAAAACGCCTCATCCGGAAGTACTTTTGCAATGGGACCGCGTTCGCAAAAGCCAAAACAGCCGGTCTTTACTATCTGCACGTCCTCCCGAACACCGGCTTCCTCGGCTTCGCGGATTAAGTTCTTAAAAAGGTTTCCCGAATTGCTGGACTCGCATCCGGTGCCGCCACACACCAGAATGTACTGTTTGAATGCCATGTTGTCCTCCGATCTCTACGCTTCCGTTTTTCCGCTCTTGCCCTGCACAATGTCCGCCGCAGGCCGATCAAAGATGTGACCGTTCAACAGTGCCTTTCCGATGATGTGCTTCCTCACAATCTTCCGCGCCACCTCTGCATCAACCCGGCCGTAAATCACCCGCGGCATATCCGGCATTATTACTTCTACCGTTGGTTCCGCGTGATCAAGGCCAAGACTACCGGTCTGCTTGACGGCAACGTTGGTTAGATTCTGATCAGACAGCTCATCCAGAAATGCGTCCAGGGTCTGTTTTGCACCGGCGGCTATCCCACTTGTTCCCATTCCGACTATGATCTGGATATTTTTGTTTTCCGTGTCGCGCATTTGCAGATCACGGCGTTTTTCCTCGCGAAGTTTCTTGAGGTCTTCCAGTGTCATCTTTCCCATCTTCAATCCTCCGTTCGGTGGAGCTCACGTTCGTTCTGCTCCAGATAGTCTCTAAGTAACGTCTGTGATCCCGCGCTCTCCAACTCTCCAAGCGCCTCCGCCAAATCTGTTCGCCTTACCACGTAGCCGCGTCCCGCGCGGGAACGTTCAACGGTCACCTCGTACCTGCGGTCGTAGCACATCATGACACGTATGGTCCCAGCCATGTCCCCCAGTGGCGGTGTATCCACGCACGCGGTCGGAAGGCTGAATTGGACGGTTGTTCCAATTCCCGGCGCCGTATCTATATTGAGACTCCCGCCAACGTGCTCTGCACAGGCTGCCAGGAAGGGTAACCCTAACCCCACTCTTCGTTCCGGATGTTTGCCTCCGGCGGTGTAAAACGGATCAATGGCGCGCTGTTTTTCCCTTTCGTCCATCCCGGGTCCGTTATCAGTGACCATGACGGCCACTTCCGAATCTTCCTCCCGTATGGCAACGGCAAGTTCCGTGCCGCCTGCTTCCACGCCGTTCTGAAAGACGTCAAGGATGAAATCGCACAGCGTGTAATGCACTACTCGTTACGATACTTCGCAATAATTTCCGGGAGTTTTTCCTTGGTCAGCTTTCCGTACACCTCGTCATTTACCATCATGACCGGTGCCAGACCGCAGCACCCCACGCATCGGACCGCCTCCATAGAAAACTCGCCATCATCTGTTATGGCGTTTACGCCAATACCGAGGAGGTTCTCTATTTCACCGATAATGTCCTCACCACCTTTCAGGTAGCACGCGGTGCCCATGCAAACGGCAATCTGGTTTCTTCCCGGTTTCTTGAGCTTGAAATAGTGGTAGAAGGTGATCACACCATAGATCTTGGCCAGCGGTACCTCGAGAATTCGGGAGAGCTGAATAGCCACATCCCGTGGGACGTATCCAAAGTGCTTCTGAACTCGGTGCAGGACCATGATCAGATTCCCCGGTTTTTCCTTCCACCCATCGATGAAGCTGAGAAGTTCGTCGGGAAGTTTGAGATCCTCTGCAGTTGCGGCAGGCATATGCCCTCCTCTGTCAACGTGGTAGTATCAATACGTGTTCGGCGTGTACTCTATTGTACATCCGAACCAGTATTATCGCAACTTTGTTATTCAATAAAAAACTATCGTATTCATGTTAATTTGTCTATAGGTTTATTATTGATTTTCAATTCGTTCTCATTTACTATATAAGGTAAATATTGTGATACAGGGTACATGTAGATGACAGCACCACTCAATAAAGCTCTCGTCCTCAGGTTGGGTCGCTATCTCCGCGTCCTTCAGAAATTGAAGTCGCTCGGGTTCATAAAGGTGTTCTCCAACAATCTTGGAGATGCCATAGGTGTTACACCCGCGGTGGTTCGCAAAGATTTCTCGCAAATCAATATTGCCGGAAACAAACGCGGAGGCTACGCCATTGATACCCTGATTCTTCAAATCACCCGGATTCTCGGCAAAGAAGATTTCCAGGACGTGGTGCTTGTGGGCTGTGGTAAAATCGGTACCGCGCTCATGGAGTACCGGGAGTTTCGCAAGGAAGGCATACGCATCGCTGCAGCCTTTGATACCAATCCGGAAAAGCAGGATCTTCACGGAAGAATCCCAATTTACGAAATTTCTGAGCTTTCCCGTGTGGTGCGGGAAGGCCAGATAAAGGTAGGCATTATCGCCGTACCGGATGAGGCCGCAAACAGCGTATTTGAACGCCTACTGGAAGCCGGTGTCCAGGGTATCTTGAATTTCACGTCCGTGGAGCTCAAATGCGCTGGAAAATGCGACCCGGCAAACTGCGGCCACCCGTGCATTATCCAGAACGTGAACATTGGGCTGGAGATTGAAAACCTCTTTTATCTGGTCCACATGCAAAGCGCGGAAGTGCGCGGGCTTTCCGTGGACGAGCTAAAGGAACGGCAAACCGACTCAGAAAAAGTGGAGTAGCTACGCGGTGAACTCCCTCCCCATTAGCACCGATGACTCTCCGCCTTTTGTCCTTGAACTGATCTACCGTTTGAAAATCAAGGACGTGATGACCACCACGCTGGTGACATCGCGCCGGTCAGACTCCCTGCGTGATATTCAGGCACAAATGAAAAAACATTCCATTACTGGTGTGCCGGTAACGGAGGGAAACCGGCTCCTCGGGATGGTGAGTATGGACGATATTATCCGCGCCCTGGATGCCGGGTACATCCAACGGCGGGCAGAAGAATACATGACGAGAAACCTGATTGTCCTTGAAGACGATATGCCGCTCTCATTTGGCATCTCCTACCTTGAGAAGTATAGTTTTGGGCGCTTCCCCGTGTTGAATAAGGAGAAGGAGCTGGTCGGAATTTTGACCAGCCGGGATGTGATTGTCGCGTTGCTGATCGAAATCAACAAAGAAGCAGAGAAACTTGAACGGGAGTTCTCCGCGCAACGCGAAGAATCTCACCCGGACGGAATCCGTCGGGAATTTGCTACGCGCAAGTTTGACTTTGAGAACGCGGGGAAACCGTCCTCTGAAATAAAGCGTTTGCTGAAAGAACGCCATCTTGACGGAAAGCTGATACGCCGGGTAGCGGTGGCTGCATACGAGTTGGAAATGAACCAGGTTGTGCACTCCGTAGGCGGAAAACTTCTTTTCACCCTTGATAGAGAGCGTATTGTGATAACGGCCACGGACCAGGGGCCCGGAATTCCGGATATCGATCAGGCCATGACCGAAGGCTATTCCACAGCCACGGAGTGGGTGCGTTCGCTTGGATTTGGCGCCGGCATGGGTCTTCCAAACGCAAAGCGAGTATCGGATAGTTTTTCCGTTGAATCTTCAACCCACGGCACCGTTGTCACGGCAACAATCTTCATCCACGGAACAGAATCGCAAAGGAATACCAATGATCATATCTGAACTGGAAACGCGTCTCGGCTACCGCTGCGTACAAAGTGCCTACAATGATGCCCCGCTTGCCGCAGGGTATACATCTGATTTGCTCAGCGATGTAATGGCGCACGCGGAGGAAGGCAGCGTTCTTGTAACCATTCAGGCGCACCGGAACGCCATTGCCGTTGCCTCCATGACCGGCATTGCCGCGATGGTAGTGTGCAACAGCCGGCCGCTTCCCGATGACATGATGGAGGCCGCACGGGATGAGCACATAGCGGTCTTTCTCACGGACAAGAACCAGTTCACCGTGTCAGGAGAGATTTACGGCAAAATTTCCACCCAATGAGCGGCAGACGTTCAATCTACAGGGCTGATCTCCATCTTCATTCATGTCTCAGCCCGTGCGGTTCGCTGGATTCTTCGCCGACCCGCATTGCACAACGTGCTGCTTCTCTTGGTCTTGATCTGATTGCCCTCACAGATCACAATTCCGCACTCAACTGCCCCACATTCGCGCGTGCGTGCCACGCACACGGGATAGTGCCGTTATTTGGCCTGGAGGCAACCTCAACAGAGGAAGTGCACTGCCTCTGCCTTTTTGAAGGGGTGGAGGAGTCCCTTGAATTGGGACGCCTGCTGTACCAGCATCTCCCCGAGATCCCTAACATACCGGAAATCTCAGGAGATCAAGTCTTTGTAGATGAAGGAGAGACAATCATTGGATCAGTAGAGAAACAGCTCACAGCAGCCGCGTCTCTTTCAATGGATCAGATAGCAGCGTACGTCTTAGATTTAAACGGCCTGTTCATTCCCGCCCACATAGATCGGTATGTAAACAGCGTCAGTTCACAGCTGGGCTTTCTCCCGGAGGCACCATACAGCGCCGTGGAGGTTACCAAGAACCCGTGTCCGGTAGATACGCGCGCCTACCCCGTGGTCACCAACTCGGATGCGCACTACCTCCACGATATTGGAATCCGCTTTACGAGCTTTGAGGCGCGCGCCGCCACGTTTGAGGGGTACGCCGCGGCCCTCCGTGAAGGCCGGGTCAAACCACACTTTTAGTGGGGCCGAAAGGATGCGGCGCTCTCCCGATCCAGCGGTCTGCTGTAGACATATCCCTGCATTCCGTCAAATTCCAGCCGGCGGAGGCGGTCTCGCTGCTCCTCGGTTTCCACTCCCTTTGCAATTGCCATCAATCCAAACGTGTGCGCCACGGCACACGCCGCGGAAGCCAGCTCCTCATCTGCCGGGGAATGCATGAGATTATCAACGACGGACCGGCTGATCTTAATTTCCTGAATTGGCAGTTTTTGCAGAACGCTTATTCCAACACTGCCGCTTCCAAAATCATCCAGACAAAAACGAATACCTAGTTCAGCTACACTTTCCAGGATGGGAAACGCTTCGGCCATTCTGCCGGTTAACGCGTGCTCCGGCAATTCCAGACAGAGCGAGCCACGCGCCAGCCCCGCTGCATCAATTACGGAGCGCAGGCGCTCTCCAAGATCATCGTCAAAAAACTCTTCTGCTGAGAGGTTCACGTGCACACAAACCGGCTCATTCCGCCTGTCGCTCCACTGCTGAACCAGCCCCACGGCTTCGCGGAGAACGCTCTCTCCCAGCAGGCGAATTGTCCCTGATTCGGCGGCTATGGGAACAAACTCATCCGGAAACGCAGTGGTATTCTCATCCAGGCGCCAGCGCGCCAGCGCCTCAAGGGTAACCGGCTGTTCACTACCAAAGAAGAGAATTGGCTGGTAGACAATCTCCAGGTGGCGTCCTTTCATCCCTTCTTCCATTGCGCGGGAGATCTTCCGTTCGCGCACCACCCGTTCCTGAGTCGTTTCAGCATAGAAACGGTGGGTACCGCCCCCGTGACGTTTGGCCTGATACATAGCGGAATCCGCCTGTCTAATTAAGGTCACACGATTTTCGCTGTCGTCCGGGTACATACTGATGCCGATGCTAACCCCTATGTGCAGTTCATTTCCCAGCACAAAGAACGACCGGGAAAGTTCGGCAACAAACTTGTCGACCACTCGCACCATGGCGGCCTCGCCGTCTGAAGTATCAACCACGCATACAAACTCGTCTCCGCCAACACGCGCAATGGTGTCTGAACGACGCACCGATCTGCGGAAACGCTGTGCAACTTCCTGGAGCAACCTGTCGCCCACGTGGTGACCAAGATGGTCATTTATTTCCTTGAAGTTGTCCAGATCCAGAAAGATGACACCAAGACGCGACTGGCTTCTTCCCGCGTGAGCAACGGCCTGATCAAGACGATCTTCAAGAAGCAGCCTGTTTGGAAGATCAGTCAGCGGGTCATGATACGCCTGATGCTTAAGACGCGCCTGAGTATCCTTTGCCTCCGTAAGGTCATGAAACACTGCCACGTAGCGGCGAACCTCTCCCGCATCGTCCCTGATAGCGCTGACACTGAGCCATTCCGGATACGCTCCTCCGTCCTTTCTCCGGTTCCAGATCTCACCCTGCCAGTGTCCCTGCTCAATGAGGGATTGCCACATGGAGGTGTAAAAGTCCGGCTCATGGTGCTCCGATTTCAGTATGCGCGGCGTATTGCCAACAGCTTCCTCACGCGAGTACCCGGTAATCCGGGTGAACGCCGGATTGACGAGGATGATTTTTCCGGTGCGGTCAGTCATCAACACGCCTTCAGAGCTGTTTGCCAGCATTTCCGTTGCCATGCGCATGTGATCCTGTTCTTCCACCCGCGTGGTAACATCTTGCGCGGTGCCTATCATAAGCGCCGGTTTCCCCTCACTGTCCAGACTCACGTTTGCGCGGGCGTGAATGTAGCGGATCTCTCCGGCCGGAGTCACAATGCGATAGTTTGCGGAAAATGATTTGCCCCGCTTCAGTGCCTCATCAATTGCAAAGCGTGTTGCAGCCTGATCTTCAGGATGAAGAATCTGCAGGAAATCTTCCAGCGTAAACTCCCGGGAAGGTCCTGTGAGCCCAAAGATGCGAAACGCTTCATCAGATGCCTGCAACACTCGGCGCCGGATGTCCCAGTGCCAGTATCCAAGTTCTGCAACACGCTGTGCCTCTTTCAACCGATATTCGGTCTCCCGTTGCTCCGTGACCTCCCACGCCACGCCAGTCAAACGATGAGCGCTCTCTTCTTCCACCAGGCGCCCCCTGACAAAGACCCAGCGCAGACTTCCGTCACGGTGGTACACCCTGAACTCAAATTGGAAAAAGTCTGTGCGTTCCTCTTTGTGACGCGCTACTTCGGCTCTGATATTCTTCAGGTCCTCCGGGAGAACCATTTTCTTCCATTGGGAGAGCTCTGAATCAATGCCTTTTGCGGAATAGCCGAACATTTTGGCTAATCCCGGGGAGAGTGATACAAATTCACCTGCGGCCTGGGCAATCCAGACCGTCCAGACGCCCCCGTGAAGCGGCGCAAAGATGTCTTCCCCCGTCTGCTCAGCGCGGTGTGTAATGCCCTGTTGATGAATCTTCTTCACGCCTCCCCCGTGTTCCATACTATAGAGGATGAAATGACGGATTTCCAGCAATCAGTCGGGCCCCTTTTCGCGTAGAAGAATTGGGTGTAGAATCCGGAGTAACCACGTGGGTGCTCTCTGTGAGGGGAGAAAAAGGGAAGACGGTGAAAAACCGTCGCAGCCCCCGCTACTGTAAGTGCTGATGATCGGTCGTATCTGCCACTGCCCTGCCGGGTGGGAAGGCTGACCGCACGCAGATGACGCACAAGCCAGGAAACCTGCCCAATTGTGGAATATCACCTCAAGTCTTCGGTGGGATGACGGAGTGGCACATGCGCAATTCCCTGGAAAAACTACTCATACTCCTGCTGGTGTTCACACTTACCGGACGGGCTATTGCACAGAGCGGAAAGCCTGACGGCTTCGACCTGGCGCAGCGGGAAGCAGCCGCGGCACGGCCGCAATACGCTACGGGCTACACCGTCTCGTCAGGACCGGGATATATCCTTGCAACCGTCCGCTTGCATGACAGAACCGTCCGCTACGGACTCATTGACCAAAAGAGCCCGCTTGACTCCGTGCCGGGCGCGGACGTGATCATCCGCACGCCGGTCCTCAAGATCGCGGCACTCTCCACAACCTACATCCCGTCCATAGATGCGCTTGGCGAGCTTAACAGCCTGGTTGCAATTGATTCTGATAAGTGGGTCTATTCTCCGGACGTCCGCAACGCCGCGAGAAAAGGGCAGATTGCCGTAGTTGGAAGCGGGCCTTCGGTTAACATTGAACGCCTGCTTACCCTGCAGCCACAGCTTATCATGACCTACACCGGGACGGCGACTGCGTGGGATTCCTACCCGCAACTCAAGGAAGCCGGACTTCCCGTCGTGCTTAACGGGGATTTCCTGGAGAATTCTCCCCTTGGAAGAAGCGAGTGGATCAAGTTCATAGGTCTCTTTTTTCAGAAAGCATCGCAGGCAGAAGAGATTTTTGCCGGCATCGCCGCCCGTTACCAGCGCCTCGCCGCGCGAGCTCGGGCGCGTGAGACGCAACCCGAGGTGTTTCTAAACATTCCGTGGGGCGGGAACTGGGCAATGCCCGGGGGCAATAACTACTCCGCGGTCTTTCTGAGAGATGCAGGGGCTGACTATCTCTGGTCTGACACAGAAACGTCCGGTACTCTCTTCCTTGATTTTGAGTCTGTATTTGCGCGCGCCAATGACGCAGAGTTCTGGTTGAACCCTGGTATGTGGGAACGACTCTCTGATGTTGCCCGTGCGGACCGCCGCTTCACCCGCTTTCGCGCCTACCGACTGGGCAACATCTACAACAACAATCGGCGTTCAACGCCTTCCGGCGGCAGTGACTACTTTGAATCCGGTTATCTCTACGCGGACCGTGTCCTGGCAGACCTGGTCAAGATATTTCACCCGGAACTTGTGCCCGAACACCGCTTTTACTACTATCGGAGATTGCCGCAATGAGCCTTGTCCGGGGAATCCGCAGCACTTCTGCTCGCGGCAAAACCGGCGCACCGGTCGGTGTGACCTTCGCTGCGCTAAGCTTGCTTCTTGCCGGACTGTTTGCGCTTTCGGTCATGCTTGGTTCTGTGAGGGTTCCCGCCCTGACGGTACTCCGGGCGCTCTTCACCGGTGAAACGGGTGACGCACCGTTCACGGAGATAGTGCTCCTGTTCCGGCTGCCGCGGGCGCTAACGGCACTCCTGGCAGGTGCCGCGCTGGCAGTGAGCGGACTGCAAATGCAAACACTCTTCCGCAATCCGCTGGCAGGCCCATTCATTCTGGGCATAAGCTCAGGTGCGAGTCTGGCGGTAGCCGTTGTGGTGGTACTTGCGGGAAGCGCAGGCGCGGCGGTCAGCGGACTTTCTTCTATGCCCGCCGGTATGGGCACTACCGGCGCGGCGTTTGCCGGTGCGGCCCTCACGCTTTTTCTGGTACTGGGTCTGGCCGGAAGAGTTGAAAGTGCGAGCGGCCTTCTTATACTTGGCCTCTTGCTCGGTTATGCGGTCTCCGCCCTGGTGAGCGTTCTGCTTCACTTCAGTGCCGCTCAACAAACGCAGGCGTATGTGGCGTGGACATTTGGCACGTTTAGCGATGTGACGTGGCAGGAGATGCGCCTCTTCGCGCCTCTGGTGGGAGCCGGAATCCTCACTGCGTTTCTTCTCTCCAAGCCGCTTTCAGCCCTCGCAATGGGGGAAGCGTACGCACAGACCGTGGGCGTACGATTGCGGCGCGTGAGATATGTCCTCATAGTCTCCACCGCGCTTCTTGCGGGAAGCGTGACTGCATACTGCGGCCCCATCGCCTTCATTGGTGTGGCGGTCCCTCACCTGGCGCGCGGCATAGTTTCCGGAACAAACCAGCGCCGCCTTTTCCCCGCCACGCTGCTACTGGGCGGCTCAGTTGCCCTTGCCGCAGAAATTGCCGCTGCGCTGCCGGGCTCCCAGGTTCGGTTGCCCGTTAACGCGGTAACAGCACTTTTGGGTACGCCGGTTATTGCGTGGGTAATTCTGCGCAAACGGACCACCGGGCCAATGCGGAGGATGTAGAATGCAACAGGGAAATGAACCGCTTCTTGCCCTGAGTGAAACGGTGGTTGGCTACCGTAATAGAGACGGAAAACGTGACTTGACCACCCCGCTTCACCTTTCTCTTTACCGTGGCGAATTTGTGTGCGTCATAGGTCCGAACGGGTGCGGGAAATCAACACTCCTGCGCACGGCACTCGGTCTTCAGCCGCCGCTCTCAGGCTCTATTACAGTGACCGGCAAAAATGTGCATCAGCTCTCCCCTCCGGAACGCGCCCGTTTATTTGCAGCAGTTCTAACAGACCACGCCACCTCCGGGCGGACGACAACAGAAGAGCTGGCAGAACTTGGACGCCACCCTTACACCGGCTGGTTTGGCACGCTCACCCCGGAAGACCGGGATGTTGTAGAAAGCGCGCTCTCATGGCTTGAGCTTGAACCGCTGCGCCATCGCACGCTGGATTCTCTGAGCGACGGTGAAAGACAGCGGGCCTACCTGGCGCGTGCAGTGGCGCAGCAGACACCGCTGGTGCTTCTGGACGAACCAACAGCGTATCTTGATGTGACAGCGCGCGCGGAGACCGTGCACCGTCTCCTCCGGCTTGCGCACGAGGGAGAACGGGCGGTTCTCATGTCTACCCATGATCTGGAACTCGCGCTGAGGACCGCGGACACTATCTGGCTGTTCACCACCGAAATTGAGGATGGACGGAGGAGTGTAGCTACCGGGGCGCCGGAGGACATCGTGCTTTCAGGACTGCTGGAACGGACCCTTGGCGGAGGTGAGGTGCGTTTTGATCGGGCGACCGGTTCCTTTTCTGTGGTATCGGAAACCGGTGCGCGCATCCTCATAGAAGGGACAGAAGAACGGCTTCGTTGGGCGGCGCGGGCTGCGGCTCGGGCCGGCTTCACGCCGATTGCTTCAAAGAACGCTGCTGAAACAGGAGAAATTTCCGCGCAATCCGAAGGAAATGAGGCCCTGCCGCCCCGCTCCGGTTCGATTAGCCCGGGCAGGCCGGAGATCAAATTGAGCGCGGGCGCAGACGGAAACTGGTTGCTTTCTTACCACAACCGGAACAAGCAGTATGAGACGCTCGGACAGGTAGTACGCGCGCTTCGGGCGCTGCGGCAGGCGGAACTCAATCCGGAGCGCCAATAACATCCCGCGGCTTGCTGCCGTTTTGCGGGCCTACAATGCCAATACGTTCCATCTCTTCAACAAGACGCGCCGCCCTGTTGTAGCCAATTTTCAGCCGGCGCTGCAAGTACGATGCGGACGCCTTGTTTGCACTGACCACAATATCAATTGCCTTCTCCATCAGCGGGTCTTCCAGCTCGGCCTGCAAATCGTAGTTTTCATCGTCATCCACAAAAATCTCGTCATCAATGTAGTCCGGCTCGCCAAGCGTCTTTACGTATTCCACCACGCGTTCCACCTCTTCCTCTGAAAGGTAGGCGCCCTGAACGCGCACCGGGAAGGGGTCCCAGGCGGACGTGAACAACATATCGCCCTGTCCCAACAGCTTTTCCGCGCCCATTGAGTCAAGGATGATACGGGAGTCAACTTTGCTTGATACCATGAACGCAATACGGGACGGGATGTTGGCTTTAATGAGGCCGGTGATCACGTCCGTGGAAGGACGCTGGGTGGCAAGAACCAGATGAATACCCACCGCGCGAGACATTGCCGCCAGGCGGGCAAGGGTAGACTCAAGCTCTTTACCGGTTGTCGCCATGAGGTCAGCAAACTCGTCTATTACCACCACGATGTATGGGAGGGGCTCGGTGGCAAGGTCGCGTTTCTGGATTTTCGCGTTGTAGGAGCGCACATCCCGCACGGCAAGCGCATCAAGAAGCGAGTAGCGGCGTTCCATCTCATAGATGCAGTATTGCAGCGCCTGAAAAGCGCGCTTGGGATCCGTGATCACCGGCGTGAGCAAATGGGGAATATCGTTGTAAAACTTCAACTCAACAATCTTTGGATCAATCAGGATCATCTTCACCTGCTGTGGTGATTTCCGGTACAGCACGGAGCAGATGATGGAGTTTACACACACCGATTTCCCGCTTCCCGTGGCTCCCGCAATGAGCAGATGCGGTGTTTTTGTCAGATCGATGAGCTGTGCGTCGCCGGGGATGTCTTTTCCGAGTGCAATCGGAATTTCCTTCTTTTCATTTTGGAAGGATTTCTCCTGCACCAGCTCCGCAAAGGAGACTAAATGGCGATTCTTGTTGGGAATCTCAATGCCTACCGCGTGCTTGCCCGGAATGGGGGCAACAATACGGACGCTGGACGCTGCAAGGCGGAGGGCAATATTGTCCGCGAGGTTGGTAATCTTGGTAAGCTTCACGCCGGGAGCCGGAAGGATTTCAAACATGGTGATTACCGGCCCCTTTCTTATTCCGGTCACCTCGGCCTGTATCTGAAACTCTTCCAGCGTCACCCGCAGAACTTCTGCGGAGTGTTTTGTCTCCTCGTCAATTTCCCAATACTCACCGTCAGCGTATTCATCAAGCAGGCCCTTCACCGGGACTGAATAGGTTTTTTTTTTGCTATTGCGCCGCGCTCCTGATTTGTCCGGAGACTTCTGCAGACCGGAGGGAGGGCTTTCTGGGGCAGCGGGCGTTACATCGCGGAACGTACCCCGGGTGAAAAAAACTGAAAGCGGTTCTTCCTCGTAGCTCTTATCGGCGTCAGGAGAATCGTCAAGGTCAAGCGCATCGTCTTGTTCTTCCAGCTCTTCTTCCGCTTCAGTTTCCGCGTCTTCTATGGAGAAGTAGCCCTCATAGACTTCCGGTTCTTCCACCGGACGCTTCCGTTCTTCCAAGCCGTCTTGCTGACCTATTCCGCCTTCCTGCCGGTCCAGGGAGTCCGCGTTCCGCGCAGAATCCCAGGGCTCTTCCTCTGCCACCTCGAGCACCTCGTACTCCTGGGGAACGTCATCCGGCAGATCCGCTCGGAAACCGGCCGGAGGTGTTACAAAACGCTCCCCGGAGGCTCCCTCACCCTGAGAGGGAGTTGCGGCACGTTCAGGACGAAAGACGTCCTGTGCTGCAGATGCCCTGTGGTGTTCAATTAGGGCGGCTATCTTTCTCACCTCGCGGGGTGAGTTCCGGTACGCGCGTCCGGGCCGTCTTTTCTCTTCTGCCGTGGACCAATCGCGCCCTTTTACCAGACGTCCCGCCTGAGACAATCCAAGAAGACCTGCCGCAGTAAAAAGGAAGAAAAGCACCGCTCCGCCCGGCCGTGTGAACGCATGGATCACTCCGCTTGTAACCGGAGATGCGTCAAGGCTGGCATCAAATACCAGGCGCAGAAAGACGCTGAATGTTAGAAACGGTACCACAGAGAAATTCAGCACTACCAGTGATTCCTTGTCGATTTTTGGCTGAAACACCAGACCGGCTGTTACAAAGAGGTAGACCGGCACAAAGAATGCTGCGGCGTGAAAGCTTTTGAATAGGAACGCCCCTGGTATCGAGACCAATATCACCGGAAAGCTCTCCGCCTCCGGAAAAAACACAGCCATTATGCATGAGGAAAGCGCTATAGTCCCGAGAAGGACCAGGGTTAAGCCAAGGATGTATGAAGTTGATCTGTCCTGCACAATCCATCCCCTCCTTGCTCATAGTATCGGCGGATTTGGAGAGGATATGACCGGAAGGTGCTGTGCAGTTTGGAGGCTCAGCCGGGGCGCTATGCAAACAGAATGGTGAGTATCCCAACGGGAATAAGATAGAGGCTGAAGAGGTAGAGTCTGCCGCCCCTGACCACTCTCAAAAGGAGGCCCAGCGCGACAAAACCAACTACCAGCGCTGAAATAAGCCCCACCACCAGCGCGCCTGCCGGTACGGCCCGGGAGAGCGCGCCGGCATCCTTCAGGGTTAACACCAGGGAGCCAAGAATTGCCGGTATCGAAATCAAAAATGAAAACTCCCCCGCGCGCCTTCGTTCCAGACCTGTTGCAAGCGAAGCGGAAATGGTGATCCCCGATCTGGAAATACCGGGAATCACGCCGAGCCCCTGTGAAATGCCCACAACAATACCGTGACGTACGCCAATGCGGTCATATGAAATTGTTCCGTGGGTAAAATGCGATCCTATAAGGATGGCTGCAGTGACGAGAAAGAACACACCCACCATTGCGGGAGTAAATGCCGTCTCGTAATTTGATATCCACAGGCCGAGTACACCGGTCAGAACAGTTGCCAGAAGAACCACCAGAGTGAGCCGCACGTTCTCCCTGTCCTCCGCACCGTTAAGACGACGGAGCCGGAACAACGTGCTGATGATAGAAAGAATCCGTTCACGAAAGACGAACACCACTACCACCAGGGTTGCGATATGCAGCAGTACGTCAAAAAGTACCGGTACGTCTTGAAGGCCAAGCAGGCTCTGTGCCACCAGAAGGTGGCCGGAACTGGACACGGGAAGGAATTCCGTAAGACCTTGCAGAGCACCGAGAAGCGCGGCCTGAAGTATAGTCATTATGTATGCTCCTACAGTTACAGCCCGCGGAAAAAAAGGTGCACCGTTTCCGACGGACGCTGGTTTTCATAAAGGTAGCCGTAGAATACGCTTGAGACAAGCACCTTTCTGAGATAGTTCCTGGTTTCAAGAAGCGGAATTGCCTCGTGGAAGAGAAGATCGGAAAGGTCGTTGTTCTCCCTCATCCAACTGCGAACCCGTCCCTGGCCGCCGTTATAGGCCAAAAGCGAGTACATGATGCTCGGAAAACGGCCCTGCAAATAGGCAAGATAATGCCCGCCAATACGGAGATTTGCCGCGGGATCCGTGAGATCCGGATTCTCCAGGCGAAGACGTCGAACCATGTCCCCGGCAGTGGCCGGCATTAGCTGTGAGAGACCAATTGCTCCGGCATGAGAGACAATAGTGGGAGAAAAATAGCTCTCTTCCCTGATGAGTCCGTAAAAAACGCTTCCCGGCAGCTTTTCTGAGGTCACCACGGATTGCACTTCTTGATGATACGCCTCTGGATAGAGCAACCGTGCCGTTTGCGTGGTGAAAACAAAATTCTCTTTCTTGCGTGCCTCGTCCAGGAGCCGGAGAGACTCAATGATGTTGCCGTGTCCCTGCAAGCGCTCAGCGAGCCGGATCAACTCCCGGGTAGAAAGCTCCCCTGCGTGTTCTTTGGCAGCAGCAAATCCGCGCCCGTAGAGGCCAAAGTCAAGAAATCCTTCCGCTATGCGGGCCTGGTTGCCGGCGTCTGACCCGTTGGTTGCACGCGGTTCAGCCTCACTCTGACCCTCATCCGGCGCGGCGTCTACCGGCAGAACGTGCGGCGTCTGATCAAGCATGGCCGAAGCAAGCAACGCGTAGTAGAGATCTTCAGTTTGCCCGGCAGCAGCAGCAAGCAGCTCCTGTTCAACGACCTGCATGTTTTCGCCATTCCGGCGAAATTTGCCCCGCCTGATTACTTCCGCCAGAACTACCTGATAATGTGCCAGCTCCGCGGCTGTGGCAACTGGTTGGATGATTTGATATGTCTGCCACAGACCACTCCAGTTGCGTTGTTTGACCAGCACGGAGGCGAGAGACTCAAAGAGATCGGAAAAATAGCTTGGATTTTGAATTTCCCCGGCGTACGTGGCCAGTGCCGCGAGCGCCTGCGTGGTGTTCTTTCTGGCAGACACCGCCAGCAGATACCAGAGAGCACGCTGCCCATCCTCCTGATCCGCGGTGTGCTGGTACGCGGCCTGAAACATGGCTGCGGCGTGGCCAAGGTTCCCCACCGCCCGATACATGCGTCCCGCATATTCATAGGCAGCCGCGCGCGCGGGTTGGCCCCACGTCTCTGCCGGATGCGCGAGCAACTGAGCGCCCCGGTCCCACATGCCCGCGCCAATAAATGCCCGACCCGCATCCCGGACTGTTGCGGTACTCACTTCCTGCGGTTCAGCGGAGAAGTAGTCGTGGAACGCGGTTGCCGCCTCCCGGTATTCCCCGCCTGAAAGGTAGTATTTGCCGGTGAACAGCAGCCGGTCGGAGGCAGAGAAGTAGGAGGCAAGAAGGTTGTTGGTCTGCAGGTAGGGATACGCACGCCCGTGATAAGGGCCGGCCGGATAGTCCTGAAAAAGAGCAACAAATGACGCTTCCCATCCCTGCGTGCCGGTTCTGTACTGCGCAACCGCGCGCCACAGAAGGCGTTCTTGAGCTACTTCAGATGCTCGTTCCGGATACTTTCGGGCGGCAAGGCGGGCAGCCGCCTGGGATTTCTCCAGCGCGCCAAGAAGCTCCTCATCCTTTTCCTGCCTGTAGTAGGATTCATGCACATACATGGTAACCCGGAAGTCATCCGGATATGCGGCCACGCCGTCGCGTGCGGTGCTCTCCAGCTTGCCGTACTCTTTGGCCCGGGAATAACGTGAAAGCAACTCCAATAGAGCTTCCCGGCGCCACGGTTCACTCCCCTCATTCCACGCGGTAACCAGCATGCGTTCTGACATGTCCTCCATGCCGAGCTCCGCGTAAACCGAAGAAAGGTAGTACGCGGCACCGTCGGCAAGGCCGGTAATGTCACCTAAGTCAAGAGAATCGTAGTCAATGTGTCTGAGAAACTCGTAGTCATCGTGCTGGAGTCGTTCCCTGATGGTCTGCGCCGGCATACCCCATACGCTGTCGTTTTCAGCGCAGCCGGGGAGCGTGAGAAAAAGAACAAGAAGCGGAGCGCACAGAATGATGCGAAACAACTTAGCGGTAGGAACCTCTCCTCCGAGATCCCCTCTGGTGGTGCTCATCTGGATGAAAACGTACTACAAAGACACGAACCGGCGCAAGCATCAAAACAGAAGAAGCGGTTCCCACTCCAAGCGGCGGAACTTCCGGTCCCTGTAATGCCCGGAAAATCAAGTATGTCAGGAAACCAAGCGCCGCAAGCGCCAGAAGCATGAAACCCACAAAAAGGGCGGCGTGAGGTCCACGGCGTTCCTGCGCCCGGTATCGCTCCGGGATCCGGCCTTCTTCAAACGGTTCTTCCAGCACCTCTTCAGATACCACGTTTCCGTTTGCCTCGGCTTCCTCTAAATCTTCATCAATTTCCAGATCTTCATCAATGTCCAGGTCAAAGTCACTGTCCGTTGCTACATTAAACTCTTCAGTGTCAAAACCGGCTTCCTGCGCGGGCTGGAACGTCTCTTCCACCTCACTTGATGCAGTTTCAAACTCCTCTTCTTCAAAGAGGTTTGCGTCCAGGTCTTCCAGTCCTTCCAGCTCAGTAGTATCTGCAGATTCAAGAGAAGCTTCCGGAATTTCATCAGCGCTCTCATTTTCCTCATCCGGGAAGAGCGACTCTTCATCTTCCGGCTCTTCAAGGTCAAACTCCGGAAGTTCTCCCTGCTCTTCCAGAACAGCGTCCATCTCTGACGAATCCTCTTCCGGAAGATCATCAAAACCGGCAAGATCATCCAGACCGGAATCTCCAAGTTCAAAATCCGGCATTTCATACGGTTGGGTATCAAGCGACTCAAGGCTCACTGAGAGACTCTGATACTCTCCGGTTGCACTATCGGTGGCAGTGGCGTTCAGATTTCCATTCTCATCAACCCCAAGAATGAGGTTAATTTCCGGCTGTCCCCTGGGTGCGGCACCAATATGTTCTATCACCAGGCTCCCGACGTACTCGGGATTCTGCATTTCCTGTCCCGTACCCTTGTATAGATCTATTTGAACGCTTTGTTGATTTTCCCTCACGGTGGTGAGAACGAGCCGCTTCTTGCCGTGAAAAGAGCTTTCAAAGATTGGGAAAAAGGTACCGTCGGCTATTTTGATCCCGATTACCGAGTCCGCCACGAGTTTTCCTCCAATAAAAACCAAGCCTATTATCTTATCGGCAAATTGTCAATTCTTGACACACCTCAGAGTCTTACCGATAATGCGTTCATGGGTTCACAGTACACCATAGTGCTGATCCCGCTGGTCATCGGGGTCATCTTCCTGATGACCATTGTAAGTTTGTTGTTCCGCAACCGAGACCCCCGGAAAAAACGCACTGATTCCCGCAAGGACCGAGCAACTCAACTGAAAGAAGCTAATAAGGCTCTTGCCCAGAACCCCAAGGACAACGTCGCTCTCCGTACGCTTGCTGATATCTACTATGAAGACAAAGAGTGGGACAAGGCAATGAAGACCTACGGGGTGCTGGTGAACCTCTCGGCTACAAACCAGGAGGTTGATGAGGCGTACGTAACGCTGCGGTACGGGCTGGCGGCGCTTCAACTGCAGCAACTGGAAGAGGCGTACAAATCACTTGTAGTAGCACGGACACTGAAACCTGATACATTTGAGCTGAACTTCAACCTGGGCTATTTGGAATTCCGGCGGCGTAACTATGAAAAGGCTGCCGGCCTCCTCCGTGCCGCCCATGAACAACAACCGGAGCAAATACCCGTTCAACGCTACCTTGGCCAGACGCTCTACAAGCTCAAGAAATATAACGATTCAATCGCCATCTTACGGCGGGTGCTGGACCAGCAGCCGGATGACAAGGAGAGTCTATTTGTGCTCGGCCAGGCGTACTTTGAGCTTGGTCAGAATGACCAGGCAGTGCGCATATTTTCTCATCTCAGGGCGGATCCCGCCTTTGGCCCGCGCGCAGCGTTGTTTTCCGGTTCCATCTATCTCAAGAATCGTCATTTTGAACGCGCTCAAACCGACTTTGAGCTTGGACTGCGCCATGAGAACATTCCGGCGGACATTGCGCTTGAATTGAAGTATCGACTGGCAGCTGCCTACGTGAAGCAGCAGCAAATAGGCAAGGCGCTTCCCTTACTGGAAGAGATTAACCAGACCAGTCCCGGGTATAAGGACGTTCCGCAACAACTGGCGCGCAATCGGGAGCTGCACAGCAACAAAAACCTTCAGGTATTTCTGGTTGCGCCTCCGTCGGAATTTGTCGCGCTCTGCCGCAAGGTCACCAGCAGTTTCATTCCCCAGTCACGCGTGAAGATCACCGATATTTCGGTCAATAAGAGCGAGTATGCGGACATCCTGGCAGAGGTTGAAACGTCAAAATGGGTGGATGTGATTCTTTTCCGCTTCATCCGCACGTCCGGCTCCGTGGGCGAGCTTTTGCTGCGTGATTTTCATTCTCGATTGAAGGATCTCAAGGCCGGCAGAGGTTTCTGCCTGACTGCCGGCGAGTTTTCTGACAGCGCCAAACAATTTGTTGAAGCGCGTCTCATAGACCTCATTGAAAAAGAAGAGCTGGTGAAGATTCTCAACCGCGCAAGCTAACGCACACCAACTACCATGTGACGTTGCGCAGACAGATTTGGAACAGAGAGCTGAACAATCTGCATCGAGCTAAAAAGCTCTTTCACCTGCCGTACTTCCTCTTCAGCGGAATCACGGCGTCCTTTGTAGGCAAAAAGCCGCCCTTCCGGGGCCAGCAGGCGCAGCAGTTCCTTTGCGCTTGAGAAAAGCTGCGAAAAGGCTCGCAGAGTCACCGCGTCAAACGTGCTATTCACATTTCGAAGTTCCTCTTGCCGGACCTCCACGCAGGGAAGCTGAAGCAGCGCCACCACGTTTCGCAAAAAGCCGCATCGCTTTGCAGAACGCTCAATGAGACTCACCCGCGCGTGCGGGAAAAAGATGGCAAGCGGTATCCCGGGGAGCCCCGCGCCGGAGCCTACGTCACAAAGGGTTGACGGCGCATGTGCGGCAATTAATGGCACGGCAGCAAGACTATCGAGAATGTGGTGGGTTACCAGTTGCATCCCCTCGGCGCGCACCAGGCCAAGCCGCGGGTTCCAAAGCGCAAGCTCTTTCAAATAGGCGGAGAGCAGGCACACCTGTTCTTCAGACGCCGTAAGACCAAGCGCCTGGATTCCCGCACGGAGCACACCTTGCAGGTCCTCCGGTGCCGGCGCGCGGCTCATCCCGCTTTTGCCCGCCTGCCGAGCGTCAGAACCAGCACGGCCACGTCCGAGTTTCTCACTCCCGGAATGCGTGAAGCCTGCCCAATGGAGAGCGGGCGAATCCGCTCCAGTTTCTCCCGCGCTTCATTGGAGAGTCCTTCCAACTTCTGATAGTTAAAGCTTTCCGGAATGCGCATTTGCTCCATTCGCTGAAAGCGACTTACCTGACGTTCCTGACGCGCAACGTAGCCTTCGTACTTCACATCAAGCTCTACCTGCCTGAGCCACTCCACCGGTTTCCCGTCAAGTAGATCCGGTTGAGAGCCGGCAAGCGCTTGGAGGGTCACTTCAGGCACTTTCAGCGTATGATAGAGCTCTTTTCCCACCTGACCCGAAAGTTGCGGGATTGCCAGGACATCACCCTCGGTGACGCGACGGCTTTTCAGCAGTTCTTTTATCTCCTGTATACCGTCCCGCTTCCGGTAAAACCGTTCCATGTACTCGGCGGAATGCAGACCAATGTGATGACCCTTCTCCACAAGCCGAATGTCGCTGGAATCGTGCCGCAGACAGAGACGATGCTCCGCCCGGGAAGTGAACATGCGGTACGGCTCCTCTGTACCCAGCGTCACCAGGTCATCCACCATGACCCCGATGTACGCTTCCGCGCGTGAGAGAATGAAGGGGGGAGCGCCGGAGAGCGCGCATGCCGCGTTGATTCCGGCAACCAGTCCCTGTCCCGCCGCTTCCTCGTAACCGGAAGAGCCGTTTGTCTGCCCCGCCACGTAGAGGCCACGCACCATCTTGGACTCAAGTGTTGGAAAGAGCTGCGAGGGATCTATGTAATCGTATTCCACTGCGTACCCGGGACGCATGATTTCAGCATGCTCAAGACCGGGAATGGTGTGTATAAATGCTTCCTGCACGTCCTCGGGAAGAGAAGAGGAAATCCCGTTCAAATACATTTCGTCCGTTTCCTGCCCCTCCGGTTCTACAAAGATCTGATGCCGGTCACGATCCGGAAACTTCACCACCTTATCCTCAATAGAGGGACAGTAGCGTGGCCCGGAACCGACAATCTTTCCGGAATAGAGCGGAGAACGGTCCATGTTTTCCCGTATGACGCCGTGTGTCACATCGTTGGTGAACGTGACGTAACACGGCAGTTTGGGGCGCTCAATCTGATCATGAGAAAATGAGAATGGAACGATGTCCTGGTCCCCAAACTGAGGCTCCATGCGGTCAAAATCCAGCGATCCCCGAGCTACGCGCGCAGGCGTTCCCGTCTTGAGCCGTCCAAGACGGAAACCTACCGCAGAAAGGGCGCGCTCAAGGCCCAGCGCGGCCGGCTCTCCAATGCGGCCGGCAGTCATGGAAAACTCCCCTATGAATATACGGCCGTTTAAGAAAGTCCCGGTAGTAAGCACTACTTTCGGCGCAGAGAACGTGCGCCCTCGTTCTGTTATCACCCCGCGAATTTCCCGGCCGTCAGTAGAAAGTTGAAAATCCACCACGGTGTCTTGAAATAGATGCAGATTTTCCTGCCGTTCGAGTGTCTTTTTGGCACGCGTCTGGTACGCGAGTTTGTCTGCCTGCGCGCGCGGCGCCTGAACCGCGGGCCCGCGGCTACGGTTCAGCACCCGGAACTGAATCATGGTGGCATCAATGATGCGCCCCATCTCACCGCCAAGTGCGTCAATTTCACGCACCATATTGCCCTTGGCAAGACCACCCACTGCCGGATTGCAGGAAAGTTTGCCGATAGTGTCCAGATTCTGGGTTATAAGAAGGACCTGGTAGTCAAGACGGGCAATGGCAAGTGATGCCTCAATTCCCGCATGACCGCCGCCGATCACTATTGCGTCAAAATCCATATGTGCTCCTGGAATTGCCGGCGAAACGCCGCGTACTGCAGGACCGCGTCAGCCCTCTTTTAGGAATGAAAGCTCGTGTTCAATTTCCTCAGGGTCTCCGCTGTTCAGCTCCATCAGACGTCTGAGATGGGTCATGCTTTCAACGTCTATTGAGGTAAACCTGAAGCCGAGGTATCCCGACTCACGGTGCACAAAACGCGCCTCGGCCTCAATTGCCAGTGTGCTTCCTGAAAGCCTAATGCGTATGAGCACGTCAGCCCCGTCGGGCAACACGTCCGCGTTGTCAGGATTTACCAGCGCGCCTTTTAAGGAAAGGTCAATTACGGTCACCGGAATATGCCGGCCCGTGTAGATAATCTCTCCACCGGTTTTGAACTCGGTTCTGTAAAAGCGCCGCTTCTCCATAGGCTTGTAACATTATGGAGAGGCGCCACAGACATGTCAACACGACGCGGCGGCCGCGGTCGGAGCGCGGCCGCTCATTTCCCCACGCAGAAACTTCCAAACATGGCGTCAAGAACGTCCGCGGTAGTCACCTCTCCGGTGATTTCCCCGAGCGCCGCTACCGCATCCTGCAAATCCAGTGCTACCGCGTCCACCGGCATCGCCGCTTCCACCCCGCGGGCAACCTCCTGCAGGGAGGATAGACATCGTTCCAGAAGCTCCTTTTGACGGGCAGAATCTATGACCGCGCTCTCCTCTGAGGCGCTGTCAGGAAGGATGCGGGAGAGAAGCGCGTGGTCAAGCCGGTCAAACCCCTCACCGGTTACCGCGCTCACGGGTATGAAGCCCTCAGGCAGCCGTTCGCGGGCGGACTCGTCCCCGGACAACCGGTCAATCTTGTTCCACACTCCCACTGCTCTCTTACCCAGGGCGGCAAATTTCTCAATCTCTTCCGGCTCCATGCCTGCCGAGCCATCTACCACATACAAAACCACATCAGCTGACTCAATCACGCGTGCGCTGCGCCGGATACCCTCACTTTCAATGTCCTCGCGGGTATCACGCAAACCGGCGGTATCGTAGAGGCGCACGGGTACGCCTCCAACGGAAAGCGCCTGCTCTATGTAGTCGCGCGTGGTACCGTGGGTATCTGAGACAATAGAACGGTCCTCCCGCAGAAAGAGATTAAAGAGGCTTGATTTGCCCGCATTAGTTGGACCGGCAAGTACTACGCGCGCTCCTTCACGGAAAAGCCGGCCGGTCCGGTAGGTGGCCAGAAGCGAGCGCAGACTGTCCATGCTGCGGCTAATCGCCTCACGGGGAACGGGGATCTCTCCCGTTTCTTCCTCCGGATAGTCCAGTTGAATGTTTACCGCGGCAAGGATGTAAACCAGTTCATCCTTCACCTCATTTATTCGCCGCTGAATTGAACCGCCGAGCCGCTGGAGAGCCATAGCATGAGCCCGTTCGGTTTGCGCATTGACCAGTTCCTGAACTGCTTCCGCCCGGTTCAGATCG
>Ga0102944_1000061_pt1 | contig 82637 bp, 83 predicted proteins | sample SalPonD_shore_MG_FD_78172 | JGI IMG/M metagenome (GOLD analysis project Ga0102944, IMG submission 78172) | Salt pond soil microbial communities from South San Francisco under conditions of wetland restoration - Salt Pond MetaG... | ecosystem: Environmental > Aquatic > Marine > Intertidal zone >... | reverse complement strand
GCCACCCTGCCTGCGCAAGCGCGCCTACCCGCAGCCCCGCACAGCCACGCTGAAATGCAGCTTACTCGTGAAGCAGGACACCGGGCCATTCACTGCGAACGCCGCCTAGCCAGGGAACGATTCTGGCGCGCAGAGCCTCGCGGGAATACTTCAGTGTTTCCCTAGGGGCCAGAGACATTCAAGGAATCGCGGCGGGGTCGCCGCTCCCACGGTGGCCTCGATGAAGAGCGCTGCCCGCACCGGAATTTGGATTCGCCCCGAACCGCGAGAGGGACAGACCCATCGGACCAGCCCCCACCGTGAGAGAGAACCCGCGTGGGAGCGGCGACCCCGCCGCGATTCCGTAGTCTCGCCAGGCTCAATCGTCGTCCCGGAACGTCTCCACCCCGCCGAGCTCCCCGTCCTCTGCCAGATGCACCCGGATCTCGATGGGGCGGCAGCAGATATGGCAGTCCTCCACGTAGGCCTGGTCGCCCCCGGAGCGGTCCACCAGGGTCGTGAACGTCTCGCCGCAGTACGGGCAATGGACGGCGGCTTCTTCGATCATCGCTCGGGCAGGAACAGGGTCAGCAGGTCGTCCAGAAACAGCGCGCCCCGACGGGTCTTCTCCACTCGCGAGCCGGCGCGGCGAAGCAGGCCCTGGCCGATCGCGGCCTCCACCGTTTCGCTCACCGCGGACCAGGGCAGACGGGTACGCGCCTCCCACAGCGCGGGGTCGAGCGGTTCGTTGAGCCGCAGGGCGTTCATCATGAACTCCAGCGGCAAATCGGCCGGCGTCACCCGGCGGCGGCCGGTGAGGGCACCGGCGGTGCCGGCGCGTCCCATGAAGGCGTTGGGATGGCGGATGCGCTCCTGGCGTTCGATGCCGTCGGGGCCCGTGACCTTGCCGTGGGCGCCGGCGCCGATACCCAGGTAGTCGCCGAACCGCCAGTAATTGAGATTGTGCCGGCACAGCCGGCCCTCCCGGGCATAGGCGCTGATCTCGTACTGGGCGTAGCCGTGTTCGGCCAGCAGAGCCTGGCAGGCCTCCTGGATGGCGAACGACGCATCCGGGTCGGGCAGCGGCGGCGGCCGGTGGGCGAAGGCCGTGCCCGGTTCCAGGGTCAGCTGGTAATGCGAGATATGCCCTGGATCCAGGGCGACGGCGATGCGCACGTCCTCGAGGGCCTGGCCGAGGGCCTGGCCGGGCAGGGCGTACATCAGGTCGATGTTGAAGGACGCGAAGCCCGCGTCCCGGGCAGCATCGGCGGCCTTCCGGGCCGAGGCGGCGTCGTGAATGCGGCCGAGCGCGTCCAGGGCGGTGTCGTGGAAGCTCTGCACGCCGATGGACAGGCGGTTTACTCCGTGCTCGCGATAGCCTGCGAACCGGCCGCGTTCCAGGGTACCGGGATTGGCTTCCAGGGTGATCTCCGCGTCCGGAGCCACGCCCACGATCTCATCCACCGCCGCCAGCAGCCGCCCTATCGCCTCCGGGGAGAACAGGCTCGGCGTGCCGCCGCCTATGAAGATGGTCTCCACCGTTCGGTCCGTCACGTCCGGGGCGGCGAAGCGCAGATCGGCCAGCAGGGCGTCCAGGTAAGCGTTTGCGGGGAGCTCCCCGCGCAGGGCATGGGAGTTGAAGTCGCAGTAAGGGCATTTGCGCACGCACCAGGGCAGGTGCACGTACAGGCCCAGCGGCAGGGCGGCCGGACGCGGCGGACGATCCGAGCGGGCGGTGGCAGCGGTTACGGGGCCGGCACTCACACGGGCCGCGGCTCCGCGCGGTGGGTGTTCAGGAACTGGTCGAGACACTGGGCCAGCTGGGCCAGGGCCTGGCCGCGGTGGCTGAGCCGGTTCTTGGTGGCCGGCTCCAGCTCGGCCGAGGTCCGGCCCAGCTCCGGGATCAGGAACAGCGGGTCGTAGCCGAAGCCGTTGCTGCCCCGTGGCGTGTCGACGATGCGGCCGGTCCACCGTCCATGACAGATCAGCGGTGTGGGGTCAGTGGCGTGGCGCATGGCGACCATGACGCAATGAAAAGCGGCGCCGCGCTCATCCTCAGAAACGTCGCAGAGCTCGTCCAGCAGCCGCCGGTTGTTGGCCCCGTCGTCGCCGTCCTCACCGGCGAAGCGTGCCGAATAGATGCCCGGAGCGCCGTCCAGGGCATCCACCGACAGGCCCGAATCGTCGGCGATGGCCGGCAGGCCGGTGTGCTGGCAGGCGTGGCGCGCCTTGAGGATGGCGTTTTCCACGAAGCTCAGGCCGGTTTCCGCTACCGACGGCACGGCGTATTCCGACTGTGGGATCAGCTGCCAGGAATGGCCCGCCAGCATGGCGGCCACCTCGCGGACCTTGCCGGCGTTGTTACTGGCGAAAACGACTCGCTGGCTCATGGGCACGCCTCCGCGCTCAACCCTGCAGGGTTTCCTGCTGGTGCTCGAGCAGCTGCCCGACCCCCTTCTCGGCGAGATCCAGCATGGCGTCCAGCTCTTGCCGGCGGAAGGCGTGGCCCTCGGCCGTGCCCTGGACCTCGATGAAGGCGCCGGCGTCGTTCATGACCACGTTCATGTCCGTCTCCGCGTCGCCGTCCTCCACGTAGTCCAGGTCCAGCACCGCCTCGCCGCGGTAGATTCCCACCGACACCGAGGCCACCTGACCATGGATGGGGCTGCGCTTCAGGGCGCCGCGCTGCAGCAGCGACTCCACGGCATCCACCAGGGCCACGTAGCTGCCGGTGATGGAGGCCGTACGGGTGCCGCCGTCGGCCTGGAGTACGTCGCAGTCCAGGACGACGCGCCGTTCGCCCAGGGCCTCCAGGTCCACCGCCGCGCGCAGTGAGCGGCCGATTAGCCGCTGAATCTCGATGGTGCGGCCCTGCTGCCGGCCCCGGGCCGCCTCGCGATCATTGCGGGTATTGGTGGCGCGGGGCAGCATACCGTACTCGGCTGTGACCCAGCCGCGGCCGCTGTTGCGCAGCCACGGCGGCACCCGTTCCTCGACGGAGGCGGTGCACAGTACCTTGGTGTCTCCGAACTCCACCAGCACCGAGCCCTCGGCATGTTTGGTGAAGCGGCGGGTGATGCGTACGGGGCGCATTTCGTCGTGTCGGCGGCCGCTGGGGCGCATGAGCGTTCCTATCCGTGGCGTGCTACTGGACGCGACAGGGTATCATAGGAGGCCGACGCCGCCGCCGGGCGTGCAACGGCCAGCGGCGGCAGCGTACCATTTGCAGCGAAACACGGAAGTATTCCGGCGAGTACTTCCGTGTTTCCTTTGCACATTATAGAGGTGTCCATGGTTCGCAGCATGACGGCATTCGCGCGGGAAGAAACCGCGGGCGACTGGGGTAAGCTCACCTGGGAGCTGCGCTCGGTCAATCACCGCTATCTCGACGTCGGCGCCAGGCTGCCCGAGGATCTGCGGTCGGTCGAGGCCACAGTGCGCGAGCGCGTTGCCGCCAGGCTGTCCCGGGGGAAGGTGGAATGCAGTCTGCGCTATCGGCCGGCGGTGGGCGTTGTCGGGGAGGTGCAGCTGAATTGGCCCTACGTGGAGCGGCTGCTGGAGGCGACGGAGACCGTGGCCGGCCGTATCAAGGAGCCGGCGGCCCTCAATCCGCTGGACGTGCTGCGTTTTCCCGGGGCGCTGCGGGAAACCGAGCCGGACCTGGAGCCGGTCGGCCAGGCGGCGGCGGAGCTGCTGGAAAAGGCCCTTGACCGACTGGTGGAGGTTCGCGCGCGCGAGGGCGTGCGGCTGGCGGAGATGATCGAGTCCCGGGCCAAGCGCCTGGGCGAGCTGGCGGAAGCCGTACAGAAGCGGCGGCCGCAGCTGATGGAGCGCCTTCGGGAGCGCTATCGCAGCCGGCTCGAGGAGTTGGCGGTGCAGGCCGAGGAGGGCCGGCTGGAGCAGGAAATGGCCATCGTTGCACAGCGCCTGGACGTGGACGAGGAGCTGGACCGGCTTCGGACCCACGTGGCCGAGGTGCAGCGGGTGCTGGGCAGCGATGAGCCGGTGGGCCGGCGTCTGGACTTCCTGATGCAGGAGCTCAACCGCGAGGCCAATACCCTGTCGTCCAAATCGTCCGACGGCGACACCACCCAGATGGCGGTGGAGATGAAAGTGCTCATCGAGCAGATGCGGGAGCAGGTTCAGAACATTGAGTAAGGGCCGCCAGGACACGATGATCGGCACGCTTTACATCATCTCCGCGCCGTCCGGGGCCGGCAAGACCAGCCTCGTCCGGGCGCTGGTGGATACGGTGCCCGATATCGCCGTGTCAGTCTCCCATACGACACGGCCGTGCCGGGCCAGCGAGGAGGATGGCGTGGATTACCATTTCCTGGACGCCGGCACGTTTCAGGCCATGGCCGACAGCGACCAGTTCCTGGAGCATGCCCGTGTCTACGGCAACTGGTACGGCACCGCACGCAAGACCGTCACGGAGAACCTGGAGCGCGGTATCGACGTGGTGCTGGAGATCGACTGGCAGGGGGCGCAGCAGGTGCGGGAGGCGCTGCCCGAGGCCATTTCCATATTCGTGCTGCCGCCGTCCCGCAGCGAGTTGGAGCGACGGCTGCGCGGGCGCGGCCAGGATAGCGACGACGTGATCGCCAAGCGCATGCAGGCCGCCGTCGACGAGATGTCCCACTACAACGAGTATGACTTCATCGTCGTCAACGACAGTTTTGGCCACGCGCTGTCCGACCTGATGGCGATCCTCCGCGCCCGGCGGCTGAGACGGGCGGCCCAGATGGCCCGTTTCAAAGCGGAGATCGCCGAACTCCTGGGGTGACGCCGGGGTCGAAATGAAGCGGGCGTGTCTCCGCATTGTCGCGGCCCAGGGGGGTGTCCGGAATTGCCCGGAGGTTCCCATCGATCCCGAGCCCGTTGTACTATCAACTGTTTACCCTGTTTCAATAGCGAGGAAGTGATTCAATGGCACGTGTGACAGTGGAAGACTGTCTGGGACGGCTCAACAACCGTTTCGAGCTGGTCATGGCGGCGTCCAAGCGCGCCCGCAAGATTGCCAACGGCGCCGAGCCGTTCGTTGCGTGGGAGAACGACAAGCCCACCGTGGTCGCTTTGCGGGAAATCGCCGAAGGTTTCGTGAGCCTCGGGCCGGAGCCGGGTCCCGAGCCGGATCAGGCGGATATCGACTCCCAGGCCGACGAAGGGGCCGGCGCCAACCCGCTGTAAGGATCCAGTCATGGCGAGCAGCGACCTGGCGGCGCCGCAACAGGAGATGGGGGCCGACCCGGAATACCGGGCCGGTGACCTGTGCTCGCTGCTCGGGCAGTACCTGGAGCCCCCCCAGGTCCAGAAGATCTTTGAGGCCTACCGTTTCGCCGACGCCGCTCACACGGGCCAGCGGCGGCTCTCCGGCGAGCCTTACATTACCCACCCGCTGGCGGTGGCGAAGGTGCTCGCCGAGATGCGGCTCGACTACCAGAGCATCGCCGCCGCCATCCTGCACGATGTGATCGAGGACACCCCGACCGCGAAGACCGAGATCACCGAGCAGTTCGGTGAGGACGTGGCCGAGCTGGTGGACGGGGTCAGCAAGCTGACCCAGATGGACTTCCGCAGCAAGGCCGAGGCCCAGGCGGAGAACTTCCGCAAGATGGTGCTGGCCATGTCCCGGGACATCCGGGTCATTCTCATCAAGCTGGCGGACCGTCTCCACAACATGCGCACGATCTGGGTCATGCCGCCGCACAAGCGCCGGCGCATCGCACGGGAGACGCTCGAGATCTATGCCCCTATCGCTCAGCGGCTGGGCATCAACAGCCTGCGGGTGGAGCTGGAGGATCTGAGCTTCGCCGCCCTGTACCCGATGCGCTACCGGGTGCTGAAAGACAAGCTCCGGCGCCAGCGGGGCAACCGACGGGAGATCGTGGCCAAGGTGCGCCAGGCGCTGGAGGGCCGGCTGGCGGAGGCCGGCATCGACGGGACGGTCATCGGCCGGGAAAAGCATCTCTGGAGCATCTACCAGAAGATGCGCTCCAAGAACAACAACTTCCACGACATCTTCGATGTCTACGGCTTCCGCGTCATCGTCGATTCCGTGGACAGCTGCTATCGGGTGCTCGGGCTCATGCACAGCCTCTACAAGCCCATGCCCGGGCGCATCAAGGACTACATCGCCATCCCCAAGGCCAACGGCTACCAGTCCCTGCACACCACGCTCCTGGGGCCGCGGCGCACCCGGATCGAGGTCCAGATCCGCACCGCGGAGATGGACAAGGTGGCGGAGTCGGGGATCGCCGCCCACTGGCTGTACAAGGAGGCCGATGCGGCCACCAATGCCGCCCACGCCAAGGCACGGGAATGGGTGCGCGGGCTGCTGGAGATGCAGAAGAACGCCGGCAACTCCCTGGAGTTCATCGAGAACGTCAAGATCGACCTGCTGCCCGACGAGATTTACGTGTTCACACCGAGCGGCGAGATCATGGAGCTGCCGCGGGGTGCTACGGTGGTGGATTTCGCCTATGCGGTGCACTCCGACATCGGCGACAGCTGTATCGCTGCCATGGTCGACCACCGCCTGACCCCGCTGCGCACGCAGCTGGAGACGGGCCAGACCGTGGAGATCATCACCGCGCCGGTGGCGCGGCCGAATCCCGCGTGGCTCGACTTCGTGGTCACGGCCAAGGCCCGCGCCGCCATCCGCCACGCCCTGAAGCGGTTAAAGGGGGCCGAGGCCGTCAACCTGGGCCGCCGGCTGGTGGAAGAGGCACTGGAGGCGCTGGGCCTGAAGCTGGACGAGATCAGCGCCGAGCGCATCGACGAGGCCCAGCACGCGCTCGGCACGGATTCGCTGGAGGGTGTGTTCGAGGACGTGGGACTGGGTAGGCAGATGCCCTGGCTGGTCGCCCAGCGCCTTTCCGGCATTTCCCAGGAGATCGACGAGGAACAGCTGGAGCGCACGCCCCAGAGTCTGACAATCCGGGGCACCGAGGGTGCAGTGGTGACGTTCGGGCGCTGCTGTCATCCCATCCCCGGCGACCCCATCGTCGGCTTCGCCAGCGCGGGCCGCGGGGTGGTGGTGCATCATCAGGACTGCCGCAATATTCGCGAATACCGCAACCATCCGGAGAAGTGGCTGGACGTGCAGTGGGACAAGGGCGTGGAAGGGGAATTTCCCGCCGCCATCGCCGTGGACGTGGTGAACAAGCGCGGCGTGCTGGCCGACGTGGCCGCGGCCGTTGCCGACATGGAGTCCAACATTGAGAATGTCTCCCTGGACGAACGCGACGGCATGATCGCGACCATTCGCCTGCTGGTGTCCGTCCGCGACCGGGTGCACCTGGCGCGGGTCATCCGCGGGCTGCGCCTGCTCAGCTCGGTGCTCCGGATCACGCGCCTGCGCGGCTGACGGGGCCCCGGGCGCGCTTCCCTAGCGCAGACATCGACCAAGGAGACGACATGCCCCGAGTGACGATTCACACGGACCAGGCCCCGGCCGCCATCGGCCCCTACTCCCAGGCCGTGCGCGCCGGCGATACGGTCTATCTCTCCGGGCAGATCCCGCTGGTGCCGGAGACCATGGCGCTGGTCGAGGGCGGGTTCGAGGCCCAGGTGCGCCAGGTCTTCGACAACCTGAGCGCCGTTGCCAAGGCCGCGGGCGCAGGCCTGGGCAGCCTGGTGAAGCTCAACATCTACCTCACCGACCTGTCCCACTTCGCCACCGTCAACGAGATCATGAAGGAGTACTTCGACGATCCCTATCCGGCGCGGGCGGCCGTGGGCGTGGCCGCGCTGCCGAAGGGGGCCCAGGTCGAGATGGAAGGCGTTCTGTCCCTGGCCGACTGACCGGCGGCCATGACCGGTGAAGGGGCGGTGGCGGGGCCGGTATCGCGGCTCAAGGGCGTGGGGCCCCGGGTTGCCGAGCAGTTGGAGCGCCTCGGCATACGGCGAATCGAGGACCTATTGTTCCACCTGCCGCTGCGTTTCGAGGACCGCACTCGGATCGTTGCCATCCGCGACGTTCGGCCGGGCCGCCAGCTGCTGGTGGCCGGCACGGTGGAGCGCAGCGACGTGGTGGGCGGCGGGCGGGGCCGCCGCCTGGTTTGCGAGATCAGCGACGGCACCGGGCTGCTGACGCTGCAGTTCTTCCATTTCTATCCCAGCCAGACCCGGCGCTACCGACCGGGGACCCGCGTGCAGTGCTTCGGCGAGATCCGGGGCGGGGGGTTGATACCGGTGATGATTCATCCCGAAGTCACGCTGGTGGAAGGCGACGATCCCCACCTGTCCCCGGAAGGGCTGACACCCGTCTATCCCACCACCCAGGGCCTGGCCCAGGCGACACTGCGCCGGCTGGTCGGCCGCGCCCTGCAGTGCGCGCAGACCCAGGGCGGCCTTCGGGACCTGTTGCCTGAGCCGGTACGGGAATCGCTGGGGCTGCCCGAGCTGGATGCGGCGCTGCGCTACATCCATCAGCCGCCTCCCGACGCCGCCGTCGACGAGCTGGTCACCGGCAGCCATCCCGCCTGCCGCCGGCTGGCGTTCGAGGAGTTGCTGGCTCATCATCTGAGCCTGCGCCAACTACGCCGGCGTATGCGCGCCGGTCGGCCGGCACCGCGGGTGCCGGAGCAGGGTACCCTGGTGGCCCGTTTCCGTGAGGCGCTGCCGTTTGCGCTGACGGCGGCCCAGTCCCGCGTGGATGCCGAGATCGCCCGTGATACGGCCTCCGGCGAGCCCATGATGCGTCTGGTCCAGGGGGATGTCGGCTCTGGCAAGACCGTGGTGGCCGCCCTGGCCGCGCTCAGGATGATCGAAGCCGGCTGGCAGGTGGCCGTGATGGCCCCCACGGAGCTGCTCGCCGAGCAGCATCTGCGCAACTTCCGCCACTGGCTCCAGCCCCTGGACGTGGCGGTAACGTGGCTGTCCGGCCGTCTGCCCGCCGCGGAGCGCCAGGCTGCAATGGCGTCCATCGAGTCCGGCGGGGCCGGTCTGGTGGTGGGCACGCATGCGCTGTTCCAGGAACAGGTGCGCTTCGCCCGGCTGGGACTGGCCATCGTCGACGAGCAGCACCGCTTCGGCGTGCATCAGCGGTTGGCGCTCAAGGAGAAGGGCGAGGACGGCGGTGTGCAGCCCCACCAGATGATCATGACGGCCACGCCCATCCCGCGCACCCTGGCCATGACGGCCTACGCCGACCTGGACGTGTCGGTCATCGACGAGCTGCCACCGGGTCGCAAGCCGGTGCGCACGGTGGTCGTTCCGGACGCCCGCCGCGAGGAAGTGATGACCCGCATTCGGGAGGCCTGCGCCGGGGGCCGCCAAGCCTACTGGGTGTGCACCCTGGTGGACGAGTCGGAGGCCGTCGAGGCCGAGGCCGCGGAGGCCACCGCGGAGCGGCTCCGGGAGTCACTGCCGGGGCTGCGGGTAGGGCTCGTGCATGGCCGTATGAAGGCGGGCGACAAGGAACGGGCCATGGCCGCCTTCGAAGCGGGCGAGACCCAGCTGCTGGTGGCCACCACGGTCATCGAGGTGGGAGTGGACGTGCCCAATGCCAGCCTCATGATCATCGAGAACGCCGAGCGTCTGGGGCTGGCCCAGCTGCACCAGCTGCGCGGCCGGGTGGGCCGGGGCAGCGCCGAGAGCAGCTGCGTTCTGCTCTATCGCCCGCCGCTGTCCGACAGTGCCAAGGCGCGGCTGGCGGTCATGCGGGAGACCAACGACGGCTTCCGCATCGCCCGCCGCGATCTGGAGCTGCGCGGACCGGGCGAGCTGCTCGGCACGCGGCAGACCGGTGCTCTTCAGTATCGGGTGGCGGACCTGATGCGCGATCGCGCTCTGCTCGATCCCGTACGCCGGCATGCCGACGACGTGCTCCGGGATTATCCCGACAACGCCCGTGCCCTGATCCACCGTTGGGTGGGCGACGCGGCCCGCTACGGTCAGGTGTGAATCCCGGATACTACATGCGACAATGCGGCGCCGACCGGACGCCAATTGACGTATGAAGGACTCGATCGAAGACCGCTACTCGCGCGCCTTTCCGCCAGGGACCGGAGAGCCGGTGTGGCGCCCCCGCCTGGCGCCGCCGCAGTACCGTACACCGTCACAACTCAAGCCGTGGCTGGACGAGCCGGGCTCGCTGACCAAGCGCCTGCGGCGTTACTGCCACGGCCGTTTCGGCGTGCGCGTGCTGCAGGAAGGCTGGGGCATGCCCGCCTTGGCCGAGTCGCGCATCCTGCGCCTGCGCACGCAGAACCTGGGATGGGTGCGGGAGGTATTGCTGACCTGCGACGGCCATGCCTGCGTGTTCGCGCGCACCGTGATGCCGATCGGCATCCTGCGGGGGCGTTACCGCTGCCTGCGCCATCTAGGGCCGCGCCCGCTGGGCAGCCTGCTGTTCGGGCGGGACACCATTCGTCGCGGGCCGCTGAGCATGGCGCGCCTGGCCTCGGGGCACCGGCTCTTCGAGCAGGTCCGGCGCGTGTCCGAGACGACCGATCCCCTGTGGGCGCGCCGATCCGTCTTTCACGTGGGCGACAAGCCCCTGCTGATCACCGAGGTATTCCTGCCGGCGCTGCCCCGGCAGGCGAGGGAGGGGAGGCAATGAACGGCGTAGCCGCGGGCATCCTGGACCGGGTGGACGCCTATGTGCGGCTGACGCGCCTGGATCGGCCCATCGGCAACTTCCTGCTGCTCTGGCCGATGCTCTGGGCACTGTGGATCGCGGCAGAAGGACCGCCGCGGCCGCTGGTGCTGGGCGTGTTCATCGCCGGCGTCGTGGTCATGCGCGCGGCGGGCTGTGTCATCAACGACTTTGCGGATCGCAACTTCGACGGGCACGTCAAGCGCACCGTCAACCGGCCCATGGCCACCGGCCGGGTGTCCGAGCGTGAGGCGGTCACCCTGTTCGTCGCACTCTGCCTGGCGGCGTTCGGCCTGGTGCTGCTCATGAACCCGCTCACCATCTGGCTGTCCCTGGGCGGCGTGGCCCTGGCGGCCAGCTATCCGTTCATGAAGCGCTATACCTACATCCCCCAGGTCCATCTGGGTGCCGCCTTCGGCTGGGCCGTGCCCATGGCCTTCGCCGCCCAGAGCGATTCGCTGCCGCCCATGGCCTGGCTAATCTTCCTGGCGGCGGTGGTCTGGGCGACGGTCTACGACACCCTCTACGCCATGGTGGACCGGGATGACGACCTGAAGATCGGCATCAAGTCCACCGCCATCCTGTTCGGCGAAATGGACCGGGCCATCGTCGGTGTCCTGCAACTGCTCATGACGGCGATCCTGATCACCATCGGCGTACGGGCGCAGCTCGGCGCCTATTACTACGCGTTCCTCGGCGTCGCCACCCTGTGCTTCGTCTACCAGCAGTTCCTGATCCGGCATCGGGAGCGGGAAGCGTGCTTCCGCGGGTTTCTGAACAACAATATCTATGGCGGGCTGGTGTTTCTCGGCATTGTGCTTCATTACACGTACGGGGTGAACTGAGCCTTTGGCCAGCAGTCGCCCCGGGGACGGGGCTGCCACGGGCTCCGGTCGACTGCAGCAGTTTGCGGAGCCCCTTTGTGGGAGCGGCGGCCCCGGCACGATTCCGCAAGGTCACAACGGCGCCCGCGCCACCGCCCACACATCCACCCGCTCGATCCCCGCCCGCCGCAGGCAGGCAGCGGCAGCGGTCACAGTGGCCGTCGTGGTCACCACGTCGTCCACCAGCGCCACGTGGCGCGGTCCGCGGGGCAACCGGCAGGCGAATACGCCCTGCAGGTTGCGCCTGCGGGCGGCCGCGCTGAGGCCCGGCTGCGGGGCGGTCTCCCGGCGCCGGAACAGGAGATCGTGGATGGTCGGCAGGCCGAGCTCGAACGAGAGTTGCCGGGCGATTTCGCCGGCCTGGTTGAAGCCGCGCCGCCGGAGGCGCCGGTCGTGCAGGGGCAGCGGCACGATCGCCTCCGGCCGCGGTGCCCGGAGGCTGGCGAGATGGCTGGCCAGGAGCTGGCCCAACAGGCGGCCGTCGGCCAGCCGGCCGTTGTACTTGAGGCCTTTGATCAGGGTGTCCACCGGCCATTCGTAGCGGAAGGCCGCGAAGGCCCGCCGGAAGGATCGGTCGGCGGCGCAGCGGCCGCAGAGGTCGCCGGCGTCCGTAGTGAGGGGCAGGGCGCAGCCGGCGCAGCAGCTCGCGAGCCAGGGCAGATCGGCCCGGCAGGGGCGGCAGCAGGCGCACCCATCGGCGCCGGTCTCAGCGCAGAAGCGGCAGGGCTGGGGCAGCAGCAGATCAAGTGTCCTGTGCCACAACCCGGGAGGTCTCTGGTTGACAGCCGGTCCGGTCACGTTACCATCCTTGGCAAATTCAGGGCGGGCCAACGCGCAGTATACCGCCTTAGGGAAACACTGAAGTATTTGCGCGCAGAGCCTCGCGGGAATACTTCAGTGTTTCCCTAGGCGTCTCGCGCGGGCGCCGAACGGGCCGGTAGGCAGCCGGTCTCCGGGCACCGGCGGCGTGGCCGTGCCCGCTCAATTCATGCCGCCAGGCACCAGGTGGAGAACCGCAATCATGGCATCTACTTCCGTCGACCGCTGCATCCGTCACGACTGGCAGACCGATGAGGTCGAGGCGCTGTTCGCACTGCCGTTCAATGACCTCATCTTCCAGGCCCAGACGCTGCATCGGAAGTACTTCGACGCCAATACCCTGCAGGTCAGTACCCTGCTGAGCGTGAAGACCGGCGCCTGCCCTGAGGACTGCAAGTACTGTCCCCAGAGCGTGCGCTACGACACCGGGCTGGAGCGTGAGTCGCTGATGGACGTGGACGCGGTGGTGGCCGCGGCAAAGCGGGCCAGGGACGCCGGCGCCACCCGCTTCTGCATGGGGGCGGCCTGGCGCTCGCCGAAGCGCAAGGACCTGGAGGCCGTCTGCGAGATGGTGGAGGCGGTGAAGGCCCTGGGCATGGAGACCTGCGTCACCGCCGGCATGCTCACCGCCGACCAGGCCGAGACCCTCAAGGAACGCGGGCTGGACTACTACAACCACAATGTGGATACCTCGCCGGAGTACTACGACAAGGTGATCACCACCCGTACCTTCGAGGACCGGCTGGACACCCTGGAGCACGTCCGCGAGGCTGGCATCAACGTCTGCTGTGGCGGCATCATCGGCATGGGCGAGACCGTCCGCGACCGGGCGAGGATGCTGCAGGTGCTTGCCAACCTGCCCGAGCACCCCGGCAGCGTGCCGATCAATCACCTGATCCAGGTGCCGGGCACGCCCTTCCACGGGCTGGAGGCACCGGATCCCCTGGACTTCGTTCGGACCATCGCCGTGGCGCGGATCATGATGCCCCGTTCCTACGTCCGCCTGTCCGCCGGACGCACGGAGATGACCGACGAGACGCAGGCGCTGTGCTTCCTGGCCGGGGCGAACAGCATCTTCTACGGGGACAAGCTGCTGACCACGGACAACCCGGACGCGGACCATGACCGCCGGCTGCTGCAGCGGCTGGGGCTGCGTTTCGAGACCATGGACGGCGAGACCGTGACACCGCCCGCTGCGGGAGGCGCCGAGCAGGCGGCGAGTGCCTGATCCGGCAGCCCCGGTGCCGTGTCCCTGCACGAGACACTTCAGCAGCGGCTGCAGGAGCGCCGAAAGGCCGGTCTATACCGCAGCCCAAGGGTGGTGGAGCGTCGCGGCGGCGTCGAGGCAATCCTGGATGGCCGCCGCTACCGGGTTTTCTGCAGCAATGACTATCTGGGCCTGGCCGCCGATCCACGGCTGGCAGAAGCGCTGTCGGCTGCCGCGGTCCGATGCGGCGTGGGCAGTGGCGCCGCCCACCTGATCAGCGGTCATTCCCCCGAGCACGAGGCGCTGGAGCGCGCCCTGGCGGAGCATACGGGCAGGGACAGGGCCGTGCTGTTTTCCACCGGCTACATGGCCAATCTGGGCGTCATCGACGCGCTGGCGGGCCGGGGCGACCGCGTGCTGGAGGATCGCCTCAACCACGCTTCGCTGCTGGACGGGGCGCGGCTTGCGGGGGCGAGATTGATTCGCTATCGCCACGGTGACATGGCTGACCTGAGCCGGCGGCTCGAGGCGGGCCGCGACGGTCGGACGCTGGTCGTTACCGACGGCGTGTTCAGCATGGACGGCGACGTGGCGCCGCTGACGGAGGCGGCGGCCGTCGCCGCGGCGCACGAAGCCTGGCTGATGGTGGACGACGCCCACGGTCTGGGCGTGCTCGGCCCCGGCGGTGCCGGCAGCGTGGCCGCCGCCGGGTTGTCCCAGGCACAGGTGCCGGTGCTGATGGGCACCCTGGGCAAGGCCCTGGGCACGTTCGGCGCATTCGTGGCCGGCTCGGAGACCCTTGTCGAGACCCTGATTCAGGACGCCCGGACCTACGTCTATACCACCGCCACCCCGCCCCCGCTGGCCGCGGCAACCCGGCGCGCGCTGGCCATCGCTCGGGAGGAGGGCTGGCGTCGCACCCATCTGCAATCCCTGATTGCTCGTTTCCGCCGCGAGGCCGCCGGTCTGGGCCTGGAACCGATGCCCTCGGAGACTCCCATCCAGCCGCTGCTGATCGGTGACGCACAGGCGGCCACGGCGGCGGCCGACCGTCTGGCGGAGCGCGGCATTCTGGTGACCGCCATACGCCCACCCACCGTACCGAAGGGCGCTGCCCGCCTGCGGATCACGTTCTCCGCCGTCCACTCGGAGCAGGATCTGGACTGTCTGCTGGATGCGCTGCAGTCGCTGCCCCGGCCTGGCGCGCCATGATGCGGGCTCAGACCTTCGGCGCCGGCCCGGACCTGGTCATGCTTCCGGGATGGTCCATGACCGGTGCGGTCTGGCCCGATCTGGCGGAGCGCCTTTCCCGGGACTGGCGGGTCACCCTGGTGGATCTGCCCGGGCACGGCGCCAACGCCGCCGTGCCCTTTGAGCAGGTCGATGCCGCCGAGCGCGTGGCGGCCTGCGTGCCGCCCGGTGCGGTGTGGCTCGGCTGGTCCCTGGGTGGACAGGTGGCCCTGCAGGCGGCGGCGTCCGGGGCTGCCGTCCGGGCGCTGATCCTCCTGGCGGCCACGCCGCGCTTCACAGCGGCGCCGGATTGGCCCCACGGCGTTTCCGCGCAAGAGCTGGATGATCTGCGCCGGCAGGTCGACCGGGATCCTGAACGGGCCCGCGCAGGCTTCGTCGCTCTGCTGGCCAGGGGCGGCGCTGACAGTCGCCGCGCAGCGGGGCATCTTCGTCGGGCGCTTCGGACGGCCGCTTTCAGCGCGACGGGGCTCCGCTCCGCTCTGGACTGGCTGGCGGAGACCGATCTGCGGCCTGCGCTGCCGTCCATCGTCCAGCCCGCCTGGTGGCTGAACGGCGACGAAGACCCGCTGGCCGCGCCGCCCACCGGTCCCAGCGCGTCGGCACTCATGCCGCGCGGCCAGTTCGGTCGGCTCCAGGGGAGCGGCCACGTGCCCTTTCTCACTCACGCCGACGCGATAGTGTCGACCCTGGAGCAAGCGCGTACAATCATCGCCCCATGAACGATCAGGACCTCAACCCCGAAAGGCACCAGATCCGCAGGGCCTTTGATGCCGCGGCGGAGAGCTACGATGCCTCCGCCGTGCTCCAGCGCGAGGTCGGCAAGCGGCTCATCGAACGCTTCGAGCTGATCCGCCTCACACCGGAACGGGTGCTGGACGTGGGTGCCGGCACGGGGGCCACGACCCGCGTGCTGATGGACGCTTACCGCAAGGCCCGGTTCACGGCCGTGGACATCGCCCCGCAGATGCTGCACCGGGCCCGCCAGCGCGCACCGCTGTGGCGCCGGCTGCGCTGTGTTGGCGGCGATGCCCGGGCACTGCCGTTCGGCGATGACAGCTTCGACCTGGTGTTCTCCAACCTGACCCTGCAGTGGTGCGACGACCTGGATGCCGCATTCCGCGAGATCCAGCGCATCCTGCGCCCGGAGGGGCTGCTGATGTTCTCTTCGCTGGGGCCGGACACGCTTCGGGAGTTGCGGGAGGCCTGGTCCGCGGTGGACGGCTACAGCCACGTCAACGCGTTCGTGGACATGCACGACGTGGGTGACGCTCTGACCCGGGCCCGCTTCGCCGATCCCGTGATGGACAGCGAATACTTCACGCTCACCTACGACCGGGTCCGGGGGCTGATGGCGGATCTCAAGGGGATAGGGGCCCACAACGTGACCCACGGCCGCGCTCGCGGCCTCACGGGCAAATCGCGCCTGCGGGCCATGGAGCAGGCCTACGAGCGCCACCGGGACGCCGGCGGCCGTCTGCCCGCGACCTACGAGGTTGTCTACGGCCATGCCTGGGCGACGGACGCGCTGCCCCAGCACCAGGAGGCGCCGGGCGTGGTCTCCGTGCCGGTGCATGGCATACGCAGGAGATCGGGGTGATGACGCGCGCGGCGGGCGGGGTGTTCCTCACCGGCACCGACACCGAGGTGGGCAAGACGGTGGTCGGCGCCGGCCTGCTCCGCGCCATGGCGGCGCAGGGGCTGACGACGGCCGGCTACAAGCCTGTTGCGGCGGGCTGCGAATCCATGCCGGATGGCTGGCGCAACGAGGACGCGCTGGCCCTGTCGGCGGCGGCGAGCCTGTCGCTGCCGTACGACGCGGTGAACCCGGTCGCCCTGGCCGATCCCATAGCGCCCCATCTGGCGGCCGAACGGGAGGGACGAAGGCTGACGTCGGAGCCGCTGCTCGAAGGCTACCGCCACCTGGCCTCCGAGGCGGACTGGGTGCTCATGGAGGGTGCCGGGGGCTGGCGCGTGCCGCTGAACGAGGCGCAGACGCTGGCCGCCCTGCCGGCGGCCCTGAATCTGCCGGTGATTCTGGTGGCGGCGATCCGGCTCGGCTGTATCAGTCACGCCCTGCTGACCGCCGAGGCGATCGCCGCGGACGGGCTGACGCTGGCAGGCTGGGTGGCCAACGTGCCGGGCCCGGAGGACGCCACCACCGGCCCGCAGATCGAAACGCTGCGGCGACGGCTCGGCGCACCGCTGCTGGGGGTGGTACCACGCCTGGATCCGCCGGATCCGGCTGCGGTCGCTGACTGCCTGGACGTGGGGCCGCTGCTTTCGTAAGCCTTTGTCGAAACGGCCGCTTTACCATCCGCGGGGGTGGTCCTGGGAGGTTGCCGAAACGGGATGGAGCCCGGTCCACGGCGCCGCGTGGGGCATCTGGCACGCTTGATTTCCGTGTGTATTGCGTGGTTTTATGGCCACCGCATCTGAAATAGAATACTCGCCGGTTCCGCGCCGCCGAGGTGGCGGTCGCCCTGCCGCGGAAACGAGGTCGCCGATGCTCGCAGTCCACCATGATTCCTCAGGCCGGGAGCTTTGCTTTGTTCTAGTTCCGGATTTCGGTGGCGTGTGGCGACAGACGGTGGTGATGTATCTGTCGCTGGCGGCGACCTCTCTGACCGTGGCGATGGGCTTCGTCGTCATGGGGTTCTGGCCGGTGCTGCCGTTTGCCGGCCTCGAGCTGGCGGCGCTGGGCGCGGCCCTGTACCTTTCGGCGCGACGCGGCGCCATGCGCGAGGTGGTTCGCGTGTCGGAGGCGGCGGTCGTTGTCGAAACGGGGCTGTACCGGCCGGAGAAGAGACACACCTTCGACCGCTTCTGGTCGTCGGTGGAGCTGAGCAAGTCGCGGGGGCAATGGCATCCCGGCCGGCTTGTCCTACGCTCGGGAACAAGACGCTTGGAAGTCGGGGCGTTCCTCGACGACGAAGAGCGCCAGAACCTGGCCCGTGAGCTGGCGCAGGCGGTGGGGCCGATGGCCGCCGCAGGCTGTGAGCCGCCGGACGGGGCGCCACAGTTAATGCGCGCCTGACGGCGGGCCGGGTACCGAATCGGCATCGGAGTTTGGGAGACAGCTTGGGATGAGGTTGAGCAAGCGAATGGGTGTGATCGCGGGGGGGCTGGCCCTGTTTGTCCTTGGGGGCGTTCTGCAACCTGCGTTCGCGGATTACGCGCTGAACATGACCGAGGGCGCCACCGGTCAGAGTCACGCCGTCTACGATCTGCACATGACCATCTTCTGGATCTGTGTGGTGATCGGCGTGGTGGTCTACGGCGCGATGTTCTATTCCATCATCCAGCACCGCAAGTCCAAGGGGCGCGAGGCCGCCCAGTTCCATCACTCCACGGCCCTGGAAATCGTCTGGACCATCATCCCGCTCATCATTCTGGTGTCCATGGCCATCCCGGCCACGGGGCTTCTCATCAACATGGAGGACACCAGCAACTCCGACATGACGGTGAAAGTCACCGGCTACCAGTGGAAGTGGGGATACGACTACGTCGGCGAGGGCGTGAGCTACATCAGCAGCCTGGATGCCCAGAGCGAGGAGGCCCGCGGGCTGGATGCCAGCCGGACCCCCGAGTCGGTGGACCACTACCTGCGCAACGTGGATCATCCGCTGGTGCTGCCCACCAATACCAAGATCCGGTTTCTGATTACCTCCAACGACGTCATCCACTCCTGGTGGGTGCCCGATCTGGGCTGGAAGAAGGATGCGATCCCGGGCTACGTGAACGCGACCTGGGCGAAGATCGACAAGCCCGGGGTCTACCGCGGGCAATGCGCCGAGCTCTGCGGCCGCGGCCATGCCTACATGCCGATCGTGGTGGTGGCCAAGAAGCCCGAGGAGTTCCAGAAGTGGCTGGCGGCGCAAAAGAAAAAGAATCTGCCTTCGCCGGAAGACAACGCCAAGGCTTCCGCGTCCGCTGAGGGCGCGGCCGCTCAGCCGGTGGAGGTCGCCGGCCGGCGGAACGGAGTTTCGGATGCGCCGCTCAGCGACAACGGTCTGGCGGCGGTAATGACCTACGAGCGCGACGCCTGGGTGAACGGTGCAGGCGCGCTGGCACAGCCGTCCGACGTGCGGGCTGCCCGTTAACGCATTCTTCTGAGGGAGGTTGAGTCCATGTCCGCGACGACTCACGACGAGGCGCATCACGCCGATGAGCCGAAGGGGTTCACCCGCTGGCTGTTTACGACGAACCATAAAGACATCGGCACCATGTACCTGGTGTTCTCGCTGACGATGTTCTTCATCGGCGGCATGATGGCCATGGTGATCCGCGGCGAGCTGTTCGAGCCGGGCCTGCAGCTGGTGGATCCCTATTTCTTCAATCAGATGACCACGATGCATGCGCTGGTCATGATTTTCGGCGCGGTCATGCCGGGCTTCGTGGGCCTCGCCAACTGGATGATTCCGCTGATGATCGGCGGCAAGGACATGGCCCTGCCGCGCCTGAACAACTGGAGCTTCTGGATCCTGCCGTTCGCGTTTGCGATCCTGCTCTCCACCCTGTTCATGCCCGGCGGCGGCCCGGCCGGCGGATGGACCATGTATCCGCCGCTGATCCTGCAGACGGGCATGGCCTTTCCGTTCCTGATCTTCTCCATCCATCTGATGGGCATCAGCTCGATCATGGGCGCCATCAACGTGATCTCCACGATCTTCAACATGCGCGCACCGACCATGACGCTGATGAAGATGCCGCTGTTCGTCTGGACGTGGCTGATCACCGCCTATCTGCTCATCGCGGTCATGCCCGTGCTGGCCGGCGCGGTGACCATGTTGCTCACCGATCAGTATTTCGGCACGTCCTTCTTCAACGCCGCCGGCGGCGGTGACCCGGTCATGTTCCAGCACATTTTCTGGTTCTTCGGGCACCCGGAGGTCTATATCATGATCCTCCCGGCGTTCGGCATCATCTCGCAGATCATACCGACGTTCTCCCGCAAGCCGCTGTTCGGCTATGCCTCGATGGTCTATGCGACCGCGTCCATCGCGTTCCTGTCGTTCATCGTCTGGGCTCACCACATGTTCACCGTGGGCATGCCCCTGGCCGGCGAGCTGTTCTTCATGTACGCCACCATGCTGATCGCCGTGCCGACGGGCGTGAAGGTCTTCAACTGGGTGGCCACGATGTGGCGCGGCGCGCTCACCTTCGAGACGCCGATGCTGTTCGCGATCGCCTTCGTGATTCTGTTCACCATCGGCGGCTTCTCCGGTCTGATGCTGGCTATCACGCCGGCGGACTTCCAGTATCACGACACCTACTTCGTGGTGGCTCATTTCCATTACGTGCTGGTGACCGGCGCGGTGTTCGCCATCATAGCGGGCGTGTATTTCTGGCTGCCGAAGTGGACCGGTCACATGTACAACGAGAAGCTCGCGAAGACCCATTTCTGGCTGTCGACCATCTTCGTCAACGTGCTGTTCTTCCCGCAGCACTTCCTGGGTCTGGCGGGCATGCCACGGCGCATCCCGGACTACTCCACCCAGTTCGCGGACTGGAACATGGTGTCCAGCATCGGCGGCTTCGCGTTCGGGTTGTCGCAGCTGCTTTTCCTGTACCTGGTCATCAGCTCCATCCGAGGTCCCAAGAACGCCACCGCCCGCGTCTGGGAAGGGGCCAAGGGTCTGGAGTGGGAGGTGCCGTCGCCGGCGCCGCACCACACTTTCGATACGCCGCCGGTGGTGGAGTAACGGCAAGCTGAGGAGCGCGCTCCGTCTCCGGGCGGGGCGCGCCGGAACGGAATATGACGGATAAGCCACAGCTCGACGAACGAACCCGCCGGCGCATCCGCATCACCGCCGCCATTCTCGGGGCGGTCGCGTTGCTGATCTATATCGGGTTCATCGTAGAACAGATGTACTAGCGTGCAGCGCGTTGGGCGCTGCATCAGGCAGGCGCCGCTGGCAAGATAAGTACAACGGCCAAGGGGACGGAAAAGCATGGCAGATACACACTCGGGGTACTACGTACCGCACGGGAGTCACTGGCCCATCATCGGCAGCGTGGGCCTGAGCAGCGGCGTGGTCGGTGCCGCCGGCTTTCTGCAGGGCCTCAGCTGGGGGCCCTACGTGATGGCGATCGGTATCGCCATCCTGCTGTACATGGTCTTCGGCTGGTTCGGCACCGTGATCCGGGAGAGCGTCTCCGGGTACTACAACAGCCAGGTGGATACCTCGTTCCGCTGGGGCATGATCTGGTTCATTTTCTCCGAGGTCATGTTCTTCGCTGCCTTTTTCGGCGCGCTCTTCTACGCCCGGGTGCTGTCGGTGCCGTGGCTCGGCGGTGCGGATGCACTGACCAGCAAGTTCATCTGGGATGCGATTCCCCTGAGCTGGCCCACGGCCGGTCCCGGCAACACCGGTCTCGAGTTCGAGGCCATGGCCGCCTGGCCGATTCCCACCTTCAACACCCTGATCCTGTTGAGCTCGGGCGTGACCATCACCATTGCGCACCACGCGCTGAAGGCGGCGCATCGCGGCAAGCTGGTGCTGTTCATGATCGCCACGGTGCTGCTGGGCGCCGCATTCCTGGCGCTGCAGGCCTACGAGTACCATGAGGCCTACACCCAGATGAACCTGACCCTGGGGACCGGGATCTACGGCTCCACGTTCTTCATGCTCACCGGCTTCCACGGCCTGCACGTGACGCTGGGGACGATCATGCTGATCGTCATTACCCTGCGCTGCATGAAAGGACACTTTTCGGCGGACAACCACTTCGGCTTCGAGGCAGTTGCATGGTACTGGCACTTCGTGGACGTGGTCTGGCTGGGCCTGTACCTGTTCGTCTACGTGCTGGCATAGCCTCAGGCGAAGGGCGGGAACGCCGCCCTTCGCGCCCTACTGGCCTATCGGCGGCGGGTTGGGCGTGATGACGCCGGTGACCAGGCCCAGGACCACCAGCAGGAACAGGATGATCGAAAGGCTGATACGCCAAGTCAGAGCCTTGACCGTCCGCCGCGACTGTCCCTTGTCCGCCACCAGATAGAACAGCCCCGAGCCCAGGCTGAACACGATGGCGATCATTGCCGCGACGATGCCGATCTTAATCCAGGTCATTGCGACCTCCGGTTTGCAAGTGCGGCGGGCATTATAACGCGGGGGTGCGGGTCGCGCTCAGGTCGGTTCTCCCGGTCCGGCACGCGGCAACGGTGTACCCTCTGAACGCGGTATCATTATTGATTCGATGCGCATCGGTGCCTATCAGTTTCGTCCCCGCCTGATCCCAACCCTGGTCACGCTGCTGCTGTTGCCGGCACTGATCGGCCTGGGCTTCTGGCAGCTGGACCGGGCCCAGCAGAAGCAGGCGATACTCGACAGCCGGGCGGCGGGAGACCGCCTCCCGCCGATTGACCTGAACGCGAAGTGGCCACCGTACGACCGGGTCAAGCACCGGCGCGCCACGGTCCGCGGCCATTACGATACCGCCCACCAGTTTCTGGTGGACAATCAGACCCGCAACGGGCGCCCCGGCTACCAAGTGCTGACTCCGCTGGCACTCGACGATGGGCGCGGGGCGATACTGGTGGATCGGGGCTGGGTGCCGGCGCCCCTCGACCGTGACCGCCTTCCGGCCGTGCCCGCGCCGGAAACGCCCAGGACCGTGCATGGTCTGATCGACGACGGACCCAGCGTCGGGATCCGCCTCGGGCAGCCCGCCACGGACCGGCGCTGGCCGCGGCGGATAGCGTACATGGACTACGATTACCTGGCCGGCGTCCTGCCCTACCCGCTGCGGGCGGACTACCTGGTGGAGCTGTCCCCGGACGAGCCCGCCGGTTACGTACGAGAGTGGACCGTGATGGAGTTCGGGCCCAAGCGCCATCTCGGCTACGCCGTTCAGTGGTTCGGGCTCGCCACCGCGCTGCTGCTGATATTCCTCTTCGTCAACATCAAACGAGTCGGTTCATGAACGAATCCCACCCCTCGCCCTGGAAGGCCCGGTTAACGCTGCTGGCGCTGGTGCTACTGTTCGGCGTGCCGCCGCTCCTTGCCTGGTTCCTGCTGGTCAGTGGCTGGCACCCGAGCGCCACCGTCAACAATGGCGATCTCATCCGGCCACCGGAGGAACTGGACGTCGCCGGCTGGGACGGCGGTGTTACGGCACAAGATTTCCGGGGCCGCTGGACCATTCTGCAGGTGGCCGACGGCGCCTGCCGAGAAGTCTGCGCCGAGGCGCTGGATCAGACCGCGCGGGCCCGTGTCTCCCTGGACAAGGACGCCCACCGCGTGCAGCGCATGCTGCTCCAGCCCGAGTCGGCACCCGCGGTCGCCGACCGGACCGCCAAGGGCGCCCGCACCCTGCGCGCGCCGCTGGCCTCGGTCCGCTCCCTGCTGCGTGACGGCGAGGACGGCGCCGTCTACCTGATCGACCCCCAGGGACTGCGGATGATGCACTACTCGATGCCTCTCAATGCGATGGGCATGGTGGATGACCTGGAACGGCTGCTGCGTGCCTCCAACGAAGACATTGAGCGCATGCGGCGCACCCACGCCGACGACGCCTCATGACTCAGTCAACCGGATTTCGCCGCCTTGCGCTGATTGCCACGGTGCTTGCCTTCGGGGTCGTGATGCTGGGTGCCTACGTGAGGCTCAACGATGCCGGCCTGGGGTGCCCGGACTGGCCCGGCTGCTACGGCCACGTGGTCGTGCCGGAGCACCCTGACGCCATGGCTGCCGCCGACGCCGCCTACCCCCAGAACCCCGTGCAGCCGGCCAAGGGCTGGAAAGAGATGACCCACCGCTACGTGGCCGGCACCCTGGGGCTGCTGGTGCTGGCTCTGGCGGTCTGGTCCGTGCTCGCGCGGCGGCGCACGGGGCACCTCGCCCGACTGCCACTGGTGCTCCTGGGCGTGATCATCTTCCAGGCGCTGCTCGGCATGTGGACGGTGACCTGGAAGCTCAAGCCCATCGTGGTCATGGCCCATCTGCTGGGGGGCATGACCACCCTGGCACTGCTGTGGTGGCTCACCATGAGCCGGCTGCCGGGCTTCTCGCGCCTGCGGCTGCCGCGGGTTCGGGGTCTGCGGGTGGCCCTGGCCCTGGGGCTGGCGCTGGTAATCGGGCAGATCGCGCTGGGTGGCTGGACCAGCGCCAACTACGCAGCGCTCGCGTGCAACGAGTTCCCCACCTGCACCCGGGGGCAATGGTGGCCGCCCACCGATTTCAGTGAGGCGTTCGTGCTCTGGCGCGGCATCGGGCCGAACTACGAATACGGCGTTTTGGACCAGCCGGCCCGGATAGCCATTCACCTGACCCACCGAATGGGTGCCCTGGTGGTGACCACCTTCCTGCTAGGGCTGGCAATCGCCCTGTGGCGGGCGGTGCCCGGACGCGTGGCGTCCGGCTCGGCGCTGGCCGTCTTCCTGGCCCTGGCCGCGCAGGTCTCGTTGGGCATCGCCAACGTGGTGTTCAGCTTGCCGCTGCCCGTCGCCGTGGCGCACAATGCTGGCGCGGCGATCCTGCTTCTGACCCTTGTAACGGTGAATTACCTGGCTCGAAACGAGCCCGCTGATGAACATGTCTAGTGTCGTGACGAGCAATGGGGAGGCCACCGGCCTGCGCCACTTCCTGCGCAACTGGCGCGACTATCTGGAGCTGTGCAAGCCCGGCGTAGTGGCGCTGATGGTCTTCACGGCCGTGGTCGGGATGCTGCTGGCCACGCCCGGCGACATTCCGTGGAATGCCCTGACCATCGGCAACCTCGGCATTGCGCTGAGCGCCGGGTCGGCCGCCGCCGTGAATCATCTCGTGGACCGCCAGGTCGATGCCCGCATGGCCCGGACCCGGAAGCGTCCGCTGCCCACGGGCCACATCCAGACCGGAAACGCGGTGACGTTCGCGGCGCTGCTGGGTGCGCTCGGGCTGGGTATTCTGTATTTTCTGGTCAACCCATTGACGGCGTACCTGACCTTCGCCTCCCTGATCGGCTACGCTTTCATCTACACGCTCTACCTCAAGCGCGCCACGCCGCAGAACATCGTCATCGGCGGGGCGGCGGGGGCGGCACCGCCGGTGCTGGGCTGGACCGCCGTAACCGGGACCGTCGACCCCAACGCACTGCTGCTGTTCCTCATCATATTCGTCTGGACGCCGCCGCACTTCTGGGCGCTGGCGGTCCATCGGCGGGAAGAATATGCGCGGGTCAACATCCCCATGCTGCCGGTGACCCACGGCGACCGCTTTACGCGCTGGCAGATCCTGTTCTACACGCTGCTGCTGTTGGCGGTCAGCGTGCTGCCTTTCGTTACGGGCATGAGCGGATGGGTCTACCTGGTGGGCGCGCTGGGCTTCGGTGCGGCCTACCTGTATTACGCGGTGGCCCTGCTGGTTTCCGCCAATCCGCGGTTGCCCATGAAGGCCTTCGGTTATTCCATCGTGTACCTGATGGGGATTTTCGCCGCGCTGCTGCTGGATGCCTATCTGCCGTTCATCCTCCGGCCGTTCCTCGCCGCCTGAACTGATCCGGTCGCAGGCGATACCGCCCTGGACGCGCTCCGAAGGATGATATGGCCTATGACCTGCCGGGTTCGTATGCCTCACCGGCGAGGTATGCCCGGTAGTCGCCACCGGGGACGGGACGGGCGCGCGCCGGACGCTGATGCAGCCAGTACACCCACGCGTGCACCGGTGTCGGCTCCGAAGCGATATTGACCCGTACGAATTCACGCACGTACAGGCTCTTGGCCGGCGCGCGCGGATCGTATCCCTCGCAGCGGTCTATGAGCGGCAGGCAGCGGCTCGGCTCGTCCAGCTCCAGCACTTGCCCATAGATCCGCTCATCCCGGCGCGCGGCGGGCAGGGCGGCCGGGTAGGCGCCCAGATTCACCAGCCTGCCCCGGATCCAGCCCTCGCGCCGGCTCCGGCAGTGGCGTGCCAGCAGCTCGTCGATATCCCGCGACAGGGCGCCTGTGATCAGGGTGCCGTAGCTGAATAGCCGCACGCATCGCATCGTTCGTCTCCGACTGCACGGTGACGACAGTCTACCGGTCTTCGCCGATGCATTGTGAGGTCGGCGGGCTCACCTACACCCTGGAGGCTTCCCGCGTGCTGACCGCCAGCGCGCTGGATCACTGCGCTCCGTCGGTGGGGTGACCGCCATCATGAAGTACCACGCCACGGAGATGATGCGGGGGATACTCATGGACGCCATGGACATCCACGGCGGCCGCGCAACTACCTGGCCGTACCGTGGCAGCAGCTCCCCGTGGCGATTACGGTGGAAGGCGCCAACATCATGACCCGGAGCCTCATCATCTTCGGGCAGGGCGCCATCCGCTGTCACCCTTACGTCTACCAGGAAATGGACGCGGCCCGGGACAATGCTCTCGCCGCGTTCGACCGCCTGCTCTGGGGCCACCTCGGCTTCTCCGTGAACCGGGGCATCCGGGCGCTGGCCTGGACCGGGAGCCGGGTTGCCCGAAGCCCCGCGAAGGGCGCCATGGCACCGTATTATCGTCATGTCGAGCGCCTGTCGGCGGCGCTGGCGGTATGCGCCGATCTCGCCCTCGGTGGGCTCGGCGGCGCGCTGAAACGCAAGGAGGCAACCTCCGCGAGGCTCGGCGACATCCTGTCCCAGCTCTACCTGGCGACGGCGGTGCTGCGCTACTACGAGCAGTACGGGCGCGACTCCAACGACCACCGCATCCATGCCCAGTGGGCGATCGAGAACGCACTGGCCGAAGCCGGAGAAGCCCTGGACGCCTTCTGCCGCAACTTCCCGGTTCGGCCCGTGGGCCGCCTCCTGCGATGGGTGGTCGTGCCGTTCGGGCAGCCGTTCAAGCGCCCTGGGGACAGCCTAGACAACGACCTTGCCCAGCTCATGCTACGGGAAAACGATCTGTCCCGGCACATCCGGCGCGAGGGTCTGGTTTACGTCGGCAGCAAGGACGAGCCCACCGGACGGCTGTTGCTGACGTTACGACGTCATTCTCACCGACGACTTCGATCCCGACTAACTTCGCGACCCGGTCCGCTACCGCTGCCGGGCCGAAGCTGGCCGCCGTTCGCCGAGTCGCCGGGCCGGGTGAAGGCGGCGGCCCGGACAGGCGTCCGGCCTCCGTCCCGACCCCGCTTCGGGCCCACAATACGCAGGTACGGTACCGAGTCTGCGGGCGGCGGCTGCACGCGGTCGTCCGCGGGCTGCCCCTGAAGAACGCCCGATCCGTCGAATCCCAGGATTGCGGCGGGTGCAGGAGGAGCGATCATGACCGGCAAACAGCGTGTCCGCGTGCCGGACCTGGTGAGCGGGCTCGTCCGCGCGCTGCCCCGGGCACACATCGCGGTGCGCGGTCTGTGGCGATTGGCCATGATCCGGCCCGACCAGCGGAAATCCATTGGCGCCCTGGTTGAAAAGTGGGCCGCGAAGCTGCCGTCGCACACCGCCGTGGCCGACGCCTCGGGCGTGTGGGCAGTCGCTGATCGGGGCGTGATCGACGGGGGGAATGGCATGAGTGAGGTCCGTCTGCATTTCGAACACATGCCCTCGCCGCTGCTGGGCTTCCTGCGCGCCGCCGTGGCCGGTGGTAACGGTATCGGCGATGGGCGCAGCATTCCCCGCCTCGAGGCCGAGGTGGCCGGCGTCCAGCCGGAGGTCGGACACATCCGCCGCTACGCCGAACTCTGCGGCTATCCGCAGAGCCGCTGGCTGCCGCTCACTTACCCCCACGTGCTCGCGGCCCCGCTGCACCCGTCCGTGCTCACGCACCGCGCTTTTCCCCTGCGGCTGTTGGGGTTGGTCCACGTGCGCAACGCCGTCCAGCAGCTGCGGCCACTGGAGCGGGGCGAGAGCCTGCACATCGAGGTCCGGGTGGAGGGACATCACGACGGGTCGCCATGGACGTCACGTTCCGCCAGCCGATCTACCTGCCCGGGCGGGTGCGGCTGCTGATCCAGCGCGACGGCGGTGACTACGCTGTCGTCGACCTCGCCGGCGAGGAGTTCCACGTCACCGGACGGATTGACGATCAGTAATCGGCTCCCGGCTCAGGCACTCTCGCCGAGGCCCACGTTGTTCTTCTCCAGGACCCGCTCGGCGCGGTAGCTGGAGCGCACCAACGGGCCCGACACGACCTCCAGAAAGCCCATCTCCAGGCCCCACTGCCGGTACTGCTCGAACTGGTCGGGGTGGACGTAGCGCTCCACCGGCAGGTGGTTGACCGTGGGCCGCAGGTACTGGCCGAAGGTGACGATGTCACAGCCGATGCCGCGCAGATCTCGCAGTGTTTGACGGATTTCACCATCGGTCTCGCCCAGACCGACCATCAGGCTGGTCTTCACCAGCACTTCGGGCTTGTGCCGCTTGGCATGCTCCAGTACCCGCAGGGTGGTTTCGTAGCTGGCGCGGGGGTCGCGTACGGGATGGGTCAGACGCTCTACGGTTTCCACGTTCTGGGCGAAGACCTCCAGCCCGCTGTCCACGACCTGCTCCACCAGCGCCATGCAGCCCTGGAAATCGGGGGTCAGCGCCTCTACTGCGGTCTGCGGGCAGCGGGCCTTGATGGCCCTGATACAGTCCGCGTAGTGGCCGGCACCGGCGTCCTCGAGGTCGTCACGGTCCACCGAGGTGAGCACCACGTATTTGAGACCCATGAGCTCCACGGATTCGGCCGCCTGGCGCGGTTCGTCCGGGTCCAGCCAGCCCCGCGGATTACCCGTGTCCACGGAGCAGAACCGGCAGGCGCGGGTGCAGACGTCGCCCATGAGCATGATGGTGGCGGTACCCGCGCCCCAGCACTCGCCCATGTTGGGGCACATGGATTCTTCGCAGACCGTGGCCAGACGGTGCTCGCGCACGGTCTTCTTCACCTTCTGGTAACCCTCGCCCGTGGGGATCCTGACCTTCAGCCAGTCAGGCTTGTTGCCGCGGGGCACCGGTGCGCTGTCTCGCCGGTGCTTGACGCCGTTCTTGATGGCGGTGAAGCCTTGCGGCTTGGTGACCTTGCTGCCGCTGCTGACAACGACAGGGATGCCCTTGAGCTCGCTCATCTAGCACAATCCCGGATCGGTAGACCGCGACAGCCGCAGCCGTCGCGGCGGCGTGGGTGAGAAATCTGCGGATATGGTAACAAAGTGTGGGCGGGCTTTGCCGAGGCAAGGGCCGGGGGCGTGGACGGCTGAGGAATCGCGGCGGGGTCGCCGCTCCCACGCAGGCTCCGCTACAAGCTGAGGTATGCCTCCCGTGGGAGCGGCGACCCCGCCGCGATTCCCTAAAATGCCCCAGTCAGGTCCCCACCTTGGGCAGGTTGTGCAGTGCCCGGTCGATGTCCTCCGCCGGGTACTCGAAGTCCTCCAGCTCGCCCGAGAAATACTTGTCGTAGGCCGCCATGTCGAAGTGGCCGTGGCCCGACAGGGTGAACAGGATGGTCTTCTCCTTGCCTTCTTCCTTGGCGCGCAGGGCCTCGTCGATGGCACCGCGGATCGCGTGACAGGACTCCGGGGCCGCGATGATGCCCTCGGCACGGGCGAACTCCACGCCGGCCTGGAAGGTCGCCACCTGAGGAACGGCCACGGCCTCCAGGATGCCCTCGTTGTAGAGCAGGGAGACCAGGGCCGAGTCGCCGTGATATCGCAGGCCGCCGGCATGGATGCCCGGCGGCATGAAGTCGTGGCCGAGCGTGTACATCTTCATGATGGGCGTGTGCCCGGCGCTGTCACCGAAGTCGTAAGCATAGTGGCCGCGGGTGAGGGTGGGGCAGGAGCTCGGTTCCACGGCGATCAGGCGAACGTCCTTCCCGGCCGCCTTGTCGGCGAGGAACGGGAACATCATGCCGCCCACGTTGGAGCCGCCGCCGCAGGGTGCGAGCACCACGTCCGGATAGTCGCCCGCCTTCTCCAGCTGCTTGCGCGTCTCCAGGCCGATGATGGTCTGGTGCAGCAGCACGTGATTGAGCACTGAGCCGAGGGCATAGTTGGTGTCGCTGCGGCCGGCGGCCTCTTCCACCGCCTCGGAGATCGCGAGCCCCAGGGAGCCCGGATTGTCCGGGTCCTTGGCCAGGGCGCCGCGTCCGGTCTCGGTCAGATTGGATGGGCTGGGGATCACCTCGGCGCCCCAGGTCTGCATCATCGATCGCCGGAACGGCTTCTGATCGAAGCTGACCTTGACCATGAAGACGCGCACTTCCAGGCCGAACATCTGCCCGGCGAGCGCCAGGGAAGAGCCCCACTGACCGGCGCCGGTCTCCGTGGCCAGGCGCTTGATGCCGGCCTGCTGGTTGTAGTAGGCCTGCGCGATGGCGGAGTTCGGCTTGTGAGAGCCCGACGGGCTGACGCCTTCGTACTTGTAGTAGATCTTCGCCGGCGTGCCCAGGGCCTTCTCCAGGTTCAGGGCGCGGTACAGCGGCGACGGCCGCCACAGGTAGAGCGCCTCGCGGACCGGCTGCGGTATCTCGATCCAGCGCTCCTGGCTGATCTCCTGCTCGATAATGCCCGGCGGGAACAGCGCCTGCATGGCCTCCGGCGGGACCGGCGAGCCGTCCGGCCCGACGTAGGGCTCCGGGGCCCGCGGCAGGTCGGGTATGACGTTGTACCAGTGGGTGGGCAGCTCCGCCTCGGTCAGTAGAATTTTATGTTCGGGCACCGTGAGTCCTCCGTAATGATCTTGTAGTAGGGCGGTCGCCGGCCCTGGCGTCAACGGACTGCTCGTCGGCCCTGTGCCGGGCTCCCGAGTCCGTGCCGGGGCAGCTCAGTCCTTCCCGTAGTCGTTGTTCATCACGTCGAACCAGTTCGAGTGATGCTCGTCCGCTTCCTTGCGCCAGCGCTCCACTTCCTCTCGGCTGTACTCCTCGCGCAGGCGGGCGTCGCTGAACGGACGCGGGTCGTAGTCTGCTTGCTTCTCTTCGGGTTTCTTGGCCATCTTAACCTCTTTCATTCGGCCGTAATCGGACGACCCCCTGAATCGAGCGGATCGCGAACACGGGTATAATAACGAGCGAATCCCCATGCAGGCGAATCCCGATAGAGGCTTATGTCGACGACGACTTACGATGATGAGCTGGACGCCCGCGGCCTGAAGTGTCCGCTGCCCATCCTCAAGACCAAGAAACAGCTGGTGCCGCTGACCGCGGGGGCGAGGCTCCACGTCATGGCCACCGACCCGCACTCGGAGATCGATTTCAAGGCTTTCTGTGCCAAGACGGACAACGTGCTGCTGGCGTTCTGGGAGGACGACGACGTCTTCCACTTCGTTCTGCGCAAGGCATAAAAAAGCCGCCACGCGGGCGTGGCGGCCAGTCAATCTAGGGGAATCATTCGCTGTCCTTAGCCAAGGGCGGATGAAAATGCCCTCTCAGCCTCATCGAAGGGGACGAAATCGCCTTCGCTTCCATCCCGCTTCACCGTTCCGAATGGTAGCAGACTGATTGTTGCGTCGCAACATTTCTCTGCGGGTGGGATCGGAAAGGGCGTCCGGTCTGCTCAGAGGCCGGTACGCAGACGCCGCAAGACCGACTCCAGACCCAGAGAAAGGCGTTTGCTAAGCGGCTTCCGCTGTCGGTAGCGCACCTCGAAAAGCTCGGCTTCCCGGGCCCGTTCCCACAGATAGTCGTCGCTGGTGGTCAGGTCGTCCACCAGGCCCAGGCCGAGGGCCCGCTCGCCGAGCCAGTATTCGCCGGTGGCGACCCGGCCCACGTCCACCTGCGGCCGGTAGCGCTGGACGTGCTCCTTGAACAGCGCGTGGGTATCTTCCAGCTCTTCGCGGAACTTCCGCCTCGCTGCCTCGGTGTTCTCGCCGAACATGGTCAGGGTGCGCTTGTATTCGCCCGCCGTCTGCAGCTCGTAGTCGATGTCGTGGCGTTTGAGCAGGCGATTGAAGTTGGGGATCTGGGCAACGACGCCGATGGAACCGACGATGGCGAACGGCGCGGCCAGAACGCGGTTGGCCACGCAGGCCATCAGATAGCCGCCGCTGGCGGCCACCTTGTCGATGGTGACGGTGAGCGCGACATTCCTGGCCCGGATGCGCGCGAGCTGCGAGGCGGCGAGGCCGTATGAAGGCACCAGGCCACCGGGGCTCTCGAGGCGGACCACCACCTCGTCGCCCTGCTCGGCCACGGCAAGCACGCTGGTGATCTCTTCGCGAAGATGGTCCACGGCGGAGGCACGCATGTCGCCGTGGAACTCCAGCACGAACACTCTCTTGCGCTGCTCGTCCCGCTGTCGGTCCCGGGCCTTGCGGTGTGCCTTTTCCCGCTTGAGCAGCTTCTTGGCGCCCTTGCGGCTGGCCATCTGGCTGCGCAGCGCGTTCTCCAGGCGACGGTAACGGTCATTGATGCGCTTGACGTCGAGCCGTTCCCGGGCCTCGCTGTCGCGCGGGCGGCTGACCAGGGCGGTGACGATCGCAACCAGCAGGACGGCGGCGACCAGCAGCGTGGCGGTCTTGGCGGCGAACAGTCCGTAGTGGAAAAGGAACTCCATGGCGGCTCCCCGTCATTCTGAGACAATGGTTTTCGGGCGCCCGTGGCGTCCGGGGCCGGAATGTGAAGCAACATGGGGTCGATCATGTCGATTTGGGAGCCCTTCGAGCTGCAGGGGCGGGCGGTCATGAGCTTCAAGATGCTCGATCGCGGCCTGGGCCGGCCCAAGGGGAGCGCGTTCCGGCAATTCAAGCGCCATTTGCCGGACCTCTCGGAGGGCGCCGACTTCCTGCGGCTGGACGGTTTTGCCGATCATGAGACCATCGAGTATCTGAAGGCGCACGGCCGGGTCTACGAGACCAGTGTCCATGTCGTGTTGCTGACGCACTCGGGCGTGCGTAAATTATTCGAGATCCCCCGCGACTCGAGACGGGCGCCGGGCCACGGCGGCGTTTAGAGAGAGCGCTTCCATCCATAGACGGATTCATTCTTTGGACTTGCGGCGCTTTGACCCCATGTTGCGCCAGAGCCGCATGAGACGTGGACAACCAACGACGGAGGCAAGGACTATGGGACTTCGAATCGGAGACACCGCACCGAATTTCACGGCCGAGACCACTGAGGGCACCATCGTTTTCCACGAGTGGGCCGGCGACAAGTGGGTGGTCCTGTATTCGCATCCGGCCGACTTCACGCCGGTATGCACGACCGAGCTGGGGCAGACCGCCAAGCTCAAGCAGGAGTTCGACAAGCGTAACGTCAAGCCCATCGCGCTGAGCGTCGATCCGGTTGACGACCACAAGAAATGGGTCAACGACATCAATGAGACCCAGCACACCACGGTGAACTTCCCCATCATCGGCGACAAGGACCGCAAGGTGGCGGAGCTCTACGACATGATCCATCCGAACGCGGACGCCACCGCCACGGTGCGCTCGGTGTTCATCATCGACCCGAACAAGAAGATCCGCGCCACGTTGACCTATCCGGCCAGCACCGGGCGCAACTTCGGCGAGATCCTGCGCGTCATAGACTCGCTCCAGCTCACCGATCACCACAAGGTGGCGACGCCCGTGGACTGGGTGGACGGCCAGGACTGCGTGATACTGCCGAGCATCTCCAACGAGGATGCCGAAAAGCAGTTCCCCAAGGGCTGGAAGGAGCTTCGCCCCTATCTGCGCATGACGCCCCAGCCCAACAAGTAGCTCTTGGATGTCCTGAGCGAGGCGCCGCCCGGACGGTGGCGCCTCGCTGCCATGGCGATCCCGTCCGTTCGCCGGCACACCTTAATGGTGAACGTGGCTTCAATGCTCTCCCGTCTGCTGCAGCCGGCCTCCCTGGGCTGGAACGACGCGCTCCTGATCGAGGCGGATCAGGCCCTGTATCAGGCCAAGGCGGACGGCCGGAATCGGGTGGCCGTGTTCCGGCCCGAGAGTGAGTGCCGCGCGGGCGCCGAAGGCGAGGGGTAACCTATTGGCCGGCCGCGGTCTTGCGGGCCGGCTTCTCCGCGAAAACCGCCGCCCGCCCCTGTCCGCGCGGGTCGGATGCGGCCTGCACGGTACCGGCCGCCCTGTCCCAGAGAATCGCCTGCATGTCACCGTAACGGCGGCCGACGGATTTCAGCTTGTAGCCCATCTCCCGCAGCGCCGAGGCCGTTTCGGGCGAGAACGCGCCGGGTTCGTGCTGGATCACGTCGGGCAGGTACTGGTGGTGATAGCGCGGCAGCGACACCCAGGTCTCGGGTGGTGCGCCGTTCTCGAACGACAGGATACCGAGCAGGACCATGGTGACGATACGGCTGCCCCCGGGGGTGCCCAGAATGCCGACGCGCCGGCCGTCCTCCACGAACGTGGGGCTCATGCTCGACAGCGGCCGCTTCCCCGGGCGGATGGCGTTGGGCTCGCCGCCCACCAGCCCGTAGACGTTGGGCTTGCCGGGCCGGGCGGCGAAATCGTCCATCTCGTCGTTCAGCACCACGCCGGTGTCGCCGGCCACGAACCCCGATCCGAATGGATAGTTGACCGACAGTGTGGCGGCCACCCGGTTGCCCTCGGTGTCGATGATGGACAGGTGGGTCGTGTGGTGGCCCTCCTGCGGCGCCGGCAAGTCCTCGCTGGGCGTGGCCCGGTCCGGGCGTATGTTCGAGCGCAGCCGCTTGGCGTAGGCGCGGGAGGTGAGTCGCTCGCGCGGGATGTCCACGAAATCGGGGTCCCCCAGAAAGCGGGCGCGGTCCCGATACGCGCGGCGCATGGCCTCCACGACATAGTGAATGCGTAGCGGCCTGGACAGGGCGCTGAGGTCGTAGCCCTCCAGTATGTGCAGCATGGTGGCCAGCCCGATGCCGCCCGCCGACGGCGGCGCCGCCGAAGTGACCTTGAGGCCCCGGTAGTCGAACACCACCGGCTCTCTCTCGACCACCCGGTAGCCTTTCAGGTCGTCCAGCGACCAGATTCCGCCGGCTTCGCGGACCGAGTCGACCAGCAAGCGAGCCACCCGGCCCTGGTAGAAGCCGGCGCGCCCCTTCCTGGCCAGTGTCTCCAGGGTGCGGGCGAGCGCCGGCTGCTTGAGCAGCGTGCCGGCGGCCGGGACCTCACCCTGGTCGAGGAAAACCTGCCGCGCGGCCGGGAAGCGTTTTAGCAGATTCTTGCGGAAGCCCGCCATGCGGCGGAACGTGGCGTCGACGGGGAAACCGTCCCGGGCCAGCCGGATGGCGGGCGCCAGGCTGCGGGCGAGTGGCAGCCGGCCGTAGCGCCGGGCGATGTGCGCCAGCGCCGCCGGCTCGCCGGGGATGCCGGCCGCCATCGGGCCGTCCAGGGAAAGGCGGGGGATCTTTTTGCCCGAGTCGTCCACATACATGTCGCGGCCCGCCGCGCCCGGGGCTTCCTCGCGGCCGTCGATCATCACGGACTGCCCATTGTCGGCCTGGTGGAGCAGCCAGAAACCGCCTCCGCCCAGCCCCGACGCGTACGGCTCCACCACGGCCAGTGCGGCGCTCGCCGCCACGGCTGCGTCAAACGCGTTGCCGCCATCGTCGAGGATTTCCCGGGCCGCCTGGGTCGCCAGGGGGTGAGCAGTCGCCACCGCGGCTTTCGGCGGGGTCTCGCCGGCGGCGGCCGCGCCTGCGGCGAGCAACGCCGTCAGCACCGCGAGCCGCGCCGCCTGCGCGATGCCCGTTCTCCAGGGACGCGTCAACATCTCGGCCAGCCTCGACGCAGCTTGCCGCTAGCGCTTGGAGAGACGCTCAGAGAGAGCGTCCGCCACCGTTGAGTGCACAAAACGACTGACGTTGCCGCCCAGGGACGCTACTTCACGTACCAGGCTGGAAGAGATATAGGCGTACTGCTCGGCCGGCGTGAGAAACACCGTTTCCACGCCCGGCACCAGCTGGCGGTTCATGCTGGCCAGCTGGAACTCATGCTCGAAATCCGACACGGCGCGCAGGCCGCGCAGGATGACCTGGGCGCCTTTCTGATTGACGAAATCCGCCAGCAGGGTCTCGAAGGCCTCCACCTGAACGTTGGGTATCTTGCCCAGGACCGTCTTGGCCAGGTCGACTCGCTCATCGATCTCGAAAGTGGGCCGCTTGCTGGGGCTCGGATAGCCGGCGACGCCGACTATGAGTGTGTCGAACAGCTTGGCGGCTCGCTCGACCAGGTCGCTGTGACCATTGGTGATCGGGTCGAAGGTGCCCGGATAGACGGCAGTGATACCCATGGCGTTACCCTTTTTGGCGCTCAGTGGCGATCAGGTGGAAACCGACTCGGCCGGCCCGGCCCTCGCGGATCACCGCCCAGCCGTCCGGCAGTACCGGCAGGCCTTGATGGCGATCAACCTCGGCGTAGACGAGCGCTCCTGGCGCCAGCCATTGCCGCTCCGCCAGCAGCCTGCAGCAGCGCCCGATAATATCGGACTGAAACGGCGGATCAAGGAAAACCAGATCATAAGCCACCGCCGGCCGCCGCAACAGGGTCGTGGCATCGCCCTGGACCACTTCGGCCCGGTTTCCGGCGGCCAGGGCCTGGAGCGACTCGCGCAGGCCCATGGCGGCCGGCCTCGAGCGCTCCACGAAAGTCACCGTCGACGCGCCCCGCGACAGCGCCTCCAGCCCCAGCGCGCCGCTGCCCGCGAACAGGTCCAGGCAGCGTGCACCTTCCACGCGCCCCTGCAGCCAGTTGAACAGCGTCTCCCTGACACTGTCCGCGGTGGGGCGGAGCCCCGGTACGTTGGGGAAGGCCAACCGCCGGCCGCGCCATTCTCCCCCGATAACGCGGAAACGGTTTCGGGTTGCCATCGCCCCTTGGCCGTCAGTCCTTGAAGGGGCCTACCATGACGGTGATCAGCCGGTCCGGATCCACGTGTCGCTGGAAAGCCTTGTGCACCTCCTCGACGGTGACCTGCTGGACCTTGTCGCGGAACGTCTGGAGATAGTCGAGGGGTAGGTCGTAGAAACCGATCATGGCCACATAGCCCAGGATGTCGCGGTTGCTGTCGAGCTGCAGCGGGAAGCTTCCGGTGATGTTGCGCTTGGCGCTGTCGAGCTCGTCCTGGGTCGGACCGTTTTCGTAGAAATCCATCAACGTATCGCGGAGCACGGACAGCGCTTCGTCGCGTTTGTCGTTGCGCACCTGCGTCTGGATCTCGAAGCGCCCGGCGCGCGCCGCCGGGGCGAAGAAGCTGCTGGTGCTGTAGGACAGCCCGCGCTTCTCGCGCATTTCCTTCGCCAGCCGGGAGGTGAGACCGCCGCCGCCCAATATGTGGTTGGCCACGTACAGGGCGTGCCAGTCCGGCGCTCCGCGGGCCACGGCGGGCTCGCCCAGCAGAATGTGCGTCTGCTTCGAGCTGAAGTCGATGCGCTCCGTCTTCGCCTTGGCCGGCGGCTGCACTTTCGGCAGCTCGGGCGCCGCTTCCCCGGCCGGCCGGGCATCGGCGAGCCGGCCGGCGATCTGCTCCGCCCGCTCCCTGGAGACGTCGCCGACGATGGCCACCACCAGGTTATGGGCCACGTAATAGCGTTGGTAGAAACGCCGGACGTCGTCGCGCCGGACGGCGCGCAGTCCCTTCACGGTGCCGTCGGCGGGCGTGCCGTAAGGGTGACCGCCGTAGATGTCCTTCTGCAGACGCCGTTCGGCGATCTCGCCGGGATCCTGCAGCTGCTGCTTCAGGCCCACCAGCATCTGGCGCCGCGTGCGCTTGAGACCGGCGGCCGGGAAGCTGGCGTTGGCGAGCACGCGCCGGAACAGATCCAGGCTCGCCTTCAGATGATCCTCCTCGCTCAGGCTGCGCAGGTGCAGATAGGCCATGTCCTGCCTGCTGTCGTTGTCGACCCGGGCGCCTTCGTTCTCGAAGCCGCGGGCGATGGCGCCGGCGTCGAGCTTGTCGGTGCCGGCGGTCACCAGCTCGTTGGTGAGCCGTGCCAGGCCCGGGGTGTCCCCGTCCCGGGCACCGCCGGCGTCGAAGGTCAGGCGCACGTCGACAATGGGCAGGCTGTGGGTGGGCACGAAATACACCCTGGCGCCATTGTCCGTCTGCCAGTGCTGGATCTGCGGCAGGGCCGCCGCGGCGCCCGCCGTCCAGAACGCGGCGGCCACGGCGCCGGCCGCGAGGAGCCCGCGGAGGAAGCGGCGACTGTTCGTACCTGCCATCAGTGGGTCTCCTTGGGCTGGGATTGGTCGTTGCCGCCTGCCGGCAGAAGACGAGCCACCGTCAGACGATCGGGCGTGAAGTACTTCCTGGCAGCGGCCTGTATCTGTTTGGCGGTGACGCTCTGGACTGCGTCCTGGTAGTGCTCGAGCGCCTGCCAGCCGATGCCCGTGGCCTCCAGACGGCCGATCTGCATGGCCTGATAGAAGACGGAGTCCATGCGGTAGACGTGATCGGCCAGCAGCTGGGTCTTGGCTCGGTCGATCGCATCCGGGGGCAGCGGTTTGCTGCGCACCTGCTCGATCTGCTTCTGCAGTGCCGACTGCACTTTGTCCAGCGACCCGTGCAGCGCCGGGACGCCGTCGAACATGAACAGGGTATCGAGCCGGTTGACCGGGTCATAGCCGGCGCCCACGGACGCCGCGACGGAAGCGCCACGCACCAGCCGCTGCGGCAGGAGGGCACCGGCGCCGCCGTCGAGGGCCATGGAAAGGACATCGAGGGCGTAGGCCTCCTTCGGGTCGTCGGCCGTGGCGAGGGAGGGCACGCTGTAGCCCATGATCAGATAGGGCGTCGTGGCCTCCTTCAGGTGAAGGGTCACGTCCCGCCGGCCAGGGGCCGGGATGCCGGTCTCACCGCCCGGGGGGGCGGGATGCCCCGAGGCGGGGATGTCACCGAAGTATTTGGCCGCCAGGTCCCGCACCGCGTCCGGGTCGACATCGCCCGCGACCACCAGGGTGGCGTTGTTGGGCGCGTACCAGCGCTGGTACCAGTGCTTGAGATCCTGGACATTCAGCACCTTGAGGTCGCCCGGCCAGCCGATCACCGGGTGGCTGTAAGGGTTCGCCATATACGCCACGGCGTCGAAGCGTTCCGAGAGCAGGCTCTGGGGCTGGTCCTCGATCCGTAGCCGGCGTTCTTCCCGGACCACCTGGAGCTCCTTGGCGAACTGCTGCTCCTCGAGCTTGAGGTTGTGCATCCGGTCCGCCTCCAGCCGGAAGGCGACGTCGAGCCGGTCCGAGGCCAGCTGCTCGTAGTAGGCGGTGAAGTCATGACTGGTGAAGGCATTCTGCTCGCCGCCGTTGTCGGAGATGATCTGGGAGAACTCGCCGGGGGGATGTTTCTTCGTGCCCTTGAACATCATGTGCTCGAGGACGTGGGAGATGCCCGTGATGCCCGCGTGTTCGTAGCTGGAGCCCACGTGGTACCACAGCTGGGAGACGGCCACCGGGGCCCGGCGGTCGGTGCGGACGATGACGTGCAGGCCGTTGTCCAGTGTGTATTCGTGAGTATTGCCGCCCGTTGCCGCGGCCGCCTGGGTCAGCAAGAGCCCCAGCGCCAGAGCGGTAAGCAGCCGCCGCGCGGCGGCGTGTCGGGACGGGTGCGGACCGGTAGCGGCAGGAGCGGGTCTCGAACACGGCGGGGAGCCGGTACGGCGGGAACTGCCGAGCTGTCTTAGCATGCTTCGTCCTTCAGCGCTGCGCGTATGGCGGATGAATGAGGAGTGGTAGCATAGCCCACACTCCGACATCCCATTCAGACCGGAAACGACATGTGGGGTTTCAAAAGAAAACGCAAGGGCGAGCCGAACACCACTGAATCCGGGGCCGCAGAGCCGGCAGGCGACGGCCAGTCCCAGGGCGAATCCGAGCAGGCCGAGCTGGCGCCGGAAGCCGACAAGCAGGCACCCGCGGAGCCGCCCGAGGAGCGCCGCCGCGGGCTGTTCCGGCGGCTGCGCGACGGCCTGGGCAAGACCCGGGGCGGGCTCACGGAAGGGCTCTCGTCGGTGTTCCTGGGCAAGAAGACCATCGACGACGATCTGCTGGAGGATCTGGAGACTCGGCTGCTCATGGCCGACGTGGGTATCGAGGCCACCCAGCGCATCATCGACGGGCTCACGGCACGGCTGCGCCGCAACGAGCTGGCCGACAGCGGTGCCCTGTTCCGGGCGCTGCACGAGGGCATGGCGGAAATTCTGGCTCCGTGCAGCGAGCCCCTGGTGATCGAATCGGCGAGGCGCCCGTTCGTGCTGCTGACGGTGGGTATCAATGGCGCCGGCAAGACCACGACCATCGGCAAGATCGCCAACCGGCTCAAGGGCGAGGGCTACGGGGTCATGCTGGCTGCGGGGGACACCTTCCGCGCGGCCGCCGTGGAGCAGCTCAAGGTCTGGGGCGAGCGCTGTCAGGTGCCGGTGATCGCCCAGCAGACCGGCTCGGACGCCGCATCCGTGGTCTATGACGCCTACGAGGCCGCGCGGGCCAGGGACCTGGACGTGCTCGTTGCCGACACCGCCGGCCGGCTGCACACTCAGATCAACCTCATGGAGGAGCTGAAGAAGATCAAGCGGGTGCTCGGCAAGCAGGATCCGGGCTCGCCCCACGAGACCATGCTGGTCGTGGATGCCGGCACCGGTCAGAACGCACTGGCGCAGGCCAGGCAGTTCCACGAGGCCGTGGGGCTGGACTCCATTGCATTGACCAAGCTGGACGGTACGGCGAAGGGTGGCGTTATCTTTGCCATCGCCGAGCAGTTGAAACTGCCCATCCGCTTCATAGGTGTCGGCGAAGGCGTGGAGGATCTGCGGCCGTTCGTCGCCGAGGAGTTCGTCTCGGCCCTGCTCGATGAGGCGGCGCCGGAGGCATGATCCGTTTCGACGGCGTCAGCAAGCGCTATCCCGGCGGACACGAGGCGCTGAAGAGCGTCACCCTGGAGGTCGACCAGGGCGAGATGGTCTTCGTGACCGGCCATTCGGGGGCCGGCAAGAGCACCCTGCTGAAACTGATCCCGCTGCTGGAACGCCCCACCCGGGGGCAGGTGATCGTCGCCGGAGTGAACCTGGGCCGGCTGCGCCGCTACCGCATCCCCCACCTGCGGCGGCGGATCGGCATGATCTTTCAGAACCACCGGCTGCTTTACGACCGCACCGTCTACGACAACGTGGCACTACCGCTGATCATTTCCGGTGTCCGGCCCCGGGAAGTGGGCCGGCGGGTGCGGGCCGCCCTCGACAAGGTCAACCTGCTGGACAAGGAGCAGGCGTTCCCCATCACACTCTCCGGCGGCGAGCAGCAGCGGGTCGGTATTGCCCGGGCGGTGGTGACGCGCCCGCCGGTGCTGCTTGCGGACGAGCCCACCGGCAACCTGGATCCCGAGCTGTCCGAGGAGATCATGCGGCTGTTCGCGCAGTTCAACCGCGTCGGTGTCACCACGGTCATCTGCAGCCACGACCTGGCCCTGATCAACCGGCTCGGTCATCGCCACGTGACGCTCGCGGAGGGTGCCGTGATCGACGACGGCGTCATGGGGGGCGAGCGGTGAATCGGGCCCAGCCGCGGCGGCAGGGGCGTGTGTCCGGTGCCCTGGAGGTCTACCTGAGCAACCACGGGCGGTCGGCGGTGGGGGCCCTGGGGCGGCTGGTCCGCGGTTGGCTGCCGAGCGGCATGACCGCCGGCGTGATCGGCATCGCACTGGCGCTGCCGGCGGCGTTTCTGCTGGCCCTGGGCAACCTCCAGTCCGTCACCAGCGGCTGGGGCGGCCAGGCGCAGGCCTCCCTGTTCCTCCACCAGGACGTGGACCAGGCGGCCTACCGGAAGCTCGCGGGGCAGCTGGGGGAGGACGCGGATATCCGGGCTGTGAAGGTCATCACGCCCAAGGAGGCCATGGCCGAGTTCCAGCGCCTGTCAGGTTTCAGCGACGCCCTCGATCTGCTGGACGAGAATCCCCTGCCGCCGGTCCTGGTCGTCCGGCCGCGCCGGGGTATGCAGCCCGGGGCCATTGAAGGCCTGGTGGACCGACTCAAGGGCCTGCCGCAGGTGGACCGGGTACGCCTGGACCAGCAGTGGGTGAAGCGCCTGCACGCCATCATGGACCTGGCGGGACGCGGCATCTGGGTCATTGCAGGGCTGCTGGCGCTGACCGTGGTCATGGTGGTGGGCAACACCATACGGCTCGACATCGAGAACCGCCGCGAGGAAATCGTCATCACCAAGCTTATCGGCGCCACCGACGCCTTCATCCGTCGGCCGTTCCTCTATGAGGGCCTGTGGTACGGCATCGGCGGCGGACTGCTGGCCTGTATCCTGGTGGAAGCCGGCCTCTGGTTGCTCAGTACCCCCTCGCGGCAGCTGGCCGAGCTCTACGGTAGCGGCTTCCGCCTGGAGGGGCTTGGCGGACTGGATACCCTGACGCTGCTCGCCTGCGGCGCGCTGCTGGGCTGGGCGGGCTCCTGGCTGGCCGTGGGACGCCATTTGGCCGCCATCGAGCCTCGATAGCGGCGCTCAATCGCCTCCATTCACCGAATCAAAGAGACGGGCGCTTGAACGGTGTCTAGCCTGTCCCTACGTACTCAATCCGCGGACAATACTTTCTGAAAAGTCAGTACCCGGTTCGGGAACCAACCGGCGCGGTGAAGGTCATAAGAACCAGAATGCTACAATGGAAATCATCACTGAGGCCGTGTTCTCTCTCAGTGGAGGAAGCAAAGGGGTCAAAGCTATGAGCAGCACCGCCTTGGCAGCAGTGAACACCAAGAGCCTGCCTCTCAAAGCGGGCAGTGAAGAAAGCTATATCCAGGCCGTCAACCGCATTCCCATGCTGACGGCCGACGAGGAACGGGATTTGGCCGTGCGCTACCGCGATGAGGAGGATATCAATGCGGCCCGGCAGCTGGTCATGTCCCATCTCCGCTTCGTGGTGCACATTGCGCGGGGTTACACGGGTTACGGGCTGCCGCTCGCGGACCTGATCCAGGAAGGGAACATCGGGCTGATGAAGGCCGTCAAGCGGTTCGATCCTGAGGTCGGCGTGCGGCTGGTGTCGTTCGCCGTGCACTGGATCCGGGCCGAGATCCACGAGTTCATTCTGCGCAACTGGCGTATCGTGAAGGTCGCCACGACCAAAGCCCAGCGAAAGCTGTTCTTCAACCTGCGCGGTTCGAAGAAGCGCCTCGGCTGGCTCAGCCGCAGCGAGGTCGACGCGGTGGCCAAGGACTTGGGTGTCAAGCCCGAGACCGTCGTGGAAATGGAGTCACGGCTGTCGGGTCAGGACGTGGGCTACGATCCCGCCCCGGAGTCCGACGACGAGGACGGTGCCATCCGCGCGCCCGCGGCCTACCTGGAAGACCAGCGCATGGATCCGGCCCAGGAGGTCGAGCAGAGCGACTGGGACAGTCACCAGACCGAGGCCCTCACCGCCGCCTTGGGCCGGCTTGACGAGCGCAGCCGGGACATCGTGCAGCGCCGCTGGCTTGCCGAGCCCAAGGCCACGCTGCAGGAGCTGGCGGATCATTACTCGGTCTCCGCCGAGCGTATTCGCCAGCTGGAGAAGAACGCCATGAAGAAGCTGCGGACAGCGATGGTGGCCGCGGCCTGACGGTGTGCACTTCACCCAATGAGCAAGAGGCGGCGCACGGAGTGCGCCGTTTTTTTGTGGGGAATACTTCAGTGTTTCCTTAAAGGAATCGCGCCGGGGACGGCGCTCCCACGCGGGTCTTTCCCACCCTGCGGGTTTACCCACCGAAAGGCGATTCCGCCTCCCAGGGCTGGGACAGCTCCAGCCGCTCCCTGAGGAGCGCCTCGTCCATGCCGGCCAGCTCCCGGTGGGCGTCCAGCCGGGTATCCGAGGCCATCAGCGCCTTGCGCACGCCGCTGTCGTCGTCGGGGAAGAACAGGATGACCTGCATGCCGTAGGACTCGCGGCCGACTGTAGCGGTCCAGGTCACGCCCCGGCTGTCGGTGAGGGTGCGCATGGGCTACTCCGTGAGCAAGTGCAGGGTGGGCTCTGGCCCATCGGCAAACGGTTGCCCGGCGCAGGGCAACCGGCGCTGGCGTATCGCCCACCCTTCGGTGGGAAAGACCCGCGTGGGAGCGCCGTCCCCGGCGCGATTGCTTTGACTCAGCGCCAGTCTAGCGCCGGACTTACCAGCATGCACGGCCTACAGCAGGCCCCGCTCGGCGAAGGAGACGGATTCACCGTCACCCACCACGAAGTGGTCCAGCACACGTACGTCCACCAGCGCCAGGGCCTCGCGCAGCCGTTCGGTCAGGTGGCCGTCGGCCCGGCTGGGCTCGGCGACGCCGGAAGGGTGGTTATGGGCCAGGATGACGGCGGCGGCATTGTGGTGGAGAGCGCGCCGGACCACTTCCCGGGGGTAGACGCTGGCGCCGTCGATCGTACCCCGGAACAGCTCCTCGAAGGCGAGCACCCGGTGACGGTTGTCGAGGAACAGGCAGGCGAAGACCTCGAACGCGTATTCGCGCAGCCGCGCCGCCAGGAACTCGCGGGTGGCCGTCGGGCTGGTAAGGGGTTCGCCGCGTTCGAGCCGTTCCCAGAGATGGCGGCGCCCCATCTCCAGGACTGCCTGCAGCTGGGCAAACTTCGCCGGACCGAGGCCGCAGCGGCTGCTGAAGACTTCCAGGTCAGCCTTCAGCAGCGGGCGCAACCCTCCGAAATCGCTCAGCAGGCGGCGGGCCAGGTCCACCGCGGTCAGGCCCTGGACGCCGGTACGCAGGAAGATGGCCAGCAGCTCCGCGTCCGACAGCGCTGCCGGGCCGCGCGCGATCAGCTTCTCCCGGGGCCGCTCGTCGGCGGGCCAATCCGTTATCGCCATGGGGACACTCCCTGTCCGGATGCAGTCGCTCGACAGTGTAATGCAGTTGGGTCCAGGGCGCCCGCGCGACCCTTCCTTAAACGAATGCGGCGTTTCGGGTAATCTGTGCGGCAGGCACGCAGTCGGCCCGGTGTCGGTTGCGTTCGATTCAGCTGTCGGAAGAGGCGGCCGTCCGGACCGACGGGTGTTGCGGTCGGAGGCCGCGGCGGGGACGATCCATCTATGAGCGCATTGCAGGGCCGGCGGATACTGCTGGGCGTTACGGGCGGGATCGCGGCATACAAGGCTCCCGACCTGGTCAGGCGGCTGCGCGACGCCGGCGCCGAGGTGCGCGTGGCCATGACAGCCGGAGCCATGGAGTTCGTGCGGCCGTTGACCTTCCAGGCCGTTTCGGGGCAGCCCGTGCATCACGACCTGCTGGATCCGGCCGCCGAGGCCGCCATGGGACACATCGAGCTGGCCCGCTGGGCGGATACCGTCCTGGTGGCGCCGACCAGTGCCAACTTCATGGCACGGCTTGCCCACGGCATGGCCGACGACCTGTTGACCACCCTCTGTCTGGCCACTGATGCGACCGTCGTCCTGGCGCCGGCCATGAACAGGCTGATGTGGGCGAACGCCGCCACCCAGGCCAACCGCGAGCTGCTGGAGTCCCGCGGCGCGGTTATGCTGGGGCCCGGCAGCGGCGATCAGGCTTGCGGCGAGGTGGGCGACGGCCGAATGCTGGAGCCCCTGGAGATCGTGTCACTGCTCGCCGGCATCGAAGACTCGGGCGGGCCCCTGGAAGGGGAGACGGTGCTGGTTACCGTCGGCCCCACCCGAGAGGCCGTGGATCCGGTGCGCTTCATCTCCAATCGCAGCTCCGGCCGCATGGGCTTCGCGGTCGCCGCCGCGGCGCGGAAGCTCGGCGCCCGGGTGATCGCCGTGGCCGGCCCCTGTGGCCTGCCGACGCCGCCCGGCGTGGAACGCGTGGACGTGGAGACCGCCCAGGCCATGTACGAGGCCGTCATGACCCGGGCGGCGGAAAGCAGCATCTTCGTCGGGGCGGCGGCCGTGGCGGACTACCGGCCGGAGCAGGTCCCGGAAGAGAAAATCAAGAAGCAGGACGAAACCATGACCCTGCGTCTGGTGAAGAACCCGGACATCCTACAGTCCGTGGCGGCTCTGGAGCGGCCTCCGTTCACGGTCGGTTTCGCCGCCGAGACGCACGATCTGCAGCGTTACGCGGAGGAAAAGCGCCGGCGCAAGGGGCTGGACATGATCGCCGCCAACTGGGTCGGGGGCGACGGCGGCGGCTTCGACAGCGCCGACAATGCCCTGGAAGTGTCCTGGGAAGGCGGCGGCGAGAGCCTCGGCCGGCAATCCAAGGAATCCCTGGCCGACGCCCTGATGCGGCTGGTGGCGGAGCGCTATCATGAAAGACGTAAAGCTGCGAATACTTGACGACCGTCTGCGGGGGGAGTGGCCCCTGCCGGGGTATGCGACCGACGGCTCCGCGGGGCTGGATCTGCGCGCGTGCATCGACAACGCGCTGATCCTGGAACCCGGCGGGGCTGAGCTGATCCCCAGCGGCATCGCCATCCACATCGGCGAGCCGGAGGTGGCGGCGATGATCATTCCGCGCAGCGGCATGGGCCACAAGCACGGCATCGTGCTGGGCAACCTGGTGGGGCTCATCGACTCCGACTACCAGGGACAGGTGTTCATTTCCTGCTGGAACCGTGGCCGAAACGCGGTGACGATCCAGCCCGGGGAGCGAATCGCCCAGATGGTGTTCGTACCGGTCCTGCGCCCGGAACTGAACGTGGTGGAGAGCTTCGAGCCCACCGCGCGCGGTGAAGGCGGTTTCGGGCACTCGGGCCGGCACTGAATCTGACGGGGCGGGGAGCGATGAAACGGGGCAGAGAGAAGAAAAAGGAAAAGGCGGCCGCCGGTAGACCGGCGGGCGGCAAGCGGGGACGCGCCGGTACCGGCATTTTTGGCTATCTTGCGCTCACCTGGGTGTTATGCGCCGCGATCGGCGCGGTGGCGGTGGCTGCAGCCATGCTGGCGGATCAGGGTGAGCAGCGCGCGATCCGCCACCAGCAGGCGGTTTCCCGGGCCGGGATGGTCGCCGAACGCATCGGCGGTTGGGTGACCTACAATCGCCAGGCCTTGGCCGGCCTTGCCGGCGACACGGACCTGACCGGCGCGGTGAGCCGACACGATGAAGGCGCGGTGTCCTCCCTGGTGGCGCGCTACCGGCCGCTGTTCACCGGCGCGATCCGCCTGGCAGGCTATCCGGCGGGCATGCAGGAGCCCGACCTCGATGCCCAGCCGCCCATCGGCTATGCGCTGCTGGACATGATGAAAGCGGCGCGGCAGAGCGGTAAAGCACCGCCCGTCGAGGTGCATCTGCCGGGGCAGCCCGAGGCCCAGATCAACTTCGTCCAGCCGGTGGTCGTCAAGGATCAGGTGCAGGCGACGCTGGTGCTGACCTTCCCCGCGGAGCGTCTGCGCCGCATGTTGGGTGCTGCCGGAGTGGACGGCGTGCGGATGGAGCAGCGGGCCGGCGGCGATCAGATCGATCTCGCCTCCGTCGGGCGTGTCTCGGGTGCGGCCGTGGCACAGCCGGTGGAGGGGACCCGGTGGACGGTCCAAGTGGACCTGCCCGAACGGGCGGCGGGTCTCGCCGGCCTGCGCTGGCCACGGTTTGCGCTGGCCGCCGGCGGCGGTGCAGTCGCCCTGCTGGTGGCGGTGTTCGCGGTGGGCGCTCTGCTCCGGCGCGCCGTACGCGCCGACGCCGGCACCCTCGCCGGCATCGTCGAAGACGCGCGCACAGGTCAGGTGAAGGCGCAGTACCCGGCCACCCTCGCCGAGTCCCGCCCGGCCGTGGCGGCGGCGACGGCCGGGGCGCGGGAGCTGGCGGCATCGCTGCGGCAGTCCCGCCAGGCGGCGAAACAGGCCGAGCGCGGCGTCCGCGAGCCGGAGGAGGCGCCGCCGCCCGACATCGTGAGCGGGCTGGAAGTCACGGAGAGCGAGGGCGAGGACATGGACGAATTTTCCGCCGAAGAGCCGGTTGCGGAGCCGGCCGCCGAATCTGCGCCGCCGACTCCATCGGTCAACGTGAATCCTTCCATCTTCAGGGCCTATGACATTCGCGGCGTGGTCGATCAGACCCTGAACGCGGAGGTCATGCAGGCACTGGGGCAGGCCATCGGCAGCGAGGCGGCCAGCCGGGGCCAGCAGCAGGTGGTAGTGGGCCGCGACGGGCGCCTGTCCAGCCCCGATCTGGCCGATGGATTGATCGCGGGGCTCATCGCCGCCGGGCGGCAGGTGATCGACATCGGCCGGGTGCCGACCCCGGTGATGTATTTCGCCACGCATTACCTGGAGACCCACACCGGCGTCGAGGTGACAGGCAGTCACAATCCGTCGAACTACAACGGCCTGAAGATCATGATCGCCGGCGAGACGCTCTCCGGCGAGGCCATACAGGCCCTGGGCACGCGAATCGCCCAGGGCAACCTGGTTGGTGGCGAGGGCTGGACGGAGCGTCGTGACGTCCTGCCGGACTATATCGACCGGGTGGCCCAGGACGTGCTGCTCCATCGTCCGCTGAAAGTCGTCGTCGATTGCGGCAACGGCGTTACCGGCGAGGTCGCACCGCAGCTGCTGCGTGCCATCGGCTGTGAGGTGGAGGAGCTGTTCTGCGACGTGGACGGGCGCTTCCCGAATCACCATCCCGATCCCACGGTGCCCGAAAATCTGGATGCCCTGATCAGCTACGTGCGTCTGCAGAAGGCCGATCTCGGGCTTGCTTTCGACGGCGACGGCGACCGCCTCGGTGTGGTCGACTCCGGGGGCAAGATCATATGGCCTGACCGGCAGCTGATGCTCTACGCCCGGGACGTGCTGAGCCGCCAGCCCGGAGAGGACATCATCTTCGACGTGAAGTGCACCAGCGCGCTGGCGGACATCATCACGGAGGCGGCCGGCGTGCCACGCATGTGGAAGACCGGGCACTCGCTGATCAAGGCGAAGCTCAGGGAGACGGGGGCGCCCCTGGCCGGCGAAATGAGCGGGCATATCTTCTTCAATGACCGCTGGTACGGCTTCGACGACGGCATGTACACCGCGGCGCGGCTGCTGGAGATCGTCTCCGGCGACGAGCGCGGCTCCGCGGAGATCTTCGCCGAGCTGCCCGAGGGCGTCAGCACGCCGGAGCTGCGGGTGGAGCTGGCCGAAGGCGAGCCGCCGCAGGTCATGGAGGCGCTGGTGGCGCGGGCGGACTTTCAGGACGCCCGGGTCACGGACATCGACGGGCTGCGCGTGGACTTCCCCGACGGCTGGGGCCTGGTACGCGCCTCCAATACCCAGCCCAGCCTGGTACTGCGTTTCGAGGGTCGGGACCAGGAGACCCTGGAACGCATCGAGGGTGAGTTCCGGCAGCTGCTGCTGGCGGCCAAGCCGGACCTGGCGTTGCCGTTCTGAGATTGTTTAAGGAATGTAAGGAATCGCGGCGAGGACGCCGCTGCCACGCGGGCTTCGCCGACCCGTCGGTGCCCTCGCCGCGAACCATTGCACGCATGAGCGATACGGAAGAGCCATGACCGAACCCCAGCTGGTGGCCCACGTCCTCACCGAGGCGCTGCCCTACATCCGCCGCTTCCACGGCAAGACCATCGTGGTGAAATACGGTGGCAATGCCATGGTGGACGACAATCTCAAACGCAGCTTCGCCCGCGACATCGTGCTGATGAAGCTGGTGGGCTTCAATCCCGTCGTGGTTCATGGCGGCGGGCCGCAGATCGGCCGGCTGCTGGAGCGTATCGGCAAGGAGACCAGCTTCGTGGAGGGCATGCGGGTCACCGACGCCGAGACCATGGACGTGGTGGAAATGGTGCTGGGCGGGCTGGTCAACAAGGACATCGTCAACCTCATCAACCGTCAGGGCGGCCGTGCGGTGGGCCTGTCGGGCAAGGACGGCGGGCTGATCCATGCCCGGCAGCTGAAGGTGACCCGCCGCAACGAGCAGGCCGGCGAGCCGGAGCTGGTGGACATCGGTCACGTGGGCGAGGTCGAGCGCATCGACCCCGCCCTGGTGGCCATGCTCGACCAGGGCGATTTCATTCCCGTCATCGCGCCCATAGGCGTCGGCGAGGACGGCCGCGCCTACAACATTAACGCCGACCTGGTCGCGGGCAAGCTGGCGGAGATCCTGGCCGCCGAGAAGCTGATCCTGCTCACCAACACGCCGGGCCTGCTGGACAAGGCAGGCAAGCTGCTGACGGGGCTTGACCCGAAGCGGGTGGAGGCGCTGATCGCCGACGGCACCATCCATGGCGGCATGCTGCCCAAGATCCGCTGTGCCCTGGAGGCAGTCTCCGAGGGCGTCAACGCCGCCCATATCATCGACGGCCGGGTGGAGCACGCCGTCCTGCTGGAGCTGTTCACCGACCGCGGGGTGGGGACGCTGATCCAGCGGCAGGCGGCTAACAAGGAAGAAGACTAGCCGCAGATGGACGCGGATGAACGCAGATGTCTGCCAGTCGCGACTGGGCAGGAGAAAGCCGCGTGGGAGCGCCGTCCCCGGCGCAATTCGTTCAGGTCAGCCACCAATGCGCATCGAAGGTTGTGGGAGGCGCGCCCCACGGCGGGTCCACGGCCGGCAAAGGTGTCCCACCTCTTCGCAGCCGTGGGTTGCACCTACCGTGCGGTCAAGCTCGCGCAGGAGCGGCCTATGGCCGGGAACGGTCCCGATAATGCTGCCGGGGTCGTACGGGAAGCGCGGCGAGGTCGCCGCTCCCACGGTGGTCTCTCCAGCCTGCACGGGGACCGGTCAATTGAATATCTGCGTTCATCCGCGTCCATCTGCGGCTAGCTGCCTTTAGGGAATACTTCAGTGTTTCCTCAGCTCTTCCGCCGCAGCTTCAGCCCCACCCGGGTGATCCGGTTTTCTTCGACCTCCCTGACCACCAGCTGCAGATGTTCCAGGACCACCCGGTCGCCGGCCGTGGCCCGGCGCTTGAGCCGGCGCGCGAGGTAGGCGCCGACGGATTCTCCCTCACCCGCGTCTTCCGGCGGCCCGATGCCATAGACGGGCGCCAGCTCGGCGATTTCCGCTTCGCCGTTCACCACGAACTCGCCGAAGTATTCGTGCTCGCGGCTCAGGGCATCGGAGTCCGGGGGGGTAAGCCACTGATCCAACAGGGCCATATCGGCCTCGCTGGCCCCCTCGCTGAGGATGTAAAGACGGTCTTCCGCGGCCAGCTCCGGCGCCGGCTCCAGCGACAGCGGCCGGCCGCGGCGGACCACCGCCAGCGTCGCGGCGGCCTGGGGCAGGGGCAGTGCTTCCAGGGACCGGCCGGCCGCCGGGCAGTCCGCGGGCAGGTGATAGACCAGCAGGTCCTGCTCTCCGGGTGCTTCGAGCTCCATCTTCGGCGTCACCTGGCGTTGGCTGGGCAGGGCCAGGCCGAGCAAGTGCGCGAGTGGAGCCACCGTCCAGCCCTGGACCAGCAGCGACATCAGCACCACGAAGAAAGCGATGTTGAACACCGTGTCCGCATCGGCCACGCCGGCCAGCAGCGGGTACAGGCTGAGCACGATGGGCACCGCGCCGCGCAGCCCGACCCAGCTGATGAATACCCGCTCGCGCCAGGGGAAGCGGAACGGCAGCAGGGAGACGAAAACCGCCGCCGGCCGGGCCACCAGCGTCAGCCCGGCCACCACCAGCAGCGCCTGGGGAATGGTGGGCAGCAGCTGAGAAGGGGTCACCAGCAGCCCAAGCATCAGGAACAGACCGATCTGACAGAGCCAGGCCACGCCGTCGTGGAAGCGGCGTATGGCGCGCCGCGCGGTCCGCGCCCGGGTACCTAGCGTGAGTCCGCCCACGTAAGCCGCCAGGAAGCCGCTGCCCCCGAGCACCGAGGCGGCGCCGAAGGTGAGCAGGCCCCCGGAGAGCGCCAGCAGCGGGTACAGGCTGTCGGGCAAACGGACCCGGTGTATCAGGGCCGCGAGCAGGGCGCCCGCGGCCAGGCCCGCCAGGCCGCCTACGCCCATCTGCCGAATGAAATCCGCGGCAATGCGCCAGCCCGGTCCGTGGTCCGGCGCTATGAGGACGTCGATCATCGCCAGGGTCAGGAACACGGCCATGGGGTCGTTGACCCCGGACTCCACCTCCAGGCTGGCGCGTCCGCGTTCCTGCAGATGCAGGCCCTTGGAGCGCAGCAGGTAGAAGACCGCCGCCGCGTCGGTGGATGCCACCACCGAAGCCAGCAGAACGGCCTGGGCCCAGGACAGGCCGAAGGCCACCATCACGAACGCCGCTGTGATGCCGGCAGTGATCAGCACGCCGACGGTGGCCAAGGCAATGCCGGGGCGCCAGCCCGCGCGGAGGGTACTGAGCGGTGTGTGCAGGCCGCCGTCGAAGAGGATGATCGCCAAAGCCAGAGTGGCAAGCAGGTGGGCGGACTGGACGTCGTCGAACGGGATGCCGCCGGGGCCCTCCTTGCCGGCCAGCATCCCCAGAACCAGGAAGAGCAGCAGCAGCGGGACGCCGCTGCGGTTGGCCACCACGCTCGCCAGGACGCTCAGGGTCAGCAGGACCCCTGAGAGCAGGATGAAGTGGTGCGTGAATTCCAAGGGACCGTGAGCTCCAGTAACCCGGGGTGCCGTTGCCGCCCCCGCGGGCGGCGCGCGCATACCGGCCCTTCGCGCGGTAGTGGCCGGAAGGTCAGTTTCGCGAGTCCGTGTCCTTGGTCAGCTCGCGGTAACGTTCGATCTTCTTGGCGAAGGTTTCCCGCAGCGACGCCATATCCTGGCGCGTCTTGTCGATGACCGACTGATACTGCTGGATCTGGTTTTCCAGCTGCTCGATGCGTTCGTGGATGGACTCCGGCGAGCCGCGCCCCGTGCGTTCCGCGGCGGCTGCCCGTTCGCGCTGCCGCTCCAGTTCCTGCTGCAGCTTGTCAACCCGTGTCTGGGTGAGCTGGATGCGCGACTTGAGCGTCTCCAGGCGCTGATCGCGGGTGCGCTCAATCTGCTTCACGCTGGAGTAGCTCATGAGCAGGACGCGGTCGCGCTTGGACTGTTCCTCCCGCTGGCGGCGCTCGGCCTCCTCGTGGGCCTGCTCCTTGCGCTTTTGCTCCAGCTCTTCCTTGGTGGGCGGCGGCGCCACCTTGTCCACGGTCTGGCCGGAGTCGGACTTCACCTCCCGGCCCTGGCCCGCCTCGTTGGGTGGGACCGTGTCGCTGTAGTGGACGTTGCCGTGTTCGTCCGTCCATTTGTAGAGCTTGGCGGCGGCGGGTTGTGCCGCCAGCAGGGCGAATGCCAGCGTCATCCCGGCCCAACGCCATGCCAGTCGTCCTTGAGTGTTACCAGTCCTGCCCGTCATCTGCGCTCACCGTGTCCCTGTCACCCCATTACCAACCTTCCGGAATCATTCTACACGGTACTGACCCGCTCATAGGTAATGCCACACTTCGGCTCCGCCCTCCGCAAGCACGTCTGCGGCCTGCCCGCGGCGTTGCGCTCCCATGACGCCCGCCGCGCCGGCGTCCGAGTCGCCGGCAGGTTGTGAAGAGCGGCTTTGCCTATGTCTGGATTAGTAATCCCGGCCGCCGTCCCCGGCCAGCCCGCACTGCCGGACGGCGCCATCACCCTGCCGGGCGACCGATCTCCCCGTAGTGCCGGCGGTAGGCTTCGACCGCCGCCAGATCGCGCGGGCGCCCGCCGTGCCCTTCAAGATAGCGTATCAGCGTGTCCAGATTGGCGATGCAGATCACGGGCATGGCGTGGCGCTCGCGGATCTCCTGTACCGCGGAGGTATCGCCCTGCCCGCGCTCCTGGCGGTCCAGGGCGATCAGCACCCCGGCCGGCGTCGCCCCGGCGGCCTCGATGAGCGTCACGGACTCGCGCACCGAGGTGCCGGCGGAGACGACATCGTCTACGATGACCACGCGGCCGGCAAGAGGCGCGCCGATGGTACTGCCCCCTTCGCCGTGGTCCTTCACCTCCTTGCGGTTGAACGCGAACGGCACGTCCCGGCCGTGGTTGTCCGCCAGTGCTATCGCCGTGGTGGAGGCCAGCGGGATGCCTTTGTAGGCGGGTCCGAACAGCATATCGAACTTGAGTCCGGAGTCCGTCAGCGCCAGGGCGTAGAAGCGGCCCAGCGCCGCCAGGCTGGCACCGCTGTCGAACAGCCCGGCGTTGAAGAAATAGGGGCTGACGCGCCCCGACTTGAGCGTGAACTCGCCGAAGCGCAGCACGTCGCACTCCAGTGCGAAACGGATGAATGCCAGGCTGTTGTCTTGGGTGTCGGACATGGGTCCTCGCCGGTTGGGTTCGAGCTCAGCCGGTGTTGCGCATCCCGGCCGCGATGCCGTTGATGCAGACCATCAGCGCCTTGCGCAGGTTCTCTTCCTTGCCATGGCGGACCCGGTCCAGCAGCTCTACCTGAAGCAGGTTCAGCGGATCCACGTACGGGTTGCGTACCGCCACCGAGCGCTGTACCACGGGGAAGTCGTCCAGGGGGCGATCATGCTGCGTGACCTCCAGAATCGCGGCCAGGGTGCGGGCGAAATGAGTGCGCAGGCGCTCGCCCATGTCCCGGAGCTCCCGAGGCACGAGTCGACTGTCGTACCAGGCCGCCACCGACGGGTCGGCCTTGGCTATGACCATCTCCACCATGTCGATGAAGGTGTTGAAGAATGGCCATTGCGTGTACATGTGTTGCAGCAGCGCGCCCTCACCGGCATCGATGGCCTCACCCAATGCGTCGCCTACCCCGTACCAGGCCGGCAGCAGCAGGCGCGTCTGGGTCCAGGCGAAGATCCAGGGGATGGCGCGCAGGCTCTCCACCCCCGTGGTGGGTTTGCGCCGGGCGGGGCGGCTGCCGATGGTCAGGCCGCTGATCTCGCGCTCGGGCGTGGCCGAACGGAAGTAATCGATGAACTCCGGGTCCTCCTTGACCAGCCCGCGGTACGTGGCGACGCCGCGTTCCGCCAGCCGGTTCATCAGCTCGCGCCACTCCGGCTCCGGGTCCTTGGGCGGCTGCAGCGTCGCCTCCAGCACGGCAGTGGTGTAGAGCTCCAGGTTGCGCTGGGCGATCCCCGGCAGGCCGAACTTGGCCTGGATGACCTCGCCTTGTTCGGTCACCCGGATCCGCCCGCTCACGGACCCCGGCGGCTGCGAGCGGATGGCCGCGTGGGTGGGGCCGCCGCCACGGCCGATGGAGCCGCCACGGCCATGGAACAGGGTCAGCTTTACGCCCTGGCGTAGCGACGCCTGGACCAGCTGCTCCTGGGTCTGATACAGCGCCCAGGCGGCGGTCAGGTGACCGGCGTCTTTGCCGGAGTCCGAGTAGCCGATCATGACCTCCTGGTGGCCCTGGATGTGCTCCCGGTACCAGGAATTCTCGAACAGCCGCTCCATGCACTGTTCAGCGCCGTTGAGGTCATCCAGGGTCTCGAACAGCGGCACCACCCGCAGGTGATGGCGCACCCCCGCCTCCTTCTGCAGCAGCTCCACGGCCAGGATGTCGGAAGGAGTGGCCGCCATGGAGATCACATAGGCTCCCAGGGCCTCCGGTGTAATGTCCGCCAGCGTCTTGAACGTCTCCCAGACCTCCCGGGCCTCGTCGTCCGGCGCGAAGTCCGGCGGAATGAGCGGGCGGCGGCTGTCCAGCTCGCGGACGAGGAAGGCCTGGCGCTCATCCTCGTCCCAGTCTCGGTAACTGCCGATTCCTATGGACTGCGTAATGGCGTCGAGAAGATCCGTGTGCCGCGACGCTTCCTGGCGGATGTCAAGGCGCATAAGGGTCACGCCGAACACGCTAACCCGCCGGATCAGGTCCAGCAGCCGGCCGTCGGCCACCACGCCGGCGCCGCTGTGCTGCAGGGAGTGGTAGCAGGCCAGCAGCGCCTCCTTGAGGTCCTCGGCCCGCAGGTAGATCTCGTCCTCGGGCGGCCGCCGGCCTTCCAGTCGGGCGTCCACCCAGCTCCGGGTCATGCGCACCCGCGCCCGCACCCGCTTGAGCATGGTGCGGTAGGGCTCCCAGGCGTCGTTGGCGCGCTCGATCAGGTCCTCGTCGGCGCACTGCAGGGAAAGCTCGTCGATGAGCCGGTCCAGCTCACGCTCGTAGAGCGTGGTGGCCATCCAGCGGCCCAGCAGGCAGGCTTCCCGTGTGACGCGGTGTGTCACCCGGGGGTTGCCGTCCCGGTCGCCGCCCATCCAGGAGCCGAAGCGTATGGGTGCGACGTCCAGCGGCAGCGGCCGCCCGGTGCGCTCGCGGAGGATTTTGTCCAGGCGCCGCATATAGCGCGGCACCACGTTCCAAAGCGTCTGTTCCACCACCGTAAGCCCCCAGCGCGCCTCGTCCAGGGGGGACGGCCGGCGACGGCGGATCTCGTCCGTGTGCCAGGCGGAGACGATCTCCCGGCGCAGGGACTGGAGCACGTGTTCGGTCTCGTCGGGGGTGGCGTCGACCCTGTCCTGGTGCTCCAGGAGGTCGGCGATGCGGTTGTACTTCTGCAGCAGGGTTCTTCGGGTGACTTCCGTGGGGTGCGCGGTGAGCACCAGCTCGATGTTCAGGTTGCAGAGCGTCTCGTAGAGCTGATCCGCGTCCAGCTCCGCGGTGAGCCGGTCGAAGGCCTCCTCCAGCGAGCCGCGCAGGGGCTCCGAGTCCGGATCCTTGAGCCAGGCCCGGCTGCGGCGGACCCGGTGATGCTGTTCGGCGATGTTGGCCAGGTTGAGGAACTGGGAGAAGGCCCGCACCACCGGCATGATCATCTCGTCCGGCAGGGCCTGCAGCTCCCGTTCCAGCTTTCCCGAGGCCGCGGTATTGCCCGAGCGCGCTTCCTTTGAAAGGGCGCGGATCGATTCCACGGTTTCGTAGAGCGACTGTCCGCCCTGCTCCTTGAGCGTGTCGCCCAGCAGCTGGCCGAGGAGGCGGATATCCTCGCGAAGCGGGGCGTCGGTGCGTCTACCAGGCATAGTCGGTTCCTTGGTTCGCCGCCCGCCGGGCCGCGGGTGGGCACAGTACAGACTGCAACCGAACATCGGGGGAAGACAAGCGGGACGATGTTGGAGACGTTCGCGGCCATGGGCGGCTCCCACACGCTTCGGTGAGTGTAGGAGCGGCCCATGGCCGCGAACCGCCTTCATCGTCCGGGAAGCGGGAGCTACTCCGGCAGGCCGAACTGCTCGACGCTGGCGAAGATGTCGGTGTCGGAGATGATGCCCACGGGCTGGTCGTTGGCATCCATGACCACCATCCGGCGGATGTTGCTGTTGCTCATCTTGTCCGCGGAGTCATGGAGCGTCATGTCCACCTGCACGGTGATCAGCGGCCGGGTGGCGACCTCGCCCACCTTGACGGTGTTCGGCGAGCGGCTGGCGGAGACGATCCGCGAGAGCACGTCGCGCTGGGTCATGATGCCCCACTCGCCGCCTTCGGTCTCGGGCTGGCAGATGACGCTGCTGATGCGCCGCTCCCGCATCAGGTGCATGGCGTCCTCCACCGTGGTGCTGGCCGGCACGGACACGGGACTGGGGTTCATCAGGTCGCCCACCGTGTGCGGGATGCGCCCGGAGGCGATCATCTCTTCCAGCGGGTTCTTCACGCGGCGTTCTTCGCGCTCCTTGCGCTCCTGCTCGATGGCCTCCTCGCGCTGCTGCTGGTACTTCTCCAGGTCCACCTTGCCGCGGATCTGCTCGATGATGGCGTCGCCGAACTGGCTGGTCTTCACCTCCGTGGCGCCCTCGATCTGGCGGGCGAAGTCGTAGGTGACGATGCCGCTGGTCACCACCTTCTGGTAGGCGGCCGTGATCAGGTCGGCGGCCTCCTGCCAGCCGATGTACTCCAGCATCATGACGCCGGAGAACAGCAGCGAGCCGGGGTTGACCTTGTCCTGGTTGGCATATTTCGGGGCAGTGCCGTGGGTGGCCTCGAACACGGCCACGTTGTCCGACATGTTGGCGCCCGGGGCGATGCCGATCCCGCCCACCTCCGCGGCGCAGGCGTCGGAGAGATAGTCACCGTTCAGGTTCATGGTGGCGAGCACGTCGAACTCGTTGGGCCGCAGCAGCATCAGCTGGAAGATGATGTCGGCGATGCGGTCCTTGATGACGATCTTGCCCTCGGGGCGCTTGCCGCCGTAGGTGGAATAGAGCTCTTCTTCGGTAATGGTGTGCTCACCGAACTCGTCCCGCGCCACTTCGTAGCCCCAGGTGCGGAACGCGCCCTCGGTGAACTTCATGATGTTGCCCTTGTGGACGAGGGTCACGCTCTCCCGGTTGTGGTCGATGGCGTACTGGATGGCTTTGCGCACCAGGCGCTTGGAGCCGAACGGGCTGATGGGCTTGATGCCGAAGCCGGCGTCGTCGAAGAACGTCTCGCCCATCTCGTTCTTGAGGAAGTTCGCGAACTTCCTGTTCTCGTCAGTGCCGGACTGATACTCGATGCCGGCGTAGACGTCCTCGGTGTTTTCCCGGAAGATCACCACGTCCACGTCCTCCGGGTGCTTCAGCGGCGAGGGCACGCCCGCATAGTGACGCACCGGGCGCACGCAGGCGTAGAGGTCCAGCTTCTGGCGCAGGGCCACGTTGAGCGAGCGGAAGCCGCCGCCCACCGGCGTGGTCAGGGGCCCCTTGATGGAGACCACCAGGTCCTCCAGCGCCCTCTGCGTTTCTTCCGGGAAGTAGTCGCCGTCGTAGAGGCCGGCGGCCTTCTCACCCATGAACAGCTCGGCCCAGTGGATTTTGCGTTTGCCGCCGTAGGCCTGCTCGACTGCGGCGTCCCACACGCGCGCGCAGGCGGCGGTGATGTCCGGGCCGATACCGTCGCCTTCGACGTAACCCAGAATCGGGTTATCGGGCACGACGATGCGGTCGCCTTCGATCTTGATCTTCTCGCCGCCCTCGGGGTAGGAGATGTGCTGGCTCATTCATTCCTCCTTTGCACGTGCCGATTCACGTTGGACTTTTGGTCCGGTGCCCGCGTTGCCGATCAGGCTTGGCGGACTACGTGGGACGTGATGATGTGGATGGGTTATTCATCTGAGCACCCGGCGGCGGTTGGCCGCTGGAGCCGCATGCTGTTCGTCGCCCGGCTGGGGCGCCTGCACCTCCGTCGGCCGGCGGCAGCTGCACCGGCAATCGGGGGGAAGACCGTCCGTTTTCACCGGCCTCCAGGGCCGGGCAGCGGGCGGCGTCTGGGCGAGGGCAGAGCCCTTGCGTCACCGCGCCGTATTTTGACCGACGCCTTCCGGGCGATCAAGCGGATGCGGGCCGTGCCCAGCGAGGCAGTAAGCATGCACGAATGTCGCTGAGAGGCATTTGACCTAAGGCAAGCCAAGGCACCAAGGAGCGCTCAACGGTTCATGCCCGGCATTTTCCGACGGCGTGCACTTCCGGTAGAGTCGAACGGCTTGGAGGAAGCGCAGACCGATTCGCGTCAGAGGCACGCGGGCATTGTTCAGCGCTTTCTTGACCGTGTATTCCAGGGCAGCCGAAAGTGATCATGAAAATCACCTCTTTCAACGCCAACGGCATTCGCGCCGCCGCCCGGAAAGGCTTTCTCGACTGGCTGGACGATGAGCGGCCCGATGTGCTCTGCATCCAGGAGACCAAGGCCCAGGCGGAACAGCTCGACGATGCGATCCGCAACCCCCCGGGATACGCATCCTATTTCTGCGACGCCGAGAAGAAAGGCTACAGCGGTGTAGCCATCTACACTCGGCGCGAGCCGGACGCGATCAGTCCGGGCGTGGGTTTCGAGGAGATCGACCGCGAGGGTCGCTGGATCGAGGCCCGCTTCGGCGATCTGACCGTCGTCTCCTTCTACATGCCGTCGGGCACCTCCGGCGACGAGCGCCAGGACTTCAAGTACGCCTTCATGGACCGCTTCCTGGACTACCTCAAATCCCTGCACGACAGCGGCCGCGAGTACATCATCTGCGGCGACTGGAACATCGCCCATACCAAGGACGACATCCGCAATTGGCGCGGCAACCAGAAGAACTCCGGCTTCCTCCCGGAGGAGCGGGCCTGGATGGACCGGCTGTTCGGCGAGGCGGGGTTCGTGGACGCTTTTCGCGAGGTGGTGACCGGCCCGGATCACTACACCTGGTGGTCGTTCCGCGGCCGGGCCTGGGACAACAACACGGGCTGGCGCATCGACTACCACGTGGTCACGCCGGGGCTCCGCGATCGGGTGCGGGAGGCGCGGGTCTATACCGGCGCGCGCCTGTCGGACCACGCGCCGCTGACCATCGAATACGAGCTATAGCGCCATGCACTGGTTCTACCTCATCGGGGCCATCGTACTGGAAGTGTTCGGCACCACCAGCATGAAGCTCTCCGAGGGCTTCACCCGGCCGCTGCCGTCGGTGCTGATCGTGCTGTTCTACGGCGGGGCCTTCGTCGGTCTCACCCTTTGCCTCAAGCGGATGGACGTCAGCGTGGCCTATGCCATCTGGTCGGGCGTGGGCACGGCGCTCATTGCCGTGATCGGCTTCCTCTGGTTCCGGGAAGCCGTAACGCCGCTGAAGGTGGCGAGCCTGGTGATGATCGTGCTGGGGGTGATCGGATTGAACCTCTCAGGCTCCGCCTGAGTCTGCCAAGGAAATGCTGGACGATTTCCGCATGAAGCAGTGAACGGAGTCCCGCATGCCGGCAGTATGGCTGATGGTCCTCGGCTTCCCAGGGGTAGGCGTCGTCCTCGGTGCCGCCGTGATGTACGGCCTGAAGCAGTTCCTGCCCATGGGCTGGCCGCTGTTCATCGCCGGCGCGCTGGGCTTCAACCTGATCGTTGACCTCTTCGTGGTATGGGCGCAGCAGCGGGTGATGCCAAGCCCCTCGGCCCACACGCCGGTGGGGCGTGCGGGTCGGGTGATCGCGGTAACCGCCAGTGACGCTGCCCGCGGCCGGGGCGTCGTGGACGGCGTCAAATGGCGGGTGCACAGCCGGGCGCCGCTCGCGCCTGGGCAGTTCTTCCGGGTGGTGGCGCGCGAGGGTCTTACCCTGCGGGTCGAGCCCGAGGACGAGGCTGGCGCGGAACGGGTAACAGGCGGGGAATGACCGGCAGGCTTCGCTAGGCGTCCGCCCCGAAGCGGCGCATCAGGTAGTCGATGATGTCCGCCGACTCGTACATCCAGGTGGTGCTACCGTCCGGGTTGTCGATCCGCAGGCAGGGCACCATTGACCGCCCGCCGCCCTCGATCAGCTCCCGGCGATAGGTCGGCTCCCGGTGGATGTTGCGCAGGGGCAGCTCGACGCCGAGCAGCTCCATGGCACGGAGGACCCGCATGCAGAACGGGCAGGTCTCATAGTAGTAGAGAGCCAGCTCGTCGGCCTGTAGCGAGGGGTTGGCGTGCGATGCGCTCCCGCTCATGGGTTCCTCATCCGGCGGCGACCGCGTCCGCGGCCTTCTTCTCGTCACCCGCCACGGATAGGGCGTCCAGGTACTTCTCCGCGTCCAGCGCGGCCATGCATCCGGTGCCGGCCGAGGTTACCGCCTGGCGGTAGACGTGGTCCATGACGTCACCGGCCGCGAACACGCCGGCCACGCTGGTTGCCGTGGCGTTGCCGTCCAGCCCGCTGCGGACCTTGATATATCCGCCGGCCATGTCCAGCTGGCCAGTGAAGAGGTCCGTGTTGGGCTTGTGGCCGATGGCGATGAACACGCCCGTCACGGCTATCTCCTCGGTGGCGCCGTCGTCGGTGCTCTTCAGGCGCAGCCCGGTCACCCCGCTATCGTCGCCCAGGACCTCGTCCAGCTGGGCGTTCCAGCGGACGGTTATCCTGCCTTCTCGGGCCTTGTTGAAGACCTGCTGCTGCAGGATCTTCTCGCCGCGGAATTTGTCCCGACGGTGCACCAGGGTCGCGTGGCGGGCGATATTGGACAGGTACAGGGCCTCTTCCAGGGCCGTGTTGCCGCCGCCGATGACGGCCACGTCCTGGTTCTTGTAGAAGAAGCCGTCGCAGGTGGCGCAGGCGGATACGCCGCGGCCCATGAACTGCTGCTCGGATTCCAGGCCCAGGTACTTCGCGCTGGCCCCGGTGGCGATGATCAGCGCGTCGCAGGTGTATTCGCCCGAGTTGCCGACGAGGCGGAACGGGCGTTCCGACAGGCGCGCCTCCTCGATGTGGTCGAACACGACCTCGGTACCGAAGCGCTCCGCGTGGGCGCGCATGCGGTCCATCAGCGCCGGGCCCTGGAGGCCTTCCACGTCGCCTGGCCAGTTGTCCACGTCAGTGGTGGTGGTGAGCTGGCCGCCCATCTCCATGCCGGTGATCAGCACCGGCTCCAGGTTGGCCCTCGCCGCGTAGACGGCCGCCGTATACCCGGCGGGGCCGGAACCGAGTATGAGCAGCTTGGCATGTCTGGTGTCACTCATCGGTGGAGCTCTCCCCGTTGGTGATGGCATATTCGCCGGCGCCGCCCGGATTGGGACCGGCACGCCGGCCGAAAGTTCCGGCTCGTGCCTATCGTGATGTTACTAACCTTGCCAGAAGCATTGCCAGGCCGCGCTCCCACTCGGCCCCGGCTGCCCCACTTCCGGATCGATGGTGCCCCGGACGGTCGATGAAGTTTAGGACCTGCGGGCGTATTGGCCAAATTGATTGTCCGTATGAAGCGGATAGCGGCGGTCTATTGCCGTGGTCAATCGCCGAGCCCGGCCGGGCGCCGCGGCCGGGCTCCTTATGTGGCACTATGCCGATTTCCATGCGGGCAGGAGCGAACGCGTAACTTGACCAAGCCCGATCCCGACAGCGCGCTACGCAGCTGGCGACAGGCGGCGGCCGGCCTGCTGGACCGGCGCGTACTGGCGATGGGGCTGCTCGGCTTCTCCGCGGGCACGCCGCTGCTGCTGGTGTTCGGAACGCTTTCCGTGTGGCTGCGCGAGGCCGGGATCGAGCGGGCCACCATTTCCATGTTCAGCTGGGCGGCCCTCGCCTATGCCTTCAAGTTCGTCTGGGCGCCGCTGATCGACCGGCTGCCGGTGCCCGTGCTTACCGCGCTGCTGGGCCGGCGCCGCGGCTGGCTGCTGGTCGCACAGGCCGGGGTCATCGCTGCGATCGTGGCGATGGCGCATACCGACCCGCGGGCGTCCCTGGTGCCCATGGCCGTCGCCGCCGTCTGTCTCGGCTTCGCCGCCGCCACCCAGGATATCGTCATTGATGCCTACCGCATCGAGGTGGCCCCCGAGGAGATGCAGAGCCTGCTCTCCGCCGCCTATATCACCGGCTACCGCACCGGCATGCTGGTGGCGGGATTCGGAGCGCTGGAGCTGGCCGGGCTGTTGGACCCGGTCACCTCGGTGCCCTACGGCGACTGGCTCATGCCCTATGGCTCGGTGGTGGGTTTCGGCCCCCTGGAACAGGGCAACCTCTATCACTACGGGGCCTGGCGCATTACCTATCTGGCCATGGCCGCGGTTATGGGTATCGGTGTGATCACCACGCTGGTGGTCCGCGAGCCGTCCATCCAGCGCCGCGAGCATCCGCATACCACGGTGGAGTATCTGCGCTTCCTGGCGGGGTTCGCGTTGGCCGCCGCGGCGTTCTTCGGGGTCTTTCTCAATGCCGACGCCGCGGTCGGCGACCTGGAGCGGCAGCTGGTGGCCGGCCTGGGTCTCGGGCACGTGCTGAGCGGGTTCCTCGCCGAGGCGACGCGCTTCGCCGTGGCCCTGGCCGCGGCGCTGTCGGCGGGCTGGCTGGTGGTGGTCGGCGGCCTGGTGCCCAGGGAGATGGCCGTCCACAGCTACGTGGACCCCTTCGCCGACTTCTTCCGGCGCTATGGCAAGGCGGCCGTCTGGGTATTGGCGCTGATTGCGGTCTACCGGGTATCGGATGTGATGCTCGGGGTCATCGCCAACGTATTCTATACGGATATCGGCTTTTCCAAGCAGGAGATCGGCGCGATGAGCAAGGCCTTCGGGCTGGGCATGACCCTGGCCGGCGGCTTCCTGGGTGGCGTGATGACCGAGCGCTGGGGCGTCAACCGGGTGCTGTTCCTTGGCGGCGTGCTGGCGGCGGCTACCAACCTGTTGTTCTCGCTGCTCGCCCAGGTCGGCAACGAGCTGTGGTTGCTGGCGGTGGTCATCGCCGCCGACAACCTCAGCGGCGGGATCGCCACCACGGCCTTCATTGCCTTTCTCTCCAGCCTCACCAGCCGCGACTTCACGGCGTCCCAGTACGCCGTGTTCAGCTCTCTGATGCTGCTGCTGCCGAAACTGCTGGGCGGTTACTCCGGTGCCATCGTTGACGCCGTCGGCTACCCGGCCTTTTTCGCCACCACGGCCCTGGCCGGCGTGCCGGTACTGTTCCTGATCTGGCGTACCGCGCGGCTGCGAAGGGAATGAACGGTCGGGATCCGGACGCGCCGTGTCCCCTGGAGGGGCGGCTCGCTGTGTCGCTGGGCGTCATCGATGGACGGGTAGTGATCGTCAAATATTGACACTCGGCGTCACCTGAGACGCTCGGATGCCGCGCCATGGCGCCAACGGGCTGATCCGGGGGCTGCCTCGGCAACGTCCCGGAACACCCCTGAAAGCCGCATTCTGTCGCCGTTTGGTAACAGTTTTCGAGGGCCTTGGTCAGAAAAAATTCATGAAGCGGGCAATGCCTGGCCCGGTTTCTGCATTATCTCTCACGCAACGACACCAACTGTCACGCGAATTGACCTGAGGGGGGTTGCTTCATGATCTCGCAAAGGGACCGCGCCTGGAACGATTACTTGCTGGCACAGCGCCTTGAGCTGGGGGACGGATGTCTGGGGGACATCGCGCGTGCCGCTACGCTGTATCGTCGGGCCGCGTTGAGGGGGCTGCCCGAAGCGCAGCATGCGCTCGGGTTCATGTGTGCCACCGGTCACGGGGTCCCGCGAGATGAGACGATGTCGGTGCACTGGTTCACCGCCGCCGCGGAGCAGGGGTATTGTGCCGCACAGCACAATCTGGGGGTGATGTACTCCGAAGGGCGCGGTGTGTCGCGGAATGAAGAGCTGGCGCTGCGCTGGTTCTACAAAGCCGCACTTGGGGGCAGCCAGGAGGCCATGGAATGGCTCGAAAAGTGCGACACGGGGTCCGCAGCAGGTCAGTAAGGGGGTGGCTGCGATCCGGTAAGCACAACCATAAGAAACGAGGCGCCGGGAGCGCCGTAGTACCGTGACTTCAGCACGCCTTTCGGGGCGTGTTTTTTTTTGTGGGATGCGCGGAAGGCGTGGTTGACTGCCGGGATTGTGAGGAATGTCACCGCGTTGGTGTCTGCATGGCGGCACACTCGGCAAAGTCGGGCTTGCCGCGTCGGCCTTTTCGGTCGGCGGCAATGGAGAGAGCGTGTGGCCGTTCTTGTCGGCTGCCCGCGTCCAGAACATAGTGGACCTGGAAAGTCCCGGGGGAGTAGGTTTGATGACCCAGAAGGTCAGGACTGCGCTGGTGGTCGATGACTCGCGGCTGGCGCGCATAGCGCTGAGCAAGCTGCTGCAGAAACGGGAAGTCGAGGTGGAGATGGTAGGGACCGGCGGCGAGGCGCTGGACTACCTGAGCAATAGCCGGCCGGACGTGGTCTTCATGGACTACATGATGCCCGACATGGACGGTTTCGAGGCAACACGCCAGATCCGCAACATCCCCGGCGAGACCGACATCCCGGTGGTGATGTATACCTCCCAGGACAGCGACGAGGACAGGGAGAAAGCTCGGTCCCTGGGCATCGCGGGGTTTCTGTCCAAGCCCAGCGGGGAGGACAGCCTGGACGAGATCCTCGAGCTGCTCGCCCAGCAGATCCGTTCAAAGCCCCGAGCCGAGCCGGCCGCCCGTCAGGCATCCCTTTCAGGCGGTGCCCCGGAACCGGTCCCTGCCGCCGCCAATACGCCGACCGCCGAGCCGGAGCCTCGTGTCCCGGGGCCGCCGCGGCAGATCACCATTCCCTGGGAGGAGATCCGTCACGTCGCCCGCCAGGCGGCGGAGGCGCTGGCCGGCGAGCATGCCGAGCGCATCGCCCGGGACCGGGTGGAGCCGCTGCGCCGGGAGCTCGCCGAAGCCGTCGAGGAATCCGCCGCCACCGCGCGGCGACTGGCCGAGCAATCGGCCCGGAGTGCCGCCGACACGGCATCGCGCGAGGTCGCCGAGCGCATCGCCGACCGCACGGCCCGCATGATCGCCCAGAACGTGGCGGAGGACGTAGCTGCCCGCGTCGCGCGGGATGTCGGTCCCGAAGCGGCCAAGCGCATCATCGAGGATATCCAGGGCGAGATCGCCAGCCACGTGCAGCAAATGCTGGCCGGTGACGAGTTCCGCGGGCAGGTGCGCGCCATGGTCATGGACGAGCTCGCCCCGGAGCTGCGCAGCAGCATCGGGGAGCAGGCCGCCGGCGTGGCCCGCGAGGCGGCCGAAGAGGCGGCGGAGGCGCTGATCCGCGAAAGGCTGGCGATCTACCGCAGTGAGCTGATGCGCACTATGGAGGAGACCGTTGCCCAGCGCACGGCGGGGCTGGCCGGTCGGCTGACCCGCATGACTGCCCTGCTCAGCCTGCTGGTAGTGGGCGGTGTCGCGGTGAGTTTGTACGCGGCCCTTTACGGCTTGCCTTTCTGAACGGAGCCGACGGCTCGGCATTCCGTCTGGGACCCGGTCTTCCCGCTCCGCGCTCGTTTCGTCTGCCGGTTCGAGGCCAGCCGGTCCGCCGCCCGTATGGGTTCCGGCAACCGGTAGCGCGGCGTACAGGCCAGCACCCAGTGTACGGCCTCCTCGTGACTGACCCGATGTCCCGGCGAAATGAACAGCGGCTTCACGCCGCTGCGTGTCCGAAGCACCGTGCCGATGCGCTCGTCTCCGTCCATGAGTGGGCTCCAGTCACCCCTGATTTCGCCCGGCGGCTGGAATTGCCCGGTGAGGCGGCTCTTGCCGACCCCTATGGTGGGCAGCCCCGTGATCACGCCCAGGTGCGAGGCGATGCCGAGCCGGCGCGGATGGGCGATGCCCTGGCCGTCGCACAGCACCAGGTCGGGCGGCTCCGCGACCGCTTCCAGGACCGCCAGTACGGCGGGCAGCTCGCGAAAGGAGAGCAGGCCCGGCACGTACGGAAACGGTGTTGGACGGCGGGCCAGATGGGTGTTCAGGATCGTCAGGTCCGGGTAGCGCATCAGCGCCAGCGCGGCGCGAACGGTGCGGCCCTGGTCCTCAAAACCGGCGTCCACCCCCGCCAGCACGCGGACCCCCCGGGGACCCGATCCCAGCCTGACGCGGGAGCGCAGCCGCTGCTGGATCGCAATGGCCTCAGCGGGATTGACCGTCCAGGGATGACCGGGGTCGTAGTGCATGCAGGCAGTCTAGCGCCCGAGCGTGGGACGTGCCCAGGCGGGGAAAGGCGCAAATCGGGCGCCGCCGCACGGGCGGCGGCTACAGGTCCAGGTCGTCCAGCGGGTTCTGCGGGCTTCTGCCGATACCCTGATCTTCCCCGTAGTCCTCGCGGGTGATGTCCAGGGAACCGGAGAAGTCCTCAGGCGGCTCGATGGGCTCCAGGCTGACTTCCAGCCAGGTATCCAGGTCCAGCTCCTCCAGAGAGCCGTCGAAGTACTGGATCTCCACCGACTCCTCATCCGGATCGTAGGCGACCACTTCGAAGGTCTCTCCGGTGGCGGACATATACCAATCGCCCACTACCGGTTGATACTGCACGGCCATGGTAGACCTCCCTATGTACGCGGCACAGGAGCACTCATTACACCGCTAGAACTCTGGTGACAGGTGCCGCCCGCCGGGCCGCAACCCTCCTCAACGTATAGGAGGACGGCCGCGGCCCTGCAAGCGCCGCTTATCGGGAAGGCGCCGCCGCGGCCCCGGCAAACCCGGTCGCGGGAATGCCGGGGCGACGCCTCAGGGGCAGGGATTGGAGTGGGAGGCGTGGATGGCCTCGATGCCTTCCTCCAGCTCCGGCGGCAGCGTCAGGTCGATGCTGGCGATGTTCGAGCGCAGCTGCTCCATGCTGGTGGCGCCGACGATGTTGCTGGTGAGGAACGGCCGAGCGTTGACGTAGCACAGCGCCATCTGCGCCGGGTCCCAGCCGTGCTCGCGCGCCAGGGCCACGTAGCGCTCCGTGCATTGCTCGCCGGGTTCGTTGAGGTAGCGCACGAACCGGGAGAACAGGGACAACCGGGCCCCGTCGGGGCGTTGGCCATTCAGGTACTTGCCGGAAAGCATGCCGAAGGCCAGCGGTGAGTAGGCCAGCAGGCCGCATCGTTCCCGGTGGGAAATCTCCGCCAGGCCGATTTCGTAGGTGCGGTTCAGCAGGTTGTAGGGGTTCTGGACCGACACCACCCGCGGCAGCCCGTACTGTTCGGCCAGCTCCAGGAAGCGCATTACGCCCCATGGCGTTTCGTTGGACAGTCCGATGTAGCGGACCTTGCCTTCTTCCACCAAATCCCCCAGAGCCTGCAGCGTCTCGTGGATGCGAGGCTCCGGCTCGCTGCGCGACGGGGTGAAGCCCATGCGGCCGAAGTAATTGGATTTCCGCTCGGGCCAGTGCAGTTGGTAGAGGTCCACGTAGTCCGTCTGCAGACGCCGCAGGGAACCTTCCAGGGCGTCGCGGATGCCGCCGCGGTCGAAGCTCGGTTTGCCGCCGCGGATATGCTCCGGCCCGGGCCCGGCGATCTTGGTGGCGAGGACGATGTCCTCGCGCCGCCCCGTCTTCTTCAGCCAGGTGCCGATGTATGCTTCGGTGCGGCCCTGGGTTTCGGCCTTGGGCGGCACGGGGTACATCTCGGCGGTGTCGAAGAAATTGACACCCCGTTCGATGGCATAGTCCATCTGCTCGTGGGCTTCGGCCTCGGTGTTCTGCTGTCCCCACGTCATGGTGCCGAGACAGATGGTGCTGACCTTGACGCCCGTGCGCCCCAGTTCGCGGTATTCCATGCAGCCCTCTCATTAGTGCTTCGGTGTCTTGGATTGGTCTCAACGCAAAACTCTGCCACAGATAGCGGGCCGCCGGTACGGGCCGCCCTGCAGCCGGCGGTTCGCGCTGTTAGACTGCGCCCGATGAAAGAGCTCATTCTCGGTGGCGCGCGCTCGGGCAAGAGCGGCCATGCCGCGCGCATCGCCGGCGAGCGCGGCTGTGGTGTTTGCTATGTGGCCACCGCCGCGGCAGGCGACGAAGAGATGCACGCGCGGATCGAGCGCCACCGAGCGGATCGCCCCGCCGGGTGGCGGACGGTGGAGGCGCCCCTGGACCTCGCCGCCGCGCTGCGGCGCTCGCCTGCGCCCCGCTGAACGCCGAGCCCGGTCACGCCTGCGTCCTGAGCGAACTGGATGCCCAGCCGCTGCTCGGCCTCGGCATGCGCCTGGGCGAGGGTAGCGGCGCGGCCGTGGCCCTCGGCCTTCTCCGCGATGCCTGCGCCCTGCACAATGACATGGCGACCTTTGCCGAGGCCTCCGTCTCAAGGAACGACTAGCGGCCTGCCGCCGGCGTATCGGTGGCGTCACTGGTGATTGCCTGGGGGCCGCCATCGAGCTGGTGGAGGTGGCGGTGTTGTACGCGGCGCTTCTCTAGCCACAGATGAACACGGATGGACACAGATTGTTTGAGGAATCGCGGCGAAGTCGCCGCTCCCACGCGGATTCCTCCACAGGCCGGGGTGGACCTCCGGTGGGAGCGGCGACTTCGCCCCGATTCCCCACAGCTACATTGATCTGTGTTAATCCGTGTTCATCTGTGGCTAATACTCGCCTTTTCCTACCAGCTCCACCACCGCCTCCATGTCCAGGTGCGCCTCCACCGCGTCGGCCAGGCGGTCGATGCCCTGTTCGCGCAGGGCCGCCTGATCCACCGGCTGGGCGTCTTTCAGCCCCGCCCAGGCAAGCAGAGCGCGGCAGGCCTCGGGATGGTCGAACAGGCCGTGGAGGTACGTGCCCATGATCTGGCCGTCGGCGGAGCGGGCACCGTCGTGTCGCCCGTCAAGCTGCACGGCGGGGGTTTCCAGCGCCGGGCCGGCAGTCGAGCCGCAGTGGATCTCATAGCCGATAAGCCTGGCGCCGTCCAGGCTCAGGCGGCCTTCCACGCGGCGTAGCCGCTTCTCCGGCTCCAGCTCGGTGTCCAGGTCCAGCAGGCCCAGCCCTTCGCTTTCGCCGGGCGGACCTTCGATCCCTTCGGGATCGGCGATGCGCCGGCCCAGCATCTGAAAGCCGCCGCAGATGCCCAGCACCCGGCCGCCGTAGCGCAGATGGCGCCGGATGGCCTCCGGCCAGCCCTGCCGCTCGAGCCAGGTCAGGTCGTCGCGGACCGCCTTGCTGCCCGGCAGCACGATCAGGTCCGCCCCGGGGATCGCGTCGCCGGGGCCGACGAAACGGACGTCCACTTCGGGGTGCAGCCGCAGTGCATCGAGATCCGTATGGTTGCTGATGCGCGGCAGCACCGGAACCGCTACCCCCAGACGCGGCTTCGGGCTGCCCGCCGCCTCGGCGTTCAGGCTGTCTTCGGCCTCCAGGTAGAGACCGTGCAGGTAGGGGAGCACGCCCCATACGGGCTTTCCGGTGTGCCGCTCCAGCCAGTCGATGCCGTCGTCCAGCAGCGCCCGGTCGCCGCGGAAGCGGTTGACGACGAGCCCTGCCACGCGGCCGCGCTCGCTCGGCGAGAGCAGCGACAGCGTGCCGACCAGGCTGGCGAACACCCCGCCCCGGTCGATGTCGGCCACCAGCGCCACGGGGCAGTCCACCGCTTGGGCAAAACCCATGTTGGCGATATCGCCCTCGCGCAGGTTGATCTCCGCCGGGCTGCCGGCGCCTTCCGCGACGATCACGTCGAACCGCTCGCCCAGGGCCCGGTGCGCCGCCAGAACGGCCTCTCGCGCCGTGGTCTTGTAGCGGTGGTAGTCCAGTGCCGCCATGTTGCCGATGGCTCGCCCGCGGATGATGACCTGAGCACCCTGGTCAGTGGTGGGCTTGAGCAGCACGGGGTTCATATCCGAATGCGGCTCCAGCCGGCAGGCCGCCGCCTGGGCGGCCTGGGACCGGCCGATCTCTCCATTGTCCATGGTGACCGCGCTGTTCAGCGCCATGTTCTGGGGCTTGAAAGGCGCCACTCGAAGCCCGCGCCGGTAAAGCGCCCGGCACAGCCCCGTCACCACCGCGCTCTTGCCGGCGTCGGAGGTGGTGCCCTGGATCATGAGGGTAGCCGCGGTCATTTGCGTTTAGCCACAGATGGACACGGATAGACACAGATAAGTGTGTGTGGAATCGCGGCGGGGTCGCCGCTCCCACGCGGGCTCCTCCGCAGGCCGGGATAGACCTCCCGTGGGAGCGGCGACCCCGTCCCGATACCCTAAACTGCCTGCATTCATCTGTGTTTATCCGTGTTCATCTGTGGCTCAAGCTTTCCCCGGGCCGAATCCAGCTGACGGCACAGCCGCGCCGCGCCGTCCAGCACCCGCGGGGTCTGGCGCTGGATCAGCTCCGGAGGAATGAAGTACAGGTTGTCCTGCTTGACAGCAGTGATCGACGACCACTGCTTCCAGTTGTCCAGCCAGCCCGGACGTTCGTCTCCCATGCCGCTGGCTACGATGACGTCCGGGTCGGCCTCGATCACCGCCTCCACGCTGACGGCGGGTGCCAGGGTATCCAGGGCCGCGAAGACGTTGCGGCCGCCGCACAGCCGGATGACGTGGCTGATCAGGTGCTCGCCGTTGACCGTCGTCAGCGGCTGCTTCCACACTTCGTAGAAGACGCTGACCGGAGATTTGCCGGCGTATTGCCGCGCCAGGCGATGGCGGCGCTGCTCGAAACCTGCCGCTGCCCGGCTGCCCCGATGCTCGTTCCCGGTGAGGCGCCCGAATCGGCGCAGGCTCCGGGCCACGTCGTCGAGGCGGCGCGGCTCACTGACGTACACCGTCAGACCCAGCTTGCGAAGCTGCTGCACGGCCGCTCGGCCGTTGCCGCTCGACCAGGCGATGACCAGGTCTGGATGCATCGACAGGATGCGCTCGTAGTCCAGGCTGGCATAGCTGCCCACCCGGGGTATGGCCTGTGCCGCAAGGGGATAGTCGCTATAGCTTACGGCCCCGACGATCCGCTTCCCGGCACCGATATCGAACAGCATCTCGGTGACGTGGGGGGCGAGGGACACGATGCGCCCTGCCGGGTGGTCGAGGTGAACCGGCGTGCCCGTATCGTCCGTGACGGTGACCGGTGCGGCCATGGCGCTCACGCACACCGCCAGCAGAAGCACGGCCGCGAGCCGTGCGCCGCGCGTGGATCGCGCCGTTATACTGGCGGCCATGAACACGGAGCAGCGGCAGCAAAGGCGCATCGGACTAATCATGTTCGGCGCCATGTGGGTAGTCGTACTGGGTCTTCTCACCCTGTTCTTTCAGGGACTCTGGGAGCATCAGAGCAACCCCAACGGCCGGGTGAGCGGCACCGAGGCCGCCGGTGGCGCCCGCAAGGTGGTGCTGCGGGCTAACCGCGCCCATCATTACGTGGCCACCGGCACCATCAACGGCAAGCCGGCCACCTTCCTGCTGGATACCGGTGCCAGCGACGTGGCGGTACCCGCATCCGTGGCGGAGCGGATCGGGCTGCCCCGCGGCCGGCGGGAAGCCTTCCATACCGCAAACGGCCGGGCCGTGGGCTATTCCACCCATCTCGACCGGGTGGAGCTCGGCGGCATCGCGGTGCATGACGTGCGCGGTTCCATCAACCCCGGCATGGACGGTGACGTCGTCCTGCTCGGCATGAGCTTCCTGCGTCAGCTGGAGTTCACCCAGCGCGGTGACGAGCTGATCCTCCGGCAGGCGCCCGCCCCGCAGTGAGCAAGCGGGCGCGCTCATGATGCGATTATCGGGGCGCAAGCCGAGAGGGCGCGGCCGAGGCGTGTCCAGTTCGGTTCCTCCGTCGGCAGCCCGAAACGCAGCGCCGGCGTGTCCCGGAAACGGCGCACCAGGACCCCACCGAGGGACACGGGCACGGCCAGCCAGGCGGTCAGCACGGTGGTCTCCGGGCGGTGGACATCGTCCGGAGCTGGCGGTGCCCGAAGAACGAATCGCGCCGGGGACGGCGCTCCCACGGTGGTATCCCCCGACTCGCGGAGAATTCCGCGTGTGAGCGCCGTCTCCGGCGCGATGCCTTGAAGCAACGTTGAATCATACGCGTCCATCCGCGTTCATCTGCGGCTCGCTCAGGTTTCCGGTTTCAGCAGCCCCGCAACCGCCGCCGGGTTGGACGGGAAGTACAGGTGCAGGTACGACGCCGTCAGGGCACCCTCGCGGTAGACGGGCTCGCCTGGCCGGTCGCCGTGCTGGCGGCGTGCGCTCGCCCAAGGAGAAAGCGGCGTGTCGATGCGGGTGTAGTGGAAGGCATGGCCGCGCAGTTCGCCCTCCGGCAGGTCCAGCGCCTGCATGCCGATGGCCGCAAGGCGTTTCTGGAGCCGGGCCCCGCCCGGCAGCACGCCGGTCATGGGGGCGCTGCGGCCCTCGGCATCCGTCAGCGTCTCCAACAGATAGAGCAGCCCCCCGCACTCGGCCAGGAGCGGCTTGCCGGCGCGGTGGTGGGCTCGCACCGCTTTCCCCATGGCCGTGTTCCCGGCCAGCGCGTCGAGATGCAGCTCCGGATAGCCGCCCGGCAGCCAGAGCGCATCGGCGTCGGGAAGGTGCCGGTCGGCCAGCGGGGAGAAGAACACCACGTCGGCTCCGAGCGCCCGTAGCACGTCCACATTGGCCGGATAGATGAAAGCGAAGGCGGCGTCTCGTGCCACCGCCACGCGGATGCCGGCCAGTGCCGGGGATGCAGCTTCGGTCAGTGCCGGCGGCTCGAAGCGGGTAGGTGCCGGCAGGTTGGCGGTCTGGGTCCGCGCCAGCCGGTCGGCCGCCGCGTCCAGGCGGCCGTCCAGATCCGCGATCTCCGCCGCCTGGGTGAGGCCGAGATGGCGTTCCGGGAGGGCCAATGCCGACTCGGTGGGCAGCGCACCATGGAAGCCGATGCCCTCGGGCAGGCTCTCGGCCAGCATGCGGGCGTGATCGTCGGAGCCCACCCGGTTGGCTACGACCCCGGCGAAGGGCACGTCCGGCCGGTAGGCAGCCAGCCCGTGGGCCAGCGCTCCGAAGGTCTGCGCCATCGCGCTCCCGTCGATGACGGCCAGTACGGGAATGCCGAAAAGACGGGCGAGATCGGCCGCGGACGGCGAGCCGTCGTGAAGCCCCATCACGCCTTCCACCAGGATGACGTCCGTGCTGCCGGCGGCACTATGGAGCAGGGCGCGGCAATGGTCCCGGCCGCCCATCCACAAGTCGAGCTGATAGACGGGTCCGCCGGCCGCGCGCTCCAGGATCATGGGGTCCAGGTAGTCCGGTCCGGTCTTGAACACGGCCACGCGCAGCCCTCGGCGTCGGTAGAGCCGGGCCAGGCCAGCGGTCACCGTGGTCTTGCCCGAGCCGGACGACGGCGCCGCCACCAGCAGCGCCGGACACGAGACGGCGCCCGCCGCTGCATCCTGCCGCTTGTCGTCCGGTTCGGACATGGTTGCCCCTCTACTTGCCGCTGCGCGGTTGCCAGGTCAGCGTGGCCAGGTAGTGGCGGCCCCACGTGTTGTAGGTATCCGCGGTCTGGTAGTTGCGGTCGAAGACGTTGCCAACCTTGCCGGTGAGCTTCCAATCCGGGCTGATCTGGTAGCCGGCCCGCAGGTCCACCACCGTGTAGGGGGCCAGCCGGGTCTGGTTGCTCAGGTCATCGTATCGTTTGCTGCGGTACTGGGCATGGCCGCCCAGGGTCAGCGCGCCGAAGCTGCGGCTGAGGTCCAGGTCCGCGTGCTTGCGGGCACGGCGCGGCAGCTGGTTGCCCGTTTCGCTGTCCTCCGGGTCGAGATAGGTCAGCCCCAGCTCGGTGCGCACGCCGGCCAGGGTGGTTGTCGCACCGAGCTCGGCGCCGTTGATCACAGCGCCGTTGACGTTCTGTGGCTTGAACTTGCCGGTAGCCGGATCGGATGCCCACACGATCAGGTCGTGGGCCTCCGTGCGGTAGACGTTGGCCGAGAGCCGGATGCTTCGCCCGTAACGAACGCCCACCTCGTAGGTCCGTGAGGTCTCCGGGTCCAGGTCCGGGTTGCCCACGGTGAAGGGGCCCGAAGGCCAGTAAAGGCCGTTGAACGTGGGCGCCTTGTAGGCCGTGCCGAACGAGGCGTAGACCTTGCCGGAGCCCGCGAAGCGGGCGCCCAACGCCACGTTGCCCGTGGTGTGGCCGCCGAACGCGGAATCGTGGTCGTAGCGCAGACCCGCCTGGGCATTGAACACGTCGCCGAACCACTGGTGCTGGAGGTAGTAGCCCAGGTCGGTCCGCCGGTTCTTGGTGAAGCTCTGCGTGCTGTCCACGTGATCCCGGCGATAGTCGACGCCCACCGTGGTCAGGTGGCTGCCGCCTATGGCGAAGTCGTTCTGGATGCCCGCCGTGCGCCGCTCGGTCTCGAACGACGAAGTGCGGACGCCGTCCGTCATATTGTCGTCCTTCTCGGTGTCGTAGCCGCCGGTGAGGTGCAGATCCCACCAGGAAGTCGGCCGGGTGGCCAGCTTGGCGGCGTAGACCTGGTGGCGCGAGTCGGTGCTGTTGGGCATGCCGTCGTATTCGTTGTGTTCCAGGTCCTGGAGGGTGCTCAGGCGCAGCCTGGTGCCGTCGCTGAACCGGTAGCTGCCGTGGGCGCTCAGCCCGCGCTGGCGAAATCCGTCCTTGTCCGGCTCGTTACCGGCCGGGCTGTCGTTCTCCCGGGCATCGAAGCCGGAGGTCTCGGTCTGCGAGACGTTGACCCCGAAGCTGCCGCGCTCGCCCCGTACGCCGGCCCCGGCGGCGCTCTCGAAGGTGCCGTTGCTGCCGCCGCCGATGCTCACATGGGTGTCGTCGCCGCGGGTGAAGATCTGGATGATGCCGCCGATGGCATCCGAGCCGTACAGGCTGGAGCGCGGCCCCCGCACCACCTCGATGCGGTCGATTTCGCTCACGGGCAGATTCTCGAGGGTTGCCTTGCCCAGCGTCGCCGAGCCGATGCGGACCCCGTCCACCAGCACCAGCACGTGGTCGGAGTTGGTGCCGCGCAGGAACAGGCTGGTCTGCTTGCCGAGCCCGCCGTTGCGGGACAGATCCACGCCAATGAGGTCGGAAAGCAGGGCGGGCACGTCTTCGGGCTGCTTCTTCTGGATGTCCTTGCGCGTCAGTACGGTGACCGACGCCAGGCTGTCATCCACGGTGATTGGTGTGCGCGTCGCCGAGACGACAATGGGCTCCATCTTGGTCTCCGCGTGCCCCACGGATACCAGGCCGGCCGCAAGCACGGCGGCCGAAATACGGCTGATCTGCATCGCTTCCTCCCACGCTCACCCGCGTGTTGTCGGTTATGGGTGTCCAGCGTCGGGGCGGTGGGAGCAATGAGTTGAAGCGCACCGTCCACACGTCGCCACCCGCGACGCCGGGCATTGCGCATCAGGTCGGTCTCCGGGCTTGCGAGCGGATTCGTGATCCCGGCGTCGCGCCTTCCCATGCCCGAGGGCACAGTGGCGCGAAGCGACGCCTTGTCTCGCCTACCGTTGCGGGGGCAGCGCCGGAATTGCCCGAGTTGTGGCGGGCGCACCGGCTTCCCGTTTCATCCGTCCGGCGGGAACCGGGCGGAAACCTGAAGCAAGGATCGAGACGTTACGGCGGAACGGGTGGGGAGTCAAATCGGGGCATCTCCGTCGGCTCGAGAGTGTATTCACCCAATCGTTCAGGAATCGCGCCGGGGTCGGCGCTCCCACGCGGGTGTCTCCATAAGTTTGGGTTGGCCCCCGTGGGAGCGCCGACCCCGGCGCGATTCCCCAACAGGCTGTTCGTGCCGGCGCTTACGCCGGCACGAACAGCCTGCGGCCGTCGCCCGCCCGCGCCTCCTGCATCGGGTGTCGATAGAGAGTGGACAGCACTTGGGCCTCCAGCATGTTGCCTACCGGCCCATGGCAGGCCTCGCCGTCACCGAACAGCAGCAGGGCGTGGCTGCAGAAGCGCACCGCCAGGTTCACGTCGTGAATGGCCAGGATCAGCGCGCCTTGGTCGCCGGCGTGGCGATCGAGCCGGTTCAGCACATCGATCTGATGATGCACATCCAGGTGGTTGGAGGGCTCGTCCAGCAGCATGAGCCCGGGATTCTGGGCCAGCAGCGTCGCTACGGCGACCCGGCGGCGCTCGCCGCCGGAGAGCGTCCCCACGTCCCGCTCGGCGAGCTCCGCCAGATCCAGCTCCGCCAGGACCTCGGCGGCGATGCGGTGATCCGTCTCGTCCTCCCAGCGCCAGGCCGGGATGTGCGGATGCCGGCCCATGAGGGCGGTTTCCATGACCGTTGCCGGGAACGGATCCTGGTTGTCCTGGGGCAGCAGGCCAAGGCGCTGGGCGAGCCGCCGCCGCGGCATCGCATTCACGGAGGTGCGTTCCAGCAGCACTCGCCCGGCGGCCGGCGCGCGCAGCCCCGCGAGGGTATGGAGCAGCGTGGTTTTGCCCACCCCGTTGCGCCCCAGCAAGGCCCAGCGCTGACCCGCGTCGACGGCGATGCTCAGGCCGCGGCAGACCTTCACGTCGGCTATGCGCACGTCCAGGGCCTCGGTTTCCAGCAGGCTCATTCCGCGCGCCCTATGCCGCGGTTGAGCAGATACAGGAAGAGCGGTACCCCGATGACCGCCGAGAATACGCCCACCGGCAGCTGCTGCGGCGCCAGCAGTGTGCGGGCCAGAGTGTCCGCCACGGTCAGCAGGGTACCTCCCAGCAGCACGGAGGCGGGCAGGAGTACGCGATGGTCACTGCCCACGCCCAGGCGCAGCAGATGCGGAACGACCAGCCCCACGAAGCCGACGGTGCCGGCAAGGGTCACGGCGGCCGCCGTCAGCAGGGAGGCGAGGGCAAACAACGAATAGCGCAGCGGCGTGACGGCCACTCCCAGTACCCGGGCCTGCAGCTCGCCCCGGGCCAGCAGGTTCAGGGGGCGTGCCAGAGCGAACCCGGCGGCCAGGCCCAGCAGCAGGACCAGCCCGCGCCACGGCGGCCAGCCGGCCTCGCTGAGATCGCCCATCAGCCAGAACAGCATGCCGCGCAGCTCGTCCCGCGTACCCAGCGCCAGCAGGAAGCTGATGACGGCGCTCCAGCCCGAGGCCACCACGATGCCGGTCAGCAGCAGCCGGGTCGGTGTCCAGCCGCCCCGGCCGTGCGCCAGGCCGAAGACCATCAGCATCGTGAGGGCGGCGCCGATCAGGGCGCTGCCCGACACCAGCGCGCCGCCCAGCCCGAGCAGCATGGCACCCAGTGCCCCCACCGCGGCGCCGCCGGAGATGCCCAGCACGTAGGGATCGGCCAGGGGGTTGCGCAGCAGCACCTGCATCAGCGCCCCGGCCAAGGCGAGCAGCCCGCCGGTGACGAAAGCTGCGGCGGCCCGGGGCAGGCGCAGCTCCCAGATTACCGCGCCTGCCGTTCCGGCGTGCCCGCCCGTCAGCGCCGTCCAGGCGTCATGCCACGGCACGGTCACGCTGCCGGACAGGGCGGCGATGGCCAGGCTGAGCACGGCTGCGGCGGTGAGCGTGCCGAGAGTGATGGCAGCACGTGTTGGCATGCACAGTTTCCTGACGGGCGGAGCGCGTCAGTATAGCGGCGGTGGGTGCGGAGCACTCAACAGCTGGTCGCCGGGAGCGGTTTCAGTAACGCAATGAAATGTAAAAAGTGCCAGGTTGCCCCGTGCATGGCTCTTGCGCTATAAAAAAGCCCTCAAGGAGAGAGCGGGTTCCGACCCGATGCGCCGCTGGCGCCGGGTCCGCGGAACAGAGAGCCAAGAAGAAATTGCGACAAGGACGTTGTTGTGGGGGAAGAAACCTCTTGTGAGACGCGGGTCGTCGACGACACGGGATTGGCCTGTCTTCGACTGATCGCGCGCTATTACCAGCTTCCGGCCGATGAACGACAGCTCAGGCGTGAGTTTGCCCCGCACGGGGAGGCTCTGGATACGCTGACGCTGGTCAGGGCTGCGCGCGCTCTGGGCTTGAGGGCCAAGCGGGTTCGCAGCCGATCGGAACGCCTGCCCAAAACGCCATTGCCGGCGATAATCGGGCGTCCGGGCGGTGGTTTTGCGGTGCTGGCGCAGGTCAGTGAGAGCCAGGCCCTTGTCCACGATCCTCTGGTCGGTCGTCCACAGTCCGTGCCGATCGACGAGCTGGGACGCGACTGGAGCGGGGAAATGGTCCTCACCACCCGCCGGGCGCTCGCCGATGATCTCCGGCGGAAGTTCGACATCCGCTGGTTTATTCCGGCGATAGCCCGCTATAGGCGCATTTTCAGCGAAGTGCTGGTTGCCTCCTTCTTCATCCAGCTTTTCGCCCTCGTCACCCCACTTTTCTTCCAGGTCATTGTCGACAAGGTGCTGGTCCACAAGGGCCTCACGACGCTGGATGTGCTTGCGGCCGGTTTTCTTGCCATATCGCTGTTCGACGTGGCGCTGGGCGGACTCAGAACCTACCTGTTCTCTCACACGACCAACCGCGTCGACGTCGAGCTGGGCGCGAGGCTCTACCGCCATCTGCTGGCGCTTCCGGTGAGCTATTTCGAGGCCCGCCGGGTGGGCGATTCCGTCGCCCGGGTGCGCGAGCTGGAAACGATTCGGAATTTCATCACCGGTTCCGCCCTCACGCTGGTGATCGACCTGTTTTTCACCCTGGTCTTCCTGGTCGTCATGTACTTCTACAGCGTGACCCTGTTCATGGTCGTGCTGGGCAGCATCCCGCTTTACATCATCCTCTCGGTGCTGGTTACACCGGTGCTTCGTTCCCGGCTGGACGAGAAATTCCGCCGTGGCGCGGAGAACCAGGCCTTTCTGGTCGAATCGGTCAGCGGTATTGAGACCATCAAGGCCATGGCCGTCGAGCCGCAGATGCGCGCTCGGTGGGAAGAGCAGCTCTCCGGATACGTCGGGGCGAGCTTCCGTGCCACGAACCTCGGCAACGTGGCGAACCAGTCCGCCAGCTTCATCCAGAAGCTGACCACGCTGCTGATCCTGTGGCTGGGTGCGCACCTAGTGATCGACGCGGAGCTCACGGTCGGCCAGCTCGTCGCCTTCAACATGCTGGCCGGGCGAGTAAGTGGACCGATACTCCGCCTGGTGCGTCTTTGGCAGGATTTTCAGCAGGCCGGCATATCCATCGAGCGGCTGGGCGACATTCTCAATGCGCCTGCCGAGCCCGGCTACAACCCCAACCGAGCGGCGTTGCCGGCGGTGCGGGGCGACGTCCGCCTGGAACACGTCACCTTCCGCTACCGACCTGCCGGTCCGGAGGTACTGTCGAATCTAAGCTTCCATGCCTCACCGGGCGAGGTCGTTGGCATCGTTGGCCGTTCAGGGTCCGGCAAGAGCACCCTGACCAAGCTCGTCCAGCGCCTGCATGTGCCCGAGGCGGGTCGCGTGCTCGTCGACGGCGTTGACCTGCGCATGGTGGATACCGCCTGGCTGCGCCGGAACATCGGCGTTGTGCTGCAGGAGAACCGCCTGTTCAATCGCACGGTGAGGGAAAATATCGCGCTCGCCGATCCCGGCCTGTCGATGGAGCGCGTCGTTACCGCCGCCAGACTCGCCGGTGCCCACGAGTTCATTCTGGAGCTCTCCGAAGGCTACGACACTCTGGTCGGCGAGCACGGAGCCAACCTCTCCGGCGGGCAGCGCCAGCGCATCGCCATCGCACGCGCTCTGATCACGGACCCCAGAATTCTCATCTTTGACGAGGCCACCAGTGCACTGGACTACGAGTCGGAGCGAATCATTCAGCAGAACATGCGCCGCATCGTTCGAGGCCGGACCGTCTTCATCATTGCCCATCGGCTGACTGCCGTCAGGGAAGCCGACCGAATCATCGTTCTAGAGAAGGGACGTCTCGTGGAGACGGGTACGCATTCCGATCTGCTCCACTGCGGCGGCTACTACGCTCGCCTGCATGCGCTGCAGGATGGCAGGGAGCCGGGGCTGGCGGTTGCCGAAGCGGGCAGCCGCTAGGAAAGAAAGGACCGAGCACGCAAGCATGTCCAGGGAAAGGACCGACCACAAGTCGCTAGCAAAGCCCCGGCAGGGCGCGGAGTTGCAGTTTCTGCCCGCGGCGCTGGAAGTCCAGGAGACGCCGCCTTCCCCGGTGGGCCGGGCGGTGGCGGCGTTCATCGCGGTGCTGTTTCTGGCTGCGATCGTATGGAGCTATTTCGGCCATATCAACGTCGTCGCGACGGCTCGCGGCAAGCTCGTCCCCTCCGGCCACGTCAAACTTATCCAGCCCATGGAACAGGCCACGGTCCGCGCCATTCGGGTTGAGGAAGGGCAGCACGTCAGCGCCGGGGACGTCCTGGTAGAGTTCGATCCGACCATTGGCACGGCCGACAGGGACCGACTTCACGAACGGTTGATCGCCGTCCGGCTCGACCGAGCCCGCCTGCTGGCAGAGCTCGAAGCCATCGCCCATGACCGGTCGGTCGAATCCGTGACTGCCCAATGGCCCTCGGCAGCAAAGCCGGAAGCGGTCTCCGCCCAGAAGAGGCTGCTGTACGGTGAGCTGGCCGACCAGCACGCGTCGGTTGCCGCACTCCGGGCGGAGCTTGCCAAGGCCCGCGCCGAACGCCGCAGCACTGCCCAGGACAAGCGCCGCCTGGAGTCCACGCTCCCGTTAATCGCCAAACGCTCGACGGCACTCGAAACCCTGGCAAGCCGCAACATGGCCCCGGAAATGGACTACCTGCAGGTGGAGCAGAAGCGCCTGGACCATCAGGGGCGGATAAGGACCGCGGTCGCGCGTCTGTCGGAGCTCGACGCGCGCATCCAGGCAGTGCGCCGGCGAATCGACGCCCGGGAAGCAAAGTTCCGCAAGAACCTCGACACCCGCCTCGTCGACACCGAGAACAAGATCGCCACCCGTCGGGAAGAGCTGCGCAAGGCCTCCGCGCGTGCGAGCTGGAGCACGATACGCGCGCCGATAGACGGATTCGTGCAGGGGCTGAAGATCCATACGACCGGCGGTGTCGTCCAGCCCGCCCAGGAGCTCATGCGCATCGTCCCCGACGACGCCCCCCTGAAGGTGCAGGCATGGCTCGCGAACCGCGACGTGGGCTTCGTGAAAGCCGGACAGCCGGCCGAGGTGAAGGTCGAGACCTTCCCGTTCACCCGCTACGGCACCTTGCATGCGCAGCTTATCCACGTATCCAACGACGCGATACAGAACGACAAACTCGGCCTTGTCTACGAGGCCACGGCCTCATTGACGCGCAACTGGATGCAGGTGGGCGCCCGCCGCGTGCGACTAACCCCCGGCATGACGGTCTCCCTGGAAATCAAGACCGGTCAGCGGCGGATATTGGAGTTCGTTCTAGCGCCATTGATTGAGCATATCGATGAGAGCGCAAGGGAGCGATGAAGACCGATAATAAGGACATAGTGGAGACGCCGGTGAATACGAATAGAGATTCGACCTATGGGCATGAAAAGCCATTGCCAACACCGGAGGTGCCTCAGCGTGTTCGCAAAAAACGATTAACGAGGCGTGGCTCGTTTCCGTATGCGTTTAAATCGAAATGGCTCTATATCAGTCTTGCCGTGTACTGGATTGTGACTTGGTTGCTTCCATGGAGCGAAATAGGCCGCTGGGGTTGGGTTAAAGATACGGTCGAGTTCGTGGTCCCATTGGTGCCGAGTATTCGAGGCATTTCTGATCAATTGCATTTTATGCCTGACTTTGCGATGGAAGCTTTGTTGGCGTTTCTGCATATGTCCGGTGCTATTTTTTGTAATATGTCTAGCGGCCTTTTCGAAGCCGGCGGTATTAAAAAAGGGAGTCAGACGGCCGCGATTAGTGCTGATACAGGTCGTATTGTCCGCCGGAATTTTGGCAGCTCTTGATGTTACGCTGACGCACTACTCGCCAGGGTTGACGGGTGGTAATCCGAGTGCAGCATTCCATGATACGCAAATTAGGATGATTTTGGTATACACGCTTTTGTATTGGGGTGAAGGGTTCATGTTTTCAGGATTTCTGACTTCCCTTCTCGCATTATTCTTGCCAATAAAGTTCGAAGGAGATGGCTGACGGCGACAAACAGCGAATCTTCGATATCCTTAGCTGGCGATTTTGGGTGGAATGAGTAGGCTCTCCAGCTAGCGATTTAACATGGCGATACAAGCTAGTTATTGATGTAAGTGGCCAAATTATAGGTCGGTATCAAAGGGTGATGGCAACAATCGGACGGTCCGCAATGGAGGAGATGTTCAGTGATTAGGTTAAGTTGGAAAAGCGCGAGGAAGTT
>Ga0102944_1000060_pt1 | contig 82812 bp, 78 predicted proteins | sample SalPonD_shore_MG_FD_78172 | JGI IMG/M metagenome (GOLD analysis project Ga0102944, IMG submission 78172) | Salt pond soil microbial communities from South San Francisco under conditions of wetland restoration - Salt Pond MetaG... | ecosystem: Environmental > Aquatic > Marine > Intertidal zone >... | reverse complement strand
CTCGTAACTCGTAACTCGTAACTCGTAACTCGTAACTCGTAACTCGTAACTCGTAACTCGTAACTCGTAACTGACAGCCGATAACGCGCGCCCAGGGCGCGCGTTATCGGCTGTGGTGGACGACGATGTCCATGCCCGCCACGGTGATCATGCCTTCTTCGTGCATTTGCTTGAGGACCCGCCCGGCGACCTCGCGTGAACAGCCAACGATGCGTGCCAGCTCCTGGCGCGACAGGTGGATCTGGGTGCCATCGGGGTGGGACATTGCGTCGGGCTCGCTGCACATGTCCAGCAGGCTGCGCGCGATCCGCCCGGCCACATCCATAAAGGCGAGCCGGCTGACGCGGCGTGTGGTCTTGAGCAGCCGCTCCGAGAGCTGCAATCCGACGGCGTGAAGAATTTGGGCGTGTTCGGCCTCGAGCTCGTTGAGGAACAGTTCATTGAGTCGGTCGTACCCGATCTCGGCGAGCTCGCAGGCGGTGCGGGTGCGCACGATGGCGTCGCGGGCCTTGGCTCGATAGAACAGGCCGGTCTCGCCGATGAAGTCCCCCGCATTGAGATAAGCGACTACAATTTCGTTGCCGTCCTCGTCCTCGACGATGACGCTGGCCGAGCCCTTGATGATGTAGTAGAGGGTGTCGGCGGGGTCGCCCGCCCGTACGATGACGCTCTTCTTTCGCAGTTGACGCCGGGAACAGAACCCCAGAAAACGCTCGAAGGCTTCCGAGTCGATCGGTAGCCCCTCGTACTGTCGCTCCTCACCCACGATCAGCGGCATGTCCTTCCTTTCACGACCGCAGCCCTCGGGCTCCTGCGCCGCCTTCCGTTCCGGCCCGCTCGTGCGCTCAACCCCCAAGACACATCTCCCTGCAGCATCGGGCGACACCGGTTTGCCAGCGCAGCGCTTCAGCAGACGCCCGTACCCCGGCAATCCCGGGAAGCGTCGCCGGGTGCCAAACCGATGATACGGGCCTATGGGCCCGGCGATGCGCCCGTGCCGGGCGTCGCCCGCCATCGCCTCGTATGCTGGAAGCCCCCCCTACCGGATCCCCGGCCATGACCAGAATCTCCTCGCGTGTAGCATACGCCGCACCGTTTGTGAGGTCACCGCTACGCTGAAGCCAAAGGCGGACCGGCATCGATTATCTCGACCGGCGGTCCATACCAGTGGCGTCCTGCCCCTTATGACGCGACGTCCACGGCGGCTCCACTCGTCCATCCGGGCTTCTGGCCCGCGCGGCGTCACATTACCTTATATATACGGTACTGTGTCGTCCGCTCGCGCCAGAACTTGAGTCGCGCGGGCGTCGTGGCCGGCTCGGCCCCGGGCGCCCATATCATGTTAAGCCATTGTTTTTTAAGCGCGCCCTATCCGCCTGGGCTCTCAATTGCGCTCGAATCGACCCGCCGAGAGGTCGACCGGCCCGACCGCGCCGGCGGCCAGACGCCCGGCTGTCTCGGCGGCGGGGGCGGCCTCACCGAAATAGAATCCCTGCATGCAGTGGCAGCCGTGGGCGTGCAGGAAGGCCGCCTGTGCTTCGGATTCGACGCCCTCGGCGATCACCTCGAGCGACAGGCTGCGTGCCATGGCAATAATGGCAGCGGTGAGGGCCGCGTCATCGGCATCGGTGATGATGTCCCCCACGAAGGAGCGGTCGATCTTGAGCGTGTCGATGGAAAAGCGCTTGAGATAATTCAGCGAAGAGTAGCCGGTGCCGAAATCGTCGATGGCCAGGCGCACCCCGAGGTCGTGCAGTGTGCCAAGCGTCTGCGTGGTGGCCGGGGCGTGTCGCATGAACACGCTCTCGGTCATCTCCAGCTCCAGGTAACGCGCGTCCACGCCACACTCGGCCACGATGCGCTCGATGTTGCGGCCGAGGCGCGGCTCGTTGAATTGCCTTGCCGACAGGTTCACCCCCATGCGCAGCCCGGTCGCCCCCTGGCGCTGCCATTGGGCGAGCTGGCGGCAGGCGGTACGCAGCACCCATTCGCCCACCGGGACGATCATCCCGGTCTCCTCGAGCAGGGGCACGAAATCGCTCGGCTGGACTAGGCCGCGCTCGGGATGGCGCCAGCGCAGCAGCGCCTCCACGCCGATGATGCGTCGGGAGGTTACGTCCACCTGCGTCTGGTAATACAACTCGAACTCCTCGCGTTCCAAGGCGTGGCGCAAGCTGTTTTCCAGCGTCAGGTACTCGAAGGCACGGGCGCTCATTTCGTCGGAAAAGAATTTGAACGTATTGCGCCCCAGGTCCTTGGCACGGTACATCGCGATATCCGCATGGCGCATCAGGGTCTTGGAGTCGGCCCCGTCGTTGGGGTAGAAGCTGATGCCGATGCTGGCGGTCATGTACAGCTCCCGTCCGTCGATATTGAAGGGCGGGGCGAGCAGCTCCAATACACGCTCGGCCAGCTGGGCGATATCGGTCTCCGAGGCGATGTCGTCGAGCAGGACGACGAACTCATCGCCTCCGAACCGGGCCACGGTATCCCCGTCGCGCACGCTTTGGTGCAGGCGCTCGCCGATGAGCGCCAGGAGCCGGTCGCCGAAGTCGTGACCCAGGCTGTCGTTGATGGTCTTGAACCGGTCCAGATCCAAGAACATCAGCGCCACGAGCCGCTCGTGCCAATGGGCGCGGGCCAGGGCCTGTTCGACGCGATCGAGAAACAGCATCCGGTTCGGCAGGCGCGTCAACGCGTCGTGGTGGGCCAGGTACTGCAGCTTCTCCTGGGTTTGCATCTGTTCGGTGATGTCCTTGCCCGTAGATACAAAGTGGGTGATGCGACCGTGCTCGTCCTTGATCGGCGTGATGGTCTTGGCCTCGTAATAGAAGGACCCGTCCTTGCGTTGATTGACGAAGACTTCGTTGTAGACCTCGCCGGTGAGAATGGTCTCCCAGAGCATGTGGTAGAACTGCGGATCGTGGCGCCCGGATTTGACGATGGCCGGCGTGCTGCCGACGGCCTCCGCGCTGCTGTAGCCGGTGACTGCTTCGAATGCCGGATTGACGTACTCGATGATGCCCTCACGGTTGGTGATGGTCACCGAGTCGGCCGTTTGCTCGACCGCGCTGGCCAGCTTATGGCGTTCGGCCTCGGCCCTCTTTTGATCCGTGACGTTGCGCGCCGTGCCCTCGACGCCGACGACACGGCCTCCCGCATTGCGCACGTATTGGGCATTGGTAGACACCCAGACCGTGCTGCCGTCGCGGTGGCGCAGGGCCGCCTCCAGATTCTGGATGCGACCTCCCAGGACTGACAGCGAATGCACGAACCGCCGGTGCTGCTGGGGTTCGACATACAGGCTGTCAATGCCGTGGCCCGTGAGATCCTTGGGGTGATAGCCCAGTAGCTCGTAGACGGAGGCGGAGAGGCGCATCACCTTTCCGTCCCGACCGATTCGGAAGTACGTGTCCTGCATACTCTCGAGGATAGTGCTCAGTTCCTGCTCGGAGACCCGCAGCTGTTGGGCGCTGCGGCGTGCCTCCTGGAACAAACGACGTTGAATGCGGTGTGTCGCCCATTCGCGGGCGGCCATAAAACCCAGGTACAGGGCAGCGAACGGCGAGGCCAGCATCAACGTCTGCTGATGGAGGTTATTGCGAAACGTTAGAACCACGAGCCCCATGAGTACCAGCGTCGCCACCGGCAGTACGGCCTCCAGATCTTGTGGGCGCGTGTGTGTCCCCGAAGGCCCGGGGGCACTCGTGCGCCCGCTGCCGTCCTTGTCGAGGCAGGCCGCCTGCTCGGCCGCCGCCCAGGCGATGAGGCCGAACGCGATTACCCAGAACACATCGAGGTACTCGCCTGCCTCGTAGTCGTGTACCAACAGCGAGTAGGCATACAGAGTGCAGGTGTAGGCATGCACGCCGAGACTGAGCGTGATCAGTACGGTGACGCGCCGTGCAGGGCCCCACACGTGGCGCAGTGCCACCATGAGCGAGAACAAGGCCGCGCTGATGTAGAGCGCCGGATAACCGAGAGCCGTGGCCTTGTAGAGCAGGCCGGCGCCCGGTGCCGTCAGCGGGCGCAGGAGGATGAGCACGGCACAAATCATGGTCGCGCACAGAATCAAGCCGAAGTCGCTCAGCCCCTGCAGCGTCAGCGTGGCCGTGGGGCGTTCGGCGCGGTAGTACAGCAGGCCCAGTGCGAACAGCGGTGCGTGCAGCAGAAACCCGACATCCGACAGTGCCGGGAACGGAGTGACCTCGCGGCGCACCAGCTCAAGATAATCCCAGACCAGCATGCCCGCGAACCAGACAGCGCAGCCCAGTGCGAACAGCTGCCACGCCCGGCGCAGCGGGAGCGAGCAGCGCCGCGCGGTCGACGCGCACAGCACGGCGCCGCCCAGAGCGGCAACGGTCCAGCCCATGTCGGCCCACCAGTGGCGGCCGCTCGGGCTCAGCGATGGCACATGCAGGCCGATGCCAAACACCGCCGCGTATACGACGCCAATGCCGACCACCCGGCGAGGATGGTCCAGTAAGGTCCAGGACTTCGCTGCGCTCATGATACGGTTCGGGTACTCCCATACGGCCGAAACTGGTCCGCGGGCCGAATATCGGGATCGGCATCCTTTCCATGTGAGAATGTCTGAGTATCGAAGTGGGAGATTTGGCCCGCGCAAGCCGATGCGGCGGGCGGCCGCTGTGCCTTCACGGGGCGGGGGTGAAGGCGTTACCCATTCTTAAATAACGGACGCGGAATCATTTTCTTAACTTTGGAAGAGAGGCCGGGAGGGCGCGGGCGCCGCCGTCAGTGGAGGCCTCACCCTCAGGTGACGATTTGCTTGACGATATTCCATTGATCGCGCAGGACATCGACAGAATAACTGTCGCCGCCAAGCTCATAGTCGATGACCTCGAGCGCCAGGCCCTTGGCATCGCCGCGTGCGACCCGGGTGTTGAATACGATGGCGGGATTGACCGAATCGAGCAGCTGCACCTGAAAGGTGGCGCCGGGCATGAACGGGGGGAGGCGCTCCCCCGTGAGGTATATTCCCCCGTCCGAGATATCGAGCGACCGGGCCTCGAAGCTGCCGTGGCGGGAGTGGGTCAGGCGTATGCGCGCGGCTACCGCATTGCGCGGATGGCGGCGGCGTTCGTGAGATGAGGAGGCGCCCATGCCTGTTCGTCCGGTCTCGCTGTTGAGTGTCCGGTATTCATATACCACGTCCCCGGCCCGGCAAACCGGGATCGCTTCCGCATTTTGGCCGCCCCCGACCGGAGGGGCTCGCGCTAGGCGCGGTGCCTGCGCCGGGCTATCATCAGGCCCATGGTGTACCGGTTGTTCATGGTCTTGACGGCCTTGTTGCCCCTGCTCGCCGCTGCGGCCGAGCAGGGGCAGCGGCGCTTTGACGACGGGCGTCTCCGGGTGCATCTGCACCCGCGCACGCCGGACCAGATCGCCGCCTTTTACGAGGCGCGCGGATTTCCGCGGGCGATGATCGCCCGGCTGCGCGCCCAATGCTTCATTACGACCACGGTGCGCAATCTCGGCGATGACATCGTCTGGCTGGAGCCGGCGCGCTGGGAGTTTCGCACGGCCGACGGGCGCCGCATCGAGCGTCTGGACCGGGGCTATTGGAAGACGCAGTGGGCCGCCATGGACGCGCCGTTGCCCGCACGTTCGACCTTTCGTTGGACCCAGCTGCCCGAGTCACTGGACCTGCGCCCCGGCGAGGGCGAAGGGGGCAACCTGATTTTGCCGCGCCCTGCCGGGCGGTTTTCCCTGATCGCCCGTTTCGCCACGGGCGCGGATCGAAGCGGTCCGGCGATCACCGTCCGTTTCAATGACCTGCGCTGTGCCGGGCCGCCGTCCCGTTCGGCGCCGCGGGGCCGGAAGTAAACGGCAGCGAGGCGGGATCTGAGCCAATGTTTTCACTGCGCTTGTTCCATGTTCCCCGATGGCTCGTGCTGTGTGCCCTGGCGGCGGCGCCGGCCCTGGCCGCCGCATCCCAAGGCGCACGGTCCGCGGCGCTGCCGCCCGGGATTCTTGCGTTGGACGGGGGTCCGGCGCCGCCTCTGGCGCTGGCAGACATGGACGCCAACCGCTTCGATCTGCGCCAGGCGCGCGGGCATTGGGTGTTCGTGCATTTCTGGGCGAGCTGGTGCGGGCCCTGCCGGCGCGAGATGCCGGCCATTCAGCGCATGGCGCACCGGCTCGACGATCCGCGCCTGCGCGTCGAACTGGTCAATGTCGCCGAGAGCGCCGACACGGTGTTCACGTTCCTGGGGGTGACGGCGCCCGACCTCGGCTCGCTGCTCGACCGCGATGGCGCGGTCGCCGACCGCTGGGAGCCGCGCGGGCTGCCCGCGACCTACCTGGTCGACCCGCGGGGGCGGCTGCGCTACCAGGCCCTGGGCGGGCGCCCCTGGGACAAACCCGCCTACCTGGATTTTCTGCGCGGGCTGCTCGGCCCGCGGCGTTGAGACGCCGCTCAGCGGGTCTTTACAGAAACCCCGCCGCAGGCTATAGATAGCAGCGCCGCCTCGGCGGTACCCCCGTGTGTATCGTCTTGCGAGGTGAGGGAGTGAGCAGCCCCTGTCTGAGTTGCGGTGCCTGTTGTGCGCATTTTCGCGTGTCGTTCTACTGGTCGGAAGCTGAATCTTTCCTCGGCGGCCGGGTGCCCATCGCCCTGACTACTCCGCTGGGCCGTCATCGCCTCGCCATGGCCGGGACCGACCGCACGGCGCCCCGATGCGTCGCGCTGGACGGCACCGTGGGTGACGCGGTGCGCTGCAGTATCTACGACGATAGACCCAGCCCGTGTCGCGACTTTGTCCCGTCCTGGCAGGACGGCCGTCCCAACCCACGCTGCGATGGGGCGCGTGCCGCGCATGGGCTGGCACCGCTGCCCGACCCGTGCAGCCCGCCCTCCTGCGAGCCGCCGCATGGGCGCCCGCGCTTGCCACAAACCGCCTGACGCCCGCCCGAGGGATGGCTATACTGGAGGGGCACCGCCTTGGGGGGCCTGCCCCCTGCATCCACCGGGAGGCCGCTTCGCCATGCACGGCTACAGCCACGACGAACGCGTCGAGGCCACGCGCCTCATCATCGCCCTGCTGGACAATTGGGGCGTGAGTGACAGTGATCAGATCAACCTGCTGGGGCTGCCCGCGGGAACCCGCTCACGGACCATTCGCAGTTATCGACGCGACACGCCGCTGCCGGACAGTCCGGACGTCTATGAGCGGATGGAACATCTGGTCGGGATCGCCGAGGCGCTGCGAACCTCTCATCCCATGAATCCCGCCGCCGGCGCCGTATGGATGCGCCAGACCAACCACCGCTTCGGTAATCGCGCCCCCATCGAGGCCATGCTCGAGGATGGATTGGCGGGCATCCGGGCCGTGCGCATCCATCTCGACTGTGCCTATGACTGGGATGTGAACGGCGAGTGAGGCGCGCGGCCGCTGCAGCGGACGTAAGAGCCGCATGTACATTCCATCGCGACATCGCACTGCGGTGTCGAGCTCATCGGCCCCTCGATCATTGCGCACCGTTACGGTGAGCTCGCCAGCCGCTGTGTCCGACGCGATTCGACGTATCGAGCTCTTCGAGCCTGCCGCGCTCGTGCGGTCGCGGCGCCGTTTCCCTGCGAACATTAAAGTAATGTCGGCTAAGCGTCGATCAATGTGAAACAGTGGTGGATAAGAGCCGTGCGCGAGCCCGCGCGACCGATTCTGCCCCATTGGAACCGCGCGAAAAATAGACGGTCCGGTGCCGATACCGTGACGGTGAACGCCGTCGAGTCATCGCCGGATGCCGGCGGGTTGTTTGTGCGCGACCGGGAAGGCCAGCGATGGAAGGCAAGGACACCGACGACGATCAGATGCGCCAGACAACGGGCGGGCTCGGCGCGGCCCTGCTGCACGAGCAGTTCCCGCTGGCCGTCATCGAGTGGGACGCCCGGTTCCGGGTCCGGCAGTGGAACGGCGCCGCCGAACGTATCTTCGGTTATACGCGCGAGGAGATGCTGGGCTCGACGGCGGAAGAGCTCCTATCACGTGAGTCCCGTCCCGAACTCGCCGAGCGATGGCGGCAGATCACGGTCGAAGGTGCCGGCCAGCGCAGCAGCCACCGCAATATCACGAAGAACGGGCGGACCGTGTACTGCGACTGGTTCCACAGCGTCCTTTTCGACGAGCGGGGAACGGTCACGGGCATCCTGTCTCTCGTCCAGGACGTCACCGAACGCCGCGAGAGCCAGCTCGCGCTGCGCCGCCAGAAGAATCTCTACCAGGCGCTGAGCGAGACCAATCACGCCATTACCCGCGCGCAGGGCATAAACGAGCTCTTCGTGAAGGTGTGCGAGATCGCCGTCCACTACGGCGACCTGCGCCTGGCGTGGATAGGCTACGTCGATCCGGGCTCGCTGTGGGTGGAGCCGCTTGCCTGGTACGGCGCCAGCGAAGGATACCTCGAACATATCGCGGTATCCGCCGACCCGGCTTGCCCCGAGGGGCAGGGGCCGACTGGGCGGGCGATCAGCGAGGGGCGCCTGTTCGTTATCGACGACTTTCTCGCCGGGGCGCTGACCAAACCCTGGCACGCTGCGGCCGAGGCGGCCGGGCTGCGTTCCTCGGCGGCCTTCCCCCTGCGCCGCGGCGGGCGTCCCGTCGCCGTACTCAACGTCTATGCGGACGAAGTGGGTTACTTCACCCCGGACCTGGTGGCCCTGCTCGAGGAGATGACCAGCGACATCTCCTTTGCCATCGACAACATTGATCGCGAGGCGCAGCGACATCGCGTCGAGGCCGAACGCGACCGCTTGGCCGACATTCTGGAGGCCACCCCGGACTTCGTCGGCATGGCCGACCTGGAGGGCCGGGTGATGTACCGCAACGCGGGGGCGCGCAAGATACTGGGGCTGACGGCCGGGGACGGGCCGCGTCCCCCTCAGGTGGGCGACAGCCATCCGGAGTGGGCGGCACGCATCATCCGTGAGGAGGCTTTTCCGACGGCCCTGCGCGAGGGCTTTTGGCAGGGCGAGAGCGCTATACTGGGCGCCGACGGCCATGAAGTGCCGGTCTCCCAGATCATTGTCGCTCACCGCGACGCCAGTGGGGCGGTAACGCACCTGTCGACGATCGCCCGCGACATCAGCCAGCTCAAGCACGCCCAGGCGCAGATCCAGCATCTCGCCTACTATGACGGTTTGACCGGCCTGGCCAATCGCCAGCTTCTCAAGGACCGCCTGAGCAAGGACATCAACCGGGCGCGGCGCAACCGTGTCATCGGCGCAGTTCTGCACCTCGACCTGGATCGCCTCAAGACAATTAACGATTCACTCGGTCATCGCGCCGGCGACCTGCTGCTCCAGGAAACCGCCAAGCGCCTGGTCGCCGGTTTGCGCGCCGAAGACACGGTCGCGCGCACCAGCGCCGACGAGTTCGTACTCGTGCTCGCCGAATGCGGCACGCATGTCGACGAGGCGGCCAACGGCGCGCAGACGGTGGCCGAGGCGGTGCTGGCCTCGGTGGCGCGCCCTTACCTGGTCGACGGGACCGAGGTGCACGTCTCGGCGGGTATCGGCGTTGCGCTCTATCCGGTCGATGACGACAGCGTCGAGGCGGTGCTGCGCCGCGCCGACACCGCCAAGCACCGTGCCAAGGCGGACGGCGGCAATGCCATTCAGTTCTTCGAACCCCAGATGCAGCTCGCGGCCCAGCAGCGTCTGCGCCTGGAGCGGGACTTGCGCGATGCGCTCCAGCGCCAGGAGCTCGCCCTGCATTTCCAACCCCAGGTGCAGCTTGCCGACGGCGCCATCGTCGGCGCCGAGGCCCTGCTGCGCTGGCACCATCCCGAGCGAGGGATGGTGCCGCCGAACGAATTTATCCCCGTCGCCGAAGAGACGGGCCTGATCCTGGTCATCGGTGACTGGGTCATGCGCGATGCATTGGCGCATATACATCGCTGGACCGAGGCCGGGCTGTGCGGTGCCGGCGGCAGCATTGCGGTCAATGTCAGCCCGCGCCAGTTTCGCCAACCGGACTTCGTCGAGCAGGTGGCCAGCGCCTTGGAATCGAGCGCCGTACCCGCGGGGTGCCTAAAGATCGAGATCACCGAGAACGTCGTTCTCGATGATATCGCCGACACCATCGAAAAGATGGGCGCGCTCAAGGAGCTCGGTGTGGGGATGGCGATCGACGACTTCGGCACCGGCTACTCGTCATTGGCGTACCTGAGCCAACTGCCGCTGGATACCTTGAAGATAGACAAGTCCTTTGTCGATCGGGTCACGAGCGAACCGCGCGACGCCGCGCTGGTCGAGACCATCCTGGCTATGGCGCGGCATTTGGATCTGCATGCCGTCGCCGAGGGGGTGGAGACCGCGGAGCAGACGCGTTTTCTTCGGGAGAAGGGCTGCCTGTTCGGTCAGGGCTATTACTACAGCAGGCCGGTGACGGGGGAGGAATTCGCCGCTCTGCTGGCGCAGGGACACTTGCCCGTGGCTTAGGCGCGCGATGCGCCAGCCGGGGTACGCCCCCGGCTGGAACCTCGCGTCGGATGGACTCAGGCGGCGAGCTTCGCCTTGATGGCGTCAATCACCGCTTCGCTGGACTCGGCGTTGACGGTGATCAACAGCCCTTCCTTGTCGTAGAAGCCGATGAGCGGGGCCGTCTTCTCGTTGTAGGTCTCCAGGCGGTGGCTGATCGCCTCGACCGTCTCGTCTTCACGCTGGATGACGGGGCTGCCGCACTTGTCGCAGATTCCTTCCTGCTTGGGCGGGTTGCTTTTTACGTTGTAGATCGCCTGGCAGGACGCATTGGAGCAGGTGCGACGCGTGGTCAGGCGATCGAGGATCACCTCGCGCGGCACGTCGATGTTGACGGCCATGTCGAGCTCGATGCCCAGCTTCTCCAGCAGCGCCTTGAGGGCCTCGGCCTGGGGGATGGTGCGCGGAAAGCCGTCGAGCAAGAAACCGTTGGCGCAATCGGGCTCCTGCAGGCGCTTTTCCATAATGCCCATGATGAGCTCGTCGGGGACCAGGTCGCCGGCCTTCATGTACGCCTCGGCCTGCTTGCCGAGCTCGGTGCCGGCCTGAACCGCGCCGCGCAGGATGTCGCCGGTGGATATCTGGACCGAGCCGTCGAGCTCGGTCAGCATCTTGGCGACCGTGCCCTTGCCGGCGCCGGGTGCGCCTAACAGGATCAATTTCATTGGTGAACTCCCATTCGTTGTTCGGTGGACATCGTGGTGGAAAATCGAACGGAGCATTGTGCCGCGCGCCGGCCCGCGAATCAATTTCGCGGGCGCATCATAGATACGGCTTGAGCAGCAACAGAAAGGATTTATGGGTAAAGAGTCGGCAGTTGGCAGCCATCAGTCGGCAGAAAGAACAAGACGCGAAGGCTGAGGGGCCGTTCCCAGGCCCTCGACACTCGCGCCTCACCCCCCGTCACTGGCGCGGTGCTATGCACCGCGCCAGTGACGCGGCCGGCCGGTGTCGACGTGAATGAAGTCGGAGTGCGGATAATAGCCGACGCCGCCGGCGTGCAGGGACAGGGCCGCGCGGCGCAGGTGCTTGAGCTCGACGCCGGGTAGGCGGATGTCGGCGGCCTTGCCCAGCGTGTGCATGCTGTGCTTGGCCACGCCGTTGGTGGTGCGCCGCAGCATGGCATTGGTCGCCGGCGAGCGGTAGCCGGAGATAAGCTCGTAGGTACCCCGATGTCCGACCTGGCGTTGCAGGACATGCAGCAGGTCGTAGAGCTGACGGTCGATGCGTACCTGGGTATGCCGGCGAAAATCACGCATGAAGTGATCCAGCGCGGCGAGCTCTTCGCCGACGTAGTGGCCTTCGGCCCAGTACGTGGCGCGGACCCGCTCGCCCGTGTGCAGGTTGTGCATCGTCAGCACGCGATCGGGCGCGTTGCGGGCAAAGCCGGGAGGGCTGAACAGTGCGGCGGTGCCGGCTACGGTCGTAGCGGCGGCGGTATGCAGGAAACGGCGGCGTGTAATCATGATATTCGGCTCACGTGCGGACGACTTAACCAGCCACTTGGGCCTTGGAAAGACCCACCATCGCGCGGTAGGCCACTGATTTCCGAGCATTATATCACAAATTCGCCCCGCCCCGGGCCGATCGGCCCGGATCGCCCGCGGGGCGGGCCTTTGCGCCCCGCCCGGGCGGCACCGGGCGCCCGCCGGTCGGGCAGTCCGTCAGCGCGCAGTCGCTGTCATAGACATCGTCGTGGAAGTGCAGCCCGCCGTGCTCGCCCACCCAGGCCGTCCAATACACCACATACACCGGGATCGCCCGGGGCGGGGACAGGGTCTTGGTATCGCCGCTCGCAATAGCCGCCTTGAAGGCCCGCTGTGTCCACTCGCCCTTGCCGTCCATGACCCACTGTGCCAGACGCAGGGGCTGTTCGATGCGGATGCACCCCGAGCTGAACGCCCGCTGGCGCCGGCCGAACAGCCAGCGTCGCGGCGTGTCATGCAGGTAGATGTCGTAGGGGTTGGAAAACAGAAATTTGATGCGCCCCAGCGGATTGGTCGGGCCGGGGGCCTGGCGCAGGATGTAGGGAAAGTGGTCGGGGCCGACCGCCTTCCAGTCGATCGTGGCCGGGTCGATCGGCCCGCCGTTGAGGCGATTCGACAGCACCTGGATGTGGTGCGAGCGTAAAAACGCCGGGTTGCGTATCTGGGCCGGGACGAAGTCCTCGAACGTGATGGTGGGCGGTACGGTCCACGTGGGGTTGACCACGATGGTATGCAGCCGTCCGCTGATCACCGGGGTGCGCCGTTCGGGCTTGCCGACCACCGCACGCATGCTCAGGCGCGGGCGCCGGTCGGCGAAAGCCGTCAGCTCGAAGCCCGCGGTATTGACCATGATATAGCGCCGCCCGAGCCGGCGCGGCAGCCAACGCCAGCGCTGCATGTTGAGCTCGATCTGCGAAATGCGCTCGGCGACCGGTACGTTCATCGCCGCGCGCGTGGCCGACCCGACCACCCCGTCCATGCGCAGGCCGTGACGCACCTGAAAGCGCTCGACGGCGAATTCCAGGGCCTGGTCGAAGTGTCGGGCCCGCGCCGTGTCCGTCAGCGGCATGTCCTCGTCAGCTGCCAGGCGCTTTCGCAGAACCGCCACGGCCCGGCTTGTCTGCCCGCGGTGCAAGGCCGGTCCCGGCGGCAGCTTGGGCCAGCCGCCCGCCGCGGCGAGGCGGCGGTAACGGGCGAGCGCGGCGCGCAGGCGCCGGTAGCCGGCGTGGGGCGGGGGTAGCGCTTCGAGCGCGGCGCTGAAGTCCCGCGCCGCGAGGCAGTGTTGCAGCAGCGCGACGGGGTCGGCCTTTGGCGGCGCGATATGCCAGTTGGGGTCGAGCATGCGGGGCGGCAGATCGCCGATCGAGACGTCGACGCTATAGCGCAGAAAGGCCTCGCTGAGCAGCAGTTCCAGGCGGATCAGCGTCGAGGGTGAGCGCAGCTTCCAGTCCTGCGCGATCTCATCGGGGAAATACGCGTCGGGGTCCAGGCCTTCCTGCCGTGCCCGCAGCAGCACGGCACGCAACTGGGCCGCCCGGGGCAGGGGGCCGTCCGAGTCGATCCAGACCGGCCGGTAGTCGCGCGCGCTGTAGAAGGCACTCAACTCGCTCCAGTGCAGCGCCTCGGCGCTGCGGATGCTCTGCGCCTTGATCCGCGTCTCCAGCCCCTGAGCGAGCAGTGCCTCGTCGCCGCCGGCCGCAGGCGCCGGCACGGTCCCGCTCAGGAACAACAGACCGGCGAGGGCGAGGAGGCTGGCAAAGAGGCGGGGATTCATGGCGGCATTCACAGGCGATGCGAGGGTATCTCAATTAAAGATTAGTGCCTACGTCGGGGGCGCACAATCGGCCGCGCGGCACCGGGGTTATTCGGCGATGCCGCGGTCCCAGTAGGGTATGCCCGCGAAGCGCCCGACGAGGAAGTCGACGAAGGCGCGCACGCGCCGTGAAAGGTGGCGTGTGTGCGGGTAGACGGCATGGGCGTCCAGCACGGGCCAGGCGACCTCGGTGAGGACCGGGACCAGCTCCCCGCGTTCGATGGCCCGATAGGCGATGAAGGTCGGCTGGAGGACGATGCCTCGGCCCGCGACTGCCGCCCGGGACAGGAAGTCCCCGCTGTTGGCGCGCATCGCCAGCTCGACTTTGACCGTGCGGGCGTTGCCCCCAGGGTCGCGGTAGGACCAGGTCGCGGGGTCGGCCACGTTGCTGTAGCCCAGGCACTGGTGTCCGCCCCCGGCGGCCAGTTCCTCGGGCGAGCGCGGCGTGCCGTGCGCGGCGAGGTAGTCGGGACTGGCGCAGACCACGTGGCGGACGGTCGCCAGGCGTCGGGCAATCAAGGAGGAATCGGCCAGCTGCGCGATGCGGATGGCCACATCGAAGCCGTCGGCCACCAGGTCGACCTGGCGATCGTTGAAGTCCAGGTCGAAACGGATCTCGGGGTGCGCCGCGGTGAAGGTGCTGATGGCCGGCCCAAGGTGCAGCAGCCCGAAGGACTGGGGCACCGCCACGCGCAGCGTGCCGCGCAGGGTCCCCTGGGCCTGGGCCACGGCCTGTTCGGCCTCCTCGAGGTCGGCCAGGATGCGCTGGCAGCGCTCGTAGAAGCTGCGCCCGGTCTCCGTCAGCGTCAGCCGTCGGGTTGTACGCTGGAGAAGCTGCGCTCCCAGGTGCTCTTCCAGCTCGGCCAGGCGCCGACTGACCGCCGATTTGGCCACGCCCAGGCGTTCGGCCGCGCGGGTCATGCTTCCGGTCTCGGCCACGCGGACAAAGGTCTGCATGTCTTCGAACCGATCCATACGGGACCATCCTTCGATTGTTCAATATCACGCAACAATCATTTATCTAATACGCTGTTTATCCCGTACTCGTCAACCTGAATACTCTGTCCATGGATGACGCGGCCGCCGGCCCGTCGATACGTCAACCCGGCAGAGGAGAACACTGAAATGTCGATGGACCATCGCACAACCGCTTATGAAATGCACGCCGCCGAGCCGACCGGGCCCCTGCGCCTGCTGCGAATCGACGCCAGCGCCCGGCACACCGGCGCGGCCGGCCCTTCCGTGACGCGCGAACTGACCGACACTCTGGTCTCGCATTTGCGCGACGCGGCCGATGTCGAGATCGTCGTGCGCGATGTCAGCCGGGGCCTGCCGCTCGTGGACGAGGCGTGGGTCGGGGCCAATTTCACCGACGCCGCCGAGCGCAGCCCGCAGCAGCGGGCTGCGCTCGCCCGCTCCGACGAGCTGGTGGCCGAGCTTCGGGCCGCGGACGTGGTGGTGATTGGGGTTCACATCTATAACTTCGGGATTCCGGCTGCCCTGAAGGCCTGGGTCGACCTGGTGGCGCGCGCCCGCGTCACCTTCCGTTATACCGACGCCGGCGTCGAGGGGCTGCTGCAGGGTAAACGGGCCGTGCTGGTCGTTGCCTCGGGTGGTACGCCGGTCGGCGGCGACATCGACTTCGCAAGCACTTACTTACGCCATGTGCTGGGCTTCCTGGGGATTTCAGACGTGGCGGTCATTGCGGCCGAGCGCCTCATGGCCCGGGGCGAGGAGGCCGTGGCCGGCGCCCGGTTGCGGATCGAGGAGCTGGCCGCGTCCCTGTTGCGCGAGTGCGGGGCACGATCAATCCCCCATACTGTCTGAATAACCGATGCCGCTGCGCCCCGATCATCGGGGCAGCGCGCCGTTTCATCGAGAGGATATGCTCATGTCACTACGTTCCATCGCACAGATCGTTCGCGCAACCGCCGTCTCCGAGGGGGCGGGCGTGACGGTACACCGCACCATCGGCACCCCGGCACGGCGCAACCTCGATCCGTTCCTGATGCTCGATCACTTCTCCAGCGATGACCCGAACGACTACATCGCCGGCTTTCCGGATCACCCGCACCGGGGTTTTATCACGCTGACCTATATGATCGACGGGCACATGCTCCATCAGGACAGCATGGGCAACCGCGGCGACCTGCTCTCAGGCGGTGCACAGTGGATGAAGGCCGCCAGCGGGGTGATCCACTCCGAGATGCCCCAGCAGTCGGCCGGTCTGATGCGCGGTTTTCAGCTGTGGATCAATCTGCCCGCCGGGCAGAAGATGGGCGACCCCGGCTACCAGGAGTTTTCTCCGCAGGCGATACCGGAAATCGACGGCGAGGGCCAGCGGGTGCGCCTGCTCAGCGGCACCTACGGCGGGCAGCGCGGCCCGATCGACGATGCGAATACGGACGTACAGTACCTGGACGTCACCCTGGAGGCCGGCCGCGACTTCGCCCACCGCCTCGACCCGGACCTCAGCGCCTTCATGTATCTATTCGAGGGCGAGGCGGCCATCGATGGCCAGGTCATTCCCGTGCACACGCTGGTGGTACTTGGCCCCGGCGAGGAGCTGGAGGTGGCCGCCGGCCCCGACGGTGCCCGCTTCATCCTCGTGGCCGGGCGCCCGATCGGCGAGCCCATCGTGCAATACGGCCCGTTCGTCATGAACACGCGCGAGGAGATCGAACAGGCGATGGCCGACTACCGCGATGGACGTCTGGTGCGCAAGAAGGCGCAAATGGTGGGTGCATAGGCCCACTTCGGCGAAGGCCGCTCCGATGGCGCCCCGGTGTCGGACCGCGTGGCTGGGCATGTTACCCTTGTGCCGGTAGACGATTGACCGATCACGAGGCAAGTAGGAATGAGTGCTGAGGACAGAACCAGCGACCCGAAGATGAACGCCGAGGCCCTCTACCGCGAGGAGGTCTTCACCGATCGCAAGGTCGGCACCATCAGGCGTTTGACCCCGGTGACCTCGGAGGGCGAGCCGGATGAGGCGCGCAGCGTGCTCTACATCGGCCAGGCCCAGATGATGACCTCGATGGGCGCTGTGCCGCTGAACTTCGAAATCCCGGCGCAGTCGCTGAGCGAGGCGGTGGAGGGGTTCGCCGAGGAGGCCCAGAAGGCCGTCGAGCGCACCATGCAGGAGATCCAGGAGATGCAGCGCGAGGCCGCCTCCTCGATCGTTATCCCGCAGGGCGGTGGCCCGGGCGGTGCGGGCGGGCCGGGGGGGATGCCCGGCGGCGGCAAAATCCAGTTTCCCTAACGGCCGCTCGCCTCGTCGACCCCCGCAGCCGGGCCCGTTTCGATGGCGCCCCAGATGTGGCGGCCGGCGTGCAGGCCCCGATAGTTGCGGATCATCACGACGGCCTTGCGGACCGTCGGCAGGTCTATCTGGGGGACCTCGAGGGCGACGAGCAGCTCGCGCCGCCCGTCGCGTTCCTCACCCACTTCGATGACGCCCCGTCCCGGCGGCTCCGGCGTCGGCCCCGATGCTCCCTCGCGCCAGCGCGCCAGGGTCTGCAGGCGCATTTCCCAGCGCGTGGCCCGGCCCTCGAAGCGGCCGGTAAAGCGCACCCGCGCCGATTCGGCGGGCAGCGCCGACAGGCAGGTGAAGCCTTCGTCCGGGTCTTCGGCCTCGCTCAAGTGTCAGACTCCTTCGCCGCCCGCGCGATCAACCCCGCCAGGCCCGGTGCCGCGCCCAGATGGGGCAATATCTCGATGTGCACCCACGGATAGCGCTCGCGCATCGGCTCTATCGCGGCCGGGATATCGCTGATCACGTGGCGCCCGGCCGCCAGAAAGTAGGGGAACACAGCCAGCCGGGACGCACCCTGCTCGATGCACTCCTCCACGGCGGCGGGAATGGACGGTTCGGCCAGCTCCAGGAACCCCGTCTCGACACGATCGAAGTCCAGCTCCGGCAGGCTGCGCAGCCGCTCGGCCAGGGTCAGCACCTCTTCGTTTGACGTTTCGCGGCGGCTGCCGTGGGCGACGATGAGGAGGGTCTTCATGGCGGTGTCCTCGGCGGCAATTCGTATCGAGCGACGCTAGCCGACAGCCTAGCACGCCGGCGCCGGCATTGGCCCGCACCGAACGCGTTACGGGCCACCTTGACTCTCAGGCTACCACGACCCGATTTCGCCCCATCTGCTTACCGCGATACAGGGCCTCGTCGGCCCGCTTCAGACAGGTGTCGCGCGACATTCCGGCCTCGTACGCGCACAGCCCGAAGGTGATGGAAACGCCCAACGCCTCGCCCTGAAAGACAATGTCCGCCTGCGCGAGCCGCTCGCGCAGGCGGTCCACCGTATCCAGGCCGCCGTCGATGTCGGTGTCGGGCAGCAGGATGACGAACTCCTCCCCGCCCCAGCGGCTGGTGATGTCGTGGCTGCGCAGGAACTCGGTCATGATCGTGGCCACGCGATTGAGCACCAGGTCGCCCGCATCGTGACCGTAGCGATCATTGACCTCCTTGAATCCATCGAGGTCGCCGATGGCCAGGACAAAGCCCCGAGGCTGGCGTTCGAAACGACTGATTTCGTTTTCGATCTCCTTAATCATCGCGCGGCGATTGAGCAGGCCGGTAAGCGGATCGGTGGCCGCTTGTTCCTCGAGCGAGCGGCTCACCGCGCGAAGCTGCGCCTCCGATCGGTGGGCACCCTTGCTGTAGAAGTGTGCCAGATAGCTGAGCACTGCAAGCGTGGCCAACAGATTGAAGTCGTATAGGGTGAGCTTCGCAGCCGCACTAATGGTGTGCAGCGGCGCATGCGCGAGGCTGTAGTCGTGCAGGCCGGCGAGCAGGGCTACGGGCACGAGCACCGCGAGAACCTTTTTGGTCATGGACCAGCCCGTATGCAGAAACAGCATGGGGCCGGTGGCGAGCAGGTAGTAGCCAAAACCCGTATCCCAGCCGACCAGCACGACCGCCAGCAAGGCATGCAGGTGGACCTCCGCGAAGGCGAACCACAGGGCCGCCCCCGATCGCCCCCGACGGTTCAGCCACAGGCACAGGGCATAGGTCAGCACGCTCAGGACATTGAACAGCGCCAGGCTCGGCACGCCCAGCCCCACAAACAGCGGTATGAACAGGACGTGCAGCACCAGAGCCACCCCGAAGAGCATCTGGCCCGCCAGGAACAATCGATACCCGTGCGGCGGCCGGTCCTCTGCGCCCGGCGGCGTTTCAAACCAGCGCTGCCACCGCTCACTCAAAGGTCGCATACCCAGCCTCGTAATGGTGTGCCCGGCATCCGGGGCGGCTAAACCTACAAGTATACTGCGCGCCGCGCGCGTTGCCCGCGCGGCGTTCCGGGACCACAATGGCCGCCATGATGAGTCCGTTCAGTCCCGAGGGCGTCTCCCTGACCGGCGTTGTGGTCGTGTTCGCCCTCGCCGTGGTCGTGATCGCCTGGTTCGGCGTGCGCATGACCGGCGTCGCCCGTGAGCTTGCCCACGCCACCGGTATGGGCGAGGCGCTGATGGGCGCGGTGTTCATCGGGGCCTCCACCTCCCTGTCCGGCATCGTCACGTCCGTGACCGCCGCCGCGCAAGGTCACGCCGAGCTCGCCGTGAGCAACTCGCTCGGCGGCATCGCGGCGCAGACCGTGTTCCTGGCGATCGCCGACATGTTCTACCGCAAGGCCAACCTCGAGCACGCGGCGGCCTCGGCGGAAAACCTGATGATGACGGCGTTCTTCATCACGCTGCTGGCCATACCCCTCATCGCGTTCGCCTCGCCGCAGCTGACGCTGTGGGGCGTGCACCCGGCGAGCGTGGTGTTGATTGTTGCGTATGCCTTCGGTGTGCAGATCCTCGCCAAGACGCACGACATGCCGATGTGGCTGCCGCGGCGCACGCGCGATACGCGCACCGAAACCCGCCCGCAGGGCACGCGCGCGCACGGTTCGCTCTCGCGCCTGTGGCTCGTCTTTGGCGCCTACGTCGCCCTGGTCGGCGCGGCCGGCTGGGTGCTGGCCAACGCCGGTATCGCGATTGCCGTGCGAACCGGGCTTTCCGAGGGGCTGGTCGGCGGCGTGTTCACCGCCGTTTCCACCTCGCTGCCCGAGCTGGTCGTCGCGGTTACCGCCGTGCGCATGCGCGCATTGACCTTGGCGGTGGGCGATATTGTCGGGGGCAACGCCTTCGACACGCTGTTCATCGCCCTGTCGGACATCGCCTATCGGAAGGGTTCGATCTACGCGGCCCTGACCCGCACCGAGCTGTTTTGGTTGGCCGTGACGCTGTTGATGGCGGGTATCCTGCTCATGGGCTTGCTGCACCGCGAGCGCCACGGGATCGCCAACATTGGTCTGGAGAGCTTCTTGATCGTCGTGCTCTACATCGCCAGCCTGGTGTTCCTGTCACTTTGAGCCCGGCGGATAGCCGACCGTCTGCGCCACGACGATATATTGCCGCGGACCCAGGCCCATGGCCTTGGCGAGGGCCTGCTTGTCGATCCAGCCGCGCACCACCGTCGCCAGCCCGGCCGAGGCGCAGTACAGGTAGACGTTTTGCACGATGGCGCCGGTGGCGACGGCGCCGGCCTCGATGGCGGCCGTGCGGGGCACCCCCGGCACTCGCTTGAAATCGATGACGTAGACCAGATTCAGCGGAGCGCGCGCCGGGAAGCGCTGGCGGCCGGTCAGTGCCCGCACATCGCGTGCGCGCACCAGGACCAATGCATGCTTTGCGGCGTCGTAGCGATACAGGCCGTCGGCCGTGGCTGCGTAGATATCGACTTCCTGGCGGTTGTGCGCCGAGGGGGCGGTGCGCTTGCCCGAGTCGGGTCGGTTGACGCCGTCGGCGGCCCACAACAAATCGCCGAGCGTCTGGCGCGAAAGCGCCCGGCGTGAGAACTCGCGGTTCGAGGCGCGCCGCGACAGGGCCTGCATCAACGGTACGCCGGCGTCCAGCTGTGGGGCGGGCAGCGCGATGCGCGGCTCGGCGGCCCGCGCCGCACTTGCGCCGAGACACAACGCGGCCGCGGCCATCAGCGCTGTCCAGTGTCGATGTGTCATGGAAGTTGTCTCCTGTCGCCGATATCCACGCGGCGCTTCGCCCACAGGCTCGGACCGTTAAGCATAGCCGGTTTGTACGGGCCGTGGCGGGGACGGGTGGACTTTACCAACACGGGGTGGCGGGGTATTCCCCTCGCCTGGTGGTCTACCGGCCCGTACTGCTAGTATTGGCCAAACGACTCCCGAGGCGCGTTCGCGCACTCTTTGCGGCGCGTACCCATCGTCTCGACACAACGAAACACCAAGAACGAAAAGGCGCCCCACCATGGACCAATCCAGCAGCAACTGGCGTTCGACGATAAACCCGCCCGTTTTCTTCGGCTCCGCCGCCCTGATCCTGGCGTTGGTGGTCACGACCGCCGTCGACCCCGGCGAGGCGAGCAAGATCTTCGCCGATGTCCAAAACTGGATCGTCAACACCTTTGGATGGTTCTATCTGTTGGCCGTCGCCGTCTTTTTGATCTTCTGCATCTTCGTGGCGCTGAGTTCCTACGGCAACATCAAGCTCGGCCCGGATCACTCCGAGCCCGATTACAGTTATCTGTCCTGGTTCGCCATGCTGTTCTCGGCCGGCATGGGTATCGGCCTGCTGTTCTTCGGCGTCGCCGAGCCGGTCATGCACTTTGCCAACCCGCCCGTGGGTGAAGGACAGACGATCGCGGCCGCGCGCGAGGCCATGACGATCACCTTCTTCCATTGGGGGCTGCACGCCTGGGCCATCTTCGCCGTGACGGGTCTGGCCCTGGCCTATTTCAGCTTCCGCCACGGACTGCCGCTGACCATTCGCTCGGCGCTGTATCCGCTGATCGGCGAGCGCGTGCACGGGCCGATCGGCCACGCCGTCGACATCTTCGCCGTCCTGGGGACCATGTTCGGCGTGGCGACCTCGCTGGGCTTCGGCGTGCTGCAGGTCAACGCCGGCCTGCACTACCTGACGGGCATGCCGGCCACCACGGTGATTCAGGTGACCCTGATCGCCGTCATTACGCTCATGGCCACCGCCTCGGTGGTGTCGGGGCTCAATGTCGGCATTCGCCGCCTGAGCGAGGCCAATCTCATTCTGGCCGCCCTGTTGCTGCTCTTCGTGCTCGTCGCCGGCCCCACACTGTACCTGCTGCAGACCCTGGTTCAGAACACCGGCGCGTACCTCAGCGAGGTCGTCAACAAGACCTTCAACCTCTACGCCTACAAGCCGACCGGCTGGATCGGCGGCTGGACCCTGTTCTACTGGGGTTGGTGGATATCCTGGTCGCCGTTCGTCGGAATGTTCATCGCGCGCGTCTCCCGCGGGCGCACCATACGCGAGTTCATCTTCGGTGTGCTGTTCGTGCCGGTCGGCTTCACGTTCCTGTGGATGACCTTCTTCGGCAACACCGCCATCCACTTCGAGCTTTCCCACGCCGGTGCGGGCTTGTCCGAGGCGGTGGCGAACAACGTGCCCATCGCGATCTTCAAGCTGTTCGAGCAGTTGCCCTGGACGACCCTGTCCTCCTCGCTGGCCACGCTGCTGGTGGTGACCTTCTTCGTGACCTCGTCGGACTCGGGCTCGCTCGTCATCGACATCATCACCTCGGGCGGGCACGCCGAGCCGCCCGTCTGGCAGCGGATCTTCTGGGCGCTGACCGAGGGTGTGGTGGCGGCGGTGCTGCTGACCGCGGGCGGTCTGAAGGCCCTGCAAACGGCGGCGATTACCAGCGCCCTGCCGTTTGCCGTGGTGATGCTCGTGGTCTGTTACGGCCTGCTGCGCGGGCTGCGCATGGAACGCCTACGCAAGATCGCCTACGGCCTGCCGCCGGCCGTGTCCATCACCGGCGAGCGGATTTCCTGGCAGAACCGCCTCAAGCACATCGTCAGCCACCCGCGTAAAGACAAGGTCAGCAGCTTTCTCGAGTCGACCGTCATGCCGGCCCTCAACGAGGTGGCCGAGGAGATCCGCAAGCACGGCCTCAAAGTCGAGATCGAGCATGAGACGGAACGCGCGGCGATGGTCGTCTATTACGAGGGGGAGGCCGATTTCATCTATGCGGTGCAGCTGCACGGCCAGCGGGCCCCCAGCTTCGCCGTGCCGGACTTCGATATCGACCGCGATGAGCGCCACAAGTACTATCGCGCCGAGGTGCACCTGGCCGAGGGCGGTCAGCACTACGACATCATGGGCTACACCAAGGAACAAGTCATCGGCGACATCCTGCAGCAGTACGACAAGCACATGCACTTCCTGCACCTCGCCCGCTGAGCGGGGGCGTATCGTCAATCTCTAATATGCAGCGGCGCGGCATGACATTTTCGGGCTTTGAGCCAGAATTAAGGAAGCGGCTCACCGCCCACCGAGTGGGCTAGCCGCCGCGACGATGCCGCTACCGAGAAACGCGTACCGCACCCAACATGTCGCGCGGCGCGGACCTGCCGCCCCGCGGCCCCAGGGAGAGGAGCACCGAGCCATGACCGATTCCGTACTCGATTACGTTCGTACCGGCGGCCAGCGTACCGCCGATCCCGACTTCCCCCATGCCCCGGCGGGCTGGAGCCGTGAGCGCGCGCTGGAGATCGCGCGCGGCGAAGGCCTGCTACTGGACCGCGACCATTGGGAGGTTGTGAGCGCCATCCAGGGCCTGTTCGACCGGGCCGGGGAGGGTGTGCGTGCGCGCGAGCTGCACGACGCGCTCGAGGAGCGCTTCCATGCACGCGGGGGCATCAAATACGTCTACGAGTTGTTTCCCGGCGGACCGATCGCACAGGGTTGCCGGGTGGCGGGACTGCAGCCGCCCGCGGGGGCGGCCGATCAGGGTTTCGGCAGCGTGATGTGAGCGGGCGCGGGCGCCCGCCGGGGTGCCGGTGGTCCGGGGCGTGTACCGACCGGGAGGTCGGTGTCCGGCGTGGCGGTTACTTCTTTTGCCGCGGCGCCCACGGCGAGGCCGATTGGCCGCTGCTGCGGGCGTTGAGTTCGTCGACGTAGGCGTTGGCATAGGACGTGACCTGTTGCCGCGTACCTCGCCGTTGTCCCACGATCGTCGAGCCGGACCGCTCGATCACGTAGCGATGCCAGCGGCCGTCCTGGCTGCCTTCGCTGCAGCCCGCCGGCGCAGCGGCCTCTTCGACGGACGCCAGTCGGTATGTCGTGGGGATTTCCTCTAGTGCTTCATTCTTAGTCATCGCGATTACCTGTGTACGTATCAACGTCTTCTCCGCGCGGGGGCGAATATCCCGCGCGCACCCTATGAGCCCGAACGGCGCGAGGTCCCGTGTCCGCGACGGCGCTCGCCGGAGCGATGCGCGCCCCCGCGGCCCTGGTCGCCTCTTGCCCCGCCCCGGTTCTGGTGGCGATGCTGGCCGCCGCGGTTGCCGCGTCCGTTGGCAATCGGCTCGGGGCGAATCGAGGGGTCGGGCTCGAACCCGGCGATCACCCGCTTGGGCAGCTCCCGCTTGAGCAGGCGCTCGATGCCACGCAGCAGCTGGTGCTCGTCGATGCAGACCAGGGACACGGCCTCGCCCTCGTTGCCGGCCCGGCCCGTGCGCCCGATGCGGTGAACATAGTCTTCCGCGACGTTCGGCAGCTCGAAGTTCACCACGTGCGGGAGCTGGTCGATGTCCAGGCCGCGGGCGGCGATGTCGGTGGCTACCAGCACGCGCGTGGCGCCGCGCTTGAAGCCCGACAGGGCGCGCGTGCGAGCGGCCTGGCTCTTGTTGCCGTGAATGGCGGCGGCGCTGATTCCGTCGCGTTCGAGTTGCTCGGCCAACCGGTTGGCACCGTGCTTGGTGCGGGTGAACACGAGCACCTGGCGCCAGTCATTCCCACCGATGAGCGAAGAGAGCAGCTCGCGCTTGCGCTGACGGTCGACCGGGTGGACCACCTGGGTGACCAGCTCCGAGGCCGTGTTACGCGCGGCGACCTCGACCAGGGTGGGTTCGTGCAGGATGTCATCGGCCAGGCGCTTGATTTCGTCGGCGAAGGTCGCGGAGAACAGCAGATTCTGGCGCTGCGCAGGCAGCAGGGCGAGGACCTTGCGGATGTCGTGAATGAAACCCATGTCCAGCATGCGGTCGGCCTCGTCGAGGACGAGGATCTCGACGCTCGACAGGTCGAGCGTGCCCTGGCCGACGTGATCGAGCAGGCGCCCGGGCGTGGCGATCAGGATATCGACGCCGCGGCGCAGGCGCTGGATCTGCGGATTGATGTTGACGCCCCCGAAGATCACCGTCGACTCGAGCGGCAGATGCTGGCCGTAGGTCTCGACGCTCTCGCCCACTTGGGCGGCGAGCTCGCGGGTGGGCGTGAGGATGAGGGCGCGCACGGCACGCCGGCCCTGCGGGCGCGTCGCACTCAGTCGCTGCAGCAACGGCAGGGTGAAACCGGCCGTTTTGCCGGTGCCGGTCTGGGCGCCGGCCATGATGTCGCGACCTTCGAGAATGATCGGAATCGCCTGGCGTTGGATGGCGGTGGGTTCGGTGTAACCTTGTTCGGAAACGGCGCGCACCAATTCGGCCGACAGGCCGAGGGAGTCAAATGACATGGATTAAAGGGCTCCTGGAATGGCCTACTCGGGACACGAGCCCCGGACCGGTCTAGGCGGGCAATGGGTTAATTCGGAATCGAGGTCGACCGAAGGGTGTTCCGCGAAGGCCGGCGCAGACCGGAGTGCGCCGTGAGCGGACAGTATACCACGGATTGCACGCCGCCGGCCGTTTCCCGGCGGACTTGGCCTGAACTGCGCCGCGCGGTGGATGCCGCGCCATCGCCTCTCAAAGGTGCCTCAGGCCCCGAAGGTGGTCCCAATGCCCAGGAGCAGGGCGCCGAGATACAGGCTGGCGGCCACCACCAGAGAGCCCCCCCAGATGGCCAGCCAGCGCTGGCGGCCGCGTAGCGCGATGAAGACCAGCACGATGCCGACCACGATGCCGAGCCCCGCTTCGAAATAGGAGGCGTGATCGACCACGGGCTTGTTGGGATCGGTACCGATTCGATAGCGCATGGAAACTCTCCGTAGCCGTCGGCGACGGCTTCGCTGATTGTATCAAAAGCACGTGGCTTAGATACGCACCTGAAAGCCTATCTCAACGACCCGCTCGGCGGGGATCTGGTAGCGGGTGGTCGTGTTGGCCGCGTTGCGTGCCATGAAAGCGAACACGCGGTCGCGCCAGGGGGCCATGCCGCGGCGTTTGTCGCTGGGCAGCACCGTCTGATAACCCAGGTAGTAGGTGGTCTCCTCGAGGTCGATGTCGAGCCCCATCTCGCGGCAGCGCGCGAGCTCGGACGGGATGTTCGGTGTCTGCATGAAGCCGTAATTGAGGATGACGCGCCAAAAGCCCTGCTCGTAGTGTTCGAGCTCGATACGCTCGTCGGCCGGTACCTTGGGCACGTCCTGGATCAGCACGTTGAGCAGGATGACCTGTTTGTGCAGGGAGCGGTTTCGGCGAAGGTGGTGGCGCAGGGTCGGCGGTGCCTCCTTCAACCAGGGGGTGATGAACACCGCTGTGCCCGGCACGCGCTGGGGCGCGTTATGGGCGATTTCCCCGAGCAGGGTCTGCAGCGGATCGGCCTGGCCGGTCAGCCACGCGCTCAGCAGCTCGGTGCCCCGGCGCCACGTGGAGAGCAGCGTAAAGAACAGTATGCCCACGCCGATGGGAAACCACCCCCCGTGTTCGACCTTGGTCAGGTTGGCGCCGAGGAAGGCCAGATCCACGGCGAGAAAGCCCACCAGAAAGAGCAGCGAGCGCGCCCAGCCCCAGGAGCTGTAGGTCAGCGCGACGTTGAAGGCCAGGATCGTGGTGATCGCCATGGTCGAATTGACCGACACGCCGTAGGCCCCGGCCAGACCGCTGGAGGAGCGAAAACCCAGGACCAGACCGATGGTGGCGAACATCAGCAGCCAGTTGACGGCCGGCACGTAGATTTGCCCGCGCGTCTCCGGCGAGGTCTGCAGCACGCTGACCGGCGGGAACAGGCGCAGCTGGACCGCCTGACTGGTCAGTGAAAAGGCGCCGGTAATCGCCGCCTGCGAGGCGATGATGGTGGCCGCCGTCGCGATAACCACCAGCGGATACAGTCCCCACGCCGGCGCCAGGTCGTAGAACGGATGCAGCGACTCCTCGGGGCGGACGAGCAGCAGGGCGCCCTGACCGAAATAGTTCAGCAGCAGCGAGGGCAGCACGAATCCGAACCACATGCGCCGGATGGGCCGGCGCCCGAAGTGGCCGAGGTCCGCATAGAGCGCCTCGCCGCCGGTGACGACCAGAAAGACCGAGGCCAGGGTTACGAAACCGGCCCAACCGTTGTGGATGAGAAATGACCAGCCGTGCATCGGATTGACGGCGGCCAGGACGCCCGGGTGGGACACGATCCCCGTGATGCCCAGTACCGCCAGCGTCAGCATCCAGATAACAATAATTGGACCGAACAGCGCGCCCACGCGCGCCGTGCCCCGGTGCTGCAGGATGAATAAGGCGACCAGTATGCCCACCGTGATCGGCACGACATAGTGACTCAGCGCCGGGGTGGCGACGGCGAGTCCCTCGACGGCACTGAGAATGGAAATGGCGGGGGTGATCATCACATCCCCGTACAGCAGCGAGGCGCCGAACAGCCCGAGCATGATCAGCAGCCAGCGCCGGCGCCGATCCATCTCATGCCAGGGTCGAAGCAATGCCAGCAGGGCGAAGATCCCGCCCTCGCCGCGATTGTTGGCCTGCAGGATGAAGGTCACGTATTTGAGGGAGATAACGATCAGCAGCGCCCAGAACATCAGCGACAACACGCCGAGGACGTTGGCCGGTGTGGTCGCGATGGCGTCGAAGCCGTGAAAGCACTCGCGCAGGGCATAAATCGGACTGGTGCCGATATCGCCGAAGACCACGCCGAGCACGGCCAGCCCGATGGCCGTCGTCAGCGGTTCGCGGCCCGCGCCCGCCGCGGCCCCAAAGGGCAGGGCGCGCGTGGCCGGCTGAGCCTCCTGGCCCGGCGGAAGCTCGCTCTCGCTCACTTCGCCGTTTTTGGGATGCTCGGACATGGGCTCGTCTTCGAGGGCATGACGCACTTTAACCCAGGCGCGCGAGCGTTGGAAATACGCCGAATGCCGTCAGTCCCCGGCAGTGTGTGCGGCCAGAAACGCGCCCAGTGCGTGTTCGTACTCGGGCTGACTCTGCACAAAGCCCGTGTTGTGGTCGCCGTGCAGTGTGAGCATCTCTTTGGGCTGTTTCGCCGCCTCGAAGATTCGTGTCCCCATGTAATATGGAATAATGTCATCCTCTGCGCTGTGGACCACGAGCAACGGGCAGTGCACGCGGCGGACCCGTGAACGGGTATCGAAGCCGTAGCGCAATACCATCAGGCGAGACAGCAGCGGGAATGCCGCGTGGGCCATCGAGCGTGCCGAGTCGAACGTCGACTCCAGTATCAGCGCGCCGGGCTTGACGCGACTCGCCAGCTCCGCGGCCACCGCTCCGCCGAGAGAACGTCCGAAGACGACAATGTGCCTGGGGTCGACGCCGCGCGTGTTGGTCAGGTAACGCCAGGCCGTCAGGGCGTCGCGATACAGTCCCCGCTCGGTCGGTTGTCCCGAGCTTTTCCCGTAGCCGCGGTAATCGACGATCAACACGTTCAATCCCAGGCGATGGAAGATGGCGATCGACTCGCCGCGGTGTGAGATGTTGCCGGCATTGCCGTGCAGGAACAGTATGACGCGTTTGGACCCGGCGCGAGGCACGTACCAGCCGTGCAGGTGGACGCCGTCCGGTGTGTGCAGGTCGACGGCCTCGTAGGCCAGGCCCCAGTCGCGCGGGGTGGCGTCCAGATTCCGGGTCGGGTAGAAGACCATGCCCGGCTGGGCGAAGTACAACCAAACGTTCAAAACCACGACGCCCAGGACGAGTGCGATGACTGCGTTGAACAAGGTGTGCGATATCCGTTTGTGCATTGCCGGTTGCCGTCGGGCTCAGTGCGCGGCCGCGCTATTCCTCGAAGACGACCTCGTCGGCCAGTGCGCCGCGCAGCACGGCAACGACCTCTTCCAGCCCGGCATGGGTATAGGTCGTGCGCGCGACCTTGCCCCACACCGGCGCCGGCCAGGCGGGGTCCGTGCGGTAGCGCACGATGTGGTGGACGTGCAGCTGCGGTACGACATTGCCCAGCGCCGCGATGTTCATCTTGTCCGCGCCGAAGCGCGTGGCCATCGCGCGCGCGAGCAGCGACGATTCGTGCAGCAACTGCCGCTGGTCGATTTCGGTGAGTTCGTAGACTTCGGTGACGGCCTCGCGGTCGGGCACGAGGATGCACCAGGGATAGTTCGCGTCGAGCATCAGAAGCAGATGAGAGAGCTCGAAGCGCCCCAGTCGGCGGCAGTCCTGCTGCAATTGCGGGTGGATTTCGGCCATTTGGCGCAGATCCTTCAGTGGCGCGGCGGCGCTGCGCTCGCGCGGTGCAAAGGCCTCATTGTAGTGCGCCGCGCGCCCGGGCCGCCAACCCCTGGTGCATCTGAGCCGGCAGCGTATGACCGGCCGCGTCTAAACCGTTGAATCGCAGAGGCAGCATCCCTTTGGCACGTTTGGTGCTCGGATCGGGTATGGAAGGACTCGCTTGGAGGTTGCCATGTCGCATCTGACCGATGCCGCCAACATACTTGAGGTCAGCGAATACGAGGTCATGCGCCGGGCCTACCGCTATTGGCATGGCCGGGAGGCGCCGGCCGCTGTGCTCGGCGAGGCCTTTTCGGTTTATCTGCGCGAGGGCACCGTGCCGCACTGGGCGCGCCATTACGCGGCCCATGTGGTCACCTCGTTCGAAGACGAGCTCGATCGCGGCTGCGCGTGCCTGCGCCTGCTGTGGTTGCTGCTGGCCAGTGGGCGCCCGCGCGGGGGCCGAGGGCGAGCCTGTCTGGCGGCGTGAGTCGTCGAGCCGCTGCGGCCGTCGGCCTCATTCGAGCTTGGTATAGATTGACTCGCGGCCGCTGCGGCTGGTGACGATTCGCAGGTGACGGTGCTGCTCGTCGACGTGAAAGATCATGATCACGTCCTTGCCCTTATAGGTGAAGACCGCCTTGACCCCGTCGGGCGTGACGATATAGAGCCCCAGCACGCGCTCGCCGTCGGGAAAGACGCTGATGACGTCGCCGTTGGGTTTGAATTCGAGCCAGTCCTTTTTGGCGCCGTCGGGGTCGTAGGTCAGCTCCCACTTGCCGACCACCCACTGCGCGTCCACGCCTTGCGCCGGGGCGGCCGCGCTCGCCATCGTACCTACGATCAAAAGACCAATCGGTATCAGCCTCCGCCAACGTTTCATGGACGCTCCCCTCGGTCGAAGTGTGGGCGCGATCGCCCTTACAGGGCCATCATAACCGAATCCATTGCCGGCGCAGCAGCAGGCTCACCGCGATACCCGCCACGAAGGCCGCGCCGACGTTCCACAGCGCGAGCGCCGTCGTCACCACCGCCACGAACCGTGTGCCTTTGTCCGGTCCGAAGTCGCAGGCACCCAAAGCCAGCTGAGCCCCGGCGAGAAACAGGATCACCCCGAGGACCGAGGCCGGGAACAGGCGCAGGATAGCGACCACCGAGTCGCTGAAGAACAGGGCGAGCACGGTCAGCAGCACGCCGAGGATGATGAGTGCGCCGCCGGTGCGGGCCCCGAAGCGCACGTGCCCGGCCATGCCGCCTGCTCCGTGGCACATGGGGACACCGCCGAGCAGCGGGCTGGCGATGTTCATGATTCCCGTGGAGATGGCCACGCGCCGTTCGGTCACCGGCCGGTCCGGAAACAGGCGGTTGTTCTCTTCGGTAATGGCGATGAGTGCGTTGCCGAGCGTCAGGGGCAGCTGCGGCAGGGCGAGCAGCACGCTGCCGCCGATGAATTCGGTGAGCGTCAGATCGCCGAGGTGCCATTGCGGCAGATGCAGCCGCGGATGCGCATTGGCGAGCGTGGAGCCGAGCGTGGGATGCTCGACCGCTGCGGCTATCGCACCGATGAGCAGCAGCACGAACATGGCCGGGATGCGCTCATTGCCCAGCAGAACCAGGGCGAGCAGCAGACTGGGCACGGCGAGCCACCAGCCCGCGGACATCATGCCCACGCCGTCGCCCATGAACTTCAGGCCCAGACCGAGCACGATGCCGGCAACGACTGGGCGCGGGGTAATTCGCGCGATGCGGTCGGCCAGGCCCGTGACGCCGAGCACCAGCCACAACACGCCGGTCGTCAGGCCGGCGCCGTAGACGGCGCCGGGCGTGACGAGAAAATTCTGTGTGGCCTGGGTCGTGGCCGCGGCGCCGATCGCCTTCATGGGTTGGACGGGGAACGGCGTACGGTAGAACAGGCCCGAGGCGATCTTGGCCAGGCCGAAGGCCAACAGTATCCCGAAGGGGTCCATGTGGAGCAGGCTGACGTACGCGACAACGAAGGGGATGAGGGTCCCCAGGTCGCCGAAGGCCCCGGCCCATTCCCCGCGCCCGAAGCGATTCAGCATCCGGTTCGCGCCCGTGCGCCTATCGGGCGCGGCCGCCTGACGAGTCGGGCGCGGCGTCCGTGTCCTGACCCTGTCCGTGCAGCGGGCGAATCGCCCCGAACCATCCCTCGTGGCGCCGGCCGTAATGCAGCGTCACCTCGTACAGCGGCGCGCGGTCGAGGCCGCCGGCCCCGCCGTAGTAGTAACCCCAGGACCGCTGGCTTTTCGACTCTTCGGGCAGGCGGCGGGCCTGTGCCGCGCTCACGTGCAAGGTTGCGGGCAGCAGCCGACGGATATAGCCGCTGACCTGCCCTTGCTTGTCCTTGTTCGACCAGCCGTACACGGCCCGTACCACCGCGGGCACGATGAGATAGTGTCTGGTATCCGGATAGTGGCGACGCAGCGCCGCGGCGTTCGCGCCGGCGTCCACCGCGAACAGGCGTGAGCCGCCCCGGCGCAGGCGCTTGAGGGCCTCGCGCCCGGCCTTGAGCTTGCGCTCGGGCTCGGCGCCCTTGCGCACCTTGGCCTCGAGGCGGGCCAGCTGTCGCTCGCGCCGTTTCAGGTAGGCGGACCAGGCCGGGCCGTCGTATTCCAGCACCACAAAGACCTGGCGCGAGGCAAGCTGCTTGGCCCGCGGTCGGGTCTTGGCGTTTTCCCAGGCATCCATCTGTTTGGCATCGAAGCCCATCGCCTCGAGCTTGGCCCGGTCCAGCCAGTCGTTCCCCGGCCGGGGCCGGTGCCAGCGGATGCGCAGTTCCAGGCCCGTGTCCTCTTTGGACCACGGACCCCGGTAGGCTGCCACCGGCAGCTCGCGTTCGGTCAGCACGACCGTGGCATCGGGCGAGCCGGTGCGGTTGTACCACACGCCGGCCAGGACAACGGCATTGACCGCTGCCACCAGTGTGACCGCGAGCGTGACGGCCTTGGGCTTCACGGGGCCGGCCTTTGACTGAATGCGCGCAGTCTGCGCAGCGCGAATACCACGGCCACCGCGATCAGCCCGACCAGCAGGAAGAAGACGTATTTCGGCATCCAGTCCCACCACCAGTCAAAGAGCTTGGTATAGAGAAAGAGTACGAAGAAGGTGCTGCCTAGGTTGGTCAGACCGGGCCAGCTGCGCGCGATGCCCAGCCAGATGGTGGCCGCTGCGCCGGCAAAGCCCAACGTCTGATAAATGTTCTCTATGGTGTCGTGATCGAGCTGGAGATAGCTGATGCGGCCCCAGTTGGCGAGGATCAGAACGGCGATGAAGGCGACCAGCAGCCCGAAGACGCGATAGATGCCGGCGAATGCGGGGCGCCCGCGCTGCGGCGCGAATCCGAGGGCGAAGATGACGAGCCCGGCGACGAGAAAGTTCTCCGGGCGTTCGCTGAACGACAGCCAGTACGCACCGCTGTAGGTGCCGACCTTGGCTGCGAGAAACCCCATCAGGCTGACCAGCCCCGCTACCAGCAGCAGGCGCAGCCCGTATCCGTACGCGAGCACGAGTGCGAAGGCCGCCCAGGCGAGGAAGGCGTTCGGGCTGGGTATGATATTGAAGATGGTCCCCAGCACGTTGAGATTCAGCACGAAGCAGGTGAACGCCACGAGGGCCACCAGCATTCCGAAATAGGGGCTTCGTTCGCGGCGCACAACCCAGGCGGTCGCCAGCGTGGCCAACACCGGTGCGCCGATGAGGATGACGACCTGCGCCGGCGTGCCGATGAGCCCCCAGAAGCGATAGAAGAAAAAGAAGACCGCAGCGGAGATGGCGAGCGCGCCGAGAAAGGCCGCGATGCGCATGCCCCAGGACAGCTGCTTTTGGCCGCTGCTGACGTCGATGTCATAGGCCTCGGCGAGCTCGCCCAGCACCCCGTCATGGTAGCGGTGCACGCGTGCCAGCGTGTCCGCATCCAATCCGAGGATCCCTTCCCGTTGAAGCAGATCGAGCTCGGTGCGAAAGGCGTGGATTCGATCGGCGCGCTGCTGCGCGTCTTGTTTTTCCATGCGTTGCTCTACCGTTGGTGCGAAGCGGCGCCCCGGGGTGAGTCCATTTGAAACATAGCACAAAGCCGCATGCGCTGCGTTGCCGTGCCCGGTGCCGGCCCCGTTTCGGCGGCGTATAGATTTCAGAGTTTTTTTCTAAAGATACGCTCAGCCCGGACGACAAATACCCTGCGACGGCCAGACCATTTGTCTGGACAGCCGCACGAAAAAGGCAACGCACCGACAGAAGAGGGCGATCTTCCCCGGCCCGGCGCTCCCAGGAGCGCCTCGACCCCGGGGTACAGCCCCGGGGCCCGCACAACCAATGCCGGCACCCGGCCGCCGTGAGCGGCTCCGTCCGTCCCAGCCCAGCGCCTTTTTCCCCGCCTCGATCTGGCCATCCCATTGCCCGATGGCCGTCAATCCGTTTCGTCGTAAGAACTGTCTACCGGACGGTAGCCGGCTGCGCGCTTTGTTGTCCCGCGCCGGGCCGCCGTCCCACTGGGTGCCACGGCACAGGGGGCGATCATGGAGCCTAACGCTATAAAGGTCAGCTTGCTCGGCCTGGACGAGCGCTCGCAACAGGCGCTGGTGCTGGCCTTCAGGCACCGCGCCGACGGCCGCTGCGTGGTTTGCGAGGAGCAAGACGCACAGGTCGTGGTCGCCGACTTCGACAACGAGGCGATCGACGAGGCCTATCGCGCCTTGCGCGAACGTCGGCCGGCCGTGCCGGTCATCGCGGTGTCGACTCAGGCGCCCGACTTGGAGGAAGTGGCGCACCTGCAAAAGCCGGTCGCCGCGACCCAATTGGTTGAACTGATTACAACGCTCTCCCAGGAGGCGAAGGAGACTCCCATGGCAAAGGGAATCACCAGCGACAAAGTTGAGCAGGCAATGAAGGCCATCAATGCCAGACGAGCGGCCGCGTCGCTCGAAGGGCGCGTCGGCAAGGCGCGAAACGAGCGCTCCGATCTGAAGCGCTCGCTGGCCGCCAAGGGCGACGAAATGTACTTCGACCCGCAGCGCTTCCTGCTGGGGCGCGTCCAGGAGGCCTTCACCGCGGCACGCGAGTCCGGCGCCCCCGTGGCGCTGACCTGTCTGGGGAGCGAGACCATCGCATTCGATCCCGCGTCGGACACAGTCGTTATCAGTCTGTCCGACACCCAGATCCGCAGCGTCGCCATCGCTCCCACCGACGACGAGCTCGCGCCATTTCCCATCGAGGTCCGACCGCTCGAGGGCACGTTGGAGAGTGTCGCGGCAGAAGGCAAACGCCGAACATTCACGGCCGAGGCGTTTCTGTGGAACCTGGGGTATTTGACGAGCCGGGGGCGCATGCCATCGGGAACCTCTGGCGGTGAGCACGTATACCTGCGCCGCTGGCCGAACCTCACACGCGTGGTGGTCCCGCCCAACACGATGCGCATCGTCTCCTACTGGGTGCGCCAGCCATGCGAGCTGATGCGGATATACGAGGCGCTTCATGTGCCCATGGAAGACGTCTTTGCCGTCTACACCGCGGCCCATGCCGCCGGTCTGGCCGGGCCGGCCAAACGCAACGCGGATAATCTGTTCGACGCCTTCGACATACCGGCGAGCCCCAGGCGCGGACTGTTCTCGGCGATCTTGAACCGCCTCGGCAAACGCACCGAGCAGGGCCAGGAAGTGGCCTGAGCGGGAGGCAATTCGATGAGTGCATACAAGCTTGTGTTCAGCGGGCCGGTGGGTGCCGGCAAGACAACGGCCATTGCGGCGATCAGTGACGTCGAACCGTTCACGACCGAGGAGGTCGCGACCGACGAGACAAGTGAGATCAAGGAGAACACGACCGTGGCCATGGACTACGGGATGATGAAGCTCGACACGGGAGATCGAATTCATCTGTATGGCACGCCTGGACAGGCGCGTTTTGATTTCATGTGGGAAATTCTCACGGACGGGGCGATCGGGTTGATCCTGCTGGTCAATCACTCCAACCCCAAGCCGCTCGAAGAGTTCGACTACTACCTCGACCAGTTCGGCGAGTTCATCGCGCAAACCGGGATAGCCGTCGGTGTGACGCGCTATCGGCCGGGCACGACCCCCAGTCTGGATGACTATCATGCGCGCCTTGCCGAACGGAACATCTTCGCGCCGGTGTTCGAAGTCGATGCGCGCCATCCCGGGGACGTGGCGACGCTCACCCAGGCGCTGCTGTACTCGCTCGACCCCGGTGTCGACGCGACTGCCGACGAACTGTAACGGCGGACTTCGCATCGTGACCATCGAGTCGATTCTTACATTGCGTCAATACGGCGCCGCTTTCGGAGAGAAGGTCGTTCTCGACGCGGTCGACCTGGCTGTCCCGACACGCGGCGTCGTCGTTCTCATGGGGCCTGCCGGCACCGGAAAATCGACCTTGCTTCGCGCCCTGGCCGGAATCGCCAACGCCGTGCCTTCCTTTCGCGCCTGGGGCGAGGCGACCTACGCCGGGCGCGCACTCGGCGAGGGTGACGATGCGCCGGCACTGGTGGCGCAGAACGCGAAGCTCATGATGGCCTCGGTGCTGGAGAACATGGTGCACGATCTGCCCGAGCGCAATGCATTGACGCCGGCTGACCAGACGGTGCTGGCGCGGCGGTTACTCGAACACGCCGGCCTGGGACATTTGGCCGGGACATTGGACTCACCGGTGGTCGGACTCTCACTCGCGACGCAGCGGCACTTGGCCATCGCGCGAACTGTCGCAGCCAACCCCCGCCTCGTGTGCATTGACGAGCCGACCGCCGATTTGTCGGATGCCGAGGCGCGGGTGCTGCTCGAATATCTGCGCCGCGAAGCCGAGCGTCGCGCCCTCATCGTCGTTCTCCACAACCAGCAGCAGGCGCGTCTGCTCGGCGGGCGTACGGCGCTCCTGGCCGGCGGATGGATACAGGAATGCCGGGAGACAGCCGACTTCTTCGACCATCCCGAGGCGCCGGTCACCCGCGATTTCATTCGCACGGGGTCGTGCAGCGTGCCCTCGCCGAACGCGCGGCCCGACGAGCTCGACGAGTCCGTGCGCACCGCCGAGCCGCCGGCCCTGAAGCAGACGCGACACTTCGTAAGCGATTCGTTCGGGCCACGGGGCTTTCTTTGGTTGAAGCAGGGGTTGCTGGCCGGCACGCCGCGCCCCGGCGTGTTTCTGGACGTCGACTACGATCTGCGCGCGCTGCAGCGCGTGCGGATCAAGGTACTGGTCTCGTTGACCGAGACCCGTATGGACACCGAATTGCTTGAGCCTTACGGAATCGCCGGCCTTTGGCTGCCCATCGAAGACATGGGCGCCCCGACGATCGAGGAGGCCATGGCGCTGTGCTCGCAGGTCGAAGACCTTCTGACCGACGGGCAGGCGGTAGCGTATCACTGCAAGGCGGGACTGGGCCGAACCGGTACCATGCTCGCGGCGCAGCTGATCTGGGAAGGTAACGCGGCATTGGATGCCTTGGAGTCTGTAAGACGCATCGAGCCTCGCTGGGTGCAATCGCAAGAGCAGGTCGACTTTCTCGAACGATTCGCCGAGGCCAATAAAACAAGGCGCCCTAGTACGTTGGCGTCATGACATCACACCTATACACCTATCCATGGAGAAACAATCATGTCTTTAGATGACGCAATGTCGAAAGCAATCAGTGACGTTCCGGAGTGTCTTGCCGGTGGCTACGTGGACCTCAGCACCGGGATGCTGTTGGGGATCAAGACCGTCGACTCCCACCCGCGCGAGGTCATGGACATACTCGCCGCCGCGACGGCCGACCTGTTCCAGGGCACCAACGTATTGACCATCGAGAGCCTGTTCAAGAAGGCGCGCGGCTTGCCCGACGATACTCATCACTATTTTCAGGAGATGATCGTCAACAGCGACAACCTCGTGCACGTGTTCATGCGCGGTAAGCAGAACGAGGACCACGTGGTCGTGTTCGTCTGTCGGCGCAGCGTCAACCTCGGAATGGCGTTGACCAAGGCACGTCAGGCGCTGCCCACGGTCGAGGCGGCGGTATAACGATCGGGGGCGTCGCCCGCCTCATGCGGGCGACGCCATTCGAATATCCGGTAACAGTGGGGGCTCCCGCAGTGGGATTCGAGCGGCACTTTAGAAACGGCGCCCTGGCGCCTGACCCGGAAATGTGGCGCGCCTTGGAAGAGGGCAAGCTGCTGAATACGATCCTCGAGGATTTCTATTCCCGCGTTTACGCGGACGAGCGCCTGGCTCCGTTTTTCGAGGACGTAAGAGTCGAACGTGCAATCGACAAACAGTTCACCTTTCTCAAATCGATGTTCACCGGCGAGCGGTGTTACTTCGGCGAACACCCGAAAAAGGCGCATCATTGGATGGTGATATCGGAAGACTTGTTCGACTATCGCGAGCAATTGATGGAGGAATGTCTTCGTCGGGCGGGGCTCGCCGAACATCTCATCAAGCGCTGGCGTGCCTTGGAGGAGGTGTTTCGAAAATCGATCGTCAAATCGGCGCCTGCACCGCGAAAGGTAGGTGGGCGACTGATTCCGGCCGAGGGCTATAACGAGGCCGTCATTGACATGGCGACTCTGTGCGATGCCTGCGAGGGAGAGATACCGGAGGGCACGCGCGTCTCCTACCACGTGCGAACCGGCAAGGTCTACTGCGCGCCCTGTATAGCCGGTATTCGCGAGCGCGAGGCTCTGTAACCCGAATGACGCACGATGCGACCTGGGCTGCGCCGGTAGTCGCTGGCAATTATTCTATTAATCATAAAACAAATGATCTCGGTGACAAGACATGACAGACAAGGAACCGATCGACAAGGTAGTTAAACCTATCTTGAGACGCCTCAACAGCGTCTCCAAGGATATCGAGGCTTCCGCGGTCATGTCGCGTGACGGTCACAGCCTCTCCTCGGTCCTGGGAGAGGGTGTGGATTCGGACCGATTGGGGGCCATGTGCGCATCGATGCTCTCCCTGGCCGAGCGCACCTCGAGTGAGCTCAAGCGCGGCAACCTCAAGCAGGTCGTGATCGAAGGTGACCAGGGCTACGTACTGGTCGTGAACATCGGCATCAAGGCGGTTTTGGCGGTCGTGTCCCGGCCCTCCGCGAATCTCGGTATGGTGTTCGTCGAGGCCAAGAAAATCGCCAAGGAAATCGCCGACGCGAAGGTTCTCTAAAGGCGAGGCGACGGCGGGCCTATACGTCTATTTGCCAGCGATCAACGCCCAACTCGTGGCATTCGATCTGCTTCGACGTGAACCGTTCTATCAGTGCGGCGTTGCTGGTGGTGTGCCGGCTGGGGCGCAGCGTGACAAAGCGCCCGCCCCCGGCCAGTGCGACCGGTACCAGCAGTTGGTCGGCCAGGTGTTCTCCGACCGGCACGCCCGCGGCGAGGTAGCGCCGGGCGGCATCGGCCACACCGGCGGCGATCGACTCGGCTGGTATACCGCGTTCGCCGAAGCCGGTGAATACCTCCGTCATGTACTCGCTGCGCAGCACCACGCCCACGACGTTGCCCGGGCCAAGGGCGTTCGTGATGACGCGCGTCTGCAGGCACTCGGCCGGCAGGTCCAGGGCGCGTCCCACCACCGCCAGTTCCCGCTCGGCAATATGTCGCGGCAGGTGCGAAACCCAGGCATAGGCGTAACGCTCCAGTACGGGACCGCGTTCGGTTAACTCCAGCGGCCGGAGCCGATCGGCGGGGGTGACGTCAACGGTCATTGCTCCGCCGCCGGCCGGGTAGAAACCGGGCCGCACGAGCCGCGCCGAGATCCTCGGGCCCATGCGTTCGATCAGCGGCAAAAAGGCGAGCGTCAGAAAATCGAAAGACGGCGCCAGAGGGTTATGGGTCCCGCCCTGTATATGCAGTCGAGACGGCGCGTCGGCGACGGCGAGCGCTGGCAGGACGGTCTGCAGTACCAGCACGGCGCTGCCGGCCGTGCCGGTGGCGAAGTCGTAGCGCCCCGGCCGGGTTGCCTGCGGCACGAAGGTAATCTCGGTCGAGCCTCGCTCGTCGCCCGTCACGGTCGCCTGACCGACGGCCGCCGCCGCCCGTACCGCCGCCAGATGCTGCGGCTGCAGGCCGGGGCGGGGGCGCGCGGCGCGCACGTTGAACATCCGAAACCCGCGGCCGCCCAGCGGGGGTGGACACAGCGACAAGCCCAGTGCCGTGCGCAGCAGCTGGCCGCCGCCCACCGAGCCGTCGATATCCATCACCGAGCCGCCGGCGGGCGGTCGGGGAGTGTGTCGGCGGTGAGAGGCCATCTGCGGGGCGCTCGTCAATGCTCCGCACCAGCGGGGTGGCCGACGGGCATCAACAGCAGCGGTGCGACCGATACCGGTAGCCCCAGCACCCGGGCGACCGCGCCGTCGTCGAAGGCACCGACCGGCACCGTGCCCAGGGCCAGGTCTTCGGCTTGCAGAAACAGATTTTCCGCCGCGTGCCCGATCTCGATCGGTATATAGCGTTCAGCCCGTTCACCGTACTTGCGCTCGGTGCGCGCGTAGACCGCGGCGAACACCACCACGGCGGGCGCGTTGCCCACCCAAGCCTGATGCAGCGCCGCACGCGCCAGCGCCTTGCGCACGTCGGCGTCGCCGATTCGCTCCAGCGCATGGCTTTTGGGATCGTAGTGGTAGACGCCCGGTGCCAGGCCGGCGATCCGGCCGGCTGCGATATACAGCTCCAGCGGATACAGGGCGCCGGCTGATGGGGCGCTGCGCAGCCCGCCCCGGTCGGTAATGCCCTGGGCCGCCCACAGTAGCTGGCCGAGGTCGGCGAGCGTCAGGGGCGAGGGTGTGAACGCTCGCACCGAACGGCGTTGATGCAGCAGCTGTTTCAGACCGTGCCCCCCGGCCACCGCTGGCGGTGGCAGGCTGATCGTATCGGATGTGTCTCCCATGGCGGCTCCTCCCAGCAGGCAGCAGCACAGCAGGCCCCAGGCGGTCCAACGCGCCCGTGATCGCTGCCGGTCTCGCCGCACGGCGCAATGGTGTAGTCGAATCATCCGCAGGTCCTCGTCCATTGGGCCGGCAAGGTCTGTCCCGTTCAGGTGTCGGCCGCCCAATGCGCGCGCAGGCGACCGTTCTGGTCCAGTACCACGTCCACGCCCAGGCGGCGGCTCTCGCGCGCCAGCACCTCGCACAGCCACTTGGCATCGTCGGGTGATGGCCGCTCCAGGCGAAAGCGGCGCATGCGCATGGGTGACATTTCCAGGCGTTCCAATCGCGCCGCGCCGGCGGTCGACCGCGCGAACGTGGCGAAGTACATCAGGCTCAGCTCGCCGCGATAGGCCGCCTTTCCGTGAATGCCCTCATAGTCGTTGATGAGATCGCCGCAGCCGTAGAAGATGGCCCGCCCCCGATACACCTCAATGCCCTTGGGGTGGTGGGACGAATGACCGTGCACGATATCGGCGCCCGCGCGGTCAACGAGACCGTGGGCGAAGCGACGCTGCGCCGCGGGGATCTCGTAGCCGAAGTTCCCGCCCCAGTGTACCGAGACAATCACGATGTCGTCCGGTCTGCGCGCCGCGTCCACCTGTGCCCCAATGGCTTCCACCGTTCGATCGGACAGGTCGGGCAGTAGATTGACGCCCGGTTTGTGCTTCTTGGCAGCCCAGTCATGCGGAATACCGCTGCTGCGATCGCCGCAGGCGAACACCAAGACGCGCCCGCCGCCGCTCACTGCCAGCACTGCCGGGGCGGCCGCCTTGGCCGCGTCCTCACCGGCGCCCGCCGTGGCGATCCCCGCCGCGTCGAGCGTTGCCAGGGTCTGTTCCAGACCGGCGTGCCCCCAGTCCAGGACATGATTGTTGGCGAGCACGCAGCAGTCGATGCCGGCGGCGGTCAGACACGGGACGTTGGCCGGATTCATCCGGTAGTTGATGCCCTTGTGCTCCCAGGCCCGACTGCGGGTGATGGCCGTCTCCAGATTGACGATCCGCGCAGCCGGTCGGGTACGGGCGAATTCCTCGAGTGCATCGCCCCAGATATAGTCGAAATCGACCGGGCGCGGGATTGGGCCGTTGGTCTGCTCGGCCAGCGCGACGTATTCCAGGGCGCTGTGTGCGAAGGGTTCGTGCAGCGCGGGGCCGCTGGGGTGGGGCAGGATCTGGTCGACGCCGCGCCCGGTCATGACGTCGCCCGAAAGAAACAGAGTCACTTCGCTCCGGCGACCGCGAGATTGCGCATGTGACTCATCGTGCGCCTGCGTGCGCCGGGCCGACAGCGGCCACACGCCCGCCGCGGCACCTATCGTTTGGATGAACCGACGTCTGCGCACTGCGCCCCCTGTGTCCCGGCGCCGCGTGCGAGAGGGGCTCGCGCGTCAGTAGCCCTCGTCGCAGCTGTAGCCCATCTGGGACAATGCTTCGTCGAGGTAGTCGGCCGACAGCGGCGTGGCGAGCACGTACTCGGCGGTGCGCGGCGTCCAGCGATCGGCGGCCTCACTGTACGCGCTGTCCCAGTCGTCGGCATCGAAGTCGCCGCGTCCGATCCACATCAGGGCAACCAGCGCTGCCTGTTGATCGCGTTCCAGATCGTCGATGGTGCACTTGGCCTCGCTGTACGTGAGGTCGTCCGTATGGTCTGCCAGCACTTGAAGTGCCCAGTCGTCGGTTGGGTTATCGGGCACGTCCGGCAGCACCACCTCTTCCTTGGACTGAAATTCCCGTATGCAGCCTGTGATTTGGCAAACCGTTTCGGGGTTGATGTGTTCGAGCATCGCCTGACCTCCTACCTATGGAAGTATCCTCACATCGGCTGCGGGTACCAGGCAAGCAGGGCTTGAAGGTTGTTTGATGCAGATCAGTATTGTCCGTTCTTAACGATATTCCAACACCCTCGAATAGCCGTTGGGCTTACCCCGTTGAATTGCAGGGTGCAATTTGGTTACCTTAATGCATCAACTGGCGACGCTCGCGGTTCCAAGATCCCTTGCCCGATGGAGTGGAATCTGGCGGAGCCCAGCACGGAGCACCGGGCCCCGACCGCCATCTTCGCAACGTCGATGGCAGGCGCCGGCTGTCATACCACGATCCTCCACAGTGCTGTACGCCCGGGGTATACGACCCGGCGCAGCCCTGTCGTTTCCAAGGAGATCCCGATGAGCGAATCGTCCACCTCGACCGAGTCTTCGTCGCCGCGCCGGTCACGCCGCAAGGTTTTGCTTGCGGTCGTGGCGCTCGTCTTCGTCTCGGCCGGTGTGGGCTACGGCGCCTATTGGTATTTCGTCGGGCGTTATTGGATCACCACGGCCGATGCGTACGTGCACGGCAACCAGGTACCCCTGATGGCACAGGTCGACGGAACCGTCACCGCAGTGCGGGTCGATAACACCGAACTCGTCCACCGCGGCGACGTGTTGGTCAAGCTGGATCCGACCGACGCGAAGCTCGTGGTCCAACAGGCCGAAGCCAGGCTCGCCGACACCGTGCGCCAGGTCCATCAACTCTATCAGCAGGTTCCCGAGCTGCAGGCCTCGGTTCGGGCGCGCCGCGCCGACCTGGAGCAGGCGCGTGACGATTACCTGCGCGCCAAACGCCTGCGCAAGAGCGGTAACGTCTCCGAACAGGACTATCAGCACGCGCTGACCGGCTGGCACGCCGCGCAGGCCGCCCTCAGTCAGGTGCGCCACCACCTCGATGCGCTGCGGGCGCAAACCGAAGGCACCGATCTGCGCCACCATCCCAAGGTCAAGCTGGCCGCCGCGGCCCTGCGCCAGGCCGATGTGGCCCTGGCGCGTACGCGTATTGTCGCTCCGGTTACCGGCTACGTGGCGCAAAGCACCGTCCAGCTCGGTCAGCAGGTGGCCCCCGGCAAGCCGTTGCTCGCCATTGTGCCGCTGGACCGGGTCTGGGTCGTCGCGAACTTCAAGGAAACGGTCCTGGCGAAGATGCGGGTGGGCCAGCCCGTTAAAATCACGGCCGACTTGTACGGCGGCAGCGTTCACTACGACGGTACCGTGCTCGGTATCAGTCCCGGTACTGGCAGCACCTTCGAGTTGTTGCCCCCACAAAATGCCACGGGCAACTGGATCAAGGTCGTGCGCCGTGTGCCGGTGCGTATCGGTCTGCGCGAGTCCGAGCTCAAGAAGCACCCGCTGCGCCTGGGCTTGTCGATGAGCGTCAGCGTCGACATCCACGACACCCACGGCAGTGTCCTCGGCGAGGCGCCGGCCGGGCGGACGACCTCCACGACCGACGTCTACCAGCGGGCGCTGCAAAAGGCGAACCAGCGCATCGACGCGATCATCCGCGCCAACGCGGGCGGGGAGACCGCCGCCCCAACCGCCGCACCAACTGCGAAACCGCACCATGGCGGCTGAGGCATCAGGCGGCGCGCCGGCCGACCCGCCCATGCTAGACACCGTTCAGCGTGCGGTCGTCACCCTGGCCCTTGCGCTGGCGGTGTTCATGAACGTCCTCGACGTTTCCATCGCCAACGTATCCATTCCGACCATTGCCGGATTTCTCGGCGTCAGCGCCGAGAACGGCACGTGGGTGATCACCTCGTTCGCCGTGAGCAACGCCATCGCCGTGCCCATCTCCGGTTGGCTGGCCAAGCGCGTCGGCGAGGTGCGCCTGTTCGTCATCTGCACGCTGCTGTTCACGTTCTTTTCCTGGTTGTGCGGGATGTCGTTTTCCTTTCCGATGCTGCTCGCGGCGCGCGCCATGCAGGGGGCGGCGGCCGGCCCCATGATTCCGCTGTCGCAAAGCCTGCTGCTGTCCAACTATCCGCGAGAGAAGCACGGATTCGCCAACGGTATCTGGGGTATGACGGCGGTGGTCGGGCCGGTCGCCGGACCGATCCTCGGCGGGTGGATTACCGATCACATCAGCTGGTCGTGGATCTTCTATATCAATGTTCCGGTCGGACTGTTCTCCGCGTGGTTGACCTGGTTGATCCTGCACCCGCGCGAGACCGCTACTCAGCGCCTGCCCGTGGACAAGGTCGGCCTGGGGCTGCTGATTGTCGGCGTGGCCTGTCTGCAGATCATGCTCGATACCGGCAACAACCACGGTTGGTTCGACTCTCCGCGTATCGTGACTCTGGGCGTTATTGCACTGGTTTGCCTGACCTTCTTCGTGGTCTGGGAGTTGACCGACGAACATCCCGTCGTCGATCTGCGCCTGTTCGCACGGCGCAACTTCGCTGTCGCCACCACCGCCATGAGCCTGGGCTACCTCACGTTTTTTGCCGGCGTGGTTATCTTTCCTTTGTGGCTGCAGACGCAGCAGGGTTATACGGCCGCCTGGGCCGGGCTGGCCACCGCATCCCTGGGCCTGTTCGGGATCGTGTTCTCGCCCATCGTCGGCCATCTGGCCGACCGCATCGACGTGCGTATCCTGGTCACAATCGGGTTCATCGTCTTTGCGGCCGTGTCCTTTCTCAATGCCGGCGTGAACACCGAGGTGACCTTCTGGGGAGTCTTCCTGCCGCGCCTGCCCTGGGGTATCGGTATCGCCTGCTTCTTTATTCCATTGATTACCCTTTCCCTGTCGGGCCTGCACGGCAGCCGGATTGCCAGTGCCTCCGGTCTGTTCAACTTCATGCGCCTGCTGGCTCTGAGCTTCGGGACTTCGATCAGCGTCACGCTGTGGGATCGGCGGGCGACTTTGCACGACTATCACCTCACGGCCAATCTCACTCCCTATTCGCCGCTGACGCACCAGGCGCTGGACCACGCGCAGGCATTGGGTATGCAGCCGCAGCAGGTGTTGGGCTCCATGGCCCATACGATCGCCCGTCAGGCCTTTATGCTGGCGACCAATGATATATTCTGGATATCGGGCTGGATCTTCGTGGCGCTCATCGGGGTCATTTGGATTGCGCGCCGTCCCCAGCGTGCGGTGGGATGAACAGTGAATGACGGCGACGGTTGACAGCGGCGTGACTGCCGCGGCCTATCGACGGCGCTGGCGCGACAGCGCGGCCGTCCTGCGCCGCGCGGTCGGTGCGGCGCTGCTGGCGCTCAGCGCCGGCCATGCGTTGGCCGCCGAGCCGCCCAGTCCCCTGGAGCGCATCAACGAGGTCGAGCGTCTGCGGCTCGAACGCGCACAACGCGAGTACGAGGACAGCCGGACTCCGTTGAACAAAGCACAGCGGCGACACCTGCAGCAGCGTCTCGACCGCCAGCGGGCCGAACAGCGCAGGCTTCAGCACGAGCAGTTGCAACGCCAACGCGCCCTGGACCACCGTCTCGCCGACGAACCACCCGCGGTTTCCCGTCACCGGCGCAACGAGCAGCTCGAGCGCGATAAGCGCCGCCAGGATCAGCAGCGTCTTCAGTTCGAGCTCGATCGCAAGTCCTGGTCCTATCCGCCGCGCTGACCTGCGTGGAGCGGGGCTCTCTTACGCCTCGAACGACTGATGCAACTCGGGCATTATCACTTCGGTGCCGGACAGATGTTTGGCGAATTCGCGCATGGCGGGTTCGTCGCCGTGGACCAGAAAGGTCTTGCCCACGCCTTCGATCTTCCGGTGCCAGGCCAGCAGCTCGGCCTGGTCGGCATGGGCCGAAAAGCCGTTGATGGTGTGGATGCTGGCGCGCACTTCGACCGGTTCGCCGAAGATGTGCACCTCCCGGGCGCCGTCGATGATGCGTCGCGCGAGCGTCCCCTGGGCGGCATAGCCGACGAACACGACGCTGGAATCGTGTCGCCACAGATTGTGCTTGAGGTGGTGGCGCACCCGTCCGCCCGTGCACATCCCCGAGCCGGCCATGATCACCGCGCCCCCGCCGATGCGGTTCAGCGCGATAGATTCGGCCGTCTCGCGTGTGAAGTGCAGGCCCGGCAGATCAAACGGGTCGTGGCCCTCGCGAAACAGCTCGGCCGTGTCGGCCTCGTAGCACTCCGGGTGGCGCTCGAAGATCTCGGTGGCCGATATAGCCATGGGCGAGTCGAGGAATACCTGCATGCTGGCCGGCAGCCGGTCTTGTTCCACGCCCTCGCGCAGGTAGTAGAGGATCTCCTGGGCACGTTCCAGGGCAAACGTGGGAATGATGACGTTTCCGCCGCGTTTGAACGTCTCGTCAATGGCGTCGTAGAGCTCGTCGACCGAGGGGGCCAGCGCTTTGTGCGCGCGATCGCCATAGGTGGTTTCCATCACGACGATATCGGCCTGCGCCGGTGTGACGGGGTCGCGCAGCAGGGCCCGGCCGTTATTGCCGAGATCCCCCGAGTACAGCAGGCGGCGCCCACCGTCGGCCTCGGATTCCAGCAACACGCTGGCCGAGCCGAGAATGTGGCCGGCGTCGAGGAAGGTCGCCCGCAAGCCGGGGGCAAGCTCGATCGCTTCGTTGTAGCGCGCGGTGCGGCCGAAGCTGTCCAGGCAGTTCATGGCATCGAGTACGCCGTACAGCGGTTTGGCCCCGCCTCGGTGACCGTGGTGCCGTGCCGCCTTGCGGGCGTGGTAACGCGCTTCTTCCTCCTGTAGATGCGCCGAGTCGAGCAGGACCAGTCGGGCGAGCTCGCGCGAGGCAGCCGTGGTGATGATCTCGCCGCGAAAGCCTTCCTTGACCAGCAGCGGCAGGCGGCCGCAGTGATCGAGGTGGGCGTGTGTGAGCAGCACGACGTCGATCCCCGCCGGCTCGAAGCCGAATGGCTCGGCGTTTTCTTCGTCGATCTCGCGCCCGCCCTGGTATAAGCCGCAGTCGATCAGAACGCGTTTGCCCGCGCATTCGAGCAGATGACACGAGCCGGTTACGCCCCGCGCGGCGCCGTGAAAAGACAATCTCACCTTCGCTCCCTTTCCGGCCCACCGGGACCGACTGCTATATCAGAACAACGGCTTGCCGTTGACCTCGTGCCACTGTCGAATGCCGTCCCAGGCCTCTTCGGCCGTCTCGGCGTACCAGAACAGCTCGGCATCCTCGGCGTCGATGACGCCCTCGTCGACCAGGAATTCTATGTCGAAGGCACGGCGCCAGTATGCCTCGCCGATCAGGACCACAGGCACTGGCGCGATCTTTCGTGTCTGCACCAGGGTGAGCGTCTCGAACAGCTCGTCGAAGGTGCCGAATCCGCCGGGCAGTGCAATCAGCGCGCGGGCGCGCATCAAGAAGTGCAGCTTGCGCAACGCGAAGTAATGAAACCGGAAGCACAGGTCCGGTGTGATGTAGGGATTGGGGTACTGCTCGTGCGGCAGATCGATGTTCAGTCCAATGGATTTGGCCCCCACGTCGAAGGCCCCGCGATTGGCGGCCTCCATCATGCCCGGTCCGCCCCCGGTGATCAGCATGACGTGGCAGTCCTGCGGTCCCGCGCCCGAATTGCCGACCAGCCGCCCGAGCTCACGGGAAACCTCGTAGTAGTGGCTCTTGGCGAGCAGCCGCCTCGCTACGCGAACGTGGCGCTGGCGTTCGGGGTCCTCGGGTGCCTCGGCCAAGGCCGCTTCGGCCGCCGTCAGCCGGCGCTGCGCCGCAGCCGGCTCGGCGATGCGGGTGCTGCCGAACACGACGATGGTGTGCTCGATGCCGTGTTCCTCGAGCAGCAGCTGCGGCTTGAGGTAGTCGATCTGCAGGCGGACGCCCCGCGTCTCATCGCTGTCGAGAAAATCGACATCGTGGTCGGCCGGCCGATAGCTCGGGCTGTCCAGGATGGCCTGAACGCGCTCGCGGGCCTGCGGGTCCTCTTCGCTCGGTTTGGGTTGGTGCCAGGGCAGCGGTTCACGCCGATGCTCCGGATGGGCAGGGGTAGGTATTTGCCGTGTCGGGTCGCTTTGGGTCATGGACGTCGCTATCGTCTACGTTGTTCGTGCGGACCGGCCAGTAAAGCGACCGCGCCTGTGCCGAGTCGGTGTTCGGCAACCGCGCTGGCACGTCGGATTAGGCAGGCGAAACGCCGCAGGGTTCCCTCGGCTCGTGCGCCGGCGCGCAGCGCCCGCCAGCTGTCTGCACCTAGAAGTTAGGGTCCATGATCATTTCCGGCCAATAGACTTTGTCCGCGTCCTTGGCCTGCAACTCGGCAGCCTTCCTTTTTGCCTCGCCATAGGTCATTTCCTCGTCGAACTCTCCCCGCTCGAACCCGTACTTGACCTTCCAGGCCACGCGATAGCCCGAGTCGTTGTCGCGGCGCCGCAGAGAGTCGGCCCGGTTGATGTACACACCCGCCATTGAGCTGCCCTCCCTTGAGGTGATGATGAATTGGTCAGTCCCACGTTTAGGTATGGACCACGGAGAGCCGGAGCACAAGCCTGCCGAAGACATGGTCGCACTGCAACTCAAGCCCGGATGTACGTCCAGCCTTCCTTGAGGCGGCGAAGGATTTCCTCCAGCGCGGCGTCGACCTGCTGTGCCTGGGGCAGGAGGCGAACGCGGGTTCCCTCCTTGAGGCGGGCCGTCTCCATGGCGATGCCGCAGGCCTTGAAGCTGACGTTGCCGTATGTCGCCTGCAACCGGCGGATCCGTGCCGCGTAGGGCGAGCCGACGCGCAGTATCCCCAGGCCGGACTGATTGGCGACGACCTCGATTCGCACGGCACGTCCGCGGCGGCGATCGGCCGCCAGAATGCGCTGAACGGCATCCAGGGCCGGCTCGACCCGCTTGGGATCCATAGTGCTGATATGCAGCAGTATTTTGTGCGCGTGCAATGCCGCGGGATCGACTTGCTCCAATGTCTCGATGGACGGCGTATTCGGCCGGACCGGGGCGGTATGCCACTGGTACCCCGCCGCGACCCCGATCGCCAACAGCGCCAGCGCCGCGGCCCGTCGCCAGCGCCGCGCCGCGGTTGGGTCGCGCCGGACTTGTCTAGGCTCGGGAATGTCACGATAGGCCTCGGCGGCCAGGTTATTGATCTCGCGCAAGCGGCGTACCTCCTCGGCGAGCGCATCATCTTCGTCGATGAGTGCGCGCATCTTGCGCGTTTCGTCGGCGCTCAGTCGGCCATCCACGTAGCCGTTCAAGCGGTCCTGAGGGGTTCGACCACCGTTCGTCATTTGACCCTCCAGACGCGAGCCACCTTGTCGCATGCCGTCGGTCCGAGATCGCTCAGGTAGCCCTTTAGGTTCTGGCGCGCACGGTTCAGCCGGCTCATCACGGTACCTATCGGGATGTCCAGTATCGCGGCAACCTCTGCGTAGCTCATGCCCTCCACCGCCACCAGCGTGAATACCTCGCGCTGCGCCAGGCAAAGGCGCGCCACCGCCGCGCGTACCCGCGACATTACCTCGTGCCGATAGGCGTCGTCGTCCGGCTCGGTTTTGGCACGAAGTCCGGCGCTTTCGATATCGATTGTGTCGCGATGCCCGCGCAGATGGTCACACCAGCAATTGTACAGGATGCGAAACAGCCAGACATCCAGTTCCTTTGGTGCAGGAATCGCGCCCGATGCGCGCAGCGCCCGCAGCACCGTCTCCTGTGCCAAATCGCTGGCCAAGTCGCGATCGTGGCACCAGCAATAGGCGAGCCGGTACAGGCGTCTCCAGCGCGCTTCAATCGTGTGGCGTGGATCGTTCGACCGGGCGAACATCTCCAAGACTGTCTTTTTAATCATGCGTACGTCACTGCCCCCCACCTGATATGACGTAGCAGTTTTCCAGTCTATTCCACCGAAAAGACAAAAATAGTAGGAATAAATTGCCGCCTCATTCGTTATACCTTTCGTGCATGAAAACGACACGGCGTTCGCGCCGTTTGGTCGTCGTTGGGCGCGCATGCAATTTGAAATTATTGATGCAACATACACCGAAGGAGCCATGAGCATGTCTGTATTGCGTACTACACTCTTCACGTTGATGTGGTTATTTGCCGGTGTCGGCGCGACGGTTGCCGCCGCGGACAGCTCCGCCGCGGCGCCGGCGTTTGAACCGGCCCACAAGGTCGTCATCCAGGTCAGCTCGGGAGACCCGAAGGTGCAGCGACTGGCGATCAACAACGCCGTGAATCTGCAGAAGGCCTACGGCATTGACAATGTCCGGATCGAGCTTGTGGCCTATGGTCCGGGGTTGAGTATCCTGACACCCAAGGGCGGTGAGGCGCAGCGCGTAAAGAGCCTCGCCGAGCAGAACATCCGTTTCAGCGCGTGCCGCAATACGATGACCCACATCGAGCGCAAGACGGGTAAGACACCAAGACTGGTCGAGGGCGTCAAGGTCGTGCGCGCGGGTGTCGCGCGCATCATCGAATTGCAAGAGAGCGGTTACAGCTACGTACGTCCGTAGACGACTGGGTCCCACCGGGCCGGGTTACACGATAGTTCGGCGGGGCGCGCGTCTCGTCGCGCAAAAGGGGAACGGGATGAATCTCAACGACTACGCGCGGCATACCGCCGCGCAACTCGCACGGGGCGCCGCTGGCGTGATCGTAGTGGCGGCGATCGCCTTGGCAGTCATGCCGGGTCAGAGCCGGGCCCAACCGACCGACGCGGACGCCGTCCAGCGCCAGGTTGCGAAATATACACGACAGCTCCAGGCGGCGCCCGATCGTGTGCAACTGTATATTCGCCGCGGCCACGCATATTTTCTATTGCATAAGTTCGACCGCGCCGTTCAGGATTTTACCGAGGCCTTGCGCCGTGACCCGCATGCCGACGAGGCCTACTATGGCCGCGGGCTCGCGTTGGCGCGTGCCGGTTTTGTCGAGGACGGGATCCGCGATCTGAGTATCTACCTGAAGCGCCATCCAAAGAGCTCGCGCGGTTACACCAAGCGAGGTGTTCGCTACCTGTGGCTGGGAGACCGTGTCAATGCGAAAAAAGACCTGACGCGCGCTGTCGAGCTGGATGCCAACAACGCCGAGGCGCATGATGACCTTGGCGTCATCTTCGCCCAGAAACGTGAATATCGCACGGCCGAACGGAACTTCAGGGCGGCCATTCGCATCGACCCGACCTACCAAAAGGCCTATCACAACCTGGCCATGGTCTTGTATCTGACGGGTCGAGACCTCGAGGCGCTGACGACGGTCAACTCGTCGCTCGACTTGAAACCCGAGGCGCGCGACTCGCTTTTGCTAAAGGCCGAGGTGCTCGATTCGCTGGGGCGTCACGACGAGGCGCGGGCGATCCGGGGCGACGCGCAGTTCTTGCCGGAAGGAAACTGGTCCGAGCACGCCCCCGTCCAATGAGGCCTCCGCCCCGGGGGGACGGTGGCAGACCGTCGAGGCGCACCATTGCGGGCGAACAGGCGCAGCCGCGGGCCGCGTGTGACGAAGCCCAGCGGGCAGTTCGGGCGGCGTCGAATTAGCCAGACGTCGGAGCAGGGCGCTCTCGCGGCAGTGGCGCGAGACCGCGACGTAGCACGCTGAGTCGAGTTGTTCCCAGTCGCGCGGCGGTCCGGAGGTGGTCTGGATAGGACGCGGTTGTCTCTCGGTCGAGCGCGTGCAGGCATCGGGCGAGGCGCTTTCGCACCCGGCCGTTCACGCGGCGGGCCCCTCCCGGCGCATTGGAAGCTGGGACAGCGCCCGGCGCGGGAATACGGCGCATCGTTTATGGACAAAGGGGCGGGCGCGGCGGGATGGCGCCTAGACCGAGGGTCAACGGGTAGGGCTGTCGTCCACCTCGTCGGTTTGGTCGTCGACGACCAGGGGCACGAAAGCTACGGGCAGGATGTCGCGAGTCTGCGTCGTGCCGTCCTCGGCCTTGGTGATGAGCAGCAGTTCCTGGTGCATGTAGGGCAGGCCCACCGGGATGGCCATGTGTCCACCGGATTTCAACTGTTCGATGAGCGCCGGGGGCACGTGCGGCGCGGCTGCGGTGACGATAATCGCGTCGAACGGTCCCTTATCGGCCCAGCCGCAGTAGCCGTTGTCGCAGCGTACCTCGACGTTGGTATACCCAAGCGTCTGCAGAATGTCGCGCGCCCGCTCGGCCAATTCGGGTACATATTCAATGGAGTACACCTGCTTTGCCAGTGCCGCGAGGATTGCCGCCTGATATCCCGAGCCGGTGCCGACCTCCAGCACGACACTCTCGGGGGTCAGCTCGAGCAGGTCGGTCATCAGTGCGACAATGTACGGCTGCGAGATGGTCTGACCGTATCCGATGGGCAGCGGGCCGTTGTAGTAGGCCGAGGTGCGAAGGCCGCGCGGCACAAACCGCTCGCGCGGTACCTCGGCCAGGGCCGTCATGACCCGCTCGGCGAATGCCGCACGGCCGGTATAGCCGGCCGTCTGCTCGGCTTCGCGGCGGATCTCGTCGAGCAATTGCTGTACGCGCTTTTTCATTGTGTTGCCTACCGGGATACGGGCGCGACCTGCGCCCGTGGCACGTCACTCGTCATGGCTGAAGTGCCCATGGCGAGCGCCCCGAAGCAGCTCGCCGAAGGCCTTGCCCGATACCTTGACGAGTTCCTCGTGGCTGCCGGCCTCGAAATATACGTGGGCCAGCGAGCCCAGGGACTCGTCGACATACGTCTCGAGTCCGTAGGCCGGTCCCAGCGCCGGTACGGCACCGGGCTGGCAATCGGCGAAGACCGCATCGACCTCCGACTCGGCGGCCAGCTCGAAGGCCCGCCCGGTTTCGGCCCTGAGCGCCTCGAGTTTGACCCAGCTGTTGCCGGGGAGTACCACGAGCGCATGGCCGCGCGTGTCGCGCACCAGCACGCCCTTGGCGATGTGGTCGTCCGATATGTGAGCGGCGCGCGCCGTATCGTGACTGGAATACGTTTTCGGGTGTGCGACGAGCTCGTACTGCGTGTCGTGTTGGTCCAGGTAGGACTTTACCTTGTGTGCGGCTGTCATTGTGTGGCGCTCCTGTGGATCGGTACTGTGTTCACATCCGGCCCTTGAAGCCGCCGGTGACTGCGGCTTTCGCAACGAGCGCCCATGCGATCACGGCCTCCGTCGTGACCCTCAATTCGGCGACCGACCGACGGACTCCCCACGAGCCCGGTGCCCCGCCTCGGTGTCGCAGTGCTCCTGGCGGACTCGACAGCGGCAGAACTTGGCTTCTCGCGCGATCGAGGGCCTATTCGGCGGACGGCCGGATGAGTCCATGGCCCCTCCCCGGCGCCGCTGCCCATCGACTCGATACTTTTAAGAATGGACCGTGCGGGCCGCGGAGTGAATTGATCCAACGCAAAAAATGAGGGTTCTGAAAGACGGGCCGCCGCCCGGAGGCGGCGGCGTGATCACGTCGGGCAGGCGTAGACGATCTCCATGGGCAGGCCCTGGCTGTCGCACGGCGGCTGGGCGGGCATGCAGTGCAACCTGTGCGGTTGCTTCGCCCCGAGCCGAGCCGATACCGCGAGGACCAGGGCGTCGAGTATGTCGTCGTGCGCCAGCTCGGTGCGCCGGTAACGGTCCAGCGCCGTTTCCAGGATATCGTTCGCCGACGCCAGATGGACCGACAGGGTACGTCGCCGTTCGGCACGACCGGCGGCCGTCTTCTTGTTGTGGCGCATCGCCTGTCCGCCGTTCAGCGCCTGGAAGCAAACCTCGGGGTGGGACTCGCGCAGCGGACTCCCGCGGCGTTGCCTTTGGCGCAGCAGCGCGTCGACCGCCGCAATCTTGGCCGTGATGCCAAACCCCTGACGACTGAGTCCAACACCCGTGGCGTGGCGATTGAATGCGTTGGCGCTGGCGTAGTCGCGCGCCTGCAGTGCCGGACGGGCGGGGGCACGGAACACGCTCGATGCCCGGGGTCGGCCAAGCCGGCGCCGTGCGGCGCGGTCGCACAGGCGTTCCTCTCGGCCCCCGTCCAGCAGACCGATCGGGATGTCGATCAACACCAGGTGCGCGCCGTCGGCCCAAGACTCCAGTGCATCGGCGTTTTCGAGCAACGCCATCGACCACAGGTCGTCATCGGACAGCGCTATGGCGAACCACCCGCCCCGGCAGCCATCGATGCCGCCGCAGCGCGTATGCTCAGCCGTCGCGGTGGTCGCCCTTGGGTCGTGCGGTCGGAGAACCAGCCGCGGGGGTGTCAGTTTCGTGAAACATCGGGTCGGTCACAGCGCGAGCCTATTGGACCTGGCGGGGACCGGCAACTCCCTTCGGGCGCGAGCGCTTCCCGCCGGCGCGCAGCGCCCGGCACGTGGTGACCGACGTTATCGCCGCCAGCGTCGCCTGTGAGGTGCCGGGGAAATCAGCGCGGACTTTGTTGGCCCACCTCGGCGTCGTTGGCTCGCGACCCAGCGGGCGATGCGCGGGAAGCGCCCCTTACCGGATGTGGCCCTGGTCGTCCGCGCGGCGGGGCTCAGCCGAGGCGATTGGGGGGCTCGGCGCCGCCGGCCGTATCGGATGTCCAAAGGCGTCGTATGCGCAGCCAGAGCGCGCAGGCCCAGCGTTCGCCGGTGGATACGCTCCAGGCGATGAGGAAACACACGGCCAGAGACATGGTCACACCGACGATGAGCCAGCCCAGCAGAGACATGGTAGTCATGACAGTGAAAATCCCTTTCTCGTGTGCCTTCGGACGCTACGCCGGGCCGCACGCGCTGTCAAGAAGACGCCGGCCCGGCTGTGACACAGGGCGCGACGTCGTTCGGCTCACTCGGCCACCAGGTCGCGGTACGCATGCCATGTCGCGTGGCTGATCAGCGGCAGCGCGACGGCCAGACCGATATATGCCGTCACGATGCCCAAGGCCGTGATGGCCACGATGAGTGCCGCCCACAGTGCCATCGCCCGCGGGTTGTGCAAGACCGCGGCGGCACTCGTGGCGATCGCAGTGACGGGGTCCGTGCCGCGGTCGAGCATCATCGGCAGCGAGACCGCCGCACCGAGATAGACCACCAAGGCGAATACGGCGCCGCTGGCGGTGTACAGGGCCACAAACGTCCAGCCGGCCGGCGTCGTGAACAGCGCGGGCAGCGTGGATACGATACTGACCTGCGCGCCGTAGACGGAAAGCGCGGTCAGCACGAGGCTGGCCATGATCCAGAACGCGAGGACCAGCCCCAGCACACCGGCATACAATGCGGTGCACAGTGCCTTGTCGCGCCAGAGTCCCAGCGCGGTGGCCAGGCTGGCGTGACGTCCTTGCTCCAGTTCGCGGCTCAGCGCGTAGAAGACCACCGCAAAGGCCGGGGCGATCAACAAAAATCCCGTAACCAGTGTGACCACGATCCAGGGCGCCTGCCAGGCCAGCGCCGTGATGCCGTACGCCAGGACCACGAACAGTGCGCCGTAGCCGATGCTGTCGAGCGGAGTCCTACGCAGATCGTGCCAACCCCGGGCGAGCCAGCGCAGCGGCGCGCCGGTCGGGACTCGACGGACGTCACCGACGTTCAGTTCGATACCGGTACGTGTAATGACGCGGTGCATAACGTCACCTCCTTGATCCCATCGGCCGGGACCGCTGTTTCCATGTCGGTAATTGTAGGGCAGCGCGAGCGGCGGCGCTGCCTAGTTCGACGGGTGAGGCCCGGAAACCGGTCTCGGGCGGTAGGGATAGTTTTTGAGCCGAATGTCGCTGCGTTCGTGCGTTTTAGTCATGGTCTTGGCCGGATCGATCCATGCCTGCCACTCGAAATTCTCGATGACCTTGGCTTGATAGCTCTGCGCCAGAGGATGTTCGAGAATGTCGTTGACGTGTTTCCACTGCAGGTAGCGAAGCAGGTCGACCTGATACGGTGTCGGCGTGCCGCCGGCGCGTTTGACGTCCAGCTTCAACGCGAGCATGCGCTGCGTGCTGACGGCCGGCTTCCAGGTGATCGCCCCGGGCAATGCCACCGGTTCGCCGGGGATGTTGTTGATGCCCTTCTTCCAGGTGGCCAGTACCGCGACGCCGGTATCCTCGCGGTACAGAACGATGGCATGACCATAGCGTTTGTCGCGGAAAAATCCCAAGTTGCCGTATTGCACGCGGGCGCCGGTCAGAAAGGCGACGGCGTCCGACCAGCATGGCGAGTTGCCCGTGATACCCCGGAGGACGGAGCGGTCGATGATACCGTCGGGAAAGAGGATATCGAACGCCACGCGCGCCGCGTTGGCCGCATGTACCGTCCCCTCGCAGTCGTGGCCGTGGAATTTAATCAGGTCCTTGAGCGTCACCGGGTAGGTATACGGCATGTACCGGCCCTGGGTGCCGCGTGTTGCCAGCATCTCGAACACGGGTGCGTAGGGCCTGGCAAGCATCGGTGCGTACCAGGTCGGTGCGCGGTCCGGTGCCTCGACGCCGGTTTCTACGAAGATATCCACCCCCTCGCGAAACGTCGGTTCTCCCGCTTGGACGGCGCCGGCCCAGGTCGTAAGGGCGGAAACGAACAGGAACGCCATAGCGGCTGCGGGACCGGCAACTCTCATATCGGCGATCTCCTCGTACTCAAGCACACCACTCGGTCTGCCGGGCAAGGAACGGGCCTATGCCCGATGTACAGTATAGGCCGTGAATGAGCGGGGAGTAGGAGGCCGGCAGGCCACCGGGGCAGGGTGCGCGCGGCGCCTATGCGCGGCGGCGCTTGCGGCGGTACATTGCATTGTCGGCGACGGCCAACAGACCGGAGCCGTCCGCTGCGTCGTCGGGACACAGCGCCACCCCGATGCTGACGCCGAGTTGGAATTCGCGTCCGGCGATGGCAAAGGGCTGCGCGAAGGCCTCGTGGATCTTGTGCTCGACCTCGGTTACCGCGGGGATGTCTTCGACTTGCTCGAGCACGACCACGAATTCGTCGCCACCGTAACGTGCGACGGTGTCGCCTTCGCGCATGCACCCGCGCAGTCGTTCGCCGATTGCGCGCAGTATCGCATCGCCCGATTCATGACCCGCGGTATCGTTGATCCGTTTGAAATCGTTTACGTCGAGGAACAGGATTGCGACCTTCTCGCTGTTGCGGGTGCGCTGCGATATGGCGTGCGCAAGCCGGTCATTGAGCAGGTTGCGATTGGCCAGCCCGGTAAGCTGGTCGTGGTTGGCCATGTGGAACAGGCGGTCGGCCTGGCTCAGGCGTGCGAGCTCACCGGAATGATAGGTGCGTGCGTAGCCGAGGGCCGCGGCGAGGGCGGCCAGGACTACCGCCACCATCGTGGCCAACAGCGGCCAGTCCAGATCCGACCAGCCCAACTGACGCCGTAACTCTAGCACGAAGGGCTGGCCCGCCGTTTCCATCCGGTGACGATAGGACAGGCGCGGGAACAGATGCCGCGCCAGCCAGCCGCGTTCGGGTCCGTGGGCCTCGAACAGGCGACCCTTGAGGTTGTCCGGGGCAAAGGCACTGTGATAGAGCAGCACGTGCATGCCCGGGCGCTGACCGGTGTCCGAGGGTAGCAGCGTGTCGGCCCGGATGACCAGCATCGCATAGCGATCCGAGAGCCGATCGTCCCCGTGCGCCGCCGCCTTGCCTGCGCTGCCTCGGATCGGCTGGTGAATCAGGTAGGCCAGCGGTCCCTCGATGAGGTGAAACGGTTCCGAGGCGATGGGGCGGTTCAGGCGTGCCGATTCACGCAGGGAGCGCACGAAGAACGCATTCGAGCTGACGTCCAGTCCAAGCACCTTGCGTGAATCGGGCGGCACGGGCTCCATGAACACGATCGGCAGGTAAAAGGGCTTTGTCGCCAGCGGCTTCCACCGGCGCCCCGCCTCGTAGCCGAACGCCCGAACCTTGAAATGAGGATCGACCTCGCGGCGGAATCGGCGTTCGAAGCTCGAGAGCTTCGGCCGTGCCACCTTGCGCAGCACCTCGAACATGAATATCTGCGGGTAACGGTCCAGCATCTGCCTTGCATAGGCTCGAACCTTGGGGCGGTCCAGCGTGGGACTGAGCCCGACCATGGCGGCGAAGCCGGCGACCACGGTCTCGTTGGTGCGCAGCCGATCGGTTGCGTGCTGGCTAAGGCTGCTGGCGTGAGCGAGGAAATCGTCGCGGGCGCGATCCAGGTTGGTATCGATGGTAAAACCGATAATCAGCCCGGCAAGGATCAGCCATCCGATCAAAAACCAGCCGTATGCGCGGCGGGGGCGAAAGGCATTGTCGGGCCGGATCATGGGCATTGCGGTGAACGTCTGGGGCAGGGAATAAGCGCTTCCCGATCGTGTGTACCCGATGGGCAGGCGCAAACCGGGCCATACCATGCTTCTCTATCGACCGGTCCGGTCGATTTCTTAACCTGGATTAGCCTTCCCACCAGTGCCGATGCCCGTCAGCGTCCGCGGGGTGTGCTATTTGAACCACTCGTCGATCTCGTCGTCATCCTCCAGGGAGGCGATGTCCTGCTCGCTGAGATCGACGCGCCCCGGGGGGGGCTCATCGGCCACCTCGCGAGGGTCGGGTGCGTTGCCGGCATCCATGCCGTGCTCGCGGAAGGCGTCGAAGAACGGCCGGAATTGCGTCTCGCTGAGGCAGACCAGGATCTTCTCGACGGGGCATTCGTGGCGCGCGTCCCAAAAGCGCGTGATCGCCCGGAAATAGGCCCTCGCGCAGATCTCAATCGGAACGTCGAATATTTCGGCGCCGAGGGCGGGGAAGGCCACCGAATGCCATTCGTTCAATTCGCACAACTGCAGGCTGCGTGAAACGGCGCGCTCGATGTGTGTCTGTTCGTCCTCGACGTGGTCCGCGTCGGGGGTGTCGGCGTCCAGCGCCGGCCCCACGGCATGAATGACGGCCTTGAAAGGGAGCTCGCCCGCGGTGCTGTACACCGCCATGCCACTGCCGATGGCCCCGTATTCGCGAATGAGCTGATCGCTCTCCTCGCGCAGGGTGTTGCCCGCACGCGACTGCAGCTCGCGCGCCAGGGTACCGCCGTGCGAGAGCATGGCATCGGCCGCGTTGACCACGACTTCCACGGGCGCATCCAGAACGCTGCCGATCACGAGCTGCAGCTCCCGGTCCCCGTAGAGGAATTGCATCGCGGGTGTTTCCATGCAACTAGCCTATCACCCTTCAGTGCCGCGGTGCGTGCAATCGAATCACGATCCTCGCTCGCGACCCGGCGCCGCGGCTACCAGCCGCCGCCGCCCCCGCCGCCGCCTCCGCCGCCGGAAAAGCCGCCCCCGCCGCCGCCCGAGGACGAGCCGGGTGCCGTCGCGGACGAGGAGATGGCCGAGCTCAGCGAACCGCCGACCGCCGCGGCGAAGCCGCCCACGCGATGCGGACTCCAGTGGCTGCCCGTGTACCAGAGGGGCTGGTAGGTCTCGCCGCGGGCGGCCAGCGTGTCGAATACTCCGGAAAACCGCCCGGCCCAGCGCTGTTCCAGATCCAGGGCGATGGCATAGGGAAGATAGGCCTCGAACAGGGCCGGTGTCTTTTCGAGCGGGTCGGCCCGTTTGAGCTCCTCGCCCTCGGCGACGTCCAGATAGAGGCGAAAGCCCTCGATCTTGTCCAGCAGCCGGCGTCCGGTGCGGGTCGGTCGTTTGATCCAGTGATAGAAGCCGACGTTGATTGCCACAGCAACGATCAAGACGATGACGACGCTGACAGAGGCCACGTAGGCGAGCATGCCGATGCCGACCAGTTCGAAGAAGAAGAACGGCAGTGCGAACAGGGTGATGCCGATCGCCGAGCCCATACCGGCGCCGCCCTGGCCTACGGAACGCCAGGCGCTGCCCATCCGCTGGGCCAGGGCGACCACCCCCAGCGTCCAGCCGGACAACCACAGCATCGCGACCAGACCCATCGGCCCGAAGCGCGAGGGCGTGAGCAGGGCGCTGACAGCCAGCACGAGGACCGTGAGCAGTATGCCGGGTATCAGCCAGGGCGTATTGTTGAGGAAGTACTTCTTCTCGTAGTCGTTTTTCAGGGACTTTTTGTGGGCGGAAATCGCCTCGCTGACACGCGTGTGGTTCTCGTTCTTCAGCACGATGTACTTGTGCCGCGGAAAGAGCTTTTTGAGCAGAGCGCCTTCACCGGGGGCCAGCTTGGCCGTGCGTCTGTCGGCGCGTTTGTCCGTGCGCTTGAGGGTATAGACCCCGTCGTATTCCTCTATGCGGATGAGACCGTTGATCGCCAGGTTCACGATTGCCGCGGTGAAGGCCTTGTTGTCATAGCCCATACGCGAGACGAACCGCAGGGAAGCGGGGGAGAAACCCTCCGGCGGCTGATATATAGGAATGATCACCCCCGTCGTGGGGTCTCGTCCCACGGCGCGCCAGACCAGGTAGTAATAGAGCAGTACGAACAGCAGGCCGATCAGTGCGACCAGCAGGTTCGCGTTATCCTCGAGCAGCCGCTGCGCCCGTTCCCCCGATGTGGGTTCGTGCACGTAGCCCTTTGGCCAGGAGACCACGACCGTTAAGCCTTCGCGGGGTCCCAGCGGGCGTGTCGTGGCGATCTGCGCCGACCCGTCCGAGCTGACCTGCGTCGTATAGTCTTGAGCCTTGGAGCCGTAGGCCCCGGTATAGCCCTCGATTCGGATCGCATCGCGCGGCACGGCCGGCGGCAGGGTGACACTGGCGCTCGCCCGGTCGATGGGAAAGATCCAGCCGTTGCCCGTCACATTCCAGTAGAGCTCGTCGTGGTCCTTGAAAAATCCGAGCTGGCGGTCGGTGTCGTAGATCAGTGTGTAGCTGTGTTCGCCGTGGGAGACGTAGCGGTGCTTGCTGCCGATATAGACCCGCACACCGTTCGACACCGGCTTGGTGTGGTAGTCCTCGGGCTGACCGTCGCGCAGCACGCGTACCACCTCGAACCCTACGTGGTAGCGGTTGCCCGCGCGGTCTTGGTATTCGGTGGGAAAGTCGCGGTAGATGCCGTGGCGGATCTGCCGGCCTTCGGCAACCACCTTGATGGTCTCGCGTACTTGCATGGCCCCGCTCTGTTCCACTGCGATGTCGCTGTGAAAATCGAGGATACGTTCCCGGGCCGCGGCGGCCGGTGCCAAGGCCAACGCGCCGGTCGTCGCGCACAACAAAAAAGCGACCAGTCTCAGGGCAGTTCTCACGACAGCTTCACCTCCGGGGGCTGTGCCTGCGCCGCGGCCTCCAGCTGGAAATAGTCCCGCGGCGTAAAGCCGAAGGTGTGCGCGATGAGCAGGTCGGGGAAGGACTCGATGCGGGTGTTGTAGTTGCGCACGGCGCCGTTGTAGTAGCGCCTGGCGTATTGGATGTTGTCTTCGACCTCGACCAGCCCCTTTTGCAGGTCGAGAAAATTGCCGCTCGCCTTGAGATCGGGATACTGCTCGGCCAGGGCAATGAGCTTGCGCACGCCGTCGGACAATCCCTCCTCGAGCTCGCCTTTACGTCCGACGCGTTCGGTGCGCTCACTCTCGGTACGCAGCGCCGTGACCGCCTTCATTGTGGCCTGCTCATAACCGGCGTACTGGCGTACGGCCTCGACCAGTCGGGGCACCAGGTCGTGACGGCGCTTGAGCTGGACGTCGATATCGCTCCAGCCGGCATCGACCCGGTTGCGATCGCGCACCAGGCGGTTGTAGATCACCACGGCCCACGCGAGCAGACCCGCGGCGAGCAGGAAGACGATGACGGACAAGGTGGTCCCCGAAGCCGGATACCACCGCGCGGGATACCGGCCGATTATGTTTTCTTTGTTGTCGTTATTGCGCCTTCATGCGCCACTACACCGTACCACAAAAAGCGCCGGGCCGGCGTTGGCGTCGGCGTCGGCGCGAACGGCCTATCGCGTCAATTGGACTGGGCGGCGCTCAGTGCCTGGTTCGCCGTCGCCAGCGCCTGGTCCGCCTTTCGCTCGGCCCGCAGCGCAATGTCGCGCGCCTCGGCCGCCATCGTCTTTGCCTCCGCGGCTGTCGTGCCCGATGAGCCTCCGCCACCGGCCGGCTTCCGGTGGCGTAGCTGATTGACCTGGGCCTGCAGCTGGTTGATCCGCTGCTGCATGGCGTTCAGGCGCCGATTGATGTCCGCCAGGGTCTTGGAAGAGACGGTCGCGGTTGAATGCATTGGCGTTCGCGGCGCCGTGCCGCGCGGCGTGAGGTCGGCGACCTGCATCGCCGGGCGGGGGGGAGCGTCCTGAGGGGCGCTATGATTGGTGCCCGGCTCGACACCCGGATCGGCCTGGGCGCCCGTCAGGCCCGCAAGGAATGCGACGCCGATCGCCAGCGCCAGGCTTCGTGTGTGTTTCGACATGATGATCCCCCCCCTGTAGACCTGACCCTATAGTAGGCCAGATTCAGTGTTTTCCCCAGGGGGGCCTCAGGCGGTGGGCGTCGGCCGCGCCGGGCCGCTATTTCATCGTCGGCATGACGAACTCGGCCGCGTGGCTGGGTTCGCTCGGCCAGCGGGCGGTCACGGTCTTGAGGCGGGTATAGAAACGCACCCCGTCGGGCCCGTGGACGTGCAGGTTGCCGAACAGCGAGCGCTTCCAGCCGCCGAAGCTGTGGTAGGCCATGGGCACGGGAATGGGCACGTTGATGCCGACCATGCCCGCTTGTACCGAATGGCTGAAGGCGCGGGCGGTGCCGCCGTCGCGTGTAAAGATCGCGGTGCCGTTGCCGAACTCGTGTTCGTTGACGAAGCGCAGCGCCGTATCGAAGTCCGGCACGCGTACGACGACCAGCACCGGCCCGAAGATCTCTTCGCGGTAGATGCGCATCTCGGCCGTTACGTGATCGAACAAGGTGCCGCCGAGAAAGAATCCGTCCTCGTGGCCCGGGACCTTCAGCGTGCGTCCGTCGACGACCAGCGTGGCGCCTTCGTCCACGCCTGTGTCGATGTAGTCGCAGATGCGCGCGCGGTGCTCACCCGTGACCACGGGGCCCATTTCCGCATTGGGGTCGTCGCCCGGCCCGACCTTGAGGTCGCGCACGCGCGGTGTCAGGCGCTCGACCAACGGATCGGCGATATCGCCGACCGCCACGGCCACGGAAATGGCCATGCAGCGCTCGCCGGCCGAACCGTAGGCCGAACCCATCAGGGCACCGACTGCCTGGTCGAGATCGGCGTCAGGCATCACCACCATGTGGTTCTTGGCCCCGCCCAGGGCCTGCACCCGTTTGCCGTGCTCCGAGGCCGTGCGGTAGATGTATTCGGCGATCGGCGTGGAGCCGACGAAACTGACTGCGGCGACGTCTGGATCGGTGAGCAATACGTCCACGGCTTCCTTGTCGCCGTTGACCACGTTGAACACCCCGTCGGGCAGGCCGGCCTCCTGCAGCAGCTCGGCCAGGCGCAACGGACAGGACGGATCGCGCTCGGAGGGCTTGAGCACGAAGGTGTTGCCGCAGGCCAGGGCAATGGGGAACATCCACATCGGAACCATGGCCGGAAAATTGAACGGCGTGATCCCCGCGCATACGCCCAGGGGCTGGCGCAGCGACCAGCTGTCCACCCCGGTCCCGACATTCTCCGAGTGCTCGCCCTTTAGAAGGTGCGGGATGCCGCAGGCGAACTCGACCACCTCGAGGCCGCGGGTGACCTCGCCCTCGGCGTCGCTGAGCAGTTTGCCGTGCTCGCGGGTGATGAGCTCGGCCAGCTCGGCCTTGTGCTTTTCGATCAGATCACGGAAGCGGAACAGCACGCGCGCCCGGCGCAGGGGCGTGGTCCCGGCCCAACCCGGCAGGGCCGCCCGCGCGGCGGCGATGGCCGCACGCGTATCCTCGGCGCTGGCCAGAGCCACTTCGGCCCGGACCTCGCCCGCGGCGGGGTCATACACCGGCGAGCGGCGCTCGCCGCTGCCCGGCACGTGCCGACCGTCGATGAAGTGTTGAAGGTTGACAGCCATAATTCCTTAGACGCCAAGATACTCGTGCATGATCTCGGGGCGTTCCTGCAGTTCGGCCGGCGTGCCCTCGTAGACGATGTGACCGTTGTTGATGATATACACGCGCTGGGCGATGGACAGCGCCGCGGCGACGTTCTGTTCGACAATGACGATCGTGCGCCCTTCGTCGGCGAGCTGGCGGGCGACGCCGAGCAGGTCCTGTACGATGATGGGCGCCAGGCCCTCGAAGGGCTCGTCCAGCAGGATGAGCCGCGCATCGCGAATCAGTGCGCGCGCGATGGCGAGCATCTGCTGCTCGCCGCCCGACAGGTCCGTGCCGCGGCTGCGCCGGCGCTCCTTGAGGCGGGGAAAGTACTCGTAGATCCTCTCCAGCGTCCAGGCGTTCGGTGCACTCAGCGAAGCCAGCTGCAGGTTCTCTTCGACGTTGAGGCTGCCGAAGATGCGCCGCTCCTCGGGCACCAATTGGATGCCGAGCTGGGCGATCTCGTAGGGCGGCAGCCCCCGGATGTCCCGACCGTCGAACTTGATCACGCCGTCCTGCGGCTTGACCGCCCCCATCAGGGACTTGAGCGTCGTACTCTTGCCGGCGCCGTTGCGGCCCAGGAGGGCAACGACCTCGTGCTCGTCGACGTTCATGGACAGATCGAACAGTACGTGCGAGTCGCCGTAGTAGCTGTTGATCTTTTCGATTTCGAGCAGGCTCATACCTCTTCCATGCCTCCCAGGTAGGCGTCCTGGACGCGCTGGTCGTTCTTGATTTCTTCGGGCGTGCCCTCGGCGAGCAGACGGCCCTCCTGCAGAACGCTGATGTACTCGGCGAGCTCGAACATCGCGTCCATATCGTGCTCGACCACCACCAGCGTGCGCCCGGTGCGGATCTGCTTGAGCAGCCCCACGGTATCGGCGCGTTCGCGGGGGCTCATGCCGGCCAGCGGCTCGTCGAGCAGCAGCACGTTGGGTGCGTTGGCCAGGGCCAGTCCGATCTCCAGGCGCCGCTTCTCGCCGTAGGCCAGCTCGGTGACCGGTACGTCGGCGCGGTCGACCAGGTTCACCAGCTCCAACGTGGCCTCGATTTGCCCGTACAGCCCCGGGACGCGGTGCATCCCCTTGAGCATGTCGGGGCGGAACTCGCCGCGCAGGCGGGCGAGCACCGGGATCGACAGGTTCTGTGCCACGGTGAGCTTGGAAAACAGTTCGTTGATCTGATAACTCTTGCTCATGCCGAGCTGCGAGACGGCCGTGACGCCCAGCCCGGTGATGTCGGCACCGTGCAGGTAGACGTGGCCCGAGGTGGGTACCACCTCGCCGGCGAGCATCTTGAAGAACGTGCTCTTGCCCGCGCCGTTGGGGCCGATGATGCCGCGCAGCTGTCCCTCCGGGATGGACATAGTGACGTCTTCGTTGGCGTAAATACCGCCGTAGTGCTTGGTCAGGTGCGTGCACGACAGCGCCGAGCCGTCGGCCGCCTCACCCTTGGGTACGACCATCAGATCACGCTGTTTGGCCGAGACATCGGCGCGGATGAAATGATCCGGCACCTCGTCGAGATTGGTGTGCTCGTCGGGCACGCCCGCCACGCGGTGGCGGCGGGTGATCTCGGCCGAGAGCTCCGTCTTGGCCTGCTTGACCTCGGGCACGCGCGCCTCGAACAGCTGCTTGACGGCGCCGAGGATGCCCTGGCGAAAGGCCGTGATAAGGACGACGAACACCACGCCGAGGATCAGCATCCAGGATGCGGAGATGGCCGGTACGTCCTGCAGGAAGTCCTGCATGCCCAGCCACAGCGCAGCACCGACCAGCGGACCGAACAGCGTGCCAGCACCGCCGATGATGCCCTGCATGACCAGCTGGCCGGACGTGTGGAAGGCCACCGCATCGGGCGGCATATAGGATTGCAGCACGCCGAGCAGGCCGCCGGCGAGGCCGCCATAGCCCGCGGCGATCACGAACGCAGCCAGTTTGTACTTGCGCACCGAATGCCCGGTGGCCAGGGCGCGCGGCGTATTGTCGCGCAGGGCCATGAGTACCTGGCCAAAGGGCGAGAGCACGATGCGATGGGCGATGACGTAGCCGACAAAGAAGAAGGCCGCGATGTAGTAATACAGCGACCAGCCGGAGCTGATCTGGATGTGCCAGCTCTCCACACCCACGATGGGCATGGGCACGCCGGTCAGGCCGTTCTCGCCGCCCGTCCAGGCCGACAGCGGCGAGAGTTCCAGGAAGTGAAACATCTCGGCAAAGGCCAGCGTGATCATGGCGAAATAGATGCCGCTGCGGCGCAGGGTGAAAAAGCCGACCACCACGCCGGCGGCCATCGCGGCGACCGTGCCGATTATCAGTGCCAGGAACACATCGTTCTGCAGTCCCGTTTGCGTCAGCAGGAACGCCGAGACGAAACCGCCCGTGCCGAAAAAGGCCGCCTGGCCGAATGAGAGCAGTCCGGTATATCCGAACAGGATGTCAAAGCCCAGCCCGAACAGTCCCCAGATGAGTATGCGGCTGGACACGTCGGCGCTGACACCGACCAGCGGCAATACGAGGGGACACAGTAGCAGGACAATCAGCGTGATGAGTTCGGCCACCCAAGGCCGCCCGCCGCTGTAGCGGGCGAGTCTTCGCAGAATCATTCGCGCCCCTCGATTCCAAACAGTCCCTGAGGACGTACCGACAGCAAGACCGCCATGATCGCGAACAGCATTACATGAGAGTACGCCGAGCTGAACATGGAAGTCATACTGATGATTTCGCCGGCGATGATGCCGCCGATGATGGCGCCCGGGAACGAGCCCACGCCGCCGATGACGATGACCACGAAGGACATGACCAGGAAGGCCTCGCCCATGTCGGGTGTCACCGCAAGAATGGGCGCGTTGACGATGCCGGCAAAGCCCGCAGTCATGGCGCCGATTCCGAATACCAGAAGGAACACACGGTAGACGTTAATGCCCAGCATGTTCACCATCAAACTGTCTTCGATGCCCGCGCGCACGATCATGCCGATGCGCGTCTTGTAGAGCAATATATATAGGAGAACAAGAGCCACCGCGACGAAGACCATCATCTCGATGCGGTAGGTCGGATAAAACAGGAAGCCGAGCCGGGTGATGCCTTCACCCCAGGAGGGAACGGGCACCGGCTTGGCGATGCCGCCGAAGATCAGGCGCACCAGCTCGGTGATCACGATGCCGATACCGAAGGTCACCAGGATCTGATCCTCCGGCGGGCGCTGATAATAATAGCGTACGATGACGCGTTCCATGAGCAGGCCAACGACCAGTGCACCGATCATGCCGCCAATGATGGCGAGCACGAACGAGCCGGTCCACTGCAGGGCCACGAAGCCCGCATAGGCACCCACCATGAACAGGGCGCCGTGGGCAAGGTTGAGCACGCCCAGCGTGCCGTAGATGATGGTCAGACCGGCGCTGATGAGTGACAACAGCAATCCGGTGGCCAACCCATTGAACAACTGCGATAAGAACAACGGCAAACTGGGCATGCTCACTTGCTTTTCCTCGTCGGTTAGCTAACGGGACCGAGCTTGCAGCCAAACTTCGAGAGCGGCGGCATCACGTCCTTACCCGGAACACCTTCCACGATGTCGTAGAAGTCTTCCTTATTGCGCATATCGGAAGGCTTCTTACCGCGAATGATGTACACCGGACGCACCAGCTGATGGTCGCCCGCGCGCCAGTGCACGTCGCCGATGTCGGTCTTGATGGTGTTGCCCTTCTCGTACTGGCCCACGACGGTCGGCGGATGGAAGGTATCGGCGTCCTGGACCGCCCGGGCCCACAGCATGGTCTGCAGGAAGGCGATGTGCGCGGACCAGCCCGGCTTGCGCCCGTAGCGCTTGTCGAAGTCATCGACGAATGCCTTGGCCATATCGTCCTTCTCGGCCAGGGTCCACCAGAACTCGGTGGTGCCGTACACGCCCTGCAGCAGGTCGGCGCCGACTTCATCGGCGAAGAACGGAGCCATGTAGGGCATGACCAGGGTCATCTTGTCCAGCAGCCCGAACTGTTTGGCCTGCTTGGTGGAGATGACGGCGTCGCGGCCGAAGCAGATGTTGACCAGCACGTCGGCACCGCTGTTGGCGATGTTCAGCAGGTAGGTGCTGAAGTCCGAGGTACCCAGCGGCGGCAGCTGGTTGTTGACCGTGCTCCAGCCCTGCGCTTCGGTGAACTCCTTCATGGAGTTATACACGGAGTGGCCGTAGGTGTAGTCCGGGGTCAGATAGGCGACCTTCTTACCCGGGCCGAGCGCCTTCTTGATGACCGGCGCCAGGGCCTTGGCCGACGTGTAGGCGTAGTGACAGGCGCGGAAGCTGTAGCGCTGACAGTCTTTACCCGTGGTTGCGTTGGAGCCGGTGATGGCTGGCAGGTAGAGGGTACGCTCACGGTCGCACAGCTTGCCCGAGGCGATGGCCACGGCCGAGCTCACGCTGCCGGTCACCATCATGGCCTTGTGGTCACCGATGAACTTCGAAATGGCCTGCACCGCGACGTTGGGCTTGGTCTGGTTGTCGGCGATTCCGTGTTCGATCTTCTTGCCCAGCATGCCCTTCTTCATTCCGGGTGCATAGGACTTCGCCAGGGATGTTCCCTTGTTGATGTGATCGAAGGCGAGCAAATAACCCTTGATCTCGTCTTCACCCTGGGCGGAATAGGGGCCGGTACGCGGCACCGAGATACCGACGAACACGTCGCTGCCCTTGATGCCTGCCGGATAGTTACCGATCGCCGGGTAGCTTTTGGCCTGGGCCAGACCGCTCAGACCTCCCGAGAGCACCAGGCCCCCGGCGGCGCCGGCGCTGAGCTTCAGAAAGTCACGACGATGCATACCGCCATTTTCGTTCTTGTGATCATTGTCGTCATTCATGGACTGCCTCCTCGCTCTGTGATGGAAAGATAGCGCGACTAACGTTCGTACTATCGCACTTTGCACCGGACCGCGGCTAACCACCGCCCGGACAAATCACCAACCACCGCCGCTTCTGTTTTCGGCGGTGCCCTAAGCTTTTTGAGTGACCTGACGTCCTTGGTCTTTTCGGGAACGCCGCGGATGATTTCCGCATCCGGCGTTATGGCGAACCTGCGCGTCCGCCCCGGGGCGGACGTGTCGTGTGCGGTTCTGTCCGCGCGAGTTGCTCCTCGCGGCTGGGAGCCGAGATCGCGGCGGTCAGTGTGCTCACATGTCGCGCGTTCTGCATACACACGGCATTTCGTTGGTGGGTATGGCTCAACAGACTCCTAAGGGTGACGGGCCCCTTGCGGCTGCTCAAGGCGCCGCGGCCCTGCCCCCTGAAGTAATGAATAATTATAGTGGCCCAAATAATAAATAATTACAGGGACCTTTGCTATCGACCGCACGGGAATGGCGGCTCGTCCTGTGGTAACTCTTTATTCTCGATTCGTTGACGAAATCTTCATGTTTGGCCGACGATCGTCGGCACAATTGTTGCACTTTCATGGAGATCCGCACGGCGGCACCGCTGGCGAGCCTAACATAGCCGTTATGGCCGGACAACGCTGAGGCGTTCCCACATTGCGAACTCTGAGTGCAGCCTCGAAACGGTCTGTTCGGTAGCGATGCGCATTTTAAGAACGGCCGGATGCCTTGCTGTCCACCCGCCGATAACTGTTCGTCCGCGCACTGCCCGGCCGACGGGTCCATCGGCCGGAAAGTGACCTTAACGCCTCCTTGACATCACCCGCATGCCTGCAGATAATAATGCGAGTAATTCGCATTTAGATATACAGATAACGGGTATGCCATTGAAAGCTGGGACAAGTTTCCGCCGCGAGTCGGGGCAGAAGGGCGACGCCGGTGCGGGCCAGGGGGCGACCGAGCCGTCCTTGGGTGCGGCAGCGGCGCCGATTCACGACAGCCGGACCCTTCTGCAGGGCGGGTCGGTAGCCTGGATCGAGCACGGGCGCGAGCGCTATCTCCTGCGCCTGACGCGCCAGGGCAAGCTCATCCTGACCAAATAGCACGGATATCTATATTGGAGAGAGACGAAGGCCAACATCCCAGGGTGCCATAGCGGAGACACCGCGATTACCCAGCCCCCATCAACCGACACAGCCAGCCAACCTCGACCGGGTCAGCCAGCGACACGACATCTCTACCGGAAGAGGATTGCGCATGCACAAGACTGCATTTGGACTGTTGGCCGGTCTGTTACTGGCCGGCACCGCTCTGACCACCCGCGCCGACGAGAATCTGTTCGGTTATGTCTCCGGCGCCGAAACGCTGCCCAAGGGAGCGAAGGAAGCCTACCTGTGGGTGACCCACCGCACCGACAAGGGCGTGGGGCACTACTCGGCTTATGATGTAACCGCCGAATACGAGTACGGCCTCACCCCGCGCCTGACCGGCGCGCTGGCACTGAGGGGCCAGTCCATCGACACCCACGGCATCGTCATTGACGGCTACGTCCCCGGCGACGAGGAATACGGTCTGCGGGCCTCGGGCGTCGAAGCGAAGCTCAAGTACAAGTTTCTCAGTCCCCTCATCGACGGGTTCGGCCTCGCGAGCACCGTCGCCCTGGAGCACAACTGGCTCGACCCGCATTCCGGGCGCGACAAGGACACGACCAGCCTGACGCTCGGCCTGCAGATGCAGAAGAACTTTCTCGACGACCAGTTGATCAGCGTCGCCAACGTCTCGGTCGAGTCGACCTACGCCGTGCGCGAGCCCATCGCCGATCTGCCGCCCGGTTTCGACTGGCCCACCAATCCTGAAATGGAGATCGAGCTCACCGGTGGGGCGGGCCTGACCTACCGCGTCGCACCGCGCTGGTTCGTCGGCGCGGAGACCTTTTACCAGACGGAGTTCGAGACCGAGGTCGGCCAGGAGCGCTGGTCCTGGCACGCAGGCCCCAGTGTGCATTACGCCGCCAAGTCCTGGTGGGTGACGCTGACCTGGCTGCGCCAGCTCAAGGGCGGCGGCGAGACCTATCCGGGTCAGACTGACACCGATTTGCATCTCATCGAAAAGACCAAGCAGGAAGTGCGCTTCAAGCTTGGTTACAACTTCTGAGGTTGAAATGAACGACACGTTTCATTGGTGGACCGTTCCCGCCATTGTCATTCCCGCCGCCGTCGCCGCACCGGCCTACGCGGTGCAGTACTTCACCGTCGCGCAGGCCCAGCGCGCCCTGTTTCCCAACGCCGCTGCCTTCGTCTCCCGGCCCGTGGCGTTGAGCGCGGCTCGCAAGGATTTCATCGAGGACTACTCGGGGGTTCGCGTGCGTGCCGAGCGCCAGCCCGTCTGGCGTGCCGAGGCAGACGGGCAGCTGCTAGGCTGGTTCGTGCTCGACGAGGTCTACGGCAAGCACGAGTTCATCACCTACGCGGTGGCTCTGGATCCTCAGGGCGGGGTGCGCGGCATCGAGATCCTCGACTACCGGGAGACCCACGGTGGCGAGGTTCGCGACAAGCGCTGGCAGGCGCAGTTTTTGGGCAAGCACTACGGCGATCGCCTCAAGCTCGGCGATACCGTGCAGAACATCTCCGGCGCGACCCTCTCGTGCAAGCACATCACCGAGGGGGTGCGTCGTGTGCTCGCACTCTACGAGACGGCGCTGAAGGAAGGGGCGGGCCAATGAGCGAGGCGGTGGGGTCCGGGGGACGGGAGGGCACGGTGCGCCGCGCCCGTCCACTGCTCGGCACGCTGGTCGAGATCGAAGTCGAGGGGACGCAGAGCGAACTCGCTGTCGAGCGGGCCTTCGAGGCCATTGCTCAGGTTCACGATCTCATGAGTTTCCACGACCCCGCCTCGGAGTTGTCGCGCGTGAATCGCGAAGCGGCGCGCGCGCCGGTGCAGGTGAGCGAGCCGATGTGGGAGGTCCTGCAGGCGGCGCGGCGCCTGAGCGCCGCGAGCGACGGGCTGTTCGATATCACAACCGCATCCGCGCTTGTCGGCCACGGCTTTCTGCCGGCCGCCCCTGTGCATACGCGCCCGTGCGCGACGGTCGGTGATTGGCATCATCTCGAGCTCCTGCCCGGCCGGCGCGTCTGGTTCGCCCGGCCCTTGTGTATCGACCTTGGCGGCATCGCCAAGGGCTTTGCCGTCGACCGGGCGACCGAGGTGCTGCGGGCGGCGGGAGTGCGCCGCGGTCGGGTTAACGCCGGTGGTGACCTGCGCGTGTTCGGTGCCGGCCCCGAGCCGCTGCACGTGCGCCATCCAAGCCAGCCCGGCGTGTTGATACCGCTGCCGCCGGTCGAGGCGTCGGTGGCCACGTCCGCCGGCTATTACCAACGGAGCGCGAACGTAGGCCCCGCGATGGTGCCCATCGTGCATCCGGAGACGGGCGAGCTGTCCCGGGGCCAGCGCAGCGTCACGGTCTACGCGCCGGAGTGCATGAGCGCCGATGCGCTGACCAAGGTCGTGTACCTCGACCCGGCTCGGGCGACGCCGCTACTCGCCGAGTTCGGTGCGCGGGCCATCGTGCTGGAGCCCGAGCCGGACGGTGGTTGCCGCCTGTACCGCTCAGAGCCGTCGCCCGAGCGACTGACCGTAACCTGAGCTCAGACCGGAGACCGACATGCAAGACTCGCCTTGCCAAGATGCTACCCGGGGCGCCCGCCGTTCGGCCCAACGTCCCGCGCGCGCGGTGCCGATCCGCCTCGGCCCCGATCATCGACGCTGGATACACATTACCTTCGCACTGTTGTGGCTCTCCGGCGCGCTTTGGCTCGGTTATCACTACTTCGCCCGGGTCGACGGTCCATTCGGGCCCCGGCCCCACCCCCTGGAGCAGTGGTGGCTGCGCCTGCACGGGCTGGCGACAATGCTGGGGCTGGTAACCCTGGGTTCGGTACTGGTACACCACGTCCGTCGTGCCTGGGACAAGCGCCGCAACCGACTGCTCGGCGGCGCGCTTATCGCGAGCTTCCTGTGGCTGGCCGGCACCGGCTACGCGCTGTATTACTTCGCCGCCGGGTCCAACCAGGCCTTGCTGGCGCCGCTGCACTGGGTGCCGGGCCTGGCCCTGCCGCTGGTGCTGGTCTTGCACGTACGCCGCGCTCGCCGCCGCAATAAACGCCGAGCGCGCAAAGGCGCAGAGAAGACGCCCTTCGGGCAAGATGGCAGTGGTCAGTTGGCAGTCGGCAGCGAAAGCTGATCAGGTCCGCTATTACTGCCGACTGATATCTGCCAACTGCAAACTGCGCGCACGCGCGAACCACAAAGGACACAGCGGCATACAAATGAAAGACCGTGAGGGGTGAGGGGTGAGGGGTGAGGCGCGTGGAGTATCCTCATCGGATATCGACGCAGCCATACGATCTCTTCCTCAGACCGACGGAATTAATCCTTCTTCTCTGCGCTCTCCGCGCCTCTGCGTCCTCTGCGCTTCCTTCCAGAGCACATAGCGCGGCGTGGGCGTCAAGATAGCCCGCGGGAGTCCGATATAATGGGCTAGGTTACCGTTGCGACGGACTTCCCGCCCATGGATACGCCAGAACCGCCCCCGGACCGCTCCAGGATCGCCCCGGGGAGCAATCCGCCCGAGCACCTCAGCGCGCTGCCGTCGGGCTATCGGCTGCACGATTACGAAATCGTCTCCGTGCTGGGCGTCGGCGGGTTCGGCATCACCTACCTGGCCACCGACACCCAGCTCGGTATGCAGGTGGCGGTCAAGGAGTACCTGCCCAACACGCTTGCCGTTCGCACCGAGACCAGCACGGTGCTGCCCAAATCGACAGCGGACGAGAACGACTACCGTTGGGGCCTGGACCGCTTTATGAAGGAGGCGCAGACCCTGGCGCGGTTTCGCCACCCGAATATCGTGCGCGTGCTGCGCTTCTTCGAGGCCAACGGCACCGGCTACACGGTTATGGAATATGAACGTGGGCAAAGCCTGGCCGCGTACCTGCGAGCTCACCCCACTGCGATGCGCGAGTCCGAGCTGCTCGAGCTGATCCTGCCCCTGCTCGATGGCCTTGAGCGCGTGCACGAGGCGGGTTTTCTGCACCGGGACATCAAACCGGCCAACATCTATTTGCGTGAGGACGGCGCCCCGGTACTGATCGATTTCGGTTCGGCCCGCCAGGCCATGGGCTCGCAGACGCAGAGCCTGACCTCCGTGTTCACCCCGGGCTACGCTCCCTTCGAGCAGTACTTCAGCGACGGCAAACAGGGCCCCTGGACCGATATCTACGCACTCGGCGCGGTGCTTTACCGGCTGGTCACGGGCAAATCTCCGCCGGACGCCGCCAAGCGCATCAAGCAGGACACCCTCGAGCCAGCCTCCATCCTCTGCAGGGGTCGCTACAGCGCCGGGTTCCTCCACGCCATCGACCAGGCCTTGTTGATGGACGAACAGGCGCGCCCGCAGAGCATCGATGCCTGGCTCTGCCTGCTGGCCTCGACCGGCGTGTCGCAGACGGCAGTGCCCTCGAAAACTGTCGACGCAACGACGGTTGTCGTCCCGGCCTCCTCGACCGCCGCCGCCGCTGTTCGCTCCCCGTCGCCGGTGCGCCATGCGCGTCGGGCGAAGAACAAGCACAGTGTGCTCAAACGCGTTGTGCTCATTTTGTTGGTCTTGCTCGTCGTCGGCGGCGTCGCCAAGCACCTCAAGCAGCGCCGGTTGCAAGCCAAGGCACCAGCCGCCGCTGCGGCCCGACCGCACCCCGAACCGCGGGCGCTTTCCGCGCCGGAGCGCCCGGTCGCCGCGCCGACCAGATCCGTTCCTGCACTGTCGGAGCGTGACACGCTGCGCGATCGTCAGCAGGCGAAAGAGGGGATTGTCCCCGATGCAGGCACCGGCGCGGACATGCCGTCGGAGCGCGAGCCCTCGTCGGCCGGCCGCCCGCGCTCGGGCGCCGAACGTGTCTTCGACGCGCGCTTCGCGCAGGCCGACACCGACGGCGACGGCTACCTGTCGCGCGCCGAGGCGTCCAAGGCATTTCCCCGCCTGGCGCGCGCGTTCGGCCGTGTCGACCGGGACCGCGACGGGCGGTTGAGTGAGCAGGAGATCCAGCGCGCCATAGCCTATCGGCTGCAGCATCGTTTCACGCCGCGCGAGCGCCGCTGATAGCGCACCCGGTGATTTGCGCCGGCGGAAGACCTCGTCGTCGACGGCTGCCACCCCAGGGTGCTTTGTCGCTGCCAGCACGCCCTCGCCCTTTCATCCTTAGGCTTGCATATTGCACCTTCCGCGACCGACGCACGCCGATGATTTGGATCAACGCGCGTTCCTCGAGCTGCTGCAAAGTTGTTTTCATTCGCGCGCGTCTTACCTAGAACTTGCGTGATCGCGTGACTAGACTAAAGCAGGGCAGTCACCAAGCGTCCCAGCGGAAAAGGGGCATTACGGCGGTGTCAGGGAGGAGCGACCATGGATGCAACCGGAAAGGGCAAAGGGAAGGGTGCTGCGGGCAGAGCTCGGTCCGCAATTTTCGAGGAAGTACTCGCCAGCGAATTGGGGTACCTCAGACCTCATGCCGTGAACAAGCCCCAAACGCACGCCGAACCGGCGGATCGACCTCCTGCATGCGACGCGGACTATGCCGCCGAAATAGTCAAATACGCGCACGACTATAAGCTCAGCGGTATTGCCTTTTCGGGTGGTGGCATTCGCAGCGCCACCTTCAACCTCGGCGTGCTGCAGGCGTTGGCAAAGCTTCGGCTCCTGGACCAGTTCGATTATCTGTCGACCGTGTCCGGCGGCGGTTATATCGGAAGCTGGCTACAGGCATGGATCAGCCGTGAGCGCAAACAGACTGGTGCGGAGCGCTCGTCCAAAGCCGCACCGGCGCAGGGCGCTCCCGGGGCGCAGGAAACGTTGTCTCCGTTTGAACGCGTGTCCAACGCACTTGCCGCCTCGGCGGGCGATGGCGGCCCCCGCTCGGCCCGCGGTGCGATGCAGCCCGATCCACCCCCCATCTCGCACCTTCGCGAATATTCCAATTACCTCACGCCCCGACGCGGACTTTGGAGTACCGATACCTGGACCCTCGGCGCGGCCTACATCCGCAATCTGTTGTTGACGCTGAGCGTGTTCATCGGGGCCGTCGTTGCGACTGTGTTCTTCGCCGAGGCGTTCGTCGCGTATTTCAATCACACCGCGACCGGTGCGAGCACTGCGGCGTCGGACGGGCTGTGGACTCGGCCGTATTTCGTTTCGCTGGGTCTAATCGCCCTCGCTTCGGCCTTCCTGGGCTACGAGCTTTCGCCGCGTCGAACCGCCGCGGCCAAAACCGCGGCCGTTGCCGTGGCGGCCGTGATTACCATCCTGGTATCGGCCATCAGCGTATCGGTTTGGCTTTGGTCCGTCCGTTCCCTCGATTTGAAGTTCAGCGCCATCCTCTACCCGGCTGGAGTACTTGCGGTCGTTACAATTGGCGTGAGTATCGCCGGCTATGTGCTAGCTTGGTTCGTTACCGCGGGTGAATCCACTCCGAACGTTGCCGTCTCGCCGGACGGGGATGAGCCACTGTGGAAGACGTCGGGGTTTTGGTGGTCGATGCTCGGGGCCGGGCTGGCGGTCTTGGCGATGGTTGCCCTGTGGTGGCGAATTGCTATCTGGATGGCCGACGATGGCTGGACTCCCGCCACCGGACACCTGGTGGTTTGGGGGCCGCCGATTATTGCGTTGACCTATACCGTTGCTATCACCATCAGCGTCGGCTTCTCGTCCACAGACCAACCCGAAGTCAGCCGCGAGTGGCTGGCGCGATTCAGCGGCGCCCTCGCCAAGTGGACGAGTGCCTATGTAATCCTCATCGCGTTGGTAGTCTATTCGCATCAGATCCCGGGCGCCGTGGCCGCGTTGCTGCGTGACACCGTATCCGACAAGACCGCCGGCTCGATTCTCACAGGCCTATGGGCGGTTGTCAGCGGGGCCGGCGCGTTCCTTGCCCGGCAGGGGGGTAGCGCCGGCCGTGGACAGTGGCTCCGCGGTATCGTCCTAGCCATCGCCCCATTGGTGTTCGTGCTGGGCTTCTCGATCCTGATCGTCTGGGCGATTGACCTTGCCACGCATGCACTTGTTTCGGCCTACGCGGCGAACCCCGGCGGGGGGCTGAGTTGGCTCGCGCGGTTTTCGTTCTTCGAGGACCTTGCGGAGCAGACCACCATGCCCGGTGCCGGTGGTTTTTTAATGAGTGACGGTTACTATGTCTTCGCCTTCGTATCCGGCATAGTCATCGCCGTTGTGACCGCGTTTTGGTCTTATCGGATCGGCGTCAATGATTTCTCCATGCACGCGCTGTACGGAAATCGCCTTGTGCGGGCCTACCTGGGCGCATCCGTTCGCAAGCGCCAGGCACATCCATTCACCGGCTTCTGTCAGCAGGACAATTCGGAGCGGATGGCCGATCTGATTGCGGACCGAATGCAAGCCCAAGCCGATGACTCTCCCCGCGCACCCTATCCAATCGTAAATGCGGCGATCAATTTGGTTTCAAGCCGCCGCCTGGCTTGGCAGAAGCGTAAGGCGGCTTCCTTTGTATTCACGCCGAAGTACTGCGGCTACGAGTTCTGTGACGAGAACCCCAACGATCCCAAACGCAACGCCGCGCCGACCCGACGCAAGGGCGGCTACGCCGACAGCGCGGGCTACGGCGGAGACGACGGCGTCTCGTTAGGTAAGGCCATGACGATATCCGGCGCGGCGGCCAGCCCCAATATGGGTTATCACTCCTCGCCCGCACTGGCCATTCTAATGACATTGTTCAACGTGCGGCTCGGGTGGTGGTTGCCCAACACGGCGGAGAGGAATACCAATACCCTAAAAAGGCCTGGGCCGCGGCTGGGATTGTTATATTTATTCATGGAAGCGATGGGCTTGACCAGCGCCCGCCGCAAGTATGTCTATCTATCGGACGGCGGCCATTTCGAGAACCTCGGAATCTACGAGTTAGTCCGCCGCCGCTGTCGTCTGATTATCGCATCCGATGCCGAGGCCGATCCTGGACTCACATTTGGCGGATTGGGGAATGCAATAGAGAAATGTCGGACCGATTTGGGCGTCCCCATTACGATCGACGTGACGCAGATCAAGAGGGATGTCAGCGACGGCAAGAGCCGCTGGCATTGCGCCATTGGTTGCATCCGGTACAGCGAGGCCGATCCGGGCCATCACGACGGGGCGCTCCTGTATATCAAGGCCGCGCTCACCGGCGATGAGCCGCAGGATGTCGCGACTTATGCCCAGGCGCACCCGAGCTTTCCACATGAGACTACAGCCGACCAGTGGTTCGATGAGTCGCAGTTCGAGAGTTATCGTGCGCTGGGGGAACACACCGCACTGCGCGTGTTGTCCAACGCTGTGGAAATCGCAAAACACGACCAGCGAGAACGGCAACACTATCTGGAGCGTATATTCCTGGAGCTTCGTAAACAGTGGTATCCCCACAGCGAGCCGGCGAACCTCCAGCCGGCCGACCACGACCGACTCCTGCAGCAACTGTTGGAGCGTTTGCGAGGGGATTCGAACCTCGGGTTCCTTGACTCGCAGCTCTACCCCAATTTGCAGCGGGTGGCTGACGACCAGTGGTGGCCGCCGAAAACCCCGATGAGCAGCGGCGGCCCGGCCGGTGATTCAGATACACAGAAGACGCACCCGGCCGGTCTGCGGCCGGGTGCGCCCCGCCCGCCGGCCAACCGGGACGAACTGCGGGCGGGCTTCTATTTCTGCAAGGAGCTTATCCAATTCATGCAGACCGTGTTCCACGACCGCCGCCTGGATACCGAATACGCCGCTCCGAGTAACCGCGGCTGGATGAATCTGTTTCGGCGCTGGGCTTTGTCTCGTATGTTCCGCTTCACCTGGGCCGCCACTGCGGGGACATACAGCGCACGCCTCCAGTCCTTCTGCGAGTTTCACCTTAGCCTGGACTCCGGAGAAGCGCATGTCGACGAGAATCACACGAAAGACCTGACGGCGGCGCAGACGGAGCAATGGGTGGAGGACGAGGACGATACGGGCCTACACCGCTACGAACGCTGCATCATTGATGAATTCATACGGGCGTATGTCAGGGACGAGGCCGTTAAGGCTTTGGAGGCGGATGCGATCTTCACCGTCTATCCGTTGCGGCTGGAAATCGACAGCGTGTTTGAGACCACCGATGGCAAGCCGACCTTGCTCAATGCCGGGTTCTTTGTGGTTGGTCCTAGCCCGAGATCCTCAGCGGCAAGTGGCCGCGCCGTCCTGTTTTTCCGCATCCGTTCGTCGATGCGCAATATGGACCTGGCTCGCAGGGCCTTTATCGAGATTCGCAAACCTCCGTATAACCAACAGGTCTGTCTGGTGCACGAGTTGCCGGAGATACCCCCCAGAGACGACAGCGATTCAGTGCGTCGACGGGCCTATCGGGAGGTGCATCGCTTGGAGCGTGAGAATCTGGAGCGCTGCCGCTGGTTCGCGCAGCTCTTGGAGGAGACTGCGGGCGGGGGCGGCCAACCGCCCGGTGAAGGCGACACGGCCCAGCGGGGCGATGAGCCGACGGCCCGGGCTTAGAACCCTGACAAGCTGGCGCAGCTCGGCCCCGCTGCTGGTGATGCCGCTCGTGCCTCACCGCATTCTGCGGGCTCGTCGCTGTAGTAAACGCGGAGTGCGCAAAGGCGCGGCGCGCGCGGAATTTTCGATTGTCCGGCCGGCCGTCCTGCTGTTCATGCGCCAAGATTGATTCCGCCAGGCGCCCGACTAACCACGGCGGACATTGACGTAGAGCGATAAGAGGTTAAATATCTTTTCTTCTCCGCGCACTCTGCGCCTCTGCGTTCTCTGCGATCCCAGCGGCCCGTTAGTCGAGGTCCAACTCGGGGTAGTGGCGGAAGATGCCGTCTTCGTTGAACGCCAGGCGTCGCTCTGACGCCAGATAGCGCGCAATGTTGGGACGCTTTGCCACGCGTTCGTGCAGCCCGACCAGCCCGGGGATGTCCGGTTCGAGTCGCGCCATCATTTTCGGAAATGCGTAGCGCAGGCCGTCGACGATCTGGAACATGGACAGGTCGATGTAGCTGAAGTTGCGCCCGGCCATGTAGCCGCTGCGCCCCGGATTCAGTTGCAGCACGCGCTCGAAATAGCCGAGTAGCTCGGGTGCGCGCTCCTCGATGAAGAATTTCGCCCGGCGCCTGGCCTCGGCCTTCTGGTCTTCGTAGTAGAGGCTCATCGCTACCGGATGGTGGGTATCGTGGATGTCGACCACGAGATCTTCGACGGTGAGCTGCAGCTGATGGATCCAAAGGCGCGTCGCTTCGGCCTTCGGTACGAGGGCCAGTTGCGGGCCGAGGAACTGCAGTACGTTCGCCGTCTGGGCGACGATCTGCTTGCCGGCGCGCAGAAAAGGCGGCGCGAACGGCGGCCGGTCGAGCTCGTCACCCTCCATCAGGCGTACCATGGCATCGACTCCGAGCCCGCGCCCCTGCTCGCGGGCCACGTCCACGTAGTCCGCTCCCGCCTCTTCGAGGGCGAGGCGTACGAATTCGCCGCGTCCCTGAATCCCCGGCCAATAGAAAAGCTCGTAGTGCATCGGGATTCTCCATACAGGATGGAGCGGCGGGCGCGACAACGCGGCCCGCTCGCGATCAGTGCTTCCCTAAGCTTAGAACATCAGCGTTCCCGAGCGAGCCGCGGCGCGAGAACCGTCCACGCGCGCGCCAGGGCATCTTTCCCGCCAGGCGCCGCGAGGAGGCGCCAGCTATGGGCTTGCGGGGCAGCGGACCCGAACGCTGCCCAGGTCCCGTTTAACGTGTAGGCGGTTGCCGCCGCCGCAGCCCCGGTCCCCGTGTATATAGGCCCTGATGGTCGTGTCGACATAGTAGGGGTTGGGCAGGATCGTGGGGTTTATGCCGCTGCGCTCGTTCATGAACTTGCAGACGCTTTGCTGGAGAAGCCGCTGCATGTTGCCGATGCGGTAGTCCCGCACGCCATTGCCACGGCAGGCCGTGGGCGTGCTGCCGGGGTTTCTAACGTGCGCCTGCATGCAGTTCAACGCTGCGGTACTCGCCCGCTGTCGGCAGCGGTTGGGCACGCTGCGACCGCAGCCGCGACGTGCGGTGAACTGATAATCCAAGTGGGTCGAACCGAAGGCCGTCCATTTGCCTACAGGGGCCAATTGGACATTGCTGGCGGTCGCCGCGCGCACGATATAGATCTGGTAGTTCGCTGTGCAGCTGCGCTGGATGTTGTCGGCCTGCGTCGGCCATGCGAACACGCAAAGGAGCGTAAGGACGCCGACTAGCAGCGGATACTTGTAATACACTCGTTTGTTCATGAATTTTCCCTTTAGTGCAGGCTCGATGGACTCGGTCAGCGTTTGAGCGTGGGCGCGAGCGGCCGGGTCGGCAGCGTCCGGGTGGGTGACGAGTGTGTACCGCTAGGCGCACGGCATTGCAGTGGCACATTGGCCTGTTTTACATTGTTGGCGGTGTTCATCTCCTGGCCCAGGCGCATGAGCTGGTATTTCACCACGCTCTTGGCCTTGTAGTCGGCGCTGTCCGTAAACTGCCGGGTGCCGCCCGGGGGCTGCGACGACTTGCCCGGATCGACCTGCGACAGAAACACGCTGCCACCCGGGACATTGTCGAGGTAGCGCTGCAGGTAGGCGCCGCCCCCGACGAACGCCGGGTTCGGAACCGGCGCCTTGCCCAGATTGCGAATGGTCACCACCGCCCGGCAGTCGCGGGTGAAGCTGATCCCGGTGATTGCCAGGTCGGGCAGTGACGGCGTGCAGCTCAAGGTGCGCGTCATCGAATTGTTGCCCGCGTTGGTGTCGCCCTGCAGGTTGCTCTGAATCGTCGCGCTTACGCTGGCGCTGCCCTGGAACTTCAACTCGCCCCGCGTCCAGGTCACCGTTCCCCCGGGTCGTTTGAGCGCGCGCGCCGAGTCGACCGACACCAGACGCCAGCCTCCGAATGGTGCCCCATTCTTTTTGAAGGCGACGGATGGCCCCTGGAACTGGTCGTAGGCCGTCATCGGCAGCTCGTCCGGGCCGTTGTTCTTGAGCGTGACGACCACGCGGCACTCGTTGTCGACGCTCAGGTTGGTGACCGCGAGGTCGAACTTCGGTGCGGCCGCCTGCACCGCGCAGTTGGCGGGCACATTGACCTCACGCGAGTTGTTCGCGGTGCTCTTCTCCTGGCCCAGGCTCCCCAGCACGTATTTGATCGTTCGGCTGGCGCGATATTGGGCGCCGTCCGTGTACACATGCGTACCCCCTGGATTGAGCGTCGCCTTACCGGGGTCGGCCTGCCCCAGCCAAATACTGCCCGCCGGCGTGCCGTCCAGGTAGCGCTGCAGGTAGCCCGCGCCACCGACGAAGACCGAGGAGGGCAGGGGCGCGTCTCCCTCGTTGCGCAAGTGCACCATGGCGCGGCAATCGGAGGAAAACGTCACATCGGTGATGGCCAGGTCCGGCAGGGCCGGCGTGCAGCTCAGCGAGCGGGACAGCGTGTTGTTGTTCTCGTTTTCCTCGGTCACGAGGTTGTTGCCGTCGACCGTCACCGAAATGGTCGCCGTGCCGCTGAGCTTGAGCTGGCCGCGGGTCCAGGTGACGGTCCCACCGGGCTGGCGCAGCTGCCGGCCCGAATCGACGGAGCTGAGGCGCCATCCCCCGAACGATGCGCCGTTTTTCTTGAAAGTCACCGTCGGACCCTGGAACTGGTCGTACGCCGTGATCGGCAGCTCCCCCGGCCCGTTGTTCTTCAGGGTGACGACCACCTGACAGTTCTCGTCGACCCGCAGGTCAGTGACCGTCAGGTCGGGCAGCGACTGCGCGTATACGGCAGGCGCCAGCAACAAGGCCAACAGCGATAGTAAACAGGCGGCGCTGCGCGCCGGGACACTTCGCGACATAACGGCATCTCCCCCAAGTTGGCCGTGGATAAAATAAGGCTAGACCGTGGGAGGGGGGGCCGAGTTGATCGATATCAATAAACCGCCCTCCGGCCGCCGCCAGGCGGCCAGGGGTCAATGACGAGTGACGAGCCGCGAGGCGACCGCCCGCCGCCCTGCGGGCTCGTGCCCCGAAGGGACGGAGCCGTCTCCCGCCCTATCGCGCGGAGTCGTCAGTCATCGGTGTGCAGTCTTCAGAATGAGAAACGCAGTTTAGCTTTTTACTGCCAACTGCCAACTGCCAACT